>Ga0187894_10001761_pt1 | contig 27165 bp, 13 predicted proteins | sample GBC1701081metaG_FD_136650 | JGI IMG/M metagenome (GOLD analysis project Ga0187894, IMG submission 136650) | White microbial mat communities from a lava cave in the Kipuka Kanohina Cave System on the Island of Hawaii, USA - GBC170108-1 metaG ... | reverse complement strand
CGCTGGGCCGCCGTATCAAACTCAACCGTGAAGAGCATTGGGATGAAATTATCGGCGTTGTAGGCGATATCAAAACCGCCGACCTCGACACCGAGGTCCCGCCCACTGCCTACTGGCCACATCACGGTTGGGCTTTTGGCTTCGGAGCCGTCCTGGCGCGCACGACCGTTGAACCGGCGAGTTTGACCGCCGCCGTCACACGTGAGATCCACTCATTGGACCCGGAAGTGGCGATGGCCGACGCTCGAACGATGGAGCAGGTGCTCTGGCGCTCTGTCGCCCTGCCCCGCTTCAACACTATGCTGCTCGCCATGTTGGCCGTCGTCGCGCTGGCGCTGGCCGTCGTGGGAATTTACGGTGTGATGTCTTACACCGTCTCGCAGCGTATGCGCGAAATCGGCATCCGCATGGCGCTGGGCGCGCGTCCACCCGACGTGCTCAAGCTCGTCCTCAAGCATGGAATGACGCTGACGCTCATTAGTGTCGGCATTGGGCTGGCGGCGTCATACGCCTTGACGCGCGCGCTTTCGGGATTGCTATATGGAGTGAGGCCGACAGATCCGGCGACATTTATCGGGGTCTCTCTCTTGTTGTCCGTGGTGGCGCTGCTGGCTTGTTACATCCCGGCGAGGCGCGCGGCAAAACTGGATCCGATGGAGACGCTCAGACACGAGTGAATGCTATTTGATACTCACTCTGACCGTGTTTGCTGTTTTGCCCCCCACATTCACCACGACATCGACTACGCCGCGACCGACGAGCGCGCGCGGGATAAGAACGTTGCCCTGATCCAACCCCGCGAACCCGCCTTGCGCGCCCAGGTAGACCGTCTTCGCGTCAACCCCGCCGATCTTCACGTTGACGTTTCGCAAATCGCTGTTTCCGCGCATTCCCGTGCCGAACAGGAGCAGGAAGACCTGTTCGCCCTCAGGCCCGAGATCAATCGGGATCGGCGCGAAATCGTTCTGCGCCGCGTCGAACATAACCATCGGCTCGAAGATTTGCGTATTGTCGGTCTTGACTCTCAGCACAGTCGCGGCGGCGATTCCCTGCCCGCTGGAGTTGGCTGAAAACAACCCCGGCGAGACCGGCGAGACCAGAATCGAGCCCGTCGCAATCTTCCCATCGCCGCTAGTGATCGTGACCAGCGCAAGGCCCGCGGCGATGTTCTTAGGCAACAGATAATTGACCTGCGCCGGAGCGACGAAAAAGAGCGGGGCGTCGCGTTCGGCGCCCGCGCTGTCTTTCACTTTGACCGTCGTGCCCGCAAGCGAAACCGGCAGCGGCAGCGACGCGGCGATTTTGACCTCGGTCGCCAATCCGATTCCGAAAGCCGCGACGATTGATTCGCCCGCCAGTTCCGCGCCAATGAAACTCGCGGCCGAGACGGAGGTCGTCACACTGCTTCCCCTTCCGATTTTGACGATGAAGGTATCCAGTCCACCGCTCGCCGACGGCTGCAATGGATTGACTACCGGCAGATCGAGCGACCCCGTCTGGCCGACCACGTAGATATTTCCCACGACGTCAACGGCGATCCCGCTTCCTTCATCCGCATCGCTGCCGCCGAGGTAGGTCGAATAGACCAGATCGGAGCCGGCGGCGTTGATGATCGCAATGAACGCGTCATTGATCCCTCGATTTTTGTCCTGAGTCGGGCTTTTCATCGGGAAATTGGAGGAAGTTGTGTTCCCCGTGAGGTACGCGACGCCCGCCGCGTCCACCACAACGCTCGAAGCGGCGTCGCTGTCCCCACCACCCAGATAGGTCGAATAGACCAACGCCGACCCGGAAGAATTTATTTTCGTGACGAAGGCGTCGGAGCCGCCACGGTTCGCGTTTTGAAGCGGATTACGAGTATTGAAATCGGTTGAAGTCGTCGCGCCGGTAACATAAGCGCTGCCCGAGCTATCGACTGCGATACTATTTCCAAACTCCGAGCCGGCGCCTCCAAGGTAACTTGAGTAGCTCAACGTAGAGCCGTCGTTGCTGATTTTTGCGACGAAAGCATCCAGTTCCCCGCGATTCGAGCCTTGCAGCGCGCTTTTGATGTTGAAGTCCGTCGAAGCTGTTACCCCGGTGACATAAGCGGCGCCGGAGGTGTCCACCGCTATGCCGTAACCGGCGTCCGATTTGCCGCCGCCGAGGTAGGTGGCATAGACGACCGCCGAACCGGCCGCGTTGATCTTGGCGATGAACGCATCCTCCTCGCCACGATTGCCGGATTGGAGCGGGTTTTGCACCGACAGGTTTGTAGAGCCTGTTAAACCGGTGATGTAAGCGGCGCCGCCGCCGTCAACGGCGACGCTGTGACCGGCGTCATTGCCGCCGCCGCCGAAGTACGTCGAATAGACCAGATCGCTGCCCGTTGCGTTCAATTTCGCGATGAAGGCGTCGCCGCCCCCGCGGTTGTTCGGCTGCAAGGGCTGGCGCGCGCTGAAATCGGTGGACGAGGTGACCCCCGTCACATAAGCGCCGCCCGCCTGATCGACCGCGATGTCCAGCCCCTGATCAAGCCCGCTCCCGCCGAGATAAGTGGAATAGACCAGCGCCCCGCCATTGATGTTGAGCTTCGCCACGAAGACGTCACTGCTTCCACGGTTCGCGCGCTGGACTGGATTTTTGACTTCAAAATTGGCCGCCGCCGTCGAGCCTGTCACATAAGCGGCGCCTACGCTGTCAACGGCGATACTCAAGCCCGAGTCATTTCCGCTGCCGCCAAGGTAGGTCGAGTAACTCAATTGCGAGCCGTTGGCGCTGATCTTGGTAACAAAAGCGTCCGCGCCGCCCAGGTTATCGCTCTGCACCGCGTTATTAACGTTAAAATCGAGCGAGGAGGTCGAACCGGTAACATAAACATTGCCCGTGGCGTCAACCGCAATTCCATAGCCAGCGTCCGGGCGGCCTCCTCCAAGGTAAGTGGCGAAGACCGAGTCGGAGCCGGCCGCGTTGAGTTTAACAACGAACGCGTCCGAGATACCGCTGTTTGCAGGTTGAAGAGGGTTCTTGACGGGAAAGTCGGTTGAAGTTGTTTCTCCAACAAGGTAACAGCTCCCAGCCGTATCTACGGCTATGCCGCGCCCCGTGTCCGGGCCTCCGCCGCCGAGGTAGGTTGAATAGGTCAACTGCGCGCCAGCGGCGTTGACCTTTGTAACAAACGCGTCGGAAGCGCCTTTGCGCGTGGATTGCAGCGGATTCTTGACTGGAAAATCAGCCGACGCGGTCGAGCCGGTAAGGTAGGCGTTGCCCGCGCCATCGACCGCCACGCCATACCCTTGATCGTCGTCAGCGCCGCCCAGATAGGTCGAATAGACCAGAGCCGACCCCGCCGGGTTAAGCTTCGCGACGAACACATCGAAGCCGCCGCCGTATGCCGCCTGTAAGGGATTTTTGGTATTGAAGTCCGATGACGTGGTATATCCGGTAACGTAGGCGTTCCCCGATCCATCCACGGCAATGCCGGATCCCAGATCGCCGCCGGCGCCTCCGAGGTAAGTGGAATAAGTCAGAGCCGAGCCTGCCGGATTGATGGCGGCGACAAACGCGTCGAAGTCTCCGCGATTGGACGACTGGAGCGGCGCCTGAGTGTTGAAGTCATTCGCCGAGGTGAAGCCGGTGATGTAGGCGCTACCCGCCGCATTCACCGCGACGCCATATCCCACGTCTTCGCCGCTGCTGCCGAGATAGGTGGAATAAACCAGTTGAGATCCGTTCGGGCTGAGCTTCGCAACGAAGGCTTCGGAGGCGCCACGGCTGGCCGCTTGGAGCGGATTCCGCGTGTTGAAGTCGGAGGAGGTCGTGTTGCCGGTGACATAAGCATTGCCCGCCGAATCCACTGCGATTCCATTTGCGGCGTCGTCACCGCCGCCGCCGAGATAGGTCGAGTAGATTATCGTGTCGCCGCTCGCGCTCAACTTGGTGACAAAGGCGTCCGTCCCTCCTCTGTTCACGCCTTGCGCGGCGCTTTTGGCTGTGAAGTCGGTTGCGGATGTTACTCCGGCGATGTAAGCGGCGCCCGCGCTGTCCACCTTGACGCCCTGCCCCGTGTCGTCTCCGCCGCCACCCAGGTAGGTCGAATATTCCAGCACCGGGTCAATCACCAGCGGCTTCGCCGTGTCATAACCTTCCACCTCAAAGCCGACCTGTTTCTCTCCCTTCATCACATATCGCCCGGTCACGGTCCGCCGCCCGCCGCCGGCCTGCTGATAAACCACGGGGCTGCGCTGATAAATGATCCCGCCATTTAAGTGCAAGGCCAGATCGCCATTGTCGACAAGCTCCACCCGTTCGGCGCCTTCAAAGCCGACTGTGATAACACTCGGATCGTAACCGGGAGTAACAATAAAATCATATTCCAGCGCTCGCTGCGTGCCGTAATAAGCCAGACTGACGCCTGGGTATACCTCGTCGTATTCGACCCTGGCGTAATTCGGGATGCCGTTATGCCATTTATTCGGGTCGGCGCCGATCAGGTAATTACTTTTCCCCGGAAGCAGGTCGAGTCCAGCCACCTGTTTGGCGGGAGACGCGCCGTCCAACCTGATCCGCAAGGCGGTTGATTGAGGATTGAGGGTTGAGGGTTGAAGATTGAAGTGTTCGGCCAGGGACGAATCTGTCGTGGCCCCCCGCGCGTTGCGATTCGCATTCTGCAAGCGCAGAACCGCCTCTGTCTCGGTGAGTAGTACCTGGTAACCGCGCCCGCGCGCCAGATATTTGACCTGCGAGTCGGCCTGCCCCTGGTTAAGCTCGAAGTTCATAGGAAGCCGGCCATAAGCTTCGTTGATCTGAGTCTGGTTCGGACGATATGAAACCGCCGCCGGGTATGAACCAGATTGCCTGGTAGAGGAAAATAGCTGGCTAGCCGAAACGGAGTAACTTAATAGCTTCTCCCAATTCATCAACAGCGTTGAAAGTAGCAGCCCGGCAACCGAAATTACCACGAGGTGATTTAACTTCTTCATCTTACCTTTCTCGAAATAGGTTCCGTGCCGGTAGCTAGACCGTGAGGCTTGTCATTAACCAATTCTTCCTGCCGCGGATTCCAAGTTCATCTACGCCTTTCAAATCCCCCCAACGGCAGTTGGGGGATGGTTAAAGTCCAACCTACACAAACGGCCGTGGCTCTCTCCAATCCCCCCAACGGCAGTTGGGGGATCGTTAAAGCCCAGCCTTTATGGGCTGACGCATCCACCGCTTTGGCTGGCCTATCACAGCACGTCATCAATAATCAATAAAGGATCGGCTTTGATCAAAAACGTGTCGAGCAAGCGCAAGGAGGCTGGACTTTAACCATCCCCCAACTGCCGTTGGGGGGATTCGAGAAAGATAAAAGCCTCCGATGTAGGCTGGACTTTAACCATCCCCCAACTGCCGTTGGGGGGATTCAAAGACCGAAGAAAATCTGGGTAATAACAAACCTCACGGTCAGTCACCTGACACAAAAAACAGACGCTGACTCCGGCTTGGGGTCAGCGGATGCTCACTCTAACCGTGTTCGCGGTTTTGTTGCCGACGGTCAACACGAGGTCGATCTCGCCGCTTCCGGCCAGGATGCGCGGGATGCGGACGTTGGCCTGGTCCAACCCCACGAACCCGCCCTGCGGGCCAAGGAATTCGAGTACGGCGGGTTCCCCTTTCATCGTCACGCTGCCATTCTGAGCCGCGCCGGCGCCGCGCCACCCCGTGCCGTTCAGAATCAGGAAGACCAGTTCGCCTTCGGGCCCGAGGTCAATCGGGATCGCCACCAAACGGCCGAGCGTCTCGTCGAACCTGACCATCGGCTCGAAGATTTGCGAGCCGTCGGCTTTGACTCTGAGCACGGTCGCGGCGGCCAATCCCCGCCCGCTGGCGTCCACCGTGAAGATTCCCGGGGCGACGTTTGCGATCGTCACATTGCCGGCGGAAATCGAGCCATCTCCGCTTGTCACCGTCACCGTCGCCGCTCCCAGCGCGGTTCCGGGCGGCATTTGATAATTGACCTGATCGGGCGAGACGAAAAAGAGCGCCGCCGGACGGCTCATGCCCTGACTGTCGCGGACGCTGACCCTTGTGCCCGCAAGCTCGGTCGGCAGTGGCAGCATGGTCGCGGGCAGCGTCGTCGTCGCCAGCCCAGCACCGAATGCGGCGACGATCTGTTCGCCCGCCAACTCGCCGGCGGCGAAGCTTGCGGCGGAGACGCTCGCGACTGAACGCGCGGCCACCACATTGCCAGGCGTCCACGTAGCCTGTAACACCTCGGCGTTCGCGTCGACCACTTCGCGCGGCACCGGCTGATCGCCGAAGGTGATCGGGATCATGATGGCCGTGCTGCTGGATGGAATAGTGAAAGTCAGAATGACCAGCTTCTTGGTTCCAGCGGTGAAGGTCTGGCCCGTCGCCAACGCCATCGCCACCCCAACGCGGCCATTGGCGGCTTGCATCGAGTTCGTGTTGAGCATCGCGCCCGCCGCGTCGGGGCCCGCCGCGGCGCTGACAAACGTCAGATCGGCCGGATTGAAATTCAAACTGAATCCGATCGCGTTTTCGGCGCCCAGCGCGTCAACCTCGACTGTGACATTCACCTGCTGCCCGCGCTGCCCGTTGGCGTTGACCACGCGAACAGCCCTCGATTGCAGATTGAGGAATGCGGATTGAGGATTCGCAAGGCCCGCGGACAGATTGGCGAATGAGAATGGATTGCAATCCGCAATCCGCCTCTCTGCAAGTTGGCCGCAATCCGCAATCCGCAGTTCCGCGAAACTCGGGCCTGTCGGGCCGCCGGCGGTCACAATCGGATCGAGCCCCGCCGAATAACGCCCTGTCTGCACCCAGTCGGAGATCGTGATCGCGCCGTTGCCCAGGGTCGAGCGCGGCGCGGTGTCGGCCCGCTGGAATTCGCTGCCCGGCGTCACCGTATCGAATCCGGCGGCGAAGCGTCCCGTCTGCACCCAATCGGCGATCGTAACCGTGCCGTTGCTGCCGGCGGGTCGTGGGCTGACGTCGCCTTCAAAGCCCTGGGCGATAGTCACCGTGCCGGGAATGTAACTCGTGCTCAGCGTCACGTTGTTCACATCGGCCACGCGCTGCGTCGTCGGTTGAGTCGTGAAATTGACCGTGGTCGTCGTCCCGTTCACGCCGGTAATCACGACCGCGCGCAGCACCAAAACCTGGCGCGTGCCCGCGTCGAACTTATCGCCTGGCGCCAGAGAGATCGTGACGCCGTATCGCCCCTGCGCGGCCTGGCTCAGGTTGACGCTGAGCGTCGCGTCCGTGGCGTCGGCGCCGAGCGTGAATTGCGGGTTGAGCAGCAACGAGGTGTTGAGCGAGAGACTGAAACTCAGCCGGTTCTCGTTGCCCTGTGAAATCAGATCGATCGGCATCGTCAATTGATTGCCCGCGGCGACGGCCACTGAAGACGCCTGAATGAAGCGGTTCGTCGGGATCACGTTGACCGTGGAGGCCGCGGACGCGCCGCCCTGAGCCGGCGGCAAGGCGGCGGTGATCGTGACGGGGCCGCCCACCGCGACCGCGGTCACGGTGAAATCGACCGAGATCGCGCCCGACGGGATTACCACACTCGGCGGCACGGCCGCGACGGCAGTGTTCGACGACGTGAGATTGACGGTGAGAGCCGTGGCTTGCGGCGCGCTGATCGACACGGTCAGAGTGGCCGTCCCCTGGGGTTGAAGCTCCAACGCCGGCGGGTTAAGCGCGAGCGAAGCCTCCGAAATGAGCTTTGCGACGAAGACGTCGGAACCGCCGCCATACGCCACCAGCGGGAATTGAATATTGAAATTGGGCGAGGAGGTCGCGCCCGTAACGTAAGCCGTGCCGACGCTGTTGACGGCCAACCCGGAGCCCCGGTCATCATTGCTGCCGCCGAGGTAGGTCGAATAGATAAGCGACGATCCCGACGGGCTGAGTTTGGTGATGAAGGCGTCGTTGCCGCCGCGGTTCTCGGCCTGGATCGGATTCAGCACCGGGAAGTTGGGCGAATTGGTAACGCCAGTGACGTAGATGTTTCCGAACGAATCGACCGCAATCGCGTTTCCGACCTCAATCAGATTTCCGCCCAGGAAGCTGGAATAGAGGAACGCCGAACCGGCCGCATTGATCTTCGTCACAAAAGCGTCGAAATCGCTGCCGCCGTAAGTCGCCTGCAGCGGGTTTTGCAGCGGGAAGTTGAGAGACGCGGTAGAGCCGGTTACGTAAACGATGCCCGCGGCGTCCACGGCGATGGCGTTTCCGACATCGTTGCGCTGTCCGCCAAGATAGGTTGAATAAACCAGCGCGGAGCCGTCCAGAGGGACTTTGGAAACGAAGACATCCTGCTGGCCGCGATTGCTGGCCTGTAACGGGTTCTTGGTGTTGAAATCGCCCGAAGCGGTGGTGCCCACAACGTAAGCGTTCCCCGAAGAGTCAATGGCTATGCCCGCGCCTTCATCGGCCCCGGCACCTCCGAGAAAGCTTGAATAGACCATCGCCGTCCCGGTCGGATTGACGCGAGCGACAAACGCGTCGCCCTGGCCGCGGTTCGCGGGCTGGAACGCGGCGACCGTCGTGAAATTGTCTGAAAATGTGACGCCCGTGATAAACGCGTTGCCCGCCAGGTCAACCGCGATGCCGCGCCCCAAATCACCTGAGGTTCCGCCCAGGTAAGTCGAATAGATGATGTTCGACCCGGCGGCGTTGAACTTCGCCACAAACGCGTCGTTGTTGCCGCGGTTGGTCGGTTGAAACGGCGTGCGCGTCGGCAGGTTCGTCGAGGTCGTCGCGCCCGTGACGTAGCAGCTTCCGCTGTTGTCAACGGCGATGCCGTTGCCCACGTCCGAGCCGTTGCCGCCGAAATAGGTATTGAACGCGATTGATGACGCGTCGGCGAAGATCTTGGTGACGAAGGCCTCCAACCCTCCTTTGCTCACGGACTGAATCGGGGTTTGAGTCGCGTAATCGTTCGAGCTGGTGTAGCCGGTGATGTAAGCGTTGCCCGAGATGTCGAGCGCGATGCTCAAGCCCAGGTCTTCGCCGGCGCCGCCCAGATAAGTCGAATAGGTCAGCGTGGAACCCGCCGCGTTCACCTTCGAGACGAACGCGTCAATGCCGCCGCGATTGGCCGCTTGCAGCGGGTTCTTCGTGTTGAAATCGGTCGAGCGCGTATCGCCCGTCACATAGGCGTTGCCCGCCGAGTCAACCGCGATTCCGAATCCCAGGTCGTCCGCCGCGCCTCCCAGATAAGTCGAATAGACGAGTTGCGAACCGCTGAAATCCATCTTGGCCACGAATGCGTCCTGGTTGCCGCGATTCGTCAATTGCAGCGGGTTGTTCGTCGGAAAGTTGATCGAGGCGGTACGGCCCGCGATGTACACGTTGGCGTTTGAATCCAACGCGATGCCGCGCCCGAAATCGCCCAGGGCGCCACCCAGGTAGGTCGAATAGACCAGCGACGAGCCGGTAGCGCTGAGCTTCGTCACGAAGGCGTCAGCGTTCCCTCGGTTCGTGTCCTGCAGTGGGTTGGCGAGCGGATAGTCGTCCGAAAATGTGTGGCCGGTGATGTAGACGTTCTGGCTCGTGTCAACTGCAATGTCGTACCCCACGTCCAGCCGGAAACCGCCGATGTAGGTGGAATAAACCAGCGCGGAGCCTTGCGCGTTGATCCTGGTCACGAAAGCGTCGGAGCTGCCCGCGTTGCTCGTCTGCATCGCGTTGGCGATGTTGAAATTGGTGGATGTGGTCGTGCCCGTGACATAAGCGTTTTTATCCGCATCAACGGCGATGCCGTAGACTTCGTCAATCGCGCCGCCGCCGAGGAAGGTCGAATAGACCAGCGCGGAGCCATCGCCTTTGACCTTCGAGATAAAAGCGTCGAAGTTGCCGCGATAGGTGGCTTGCAGCGGGCCGACGGTTCTGAAATTGGCGGACGCGGTAGAGCCTCCGATGTAGGCGTCACCCGCCGAATCGAGCGCAACCGCAAAGGCCTGATCGATGTCGCTGCCGCCCAGATAAGACGAGAAGAGCAGGTTCGTGCCGTCGGCGCTGATTTTGGCGATGAACGCGTCTTCGGTAAGTCCCGTGATCGTGGACTGGAACGCGTTGCGGATATTGAAATCCGGCGAGTTGGTGATGCCGACGACAAAGGCGTTGCCGGATGAATCAACAGCGATGCCGCGTCCGGAATCTTCGCCGCCGCCGCCCAGGTAGGTCGAATAGACGATACCGCCGCCCGCCGCGTTGATCTTGGTCACGAAGGCGTCGTGTTTGCCTCCGCGGTTGATCGTTTGCAGCGGCGCGAAGGTGTTGAAGTTGTTCGAGTAGGTCGAGCCGGTAACGTAAGCGGCCCCGGCGCTGTCAATCGCAATCGCGAAGCCTTCGTCCGATCCGACGCCGCCGAAGAAGGTCGAGAAATCCACCACCGGGTCAATCACCAGCGGCTTCGACGCGTCGTAATTCTCCACCGCGAACCCGATCTGATTGCCGCCCTTCAAAACGTAACGGCTGGTCACGCTGCGCCTGTAGCCGACGACGCCCTGGTCATCCTGGTAAGTCAGCGGTGAGCGGTGATAGACCTTTTGCCCCGCGACGTGCAGAACCAGGTCTCCCTGATCGTCGAGTTCGATCTTCTCCGCGCCTTCGATGCTGATTGTGATGTCATTGGGGTCGGCGCCGGGCGCGACGATGAAATCGTATTCGAGCGCCTGCTGCGTGCCGTAAAAGGCCATGTTGATTCCGGGATAGATTTGGCTGTATTCGACGCGGGCGTAGTTCGCGATGCCGGTATGCCACCGGCTCGGGTCGTTGCCGATCAGGTAGTTGCTCTTGGTGGGAAGCAGCTCATACCCGGAAACCTGTTTGGAGATCTCTTTGCCGGCGCGCGCGCCCACTGGTTTAATGCGCAAAATATTCGACTGCGTATCGCCGCTCTGGGACAGAGACTCCGGCCGCTCATTCGAGGCGTCGGAATTTTTCGCCTCATCGGATTTTGCCTGCGACAGAACCAGCGCGGCCTCGCTATCGGTCAGGAAGACCTGATAGCCATGCCCGCGGGAGAGGAATCTGACCGAATCATTGGCCTGCCCTTGATTCACCTCGAAGTTCATCGGCAAGCGTCCGTATTGCTGCTTCACTCTGGCCTTCGCCGCGGCGCCGGCTTCCTGATTGGCCGGCTGACCGGCGGCCTGCAGGTTGATCGAGCCACCCGTCGCGGAAGATCCATACATCGCGGGCATTGCGGATACGGACAGGCTGCGCCATAAAACCGCGGCGCCCAGCCCGGCCATAACGACAGCAATCAATATAATAGTTATCAAACGTGGGGTGGCGAAATCGGCATATCTTCTTTGTGTGAACATTTGATTCAAACCTCCAGGTGGAATTCCGGCGCAAGAAATATTTGAGTGGATGAACCGCAGGCAGACAGGTCGGGAACCTGATCTCCGCTTATAAAAAAGAGCTTGAGCAGGCGGTGGATGGCCTCGCTCAATTCAGACGGCGTACTCCCTCAAGCATGTCTGTCGATGGTTTTATGGAAAGCGTATGAGGCGCTACCGAAATGGGAAGAACGTTTAGAAGCCCGGCATACAGCAAGCCAACATGTAGATCACAGGATGGTGAGGGTTCCACCTGTGTTTTGCTTTTGCTTGCATCTTTAATTCGCCGCGGGGCTGGCGAGGCGCAGGCGCCTTTTCATCCTGTCGTTTCCTCTTCCGTCAAGGAAACACCACGGGCATTTTATGAACGAGGCTCTTTAAAGACAAGCACAAACTGGTTGAGCTTCGCCTTAATCTTGGCGTGGGGCAAAGAGTGGGCAGGGGTACCGTTTGAGCTTTCCCCAAATGGCCATCGGTAATTGAGCATTGACCATTGTTTGTCGCAGGGCCGCCCTTGATCGTCTGGCCATTGCGTGACAATTGCCAATCTCCGATGGCTGATAGCCAATTCAATTTCAATTGGGTGTGGGTTGTCATCTCCTGTGGACACCTCGCGCCTGGCTTATCCTCAAAAGTAGACGTTAGGTCAAAAAGTAAGAGCGCCTTGTAATAAAGTCATAGCGAAAAGCCCCGTCCAGCCACCGCTCCAAAAATATATTGTCAAATATTTCTGCATTTAATCTACCGCGGCGCTCTCGCGAACGGCGCTGGCATAGTCATTGCTGTAACGGCAACCAACCCTGATTGATTTGGTGAAAAGTTGGCGCCGGAGTTGGCGTCGATAGAACTGGCGGCTGAGAAGGTGTAAGAGGCGAGATTGGGCGCTGGGAGGTAAAGATCAGGGTTGCGAGCCTGCTGTTTCTTGAAGTCTTGCTCCTTACCCGCTTGTTTATGCGTCCGCGCTGACCGCATAGCGCTCAGCCATCAACAAAAATTGTGGCGTCACGCGCCAAGTTCCCCCAAAAGACTTCGCAGTCTTGGATGGGTGCCAGGAAGGGGAAAAGATATGACGACCAAGAAGAGTCGCTTTGCTGTTTTGATAGCGTTGTTTGTTTTGATAGCGGGGTTCTTCGCAACCTCTCCGACCCTCCAACAGGAAGACGAGGCGACCCAAGCCTCCACATTCCTCAGATTCGACATCCCGGCCCTCACTCACGGTTTCCAGAAGACATCGCAACTTCCTGACGGCGATCTGTTCCTGCTGTCAAAGCCAATAACGATGGCCATTCCCAACGCTCCGGAAGGAGCCGAGGTCTTCCCTGTCAGCTTTGAAAATTTCGGCGGCGATGCGGAAAGCCTCGGCGCGTTGCCGACAACGGCGCCGTGGGGAATGGCGATCTCGACGCCTAACGGCAAGCTCCGCGCGATCACCTGCGCGGAAAGCGTCTGGGATGGGAACATGTTGATCGCCTCGACGACAGGCAGTGACGGCGATACGGTGCGACTGTTCCTCGAACAGCCCGACGGCTCCGAAGGCCCTGAGGTCGCCGCGTTCACGGTCAGATATCCGGGAATCGTCGTCAGCGATATGCATCCGCACCTGATGATGTTCGTGAACAACCGCAAGGCGATGGGGCCGAGTTTGCACGAGGGCGATTTCATCCAATTTCCACAGGCGGCGGGAAAAAGCGGTTATCGCACCGATCTGATCACGCTCGCCTGGCCGATGGGGTTTCTCTCGCCGTTGCAGGGCTGCTTCCGCATCGGAGTTGAAATCTCGCGCTCCGGGAATCCGGGACGAACCTCGGTCGTCTTCACCGACATCGTGGTCAACCGCAATCGAACGCCCGGAGACGAAGACAACCCCGGTTTCGGATTGCTTGGCTCTTTGACCGGCGGTTATCCAACCGGATTCCCCTGCAAACCTGCCTGCCCATTCCCGACACTGCCCGACCCGCCGCTTCCGGACCCCGATCCGTCGGGCGGCGATTGCAACACGATCTGCTTCCGTTCGCCACAATACTTCCTCCTCAATCTTAACCGTCTGCCGATTGGCGCGGTTCTGGTCGGCGGAGTGAACCTCAACCGTCCGGTCAGCACGACGAACCAACGGGTGATGGCGATGGCTCTACGCGGCGGGTTCACCCCATTGCAGCAGCTCAACGAGGAATTCGTCGCGGCCCAGTTGAACCTGCTTAACGCGGGCGGAGACGGATCGGCAAAGGTCATTTACTCGCTGGAAGGCAGGCTGAGTTGCTACGGTCTGGCATTCGATCCGATCACGCTGAGCAACGGCTTCGAAATCACGCCTGATACGAAGCTGAAAGATCTCTACCAGCAGACCAGGTTCTGCATCTTCGATAACAAAGTCGAGGATATGCCGGCGCTGACGAGAATCTTCGACCGGCTCAACGGCAACAGCACTCTGGCGAACTGTAACAATCACTAGGAGAAAATTGTGCCCGTACGAGTTTATGCCGGCTTCGATAAATTGCCGGAATCCTATGAGAAATTTTTCCGCGAAATCGGACGTGATAACTTTTTCCTGAGCCTCAACTGGTTCAGAAACCTGGTCGGCACGGCGCTCGACCCAGACGCCGAATTGAGGCTTTACGCCGTCGAGAGAGACGATTCCGGAGCGACGCCGCTGGCGCTCCTGGTCGCCTGCGCCCCCGCGGGCCGGGATGGTTCGATCTTCAGTGGGCGATGGATAGGGCGACATACCCTTTCGGCGATGACCAATTACCAATCAATAGAGTTTGCGCCCCTGATCTCGCCCGACCTCAAAGACCCGTCAGGCCCACTGCGGGAGTTGATCGCATACCTCTGCGCTGAACGCCCTCGCTGGTCCCTGATCGATTTCAACCTGCTCGACCCGCAAGCTCCGTGGTTCAAGCTGCTGAGCGATAATTTCGCCGACGCCGGAATGGTTGTGCGCCCCTACTTCTACGCCGGAAAGCGATTTGAACCGACCGAGGGACTGTCGTTTCAAACTTACATCGCCAACCGCTCCAACAACGAGCGCAAAGGGATTCGCCGCCATAAAAGACAACTGGAGGAAAAGCATCGAGTCCGACTTGAAATCGTAACCGGCCCGGAATCCCTCGACGAGGCCATAGCGGCGTATGAACAAGTCCTGGCCGCAAGCTGGAAACAGCCGGAGCCTTTTCCCCGGTACGCGGCGGGACTGATCCGCGCCCTGGCCGAGTCTCATGCTCTACGCCTGGGCCTGTTCTACGTCGACGACCAGCCGGTCGCCACGCAAATCTGGGTCGTTGCGGGCAGTAAAGCCACCATCTATAAGCTGCACTTTCATGAAAGCTATAAGCGGTATTCCGTCGGTTCCATCCTGACCGCTCACATGATGGAGCATGCGCTCGAAGTCGATCGGATCCAGGAGGTTGATTTCGGACTCTTTGACGGTCCGCACAAGATGGCTTGGATGACGAAGCTCAGGGAGGTTCACGGCCTCGCCGCCTTCAATCCTCGCAAGGCATGGGGCGTAGCGGCATTACTCCGCTTCGATAGTGGAAAGATGGCGCGCGTGTTGCTCAAAAAAGCAAAACCCGTTCTGAAGTCGGTCTACGCGATGATCAGGCGCTCGGCTATGTCGCCGAAAATCTTTCTCATCCTTCATGGATTGCTGGGAACGCGGTGATCCCTCTTTTTTGTTTTATGGCAAAAATGGGATGACCGGCAGCATGGTCACGCTGCCGGTCATGGCGAGAATACGAAGAGGAGCGCCTATGTCGCGAGGCTTTCTCGATCTGGTCAGGAAGCGTCATTGCTTCACAAGGAACACATCCCAAGCCCAACGCCCAACTTGCGCGCCACGAACATCCTTCACCTTGGCTCTATACTTGAAACGATTCCCGTATTGATCGGTTCGTTTCGACTCTTTATAGTCCAAATCCAAGATTGCGATCCCAAGCTCAGGAAGTGAGTGAAGCTCGTTTTGTTCCGAAATTCCGTTGTGGTTGGTGTCTTGCCAGAGACGGAGTAAGGGAAAGACTCTGTCTCTCCAATCTACCTGACCATCTCGGTTTCCGCCATTTGCTGGCTTATCGTACTCGGCAAGAGCAAGAAAGCCGTTTCTTGTTTGACCGGGTGGAGGATTAGGCTGCGGAGTGAAGTTACCAAACAGTTCTCTGCCACTATCTATTGTGCCATTGCCGTTACGGTCGAGCGCTAGCCAAGCGTCATCGGTATCGGTGGACGTCCATGACCATCTTTCCTTAGTTCCCCTGGCTTCAAGATCGAAATTGACTCCACGTTGAGCGTCAGTAAGATCAAACCCGTTACCTGATATATCGATTAAGATTGGACTACCAGGGCAATAACCAGTAGTACATTCGCACGTAGCCACACACCAGAATCCAATGTCACAAACTGGCGGAGGTAAGGGATCGCCCTCCCCCCCGCATCCACCGCCGCCGCCGCTGGCTGGTGGCGGGATATCAACCTCTCCATATCCGCCGTTTGTTGAGGAAGCATCCCCGGCGCTACCGCCTTGAGCTCCGTTTGGCCCTACCTCGCCTTCACCCAAGGAAGATCCCGGGCTGGAAAAACCACAAGTGCCAGTCGCAGCCTCGCCCCCCAGCCCTGGAGGACCACCCGGCCCTCCGGGTCCTGCGTTCCCACCTGTACCGCTATTCCCGTTAGAACCAGGCGAATTATCCACCGTGATCACTCCACGGTGGTCAGATGCTCTGCTTACGCTAATATCACCACCATCACCTCCTTCACCTCCTTCACCTCCCTTACCACCATTACCGCCTTGTCCACCTCGACCACTTGGTCCTGACGGCCCGCCGTTGCCACGATACGTTGGGCAACAGTTTGCTCCCTGCCCGCCTTGCCCGCCTTGTTGTCCCTGGCCTCCCCTTCCACCTGTGGCCCCAATAGCGCCATCTCCACCCTCGCCGCCTTTGGTTACAAAGTGATAGCATTGGTTAGGACTGCCAGATGGTATCGGGTACATGATGATACTAATTCCGGGCGGCCCTTTCAGCCCGCGCCCTGCTACTTGACCTGCGTGCGTACCAAGTAAACCTTGCTCACCTGGAAAACCTTGTGCGCCGTTTTCCAACCCTGTCTGACAAACACCTCTTGGCCCTGGAAGAGCAGGGCTTTGAAAACCCGGTTGTGGATCAGGGCTATTAACCGGAGTTCCCGTTGCACCTTTGTTTTGATTTGCCTGTCCTACCGTTATGCAACCGCCTCCCTGAAAATAAACGTAGCTTCCGACAACACGGATATTCCTGGCATTTGCGGGAAGGGTTAATGCTGAAAACAATTCTTTATCTTCCGGCTTAAAACTAGCCTTTTGAAATATCCCCTCTCTCTGTCGGCTTACCCCGCCGATTCGTTCTTTCAGAGAATTGCCTTTGCCGCCAATCTTAACTCTCCTGCCGCTGTCTGATTTTATCGGGAAAATATAGATATCGCCTCCCCACCCTCCAATTTCCGGATCTGGCCCCTCGAAAACCAGATGGTTCGCGAGTATGAAAACATCCCCCATGACCTTGGTCTTTTCAGGCAAGATCAAAGTATCCGCTACGTAGATGCCTGCCAAATATTTTCCCTCGGTACGCGTTTCTCGTAACTGAGGCATTGATTCGAAAGTTGCCGCCAGTTCTTCTCTCCAGTTTTCTGACACAAGCAATTCAGGGGAAAACGGAATAGATTGTGTGAGGAACGAAGCCTTCCATTTTTTTTCCAACTTCGCACGACGTTCCGCCAACGAGAGTGCTTTTCGCCGAACTTTACCTTGTTGCGCTGAGGCGGCCGGAGCAACATTCTTCAGCATAGACAGTTGTCTACTCATATTGCCAGATGTTGTTAGCAATAACATTGCGATACAACCTATGAGAATGAGTAACCTGTAGTATCTATACGATCTCTTCATGTGTGATTCTCCTTTCTTTTCTTTTGCCAGTTGATGGAGTTTCGAAGAATAGGGGTTTCAACGTCAGAATTGATGTGTCAAAGCAAGCTGGGCAATTTGTGGAGGTTCGGCTCTACCATACACACCAAACTCCGAGCTGACACATCTGAAAGTCTACATTTCGGCGCGGCATGCCACCGCCAATTTGTCGTTGCGCTGTTTTAAAATAGATAGGGTAACTTTGGCTTCCCTATGCGGCTTGCAGTGTTCACTTGCTTCGCTTCAGGTAATAGAGGGTTCCCATTCTACTCCCAGCATCTCTTTGCACCAGTTCCCACCCTTCTGCGCCATGCCCATTCAAGATTTCTTCCGTCCTTCCAAAGTCTTTCTCTGGCACGAAAACCATCTTGTACTGCCAGGAAGAAGTTGAGCGCGCTTGCCTTTGCCCATAAACAGTCCAGCCCACAATGGACAGGGCTGTTAAACAGACCACAACGAGTAGCCAGCGAAAATTTGATGCTGTCATGTTTTTCTCCTTAGCTATTTTGGTTCAAACCCAATAAAGATGCAGGCAGACTACGGATGATCGCCTGTAACGCTTTCCACCCATCTTCGTCAGCGAGTATCTCTTCCCGGTCTTCTCCTGGAGCGTAAATCAGACGGAGGGCGGCAAGAATCGGCGTAAGATCCTCGACTGACTACCAATTCAAACTTCCCACAATGAATAATAAAAGATTGACCGCGCGCGGCTGACTAGGCTGGGTTCGGCGGCACAGCAAAAGACAGCGTAGGCTTTATTTTCTGTCGTTCAGTTGTTGTGCGGTAACGTAATGTGTGCAGTTTTCCACTAACACCGCTTCACTCGACGCGAATCCTAATCGCGTCACGAAGAATTTGCAATGGCTGCCTGCAACTCGTTCGACTATTGCGCGCAGCGACGGCTGAATCGTGTCGTTTATCGGATTCATTCGCCGCCGCGCGCCTTACATTCAAATTGAAACCAACCTACGGTTTCGCAACTCCGATCACGCCGCAAGCCAGGCGGCCTCCGGCGTTGCCCGTCGGCTGAGTCTTCAGGTCATCGGGGTTGGCGTGAACGATCATGCCGCGCCCGATGATCGAACCGGGGCCGCTCAATTTCATCACCGGATCGTTGAATTCGAGGTGGGCCACGCCTTCCTGATTGGCCTCGATGTTGCCCATATCGCCCGCGTGGCGTTGCGCGGCTTCAGGCGCCGCGTGGGGCGCGCCGGCCGGATTGAAATGCCCGCCGGTAGCCATCCCGTCCTTCGAACTGCAATCGCCCCACTCGTGGATGTGGAACCCGTGATTGCCTGGCGTCAGTCCTTCAATGTGCGCCACGACTTTGACCTTGTCTCCAACTTGGGTGAAGGTCACCGTGCCGCGAACCTTGTTACCGTCGGTCGGGTGGAGCACGGCGATGGCTTTTGTAACAGCCGCTGGCGGCGTGTTTTGAGCCACGGCCCGAAGACCAGCCCACAAAACCAGCAGACTCGTGACAACAGCGAAGGTCAACTTCAAAGTGTTTTTTGTCAAAACCAACTCTCCCTTCTTGATTTGGCAGAGGTCAAACTCGAGGACAAGGGCATTAAAGTAAGGACAAGGGAACACAAAAAGCACAAAGGAAGAGACGCAAAAAACACAAACCTATCAATAATTTTTCTTTGTGTTTTTTGCGTCTCTTCCTTTGTGCTTTTTGTGTTCCCTTGCATCATCATCCTCTTACCTTAATGCCATTGGGCTTCACGGTCTGGCCTCCGGCTAGTTTTTTTATTGAGTGAATTTTGCGAAGTGAGTTCTGAAATCAGCCGAATCCATTCCGCCGGCTTTCGCCAGCTTTTCGACCCAGACGTCGTCGGTAAAATCCTTCGGCCCGATGCGAACCATGTAATCGCGCGCGACCTGATAGCTTTCACTTGTGACATCGACGCCTCGCAGTCTGCCGCGCCCCGTCGCCGCGTCGAGCACGGCGCTGAAAGGCACGGGCATGAATTCACCATCCTGCATCGTGATCATCGCGCCCGAACCGCCGGCCATCAGATAAGTAACCGCGGCATAACCGAGATCGCGCGCGTGTTCGGCATCGTACGGGATGGCCGGCGCGCAGCGCAATTCGTAGCCGATGGTTTTATCGACGATGGTCACATTAACGCCTCGGTTTCCGAGCCGGGATTGAACCTCGCTTTTGACTTTGCGGCCCAGGTCAATCTCGGCCACGCGGATGTGGCCTTGCGCGTCACGATCGACGTCTTCCAGCTCGGTGACTTCCTCGGCGCTGAAACGCTCCGACAAGGCTTCGGAGAGCAAAATGACGCCGTGAGCCCGGCCCATCGCGCGGCGCTTGATAATCGAGCCTTCGACGATGTCGCAGATGTCGGCCAACCGGATCACCGGCTGCGGGAATTCTTCCGGGATGATAGTGCAGGTCGCGCTCGCCGCCGCGCCAATACCTAGCGTCAAATGGCCCGTTGGGCGTCCCATCGTTACACCGATGAACCACCGCCCAGTCGTCTTCGCATCTTCCATCAGACTGCTAACGATGCCGACGCCGACCTGCCTCGCGGTCTCATATCCGAGCGTGGTCTGCGAGGCGGGCAGCGGCAGGTCGTTGTCAATGCTCTTCGGAATCTGCACGACTTTGATTTCGCTCTCGGATCGGTGTTCGATGGCGGCCGCGCTTGCAACCATGTCGTCGCCTCCGACCGCGACCAGCGCCTCGATTCCCAGTTTTTTCAACGCAGCGATCGAATTGTCCAACATCTGCAGGTCGTGCGCGACGTCGGTTCGCGAAGTCCCCAGTATCGAGCCACCGTCCAAATGGATGCGCGACACTTCGTCAACCGTCAGCTCGTGCTGTTCATCCGTGTAACGTTCAGCGAGCCATTCGAAGCCGTCGTGAAATCCGATCGGCGTGCAACCGAGCCGGATCGCCTCCAACGCGACGGCTGAGATAACGCCGTTGACCCCGGGCGCGGGGCCACCACCAACTAAAATACCTAGTTTCTTAATTGCCATATTCAACGGTGAAAAGGGAGTGGGGAGTGGGGAATGGGGAGTGGGGAGAAGAAACTTCCTCCCCCACTTCCCATTCCCCATTCCCCATTCCCCGCTCACTACTCCCTTTATGCAAATCTTCTCCTCAATTCTTCAACGCTCAAGTTCCCTGCCCGGGCCAGTTTTTCGGCCCATTCGGGGTTTTCGAAGTCTTTGTAGTTCAAACGCAGCATGTACTCGCGCGCGACGCGATAGCTTTCACTCGTCACATCGACGTTGCGCACGCGCGTCTTGCCCGTGTCCGGATTACGGATCTCATCGAAGAGCAGCGGGACCAGGATTCCATTTTGAATGCTGACCATCGCGCCGCTGCCGCCGTTGAGCAAAAACCGGATCGCTGCATTGCCCAGCTCGCGGCAATAGGCCATATCGAACGGGATCGGATCGCAGCAACGGACTTCATAGCCGATGTTTTTATTGCTGATCGTGACGCGGATGCCGCGCTGTTTGAACCGGCCTTCGAGTTCGACTTTGACCTTGCGCGCGAGGTCGATCTCGGCGAAGCGGATGTGGCCGTGGTCGTCTTTCTCGACGTCCATCAGCTCTTCCATGTCTTTCGGGTCGAGCTTTTCGATCAAGCCTTCGGCCAGCACCGCGACGCCGTAATGCCGCCCCGTCGCGCGCCGTTTGATGATCGCGCCTTCGATGATGTCGCAGATGTGCGCGAACGGCACGGTCTCGTGTTCGAACTCTTCGCGGATCAGAGTCAGCGTGGCGCCGGACGCTTTGCCGATGCCCAGCGCGAGGTGGCCCGCCTGCCGCCCCATCGCGACCACGATGTACCAGCGCCGCGTGGCGTGCGCGTCCTCCGACAGGTTATGCACAAGCTCCACGCCGGTGTGGCGCGCCGATTGGAAGCCGAAGGTCGGGATGTGCGCGGGCAGCGGCAGGTCGTTGTCAATCGTCTTCGGCACGTGGACGGTGCGAATGTCCGAGCGCGCCGCGACAGTGCTCGACGACAACGCCGTATCGTCCCCGCCGATTGTCACCAGATGCGTCACTCCGTGCTGTTTGAGCGTATCGATGACGGCCCTCATTGTTTCTTCGGATCTGGTGGGGTTTTCGCGCGCCGTGCCGAGCATCGAACCGCCGCGCAAATGGATGCGTGAAACGTCGTCAATCGAGAGCGTTCTGGCTTTCGTGGTGTCGCGTCTGACCAGCCATTTGAAGCCATCCTGAACGCCCAGGACTTCAAAACCTTCGTTGATCGCCTTGATTGTCGCTGAAGAGATGACGGCGTTAATGCCCGGAGCGGGCCCCCCGCCCACTAGAATCGCTAACTTACCTGCAGATGACATTGAATCCTTCTCCTGAATTGTACTCCCGGGATGTGAGATAGAGGCGAAGTAAGCATGGATTTTACTGGAGAGGATTTAGTTTGACTAGATGGGTCAGCCATTATCCTAAGAGATGATGAGGATCACGAAGTTTGATGATTTTCTTGCGCCGTGTTTCAGCAAGGGTGTAGGATGACGGCAATTTCACGGTGTTCATAACCGGATTGTCTCTACAACAGCAGGGATTCTCTTCCAAGCATTCATCTCTATTTTCTTTTCCCGATCTGTTCACGGCAATCTACGGGGCGTAGCTTAACCGCCACGCCGGTAGGCGGAGAGAGGGCAATTCAAACTCTACGAATTCACCAGGTCCGGCGTCTCGCCACGCGCGTTGCCCGGCGCGGAAGGCGCGATGTACGTAGCCGCTATCGACAACCACAACGAAGAAGGCGTGGTGATCAGCGACGTTTTCACCACACCGCCCGTGCGCCACAAGATTCAGGAAAATCGGCGAGATTCTGAGCAATCGCAAGCGCACGATCTGTGTCGAGTGCAATTACACGGGGCAGTTCGCCAGACATTTGCGAGCCGAGACTGACTTCAGCGTGAACGATCTGATCTTGAAGTACGACGGCAAACCGTTCGAGCCCCACCACATCGTCGAGCAAGTACAGGCCATCTCGCAGGCCCCCCCGCTCGCTGGATGTCACGATGGATGGGGCGGGCAAGATCGCCTATCACTACATTCGCGTACACCTAGCCGACAAGGTAAGGCCGGCGAAGGTCGAGCAGGAAGATGGCGATAGTGAACGGTTGTGGGTGATGGAGATGATTGGGCGCGAGAGCGGGGGGATGGAAGGCGAGTTGCGGATTGGAGCAGAGACCGGCTCGATCTATTCGTGGGACTTGATGAGAGCGATGAGCACAGGAGCAAGCTCCGGTTAGCTGAGCGTCGTCCACTAGGCGGGACAGAGCTAGGCACACAGATAACAGTAGATTCAACAGTGATTGCTGAGCGATCATTTCACGGAAAGGGGCATGACTATGGCAATGATGACTTCAGGTGGAACAAGATTGGTTGCGGTAATCCTCGCTGGTGGGGCAGGGGCTCGGATGGGAACAACAGGCGCTCAGATTCCGAAAGTTTACCTCCCTGTGGGACTCGAGCCTGTGATTAACCGTCCGGTCTCCAGAGCTCTTGAAATGGAGGAAGTGGAGAGAATCTTCGTCCTTACGAGAAAGGAGCATCCGGATCTATTTAAAGTGGATCTGAAACATTGGGCTGATACTTGGCAAAAACTTTGGTACCCAAACGAGAAAAGGATTGAGATCGAATACGAAGAGGATATCCACGAGACCATAGATGGGAAAGGAGCCCTAGTTGCGCTAGCTAAAATTGCAGGCAAATTCGCGGGTGACCCGAAACCTCCTTCTCATGTCTTGATTCTAGCAGGCGATAATTTTATTGACCGGAGCATCGAACCGATGCTTCGTGCTTCGAGAGAAGCCAGAAATGACGTGATCATTGCGACACGGCGCATTGCTAACCGGGCATTGGCTCGAAGGCGCTTCGGTGTAGCCCAACTAGTGGGAGCGAGCCGTCAAGTTATTGACTATGAAGAGAAACCTGAAGAGCCGCGATCGCCAAATGTAAGCATCGGATTGTATGTCTTTCCCTTTAAAGAGATCAGGCGGATTGGAGATTACTTCAAACATGTCTCGACGCTGGAACTTGAAAAAGAGCGCGAGGATAAGAGGGGTGCCCCCGGATACTTCCTTGAATGGCTTGTTAAGAATAAAACGTCAGTAAGGGCTGTTGATTTCAGCGAGGGGACATGGGTGGATGTCGGAACCCCGTCTTCCTTTCTGACGACCATCGTGCACATGAGCAGAGAGTTAATCGAACGGCCGCAATCCACCCGAGACCTTGATGTACTAGGTAGCACTGAAAACCTCAGCGATAGATATTATTTTCTTTGCCATCAGGCTGAGATCACCAATGATGGAAATAGCAACTCTATCTCATTGTACTTTCAGGGTAGCGATGCGATTGCCACACTGAACGCCAATGCCGCCGATGATAAGCGTGTGATAGCGGTTAAATCAGTGCGGGGTAATAGAAATAAGAATGAGGCATTTTGGTCGGCTGTTAGAGGTAAAGGCGCGAGGTTCTCTACGCCAGGCAAACCTAAACGTTTGGAAGCGCCTGTTTTGATCTCCGGAGGTGTCTTTCTAATAGACCCAGCAGGCGAGCCACACTATACGCTAGGAGATGCGTTAGTGCCCCTCTTTGTGCGCGATTTCGGCGCCCCGGTTGATGCAGGGCGCCTAACTACGGCGGCTGGACGCATGGACAAACTTGATTTAATGGATGTGTGTGTGTCTGAACTAGCAGAGGAGATGATCTTCTTTGGAGAGAGCCAAGCGGGTGGAATGAGCCATATTCTGGTTTGTGCGCCACCAGAGTGGCAGGCATTGGCGAGAGATACAGCGCTTTCCCAACTTGTGGAAAAGAGGATTTTGGTTCCTGGGATAGATTCGAAGCGGATTGAAATAGATAGGCGCAAGCCTGCAGGCTTAACCAATAGCGTATTAACCAACGTTCTGCCCCCTCCTTCACAATTTAATTGGAGGGTGAGAATTTTATACAGGGATTCGGATCAGGAGGAGTTCCAACTACGACACGAGTATAAAGACCTAATCCTCATTCCTGATCGACCATCCGCAACCCTGGAGTTCCGCGCACTCTGGCTGTCGTCCATTACCACCGCTAATGTAGGCAATGCCCCTCTGTATAACAAAGAAACCGCATCTTTGGGCAGACTTTTAGGAATCGTTGACGGCGATGGTTACTCGCGCACTGCCTTGCTAGTTCACGCACATGAGTTAGTAAGTTACGTCGATGCCACAAAGGAACGGCCGATTGCGGAGACGATGTTCGCATCTGATAGAGAGGATGGGCCTGCGCTCAAAATCGTTGCCGCAACAGATGGCCACACGGGAAGATTTTCGTCATCTGAACGTAGATTGCCGGTGGCTCCCCTCACAACGTCTGTATATTGGTTCACAGAGATTTTGAGGTATATGCGCTAGCAGCGTTAAGCCCTTACGGCGGGTTCTGACAAGTTACCTGAATGGAGGAAAGATGATCAACAAAAAACGCCCACTGACCTTTTTCATATTGGCTGCGATGCTCTCTGCATCAATAGTTGGGGCCAGCGATTTACCAAGTTCCCCTCAAAGCAAGAGCCCTTCAATCATACCAGCCATCGGCGCATCCGGCATGGTCAGTTCCGCGCACCCCATCGCCACGCAAGCCGGCTTGGACATTCTGGCCGCTGGCGGAAACGCGGTTGACGCCGCGATAGCCGTCGCCGCCACGTTGAACGTCGTCGAGCCGATGATGTCCGGCGTCGGCGGTTACGGCGCGATGGTCATTTATGACGCCAACAAGCGCGAGATGAAATTCCTCGATTCCAGCGGCAGAGTTCCGGCCACGCTCGATTCGGATGTCTTCCGTCCGCCGACGCCCGATTACCGGAAAAACCGGTTGGGCGCGAAGAGCGTCTCGACGCCGGGGAACGCGAACGCCTGGGAGGCGTTGTCAAAAAGCCACGGCAAGCTTCAATGGCGACGATTGTTCGACGCGGCGATCAAGGCCGCCGACGAAGGCTTCGTTATCAGCGAGAAGACCGCCGAGCACATCAAGTCGGAATTCAGCGCGTTTCCCGATCAGGCCAAGAGCATATACGGGCGCGACGGAGCGCCGCTCAAGGCGGGAGACCGGCTGACGCAGAAAGACCTGGCCGCATCGCTCAGTATGATTGCCGAGCAAGGCGCTCGCATAATCCACGGCGGCGAGTTGGGTAAGGCCATTGACTCAACGATGCGTGAAGCCGGCGGATTTTTGACGATTGAGGACCTGCGAAAAAATCGCGCCGAATGGCGCCGACCCATCAGCATTGATTATCGCGGATACAAAGTGATCACCGCGTCCGCTCCGACCAACGCGTGGAATGGGCTGCTGCGGCTGGGGATCATGAGCCGCCTTGATTTGACAGCGCTCGGTCATAACAGCGCAGCCTATTTGCACCGCTACGCCGAGGCGACGAAGCTCGCGTACAGCGCGCGGCTGAAATTCGCCAGTGACCCTGATATCAGCCCGCCGCCTTTGGACAAACTGCTTTCTGAAAAATACTGGGCAGAGGAAGCGGCGAAGATCAAGATCGAGCAAGCCACGCCGTTTGCGCCGCCCACAATCTCATCCAACGCTTCGGACTCTTCGGGCCAGGAAGAGCACACGACGCATTTTGTCGTCGCGGACGCCCAAGGCAATGTCGTCACAGCCACACAGACGCTGGGGAATCTTTTCGGCAGCAAGGTCATGGCTAAAGGCACGGGGGTGTGGCTCAACAACTCGCTGGCCTACTCCACCTTCGAGCCGAAAGGCAATCCGATGGACGCTTTCCCCGGACGGCGCAAACTCGCTGGCTTCTGTCCTGTCATCGTCCTGCGTGATGGGAAGCCGTGGATCGCCATCGGAACGCCCGGCGGACACACGATTGTGCAAACTGTCCCGCAGATGGTGATGAACCTGATTGATTTTCGGATGGACATTCAGCAGGCGATCACCGCGCCGCGCATCAGCTTCGTCGAGCCGGACGTGATTGCGGTAGATCACGGCGCCCCGGAGCCGGTGCGGAAAGAACTGTCGGTGATGGGACACAACATTCGCGCCCGTAGCCTGGGCAACGCGCACGGGCTGACCATTGAATACGACGCCAAAGGCAAGCCGATTCGATTCACCGGAGGGGCCGATCCGCGAGGCGAAGGAGCCGCGATTGGATTGGGCGCGGTCTCCGGCGTCGAAAAAGCAGCCAGGAAGGAGTAGCTCATGTTCACAAGAAGGAAAAGATTGGCGATCAGCCTGGTTCTGGCGATTTTATTGGCGACGCCGCCCGTCACGTTGGCGCAGGAAGCGGCCGCGGCCGTCAATGACTGGGCTGGCCTCAAGACTGTCGCCGCCGGAAGCAAACTTGACGTAAAGCTGAAAACCGGAAAGAGAGTCAAAGGAAATCTGATCAGCGTCTCCGATACGGCGCTGTCGCTCTCCGACCGCAACAACCCGGCGGAGATCAACCGGGAGGAAGTTCTCAGCATCCACGAGATGCGCGGGATGACAGCCAAAAAAGCGACCTTGATCGGCGCTGGGGTGGGAGCCGCCATTGGCGCGGGTCTCGGCGTGGCGGCAGCCGACGATCCCTCAAATTGCTTTTTCTGCATCAGCAAGTCAGAAGGCGCTGCAATTCTTGGTGTGCCCGGGGCAGGAGTTGGCGCGCTCACTGGCTTTGTAGTCGGGAAGATCAGACATAAACGAGCGCTTATCTACCAGGCGAAACAGCCCTAAGGTAGTAATCGGGAAGCGCGCCCTGGGTACGCGTCGCTTCCAGCGCGCAGTCTTAGGGGGCGTAAAGATATAACTTCCCGATTTGTTGTCAGGATCAACCACGGGGAGCACGGGGAACACGGGGATATAAAGAGGGGATGTAAAGAAAGGTTTTCCGGGTTTTATTTCTTTCCCCGT
>Ga0187894_10001760_pt1 | contig 27168 bp, 24 predicted proteins | sample GBC1701081metaG_FD_136650 | JGI IMG/M metagenome (GOLD analysis project Ga0187894, IMG submission 136650) | White microbial mat communities from a lava cave in the Kipuka Kanohina Cave System on the Island of Hawaii, USA - GBC170108-1 metaG ... | reverse complement strand
CGACGCCGAGGTTATACATTGCTTTTGTAAACTTCGGACTTAGTTCGAGGCATTTGACGTAGGCGCCGATCGCCTTGTCGCGTTGGCCGTCGGCAAAATATGCGTTGCCGAGCAGATACCAGCAAGAAGGACGAGGGTCAAAGAAGGACGAGAAAGAAGGACGAGGGTCAAAGAAGGACGAGAAAGAAGGACGAGGGTCAGACATGCAATTCTGTGAACAATTCCATTTGGATCGCGACTGTCGGTTTCAGGTTGAGAATTGCATGTCTGACCCCGTAATTTCGTAATTTTTTTACCCCGTAATTTTTTTGACCCCGTAATTTTTACCCCGTAATTTTTTATTTCGTAAAAGCTGGCGGTGAAGACGGCGCCGTCTTGTCGCTCCTGATAGGTTGCACAGAGCAGCACGCGGTCCGAGATATTCAGTTGATGACTGCCTGATAGGACCAATAACTTGTGCTAAACTAATCAACGGATGGTGAGTTAGATGAGTAAACAGATGAAAGTGGCTAAAAATGGTAATCGGGCTTTGATTTACGAACACGATTTCACGATCAAAGCTGGATACGAACCGAGACCGCGGCATCTTAATCCGGAATCTCCTGCCGATCGCAAAAAGCGTTTGGATAAAAGAAAGGCGCTCACTCTAAAGCTTTTTCAAGAGACATACGAAGACCATCGCCAACGCAAAGCTTCCTGAATGCCATATTTTACGATTGACACTTCGACCATTATTTCCAGAAAGTTGTTAGACCTGCCTGACAACTTTCTTTTTTCATCCGTAGTGTTGATGGAACTGATGGCAGGTGCTAATGATGATTCACGTCAAAAAGCCTGGCAACGAGCATATCGTGAATACGAAAAAGATAATTCATTGATCGTTCCCGATGTTGAGGATTGGCTTATGAGCAGCAAAGTCCTCTATTGGCTAACTAATGCCCGAAAAAAGAAGGCTAAAGGAAAATCCCCCAAACTTAAACAAGGAGCTACCCAACGCATGGCGTTAGATGTTTTGCTCGCTGTAAGCGCCAGGCGCTGGCGAACAACCGTAATTACAGACAACTGGGCGGATTTCAGAGCTATTCAGTATTACTGTGATGTGAAATTGGTCAAAGCCTCCGAATTCTTCAAATAAGTTCGGGCTTTCCTAATTGGACTAGGGCGATAAACGAAAAATCTTCCAATCACGATTCTGTTGTTTATAAACGATGCGGTCGTGCAGACGGTTTTGGCGGCCTTGCCAAAACTCGAATTTGTCCGGCGTCAATCTAAATCCGCCCCAAAACGGCGGCAGCGGAACTTCATCGCCGAACTTTTCGCGAAACTCGTTAAAGCGCATTTCCAGAATTTCACGCGAAGCAATCTCGCTGCTCTGCGCCGACGCCCAAGCCGCGAGACGACTATCGACAGGTCGCGATTTGAAATACTGTTCAGACTCTTCACGGCTGGTTTTCTCAACGCGGCCGTAGATTGCGATCTGTCGATTTAGCTGCGGCCAGAAAAAGTTGAAAGAAGTGTTTTGGTTAGTAATAAGATCGCGGCCTTTTTTGCTTTCGTAATTTGTAAAAAAGACAAAGCCGTCAGCATCAAACTTTTTTAGCAGAACAACACGCGCCGACGGGCGATTATCTTCGCCAACGGTCGTCACGGTCATTGCGTTCGGATCGAGAATGTCGGAGTTGAGCGCGGCGTTCATCCACGCGGCGAATTGTTCAAACGGATCGGCCGACATTTCTGCACGCGACAAACCGTCGGATGCAAAATCTCTGCGAATGTCGGCGAGGTTGGTCATTGTCAGATCATATGGACGAGCAGTCCGTCTTTTAGTTTCGGCTCGAACCACGTCGATTTCGGCGGCATAATTTCGCCCATGTCGGACACGGCAAAAAGATCGTTCATTGTCGTCGGGTAAAGCGAAAATGCAGCGACGGCGATCTTTTCATCAACGATGCGTTCGAGCTCGGCTGTGCCGCGAGCACCTCCGACAAAGCCGATGCGATTATCTGTTCGTGCGTCTTTTATGCCAAGCAGCGGATCGAGAATGTAGTTTTGCAAAATGCTCACATCGAGCGACTCGATCGGGTCGGGCTGGCGAAAATAATTCACGGCGAATTGCAGATGCCGCCATTTGCCGCTCATATACATACAGATCTCACCGTGATTTTGCGGTTCCTTTTCAGTCGTGTCCGTTACGACAAAATTCTCCGCGACACGAGCCAAAAACTCATCTTCGGTAAAGCCGTGAAGGTCTTTGACAACGCGATTATATGGCAAAATCCGCAAGTCTTCGGCAGGGAAAACTCCCGCGACGACCGTGTCGTAAGCCGACCTGTCGGTACCGTTTGGATTTTGCTTTCGCAATGTGTCACGCGCTTGCAGCGCACTTTCCGCGCGGTGATGGCCGTCGGCGATGTAAAGCGTCGGCACTTCTTTGAAAGCGTCGATCCACGGAGCGGTATCCGTAATTCGCCAAACACAATGACGAATTTCGTCCGAACACTCAAAGTCGTAGATCGGGCTTTTGGTCACGGCTTGCGCAATTAATTTACGCAGCGTCTCGGTGTTGCGACACGCCAAAAATATCAAACCGGTCTGTGCTTCGACGGCGAGAAGGTGGCCGAGACGGTCGGCAACTTTGTCGGGCCGCACGTTTTCGTGTTTGCGAATGTCGCCGCTTGCATATTCGTCGAGCGAACAACATGCGACGACGCCTGTTTGCGAATGACCGCCACTCGAAAGTCGATAAACATAGATCGCACCCTGCCCATCGGTTGCGTAAATGCCGCGTGCGATAAAGTCGTCGAGATTCGCTTTTGCTCGTGAAAAAATTTCGTCGTGCGACGGCGTTGAGCCTTCGGCAAACTCGGCCTCGGCACGCGTAACGCGCAAAAAGCTCAGCGGATTCTGAGAAATGAATTTGCGCACCTCCGACTCGTAAACCACGTCGTATGGCACGCACGAAACTTGTTTTACCTGCGTCGCATCTGGTCGCAGAGCTTTAAAGGGCTTGATTACTGCCACAAAAAAATATAACTCCTAAAAATTTAAAATGACGGCGAAGCTGAAGGAATTGGGTTGCTGTTATTGATCATCTCGTTCATCTTTCGATTGGCTTCGTCCATATCCTGCAGCATCTGATCCATCACGCCTTGCTTGTCGATCTTCCACACGCCATCTTCGCGGACGAATGGCAGCGTCTGCCAAAAGCCGCTCGACTTAACTTGCAGTGTCGCCTTATCGCCGTCGATCTTTTCGTTGCGATATTCGACGGTTGTTTGACCCTCGGCGAGCAGCGTTTCGCGCTTGATGATCTCGTCGATCGAGACATTCTGCGCCTTCGCTTCCTGCTCGTGCATCTTGAGCGTCGCAGCCGAGAGCAGCACCTTCATCGCCTTTGTATCTTTGGCTTTTATCGCTTTGACGTAAGTCTTAAAAGTCTCGACCGGCGTCGATGGCGCGTCCGAGCCGCAAGCTGCAAACATCGCCGTCGCGAGCGTGATAAATGTTATTCTCGATAAAATACTCATCTTTCAAAAGCATTTAGTATAGCGTAAAATACTGGCAGTAATCAGGTATGGAACGACGAATTTTGAGAGCCGACGAACTGCACGAGACGCTTCGCACGCTCGACGGCTGGACGGTCGGCGGCAAGTTTCTAAAAAAGCGATACGAATTTGCGAATTTTGCCGAAGCCCAGGATTTTGTGAATCGCGTCGGAGCCCTCGCCGAAGCCGCCGATCATCATCCCGACATCACGTTTGGCTGGGGCTACGCTGAGATCGCCTTAACCACTCACGATCGCGACGGCATCACTGACGTCGATGTGAACCTCGCTCGTCGGATCAATGGCCTCGGCGATAGCTCGGCGAAGTGATTAGACATCGCCTGCGTACATCATTGTGATATTCACGCTCGCCCCAAAACAACTCGAAGCTTTTTTGCGTATAAAGGTGATCGGCTATGCCGCAAGTCAACGGTTTCATATTGAAACAAGGCCTGCTGCAATGCTATAAATAGATTCGCTCAATACATTTTAAGGAGATTTGTGATGAAAAGATTTGGGATAAGTTTACTAGCGATCTGTCTATCGGTTACTTCGCTGGGGTTTAGTGTTTTGGCGCAAGACACGCCGCCTGAACTGCCGGCCGGAATGCCGCGTCCCGGAGCGACGCCGCCGGGCACGGACCCGCAGCCTTATGACAAAGTGATAACCAAAGACGCAAAGTCGAAGGACGGCCTCTTTAAGGTTCACCGCGTTAAGGATAAATATTATTACGAGATTCCGAAGACCGAGATGGGCAAGGAATTTTTGTGGGTGACGCAGATCGCGAAGACGACGCTCGGTGTCGGCTATGGTGGTCAGGCGTTGGGTCGGCGAGTCGTGCGTTGGGAGATGAACGAGAATAAAATCCTCTTGCGCAACATCAACTACAACGTCGTCTCAAACCCGAATCTGCCGATCGCCGAGGCTGTGCAAAACGCAAATCACGAAACGATCCTGATGTCGTTCAATGTCGCGGCTTGGGGGCCGAATAACGAGTCGGCGGTGATCGAGGTTGGGCGATTATTCACGACCGACGTATTCGAATTCAGCGCGCGACAGCGTTTGAACGCGACGACGTTGGACGCGACGCGTTCATACATCGACCGCATCTCGCCGTTCCCGACGAACATCGAGACCGAGGCGACGCAAACTTATACGCGAATCGCACCGCCGCCGGGCGCTCCGGCCGCACCGAGTAATCCATTTACCGGCGCCGGCATGAATCCCGGCTCCGCGACCGTCGTGCTGCATCACAGCATGGTCAAGCTGCCTGATAATCCGATGATGCCGCGGCTGTTCGACGAGCGTGTCAGTTATTTTTCGATCACGAATATGGACTATGGCCGTACCGAACACCGCGCGCAAGAACGGCGATACATAACGCGTTGGCGGCTCGAGAAAAAAGATCCGAACGCCGAAATTTCCGAGCCGGTGAAGCCGATCGTTTTTTACATCGACCGAGCGACGCCCGCTTGGCTCGTGCCATTCACAAAACGTGGTATCGAGAAATGGCAAAAGGCGTTTGAGGCCGCGGGCTTCAAGAACGCGATCATCGCGAAGATGCAGCCTTCGAAAAAAGAAGATCCCGACTTTGATCCCGAGGACGCGCGATATTCCGTTGTTCGTTGGCTGCCATCGACGATCGAGAACGCAACCGGCCCGCACATCAACGACCCGCGAACCGGCGAGATACTCGAATCCGACATTCAGATGTATCACAACATTATGAACCTCCAGCGTTCTTGGTATTTTTTGCAGGCCGGCGCGGTTGACAAGCGCGTTCAGCGTTTGCCGATGCCCGACGATCTGATGGGAACGCTCGTCGAATACGTCGTCGCGCACGAGGTCGGTCACACGCTCGGTTTTCAGCACAATATGAAGGCCAGCTCGACGTATCCGCAGGATAAAGTTCGTGATCGCGAGTGGGTCAAAAAGATGGGGCACACGCCGACGCTGATGGACTATTCGCGGTTCAATTACGTCGCTCAGCCCGAGGACAACATCGATCTCGAAGACCTCGTGCCCGGCATCGGCCCATACGACATTTGGGCGACCGCTTGGGGTTACAAGCCGATACCGACGGCGAAATCGTCTGACGCTGAACTCGCGACTTTGGACTCGTGGGCACGCGAGCAGGACGCGACGCCGTGGTTTCGGTTCTCGACCGCAGGTTCGGCCGGCAGCGATCCGGGCGAGCTTACCGAAGCTGTCGGTGACGCCGATGCTGTAAAATCTTCGACGCTCGGCGTGAAAAATCTGCAACGCATTTCGAAGTTCCTCGTCTCGGCGACGACCTCGGAGAAAGGTCAGCCTTACACCGATCTCAACGAACTTTACGGCCGAATGCTCGGTCAATGGACGCTCGAGATGAATCACGTCGCGGCCATCGTCGGTGGATTTAACACGCAGCAAAAACATATCGGACAGAGCGGCGTCAGGTTTGAGCTGCTGCCGAAAGCGCGTCAGACCGAGGCGGTGAAATTTCTGAACGACAACGCATTTGCCACGCCGATGTGGGCCGTCGATAAGGAAATTCTTCGTCGAATCGAGCCGATCGGCGCGCTTAATCGCGTTCGAAATGCGCAGAACAGCGTGCTTAATAATCTGCTGTCGAGTTCGCGGTTTGCCCGGCTCATCGAGCAGCAAGCTCTCGACGGCAACGCGTCATACAACGCTGCCGACTTTCTCGCTGACGTTCGCAGCGGCGTTTGGGGCGAACTTGCGGCACCGAAAGTGTCTGTTGATGCATATCGTCGAAACCTACAGCGTGCGTATCTCGACATCGCCAACACAAAGATAAACGGCGCGGCTCAAACGGCGCCGCAAGGTCTGCCGCCGGGATTCGCCGCACTGTTCGTCACGAGCGGCGACGAGCGTGCGTTTTACCGAGCTGAGCTTCGTGCTATCAGCGCTGCGGCAAGTGCGGCGTTGGTAAGGTCATCTGACAAGGCAACACGCTATCACCTCGAAGCCGTTCGCGATCAGGTCGGCAAGATACTCAACCCCGAAGGCGGACGAACCGCAGCGGCAAACTTCGACTCAGCCGCGATCGAGTTTCTCGAAAAGTATCTAAACCCGACCTCGTGCTGGCCGGATTACGTCATTAAGCCGTAAACGCGAATCGTAATTTGTGAAATTGTGAGGTTGTCTGAAAGTGATCTCGCCGAGCGGAAAGGCTCTGGAGTCTGTCTCAAAACTGGTTTAGCGGGTAATTTTTAAAAACAAAAAACGGACGAAAGATTGAACTGAGCATCTATCACGCGTCTCTTGTGCGGCAGCGCGAAAAGCAACGGCAGGAGGAAAAACAAGCCGCCTTAAAACGCAGACAAGCGATCATAGAACCTCTCTTCGGCCACATCAAGCAAGCCATGGGTTTCAGACGCTGGACCGTTTCGGGACTCGATGGAGTAAAAACGCAGTGGTCACTGCTGTGCACGACAGTTAACTTAAGTAAACTGCACAAATTCTGGATCAGCGGCCAATTAGTGCTCGAAAATGCAGCCTAACCATCAATAATGGCGCACACAAAGAGCAAATCTTGCCTAACCGCAATACGAGCCATCAAACGCCGCCTGCAATGCAAAGACAATAATTTCTTTGAAAACAGCGAAGCTCGAAATTTACCGTCTCTCTCAATGAAAGGGCTGACCATTTTGAGACAGACCCCACAGCTTTTCCGCTCGGCGAGATTATTTTTAAGACAGCCTCTGTTTTCGTCTGGCGATGATACAATTAACTCGAAACTTTGTGAGGAATTATGAAATTACCAGGCGGATTGGATTTGAATTCGATGATGCAGCAGGCCCAGCAAATGCAGGAGCAGATGGGCCGCGAGATGAAAAACATGACGGTCGAGGCCGCTGCCGGCGGCGGTGCCGTAACCGTAAAGATGCGCGGCGATTTTGAAGTGATCTCGCTCACGATCTCACCTGCTCTCGTAAAGGACGGCGATGTCGAGATGCTTCAAGATTTAACCGTCGCCGCTCTCAACGAGGCGAAACGCAAGGTCGAAGAATCTCTAAAGGGCAAGCTCGGCGGAATGCTCCCGCCGGGCTTGATGTAGGTTTTCAACGCAAAGACGCAAAATCGCAAAAGAAGCAAAATTAACTTTCTCTGCGTCTTTGCATCTTGGCGACTTTGCGTTAAGTTTTTCTCAATGTTGGATTATTCAGAACCTGTCGCAAAACTCATCGACGAATTCAAACGCCTTCCGGGCATCGGCCAAAAGTCGGCGCAGCGGCTGGCGTTTTATGTACTGCGTCGGCCATTGAATGAGGTCGAACAATTTGCAACTGCTCTAAGAGAAGTAAAAGAGAAAATAGTTTTCTGCTCGACGTGCAACAACCTCACCGACGTCGATCCGTGTCTGTATTGCTCAAACCCAAAACGCGACCGCTCGATCATCTGTATTATTGAAGAGCCGTATAATCTCGTCGCCGTCGAAAAAACGCGATCATTCAAAGGGCTTTATCACGTGCTGCATGGAAGTTTGTCGCCGATGCGTGGGCTTGGGCCTGACGAATTGATGCTCGCAAATCTGCTCCCGCGTCTAATGCCTGAAAACAACGACGGCGTCGAGATCGTTGAGATCATTATCGCCACCAACCCAACCACCGAGGGCGAGGCAACAGCGAATTACATCGCACGTCTGCTAAAACCGCTCGGTGTTCTCGTCACACGAATCGCGATGGGAATGCCCGTCGGCTCGGACCTCGAATTTGTTGATGAAGTAACGATGGATCGCGCGCTCGCAAACCGACACGCGATCTAAATTTCGGTAGTGACCTAAACTTGCGCCGGCCAATGACCTTTCCCTTTGTGCTCTTTGTGTCCTCGCTCGGTGTACTCTGTGATTACTTCCTGTTTTAACCCGCATTAAGCGTTAGAAGATTGAGCCACGAATGCACGAATAATTCTGACGTAAAAAGTTTATTTTTTCGAGTTTACGTAATATTGTATTTGGAAAATTAGTGCATTCGCGGCTATTTTTTTCCTAATGCGTAATCTGAGTTTAATCACAGAGTTCACGAAGGTAGGACACAAAGAGCACAAAGACTGAACACCACAGGATTACGACACTATCTTCTCTTGACGTGTTTCCTAACCGAATCAAAAAATTGTTCGTGAGTCATTGCAGATTCAGGATTTTCGTCCATTTCGCGGTCACGCCGTAGAGCTTCTTCTACCCAATCTTCATCTTCATCGACAAATGGAGCGGGCAATGATGCAATTAGCTTCTCCGCCAGCTTTGCTCTTTCCGAGTCGGACAACTTAAGTGCGAGTTCCTCTGCCTCTGCGATTACCGACTTAATCTACCTCAACCCGATAATACCATCCTAGAAGCGCACCGTTTCGACTTCGGCCTCGGACGCGCTGCGAGAGCCGCGCCACTCGTCTTCGGTGTCGTAATAATTCACGTCAAAGCTGAGCAGCGATTTTGCCGGAATTCCGTCGAACTCGTTTGGCGCGTCTTCGAATTTCGCGATCGTCCCGATGCCGATGACCTCGCTGCCGGCGTCCTGGACAAGTTGAATAGTTTCCTGAATAGCCTTGCCCGAGCGGTTGATGTCATCGACGATGATCGCGGGATAGACCTCGTAATCGGTCATATACTGGCGAAACTGGCGCTTACCGTTTTCCATCTCGGCCCAATAAATTTGCTCGGCACTAATCGCTTCGCGCACGCCGAAGGCGACCATAATTCCGCCCGGGCTTGGGCTAATGATCGAAACTTTCGGCAACTGGCTCGCGATAGATTTCTCCATTCGAAACATTCGGCTTAATCCGACGGACAAAATTCGCGCGTTGTCGTAATAGCGAAACGCGAGCGGCATCTGAAAATAATGCGACGCGTGTTTGCCGTTCGGGTAAACGAAATGACCTTTGCGATAGGCACCGGTGTTGGTGAGGATGTCCATCACCGCTTCGGGCGGCGGAACTAGATTGACCATGACAGTTTCTCCTTTTGTTAAGAATCGATTATACATTCTGCGACGGCCTCGACGCCAATTTGCCGAATAGACAATCGCGCGCGGAAAAGTGACAATGGTCAGGAATTTTTGCTCCGAATTTTATGAAATTACGCTGGCGGTTTGGGATCATTGCAGGTGTGTTCTTGGCGGTGTTTGCGCTTTATCCGCAGTTCAAGATGATCTATCTTCGCGGTGCCGAGTGGAACGGCCATTACGCCTACAACGACATCGATGAGGTCGCTTACGCCGCGTATGTAAAAGCTCTGATCGATGGCCGTCCGCGAAAGAATGATCCATACACCGGCCGCGACGAACGGCGCGAAAGTCCGCAGCCGGAATCACTTTTCTCGATTCAATTTGCCGCGCCTTATTCGATCGCATTGCCTGCGCGCATTCTCGGCGTCGATGCGCCGTGGGCGATGACGATCGCAGGCGCAGTCGCGGCGTTTCTTACTGCGCTTGCTGTGTTTTGGCTGATCGGGATGATGACTGACGATTCGCTGTTTGCGCTCGCCGGAAGTTTGGTCGTGCTCGCTGGCGGTGCGCTGTTCGCGGGCGAAGGTGCGATCGGCGAGATACTCGATACAAGCTACGCGTATCCTTATTTTCCGGGCTTTCGTCGCTACATACCGGCAATGGCATTTCCCGCATTCTTTGCGCTCGTCGCGCTGGTTTGGAAGATCGTAAACATTCCGCAATCCACAACGAACAACGAACAACGAACAACGAACGACGAACAACGAACGAATTCCGAACAACGAACAACGATCCCGCTACTTTTCATCCTTTTTGCACTCTTTTGCTTTGCATACACGGTCTTCTCATACTTTTATGTTTGGACGACCGCTGCGGCTTGGTTGGGATGTTTAGGAATAATTTGGCTCGTTGTCCGGCCCGAAGGTTGGGTGAGAGACATCAAAGCGTTGATCGCGCTCGGCGTCGGTTGCTTGATCTCGCTTGCTCCGTATTTTTACTTGCTGTCGCAACGTTCGCACACGATGGACGATGTGCAGATGCTCATCAAAACGCGCTCACTCGATCTCACACGGCCGCCGGAGTTGATCGGCTTTGTCGTGCTCGCCGTCATCATCGCGGCGATCGCAATGAAGGTGCTCGTGCTGCGTGACAGATCGATGCTGTTTGCGATCTCGCTCGCATTGACGCCAGCGATACTTTTTAACCAACAGGTAATCACCGGCCAGCAACTACAGCCGATTCACTATCAGGTTTTTATCGGCAACTATGTCGCCGGGCTCGCACTTGTCGTGACGCTTGGGCTGATGTGGTCGCGCTCGGGCGGCTTCCAAAATCGTGAAGCGAGATTAGCCGTTGCCGCGCTTGCAGTGATCGCTGCTGCGTGGGGTTTTGTCGAATGTCACTACACGGTTCGCATACTCGACGACGTCAACGTCGTCCGTGACGAAGCTCTGCCCGTAGCACGACGACTCGCCGAATTTGCGAAAGACGATCCTTCTCCGCACAACAGCGCCGTTCTCCATCTCGCAGTTGCCGAGGCCGACGATTTTCCGACGCTTGCTCCGCAGCCGGTCCTTTGGGCTCGGCATCAGCATGTCTTTGCAGGCGTGACTTGGCAGGAGAATAAAGAACGCTATTACCAGCAGTTATATTATGAGGGCGTAAGACCGGAACAGCTTGCGAGCCGCATTAAACAAGGTGGAGACATTGTTTCGGTGATCGCACTTTGGGGCTGGGGACGGCACACCGACAGGCTAAATGCGGAGTATAAACCGCTATTATTCGCGGAGGTCGATGAGGAAGTTCGTCGTTACGACGAGTATCTGAAAAATTTCGACGCGAAGAGTGTCGATGTCGTCAAACTTTTTTATATGATCGCACCGGCGGATCAACGAGATATCTTTTTCGCGAATATCGACAAATGGTATGAGCGTTATGACGTGGAAGTTTTTGGCAAGTACGTTCTCTACAAACTTCGTCTGCGATAAAAAAAGACCGCCCAAATTCGGACGGTCGATCTATAAAACTAAAAAAATAAAACTGCTTACGCAGCCGCGGCCAAAAGATCGTTAGATGTTTCGGCAAAAACTCGCCGGCCATTCAAAGCGTCATCGATGATCTCGCGAACTGCGGAAGCGTCAGGATTCACATCCATTCGCGCACATGCGCGAAGGTGTCTGATGATTCCCTCGGCCGCCATGTCCAACACGTCGCCCGTTAATTTCGAAAAACGCCGTGCCTGAATATGGTCGATCTGCAGGACTCTGTCCTGCAATGTCATGGGTCTAGCTGTTGCCACTTTTGTGTATTCTCCTTTTTTTCATACCTAAACAACAAGGCTTTATCGTTTGTGTAAAATAAGCACCGTCACAGGCTGTTGTCGAAACAGTCGCTCGGGCCTTGCTTCAATTTGTAATCTAATGTTAACAAAGCAGGCTGCCATTTGTCACTAACTTTTTTTCGACCGCTAAAACAAAAAAATACCGGCAAATACAAGATTTGCCGGTCTAATTTTGAGTGAGCACACTATACTGTGTTAGGCAACTGAGTCTTTCATTGCCTTACCGAGGCTGAATTTGACGGTGGTCTTTGCCGGAATCTTGATCACAGCACCCGTTGCAGGATTGCGTCCGTCACGCGCCTTGCGGTGCGTTTTCTTCAATTTTCCGAAACCGGGAACAGTGAATTCACCATTTGTCATAACCTCGCTGGTTGCCATCGAGGCAAGAGCGTCGAACATCGCTTTAACGTCCGTTTTTTTGCATCCGCACGTTTCCGCGAGTTTGCTGATGATTTCCGATTGTGTCATACGAGCCATAGTTTTTTAGTAACCTCCAATTTGGTGTTTAAATTTTACTGCTTAATTGAGCGCTGCCGCGAAGGCGGCATCTGAGAAAACGAACCAGCCGAAAATACCTGACTGGTCGGGGCGGCAAGATTCGAACTTGCGGCCTCACGGTCCCAAACCGTGCGCACTACCAGGCTGTGCTACGCCCCGCATGTTTCAATTCATGAAACGATTCCAAGTGTCGAATTTAAGCGCTATTGTGCGCTCGCGTCAAGTCGAAATTGCAAAAAAGCCGCGTAAAATCTGGATAATTTGCATTTGGATTATCCCTGATCCACTATTTCGCGCTAGTGGAAGACATGGCTTGTTCGCGAGCGCCCATCAAAACAAGAGCTTCATTCAACGCTTTGTCGAACAATATTTCGTAAGGTTTCGCAACCGTTAGCGGTGTTATTTTACTGATTGTTTGGTGAAAATACTCCGTAAACATTGGGTCTGAATCGACTAGAATTGAATTCCGACCTTCTTCGATACATGCACGTCCAGTGCTACCTGAGCCGGCAAAACAATCTAGTACCAATGAGCCAGGATACGACAACCCACGTATAAAACGTCGAATCAACTCTATTGGTTTTTGGGTTGGGTGCCCTACGCGTTCTTTTGAATTTCCATTCAACCGGCCAATTTCCCAAACATTTGTCGGATTCTTACCCATGTCTATGCTCGCATGGTTTAGCCTCTTATCCTTTTTGTAGATCTGCTTTGTTTTCTCATCAAACGGAATGCGGACTGAGTCTAGATCGAAGTGATATTTGCTTGTCTTCGAAAGCCAAACGGCTTCTTCATGTCGATTGGCAAAGAACCGATGGGCACTCATACCGTTCTTGTAATACCAAATGACGAGGTTAACGAACCGAAGAGACGTTTGATGTCGGGTATAGTGAAGAATCTCGAGAAGGTCACCCTTCTTAAGGTCTTGGTACTGAAACCCTCCAAATATAACGCAGTTTCCTGTATCCGAGAGAATTCTAGGAATCTCATCGAGCCATTGCTTAGCCCAGTCAAGGTAATTCTCGAAAGTATCCCAAACGTCAAGATCGAGATTGTAAGGTGGGTCGATGAGTACTAACTGAACTGAACAGTCGGGCAGCTTTTTTATGAAGCTGACGGCATCATCCTCGAACAGCGCATGTGTCGTCCTTGTTATTTCGGTGCTCGCAAGTGAGGACGATGGGACGACTCCGTTCTTTTTCATCCTATTCAAAGCGATATGGCCTTTGTTGAAATGTGATTTGTTAGCCATTGTTGCTCGTGGCTTCGCCAATATAGATTAACAGTTGAATCTCGCTTGCGCCTTGGCTCATCTCGCCTAATGCCTCAAGAACATTGAACAAAAAAGGTATTCGACGCTTGATTACCTCTGTAGTCGGTGATTTTAAACCATGCTTCTTGAGAAATGCCCTAACAGGCTTGGTCGAAAAAAAATCTCGGTAGATTAGTGATTTTGAAATCGAGCTCACGTTATGAGATTTTAAATAATCTGCCATTAAGCTTACCGCATCCATATTACCCCAGAGTTGCCGGACAATTCTTGTCGATGCAGGCCTTGAAGCTAAAAAATCGGATATCTTTTGATTGATCGAACTTTCAATGCCCATTCGCCACGAATCTGCCGCTGTAAATGAAAGGTCCAGTCTGGAAATAAGAGGTTGCAAGCTTCGGAACAGTTTACGGCCCTCAGAAGTGAATTGAAGTTTGAACTCCGGGTCAAGTATGTGGTCTCGATAGTCAACTAACATACCCATTTCCATCGCAGCTTGTAATTTATATTTTGTTTCACGCTGAAAATTCCCCGGCTTCCCCTGATCGTAGGAGCCTATAAAACGGATGTTCTCAGATTTGAGCCGAGTATCTTCGAGATTCTCAGACCCAACTACAGAAATTATATAGAGCAGATGACCGAGATGCGTTCCTTGAGGAAAGTGATAACTGAACTCAGTCTTAGTCCGTCCTAATCCACTTAGAATTTGATCCTTTGTTGCCACCTCCGCTATTTCAAGCTCACGTGTGATGGTGGCTATCGTTCGATCTTTTCTTACACGTGTTCTTCCTTTGAAGACTTCAGGGATCTTTGCCGTTGCCCTCGGTGGAACGACAAATCCGCGACGTACTTTTCCCGATGATGCCGTTTTGGTCTTCCGATATTGTGCGAGTCGTGCTTTTTCGGTTATTACTATTTGGCTATTTACAAGATCGGCGATAAGCGTCGGAGTTATGCGAAATAGATTCGGATCTCCAAAAGTGAACAGACCCGAAAAGGGTTTCTGATCTCTATCAGCACTCGCTCTCCGATAACATCCTTTCGCCGAAACTCGCTGACCATCGAGCTTTCAATGTTAGAAAATAGACCGGTGGCTGTTAAGTTTGACGATCCAACTATTAACCTACATTCTCTCTCACCCTCGAAAAGATATATCTTCGGATGAAATATTGGATTTTCTTTCTGATAAAAAACGTAACTGTTTATGTCGAGCTTGTGAATTTCTTCTAGCGCTTCCTTCGACGTTCCATGTTGGTCAACTCCTACGATCAAGTTGAGACTACGAAATCGCTCTTTCGCAGGCTTAATGAATTCGGAAAGTCCCAGAACTCCGGCCTCACTCGCGAAAGCAGAGATAGCGGTAAATTCCGTAAATGCGTCGCTTGAAAGGGAAGAAAGCAAAAGCCTACCGACGGAAATATCGGATGTTGCGTCATAACCTTGACCTAATACAGTTACCTTCATTCTGAATAATAATAATAAGATTAGTTGGTGTTTAGCACATTAAAATTCACCATTTAAAAACGGCATAATTTGCAAAAAAGCGCGTCCTCTGTGACTAATTTTGTGTTTTATGTCATCCGAAAGCTCGCCAAATGTCTTTTCAAACCCATCGGGAATGAAGATCGGATCGTAGCCGAAGCCGTGATTTCCGCGCGGTTTGTGAGCGATGCGGCCATTGCAAATTCCGTCGGCGGCAAACAGAATTTCGCCGTTCGGCGCCGCAATCGCGATCGAACAACAAAAGCGTGAGGCTCTGTTTTTATCACCGGTTTGCGCGAGTTCGTCGAGGAGCAAATCTATTTTTTTTGCGAACGGCAGATCGACGCCGCCGTATCTCGCGGAGAGAACGCCGGGCCGTCCATCGAGCGCGGCAACCTCGAGGCCGGAGTCGTCGGCCAGCACGCTCACGTCGGTTTGCCGCGCATAACCGGCGGCTTTGAGCCGGGCATTTTCAAGGAACGAATCGCCCGTCTCTTCGACTTCGGTCAGCGCGTCGAAACTATCGAGTCCGATGATGTCGAGCGGAATATTTCGCAGCATCGCTGTCAGTTCCACGATCTTGCCTGCGTTATTTGTGGCGATCAAAAGCTTTTTCGTCACGAACTTGAGATTACCGAGTCCGCTGCCAAACGGCAACGCCCGAAGCGGTCATCGCCCTGACGGAGAAGGTATGTTTTTAGAAATTCTGGCTTGGTTCGAAGCTGAAAAGTACCGGTGCGAGTTCGCCTTTGACACCGACGTCATCGACGCCCTTTACTTCGTCGGCGAGCGAGGTGGCAAGCATTGTGATCATGAATCCGTTACGTGTTCCCGGTCGAGCGGCCGGAACAAACAAACGACGTCCCCAGACGACGAGTTTTTGACCATCGCTGCCTTGGAATTTTACTTCGTATGCGTGCCATTCGCCGTTGAACTTTATCTCGCCCTCGGAGATCATTTGGTAACCGAACAGAAGTTTCTTGAGGGTGTCGTTGGTTTCTTTGACAAGCTGCGGAAACTTTTCGGAGTCGGCAGTGAATGTGCCTTTGCTCGGATAGTAACTTACGAGCATTTGCTCTTTTATGCCGCCGTCTTCGGTTTGACGCGAAATGTCGATGAATTTACCGCGGGCTTCCGACGTGCCAGGCTGGGCATTGGCAACTTTCCAATCTTTAGGGTAATACATCTTAAAGCCGACGAAGTTCAGCAGCAGATCGCCCTTGAGATTCTGTTTCGAGTTTTGGAAAAAGTTCGTGTTCGGCGGCTGCGGTATCGTGCGTGCTAATGGCGGCATCTCGGTGTTCGAAACGACGCTTACGGATCGGTTGTCGCCCGGCGTTTGTGAGACGGGTTCGCTCGGCGGATTGTTTACCATGTAATACCAGCCGAGCGCGAGCAACGCGAGCAGTGCCGCGATGCCGATAAAAGCGTTTCGGCGACCGGTCGATGTTTCGATCTGCGGCGGTTCGGGTGAGCGACGCGTCCACATCGGTTCTTCTTTTGCAGTTGCGGGCGTCGAGACAGAAACGACGGCCGACGTTGAATCTGAACCAAAGCGCACATCAGTGCTACCGTCTTTTGTCGGTTCAACTTTTTCGATCGGGGCAGCGGCCGGAACGGTGACAGCTTTGCCGACAGATTTTGCCGTCACGTGTTGAACGGGTTCGGGCCTATCGGTCAGCGCGGTTGAAAAAGCCTCGCCAAAATCGCGGGCCTTTGTGTAACGCTCCGCCACGTCGAATGCAAATGCCTTTGCCAAAACTTCATCGACGGCAGTCGGCAGATCATTTCGAATGTCGGTCGCGAGTGTGACGAGGCCTTCGCTCTGCTGTTTTGCGATGGCACGTGTGCTCTCGCCCGTGAACGGCAAACGTCCCGTCAGCATCTCGTATGCGACGACCGCGAGCGAGAAAATATCACTGGCCGAAGTGGCGACATAACCGTCGAGCACCTCAGGCGCTTTGTAAGCGGCATTGTCGGAATTCGGCTCGCCATTGGACGCTCCGAAATTTACGAGCATTAACTGTTCGGCTTCGCCGTCGCTGTTCAAAATCAAATTATCGGGATGCACGTCGCGGTGCAAAATGCCCGCCTGATGCGCGTGACTGAGAGCATCCGCCGCCTGAGCGATCACACGTGCGGCACGCGTCTCGTCAAACCGACCGTGAATCTCAAGCACGTCGCGGACCGACAGCGCGTCGATAAATTCGCTCACCAAAAACTCAGTGCCGTTTGTAAATTCGCCCGAGTCGATGAGGCGCGCAATATTCGGATGACTCAGGTGCGAGAGTGAAATGCGTTCCTCGGCAAGGATGCTTGCGGTGATCTCGTCCGCGTCGGTGTCGGTCAGGATGCGGACAAGAACCTTGCGTTCGGCAACCAGCTTGTCGTCTCCGATGTATGCCAGACCCGACTCGTCGCTGCCGAGAAATTCGGTCGCAATATATCGTCCCTTTACGGTTTGGCCGATAAAACTTTCGGGCTTTCGCGCGTCAAAGTCACCGGTGAAAACATCGCGTTCCTCGGCGAGATTTACGCCGCCGTCGGAGATCTCATACGGATTAATTTTACGCGGCTCGACGCGCGGATTTTCCTTCGCGGTCTTTGCAGCTTGCGCAAAACTCGAGTCGCTCATTATCCGAACAGGCTCGTCGTCGAACTCAAAAAATATTTCGTCATCGGCGGCTGGGCTTTTTGTTTGAGCTGTCATAGGTTCTGCAATTTCGGGACGCGGCGTGTCGCGCAGCGTCTCATCGAGATCGCTGATGGCTTCCATTTTTGGTATGAGATTGGCAAAAATTCCGCCGCTTTGCCGCGACGTGTTCTCGCTCACGAGACGCGCACCGTCGGTCGGGCAAAATCTGCGCGAACCTTCTTCAAAAGTCTGTTTGCACTTTGGACAATACATCAATTTACGTTTGCCACAATCGACACGTTTGTTAGAAATACTGCCAATCGTGGCGTGATTTCAATTACGGCGGAAAAATTTCGGGGTTTACTTCATGCCGGTCAGTTGATCTTTTTCGGCGTCGAGTTTCTCGGCCTGGCGAAAGACACGCGTCGCGTCGCTGCGTTTGCCGGCCCGCGTGTAACCGTCGCCGAGCGCACGGAATTGCTGCCGAAGCCGTGCGTTTTCATACGACGGCACGCTTCTTAACGCCTGCATCAGCGCTCTCTCGGCCATCTCTAATTTTCCCTGGCGAGTGTAAAGCGTCGCAAGAAGGCTGTTCGACATAAAACCGTTTTGGCTCGCCGTGACGCTGCGTTTTAGTATCGCCTCGGCCTCGTCGTATTTGTTGAGCGCGGTAAGAGCTCGACCGAACATGATAAGTGCCGCCGGATTTTGCGGATCTGCCGTCACGGCGTCGCGAAGCAATGATTCGGATTCCTTGTAACGCTGTTCGGACTGCATGACATCGGCGACAACGACCATCGTCCCGACATCGGTCGCGAGCTCGACCGCCTTGTCGTAGGATTTCTCCGCATCCTTTGTCGCCCCACGACGTCTGAGCAGACGACCGAGATGTGCGTGTGCCGGTGCGAACGAGTCGTCGATCGCGAGCGCCTTGCGATACGCCGTTTCGGTTTCCTGCGAGATAAGCCCGCGCGACTCCATCGAAACGCCGAGCTGATCAAAACCGAGAGCCGTTCGCGGGCTGAGTTCGATCGCCTTGCGTGCGAGTTTTTCCGCTTCTTCGTAACGGTCGGCGAGATTTGGTGCGCCGATCGGCTGTGTCAAAACATAACTCAACGCAATGTGCGTAAGACCGCTCGACGAATTCAACTGCAACGCCGTGCGATAGGCGTTCTCTGCTTCATCCCAACGCTGCTGATCGCTGTAAAGATTGCCGAGTCCGTAAACGGCGCGATAGTCCTTTGGCTTGACGGCGCGTGCACGTTTGTAGGCGCTTTCCGCTGTGGAATAATTACGGTCGTCGCGTGCGTAATTTCCTTCGTCGATAAGATCGTTGTATTTTTCTTCAGCCGCGACGTTTTTTGTGACGAGCAGCGGCTCGGATGTTTTCGTCGGTTTGATCTCGACCTTTGGCTTTTCTGCCGCGACGCGATCGGCCTTAAATCGGTCGGTATTTACTTTGACGGTTTTCGGCTTTTCAGATTTTTCCGCTGCCGTCTTCGTGATTGTAGTCGTTGTCGTTTTTGTGGTTGTGGTTTTTGCGGCGGTCGCGTCGGCTTTGGTCGGTCTTGTATTCTTCTTTTTTAGCGCAGTTGTGGTCGCAGGCTTTTTCGCCGGCGTTGTTTTCTTCGCAGTTGTCGATTTGCGTTTTGCAGACGACTTTGCAGAAGTTTTCTTCTTCGTCATGGCAGCCGAATCTTTTTTAGTCTTGCCGCCGCCGAAAATTTTATTGCTGCTACCCAAGTCCTGACCCGAAACGCTCATCGCTGCGAACGCAAACATCACGCATGTAATAAATGTCTTCGACAAAATTTTCATAACTCCTCCAACCGGCTGCTAAAATTGCTGCACAACCAGGCGAAAACCTAACTCCTTATCACGCTTCGACGCCTCGACATCGGCTCTGAACGTCGATGTGATAGCAAAGTCGCCCGTCGATTTTGTCAGCGCACCGCCGCCGCGAATCATGTAGCGCGGCTCGCTCGTTTCGCGCATTGTGCCTTTGCTGCCGGGATAAAGACTCGCCTTCGAACCGGTCCATTCGTAAACGTTGCCGACCAAATCCATCACGCCCCAATCGTTGGCACACGAAGCGGTTCCGACGGCGTCGGGCTCGGTGTTGTCTTTATCGGTGACGGCGCATTTGTCGTCGAACTTGTCGCCCCACGGAAAAAGATTCGCCTTTGCTCCGTTGCGAGCGGCGAATTCCCACTCGGCTTCGGTCGGCAGCCGATAAGTCACGCTGTCGCGTTTCGAACGCCATTCGGCAAACGCTTTTATGTCGTCCATGTTCACAAAACGCACGGGCATTTTTTCTTCACCGGTGATTGGTTTGTCGTTCACCCAATGCGCAGGCACGGGTTTGTAGCCGCTCGATTTTGTAAATTCGTAATACTCGGCGTTCGTCACCTCGGTCTTGTCCATCTTGAACGGCTGCACATTAACGTTGTTCGCCGGCTTCTCGTTGTCGCGTCCGTCGTCGCGTCCCATCTTAAACGTCCCGCCCGGAATCGTGGCAAGATCGACCGCGATCTTCTCGACCGTCGGCGACGGCGTCGCATTATTTGTGTCCGGCACGCTCCCGCCAAAAAGTCCGAGTAACCACGCCGCACCGACACCTGCGACGCCTAGAGACAAGAGAACCAATAATCCGCCGATTCCCAAAATCAGGGGCGACACACCTTTTCTTGCGACCGGTGGCGGTGCAGTGCCGATATCGACGCCAAACCGGCTCGGCGAAAGTTCGGATTGGACAGATTGCGTTGATTGAACCGATTGAACCGTCTGTGCCATCGCGTCCTGCGTTTCGACGATCTGCGGCGGCGCCGAGACGAGTGTTTTGCCGTCGGTCATTGAATCCTGCGTCGTCCTGCCCTCGACAAGATCCGCCACGATCGCCTGCGGCTTTCCGTCGCAAGTCACGTCGCGATGCCAGTCTTGAAATCCCGAATGGCTGACGCGCAGGTGATGATTGCCGCTCTGTATGCCTTCGAGCAAAAGCTCGCCGTCGTCGCGCGACTGGCCGACCGCAACGTTATCGACGTAGATACTCGACTTCGGCGGGCGTGTGGTGATCTGCAAACTTGAGACGGGCAGGGAACTGCCCCCTGACGTTGTATGAATAAATGTAGATGGCGAGCCCGTAAAGATCGCATCACGCAGTTCGTTTGCAAACTGCTCGACTGATTGCGTTCGCTGTTCGGGATCTTTTCGCAGACTGTGTGCGATCGCAAGTTCGAGTGCGGGCGAGGTGGTCAATCCACCATCGGCGAGCGTCGGCGGCTGATCGCTGATATGCTTTTTCATGATCGACGGTATCGACGAACCTTTGAACGGCACGTCGCCCGTCATCATCTGATAGAGCATCACACCAAGCGAATAAATATCGGCCCGCGGCGTCGGTTCGTCGTCGGCCCATTGCTCGGGCGCCATGTAATACGGCGAACCCATGAGACCGGTCGTCTGTGCCTGAATAAACGAGCCGAGCAGCTCGCCCGACTTGATCTTTGCAAGCCCGAAGTCGAGTATCTTCACCGCTTGTGAGAGCGACGGTTTGTCGCTGCAGATCATTATGTTCAGCGGCTTTAAATCGCGGTGAACGATGCCCTGATGATGCGCCGCACCGACGCCCGCGCAGATCGCCGACATCATCTCGAACGCGTGCTCAGGCGGCAGCCTCTTCTCTCTCGCAAGCGTGTCGTGAAGAGCTTCGCCCTCTACATATTCCATGACGAGAAAGGGAAGCGTGCCGTCGATCACGCCGTAATCGGTCACGCTAACGACATTCTGATGACGAATAGCGGCAGCCGCGAGAGCCTCTTGACGAAAGCGCGTCACAAGCTGCGGATCGTTACCGACGAGATCGGGAAGAATGACTTTTATCGCGAGTTGAGTCTTAAGATACGCATGTCGCGCCTTATAAACGACGCCCATTCCGCCCTGGCCGATGCGGTGTTCGAGGTGATACTTGCCCTCGAGAACCGGTTCGCCCGGAATCGTATGCACGGTCGGCATCCCGTCGGTCGGACAAGTCGCAACCGTGTCGGCGTAGCAGGTTTTACAGGTTTGACATTCCTTCATCCGAAAATTAGATCAAGCACGGATTATACGACATTTGAACGACGTTTGTTAGACGCCTGTTGCAGCACGAAAGCAGTAATATCCGCTTCGATTTTAGTTTTTTTGAATTTTACTGGCAAGGATAAACATAGCAGTTGCCGAAGCCTCAGTCGCAGAGGCCCGTTTGCAGAAGCCCGCGTTGCAGATGCCCGCGTTGCAGATGCTCACACGAAGTAAGGCTCCCGTGATACTAAGTTGCAGAAGGCGCGTGAGCAAGGGCGAAGCATTCAACGTTGGATGTCCCGCCCTTGCTTACGCGCTCGCCTTTTGCAACCTGCTTCTGCAACCAGACTTTTACTGCGGTTGTTGCGGCGACGCAAAAGCGACTAACTCGTTTCTAAGATAGCGGAAGGGAAAAGGTTGATGTCTAACGCTTGCCGACCTTGAAATTGAATCTCCCGGTCGGGTTCGTCTTTAAGACCGAGCGCTCGCTACAGAGAAACTCCAATTCGCCGCTCTTGTTTACATGCATGGTAGCCGAGCTGCGATGATGGCAATCGCCACTATCCTGAGACTGCTTCTTGATTGATATGTGTTTTAAACGAGGGCCGTCCGGGCCGCTCTCAATCTTTGACAGCCGCCAGTAACCGTCGGCATTTAATCTATATTGTCCGGTTGTATGGATCGTGTAGAGGTTTCCCGTCCCGCATTCCGTTATCAGTGATAGATTTTCAGAATATGCCATCGGGGTTTCGGGCGCCTTACTGAGATGGCCATGCTCATACTGCCCGAGAAACTCAACAGGATTGTCGGGATGTCCGGCGTCGCGGCCAGTGATACGGTAGAAACGGGTGTATCTGGGTCTTAGGTTTTCGTCTTTCGCTCCGATAGATCCTAGACCGACCGTCTCCCGAAAGCCATCTCCCGGAGCGGTGACTACCAGTAGATAGGTTCCGTCAGCCAACTTGGCCAGCCCGATGCCTCCGCCTCCGCCCGCCAGGCCCTTAGGGTCTTTGTCGTTTGTTGGAATTATGAAGGAATTTGTCTGATTAAAGCCGGCGCGATTCACGGCGTCGATCGAGAACCAGTGAAGAGTTTTACCCTCCGGCACGAACAGACCGTCGCCAAGCACGTGGACGCCACCGGGATGATGTGAGGTGGAATTGTAAATTGAGTACAGCTTGTTATCGCCATCCTTGTTTGTAATGAAGAAGATGGATCCCTTGCTTTTGTGGCTGTGACTCCCGGCATAAGGATATTTAGACGAGTTGGTCCGGACCAAACCCTGTATATGATTGACGGGAATTCCGATGAGTCCTCCAGTGCCATAGTGATCGAAGGCATCTTCCGGTTTTCGGTTATCGGGTGGATACTTCCTGTCTCCGTCGAAACTCCAGGAGCCGCCCTTGAACGCAAACTCGTCGAAGGCCTTGAATTGTGCGGGCACATCGTTTGCACATCGATTGCAGTCCGCGTCGCCGTATTTACACTTGAGGTTCCCGCGCAAAATAGTTGCGGGGTTCGCTATCGAGATGTCGACAAGCGTGTGCGTAGTTTTCAGGTCCTGCCATTTTTCGAGGAATTGTGTTGCTGACAGCGGTCGAAAAGTGTTGCTGACACTGCTTACGTGGAGGGGGCCAGCTTGCTGGTCTGAGAATCGCCAAACTCCGAGAAAGTTCCATTCCCCCTGGTCGTTTTGAAACATCTCGAAGTCGAGCATCTCCTGAGTGGCGTTGAGACTTCGCTTTAGATTGTTGAACTCTTCCCAATCTTTCATCAAATAAAGCGCGCCATTGCCCTTACCGACGCGCCACACGCCGGCAAACACGCGCTTCCCTCCGACGACGTAGGTTTCTACTTCCGAGAGGTATTGATTCTTTTCTAATTCCTTCCGACGGGCGACAAGTTCTTCGAAGGTCAGTCCGATGAAGAAAGCGCCGCTGCCAGACTGCTCCCCTCTTTTTGGTCCTGGTTTTTGACGCCAAACTCCGAGAAACTTAAAAGAGCCGTTATTGTTGATAACCTCGAGGTCTATCAGTTCTTGCGTGCCTTCGAGCTCTTTGCGCTTTTTGTTAAATTCCTCCCAACCCAAAACAAAGAGAGCTCCGTTGCCGGGGCCTACGCGCCAAACGGCCGCATAGCGAAGCTGACCGTTGTGACGATAGACTTCAACATCGGCTAGGTATTGATTCGAACTAAGTTGCTTTCGGAGCGCCACCAGGTCTTCCCATCTCTGGTCAATGAACATCCCTCCGATGCCTGACTCCTTTTGCGACCAGACGCCTGCAAAGATGGGATCAGACTGACCGACTGCTGCGATCGAAGACAACAACATTAAGAAAATAACGATGATCGTGCGTGACATTTTCATGATTAATACCCCACGTTTCGGTAGCCGCCGTGGCGGCAAGCTGTTTGTCGAGCAGCCGCCCTTGATAATAAATTCCGTCGATTGACCGATGCCGATAGTCGAGAATACGAGCAGTGCGAAGCTGCTCAAGATTGAAATTCATCATGGTTTTGTCCCCTGCTTTGAGGTCGTGATCAAGCCGAGGATTGCTCTTACATTCTCTTCCTAAATACCTCTCGGTTTAGTGGAAAGCCGTTAGCTTTCCGTCCCAGATAGCGTTGCCTAGCCGCTGGATAAAGTAAGCATAATTGTCATTAGCTCGTGCGGCGATCTCGCGGTGCAATGTGTCGTTGCCCCAGCAACCGTTCGAAGTGGCCAACTCCAAGGCATCTGTGAGGCCGTAAATCTTTTCCGTCTTTGTCTTGCAAATTCCACCGTCCTTGTCCGAATGCGTGTGGGTATCCTGGATGTATAGTGATTTCGCCGACAGCCAGTGAAAGACTTCGTGAATAACAGTATGTGCACGGGCGCGGATTGATTTCTCCTCGAAGAAAGCCGGACAGAAGTTGAGTGTGCCAAGGACGATGTGATTCGCCGAATACTTGAAGCTACCATCGTCATCTTTTATGTAACAGGGATGCGGACCACTATTCTCTTTCTCTCTACACTTCACCTTGAAGCTGTATTTTTTTCCTAGAAACCGATCGTTCCACGCTTTGTTAATGGCTTCATGAATAAGCTGGAAGCGAAAGCGCGAGTCTTTGAACGAGCCAAACCAGGTGCGCGGCGACCAGTTATTGCTATCGTTCGCAACATAACCCTGTACCCACAATTCGTCTTTATCCTTCTGGTTAGCGATGTAGTTGATGAGTTGATGCGCACGCCACGTTGCGTGGTGCGCGTATGCCCAGGCCTGCTGGACAGTTTTTTTATCTTCGGAACCGCAACCGATAAATTTAGGGTAATTGATTGGCGGCATATCAACCGGAAAATCCAGTCCCGACGCCGGGTCTTTCTTCTTCGACTTGTCGTTGAAAACTAGCCCGAGAGGTTTTTCTTTTGGCTCGGCTGGAACCGGTAAGGCCTTGCCGGGTTTTTCGGCGATTGCCAGACCAGTGAGGCGCAGATTCTGAGCATTAAACTCTTTCCACTTTGCGGTGAAGTCTTCCCATCTCTCCGTCTGATAAAGTGCGTATCCGTCCTGTCCTCCATGCCAAACGCCAATGTAGTGCAACGCCGCGCCGACGCGCACAAGCTCAACCTCTATCAGTCGCTGTTTCTGCGCTGCAAGCTCTTTCCACTTGGTGGTAAAGTCAGCATACGTTTTCGCGTAGAAGAGATGGCCCTCTTTTCCCTCGCGCCAGACGCCAAAGTAACGGATTTCGTTGCCGTTTGGAATCGCCTCGATGTCAATGAGGTGCAGATTCTTTGCCGCCATCTCTTTCCACTTGGTGACAAAGGCATCCCAATTATTTAATTGATGAAGCGCGTACGGGTCTTTTCCTTCCCGCCACACGCCGACGTAAGCTATCTCATTACCCGCCTTGAATACCTCTAAATCGATAAGGCGTAGATTGCTTTTCGCAAACTTTTGCCAGGCTGCGACGAAACTGTCCCAATTGGCGATTTGATAGAGCGCATAGTCATCCGTTCCATGGCGCCAAACACCTGTGTATTGTGTGACGTTGCCAGTTCGCACAACTTCTATATCAACGAGGCGCTGATTCTGCGACGTCAGTTCATTCCTTTTGGCAACAAAGGCATCCCAGCTATTCAGCCGGTGGAGCGAGACGTTATCATTGCCGCTACGCCAGACGCCTACGATGTTTTGTGTTTGTGTAATCGCTTTGCTTGTATATAAGAAAAAGCAAGCGATGAATAGCAAAAACAACTGCTTGAAAAATTTTATAGTAAACATATGATCTCCTGTTTTGTTGCGAGAAACGCAATATATAACTCCGTGTAACCATCGTGGTATCGATGCATCACTTCTTTATTCGTAAAGAGGCCAACCGACTCCGCTCGTCAAACGGAAGCAGTGTTATGGAACCTCCGCCTTCGTCGTTGCCAACTGTAAGGTCTGCTTGCAAGGGGCCGCTGCCTTCTCTCTTATTTCTGCGGGAATTGTTTGGTCCGCCGCCAATTTGGAACAGTCCTTGTAAGACCGGCTGGAGACAATTTTTCCGTTCCGGTCGAGCCTGTTGAACCGTATCCCGACGCCCGCCACGAGTTTATTCTTGAAATTGGTATTGCCACATACTTGCCATCTTCGACTCACGTTCAGGCAGCCCAACTTTTTTTGCTCAGGCGTCTGGACAGTTAGCTGCGTGTCCGTCGTTTCAGGTTGGCCGGCGGTGGTGGTCTCGGCGGCAAGGTCGGTGTCGACTTCCTTGTTGATCTCGTTCGACTCGGCAACGTTGTCGATTGCAACAATTGTGAGTTTGTAAGTCGTAGACTTTAGCGAGACGTTGTTTGGCAGAATGCTTTTTGCGTCAATTACGAGCCAGACATCCGTGCCTGCCGCCAGCGCCGGTACATTGACGTGAGTCTGCCTCTTGACAGTCACGCCGTTGATCTTTTCTATAGTCAGCAACAGCCGGCTGGCCTCGGAAGGTTTCTGACCGGTATTGACCACTTGCACTCGCAGCGATTTGTCGCTACCAGTTTGCAAAAGAATCATATCGATTTTGACTTCCGCATCAGACTGATCCGGTTGTTGCGCCAATGCCGCCGAGTTGAAACTCACCAGCGCCAATATGCCAATGCACAGCGAGAAAGCGTTTGATATTGTTAATATGCGTTTCATTGTTTTTTCTCCTCCAATTTTGGCTCTTAACTTGTGTTTCTGAGGCAAAACTTTTGTCAGGGCAGCTTTGCCTGACTCTTACTGCGGTTCGGCGGTGAAGTCCATATCCGTCACGGTGTCTTGCAGACTGAAGACGCGGGTTGGGTTCGAGAACGTGTAGCGTTTCGACGCGATTTCGAGAACATAAGTATGCCCGACCTCGACGCCGTCGAAGGCGTAGTAGCCGAAGGTCGAT
>Ga0187894_10001759_pt1 | contig 27172 bp, 25 predicted proteins | sample GBC1701081metaG_FD_136650 | JGI IMG/M metagenome (GOLD analysis project Ga0187894, IMG submission 136650) | White microbial mat communities from a lava cave in the Kipuka Kanohina Cave System on the Island of Hawaii, USA - GBC170108-1 metaG ... | reverse complement strand
TCCTGCTGGGCGACGACCAGGCCCGAGGGGAGATGGGTGATGCGCACCGCGCTGTCGGTGGTGTTGACCGACTGGCCGCCGGGACCGGACGAGCGATAGACGTCGATGCGCAGATCGGCGTCGTTGATCTCGATATCGACCTCTTCCGCCTCGGGCAGCACCGCGACGGTCGCCGCCGACGTGTGGATGCGCCCTTGCGCCTCGGTCTCCGGCACCCTTTGCACCCGATGCACGCCCGATTCGAATTTGAGATGGGCATAGGCGCCGGCCCCGGTGATCGTCGCGATGATCTCCTTGTAGCCGCCGTGATCGCCCTCGCTCGCCGAGATCACCTCGACCCGCCAGCCTTTGACGCTCGCATAGCGCTGATACATGCGGAACAGGTCGCCGACGAAGATCGCGGCCTCATCGCCGCCGGTGCCGGCCCGGACTTCGAGGATGACATTGCGCTCGTCGGCCGCGTCCTTGGGCAGCAGCTGGATTTTCAGCTGCTGCTCGAGGTCGTCAATGCGCTTCAGAACCTCAGGTCTCTCGGCCTGCGCCATCTCGGCCATGTCCTTGTCGCCGGAAGCGATCATCTCCTCGAGGCCGGACAGGTCGGATCTCGCCTTGCCCAGCGCCTTCGCGGCCGCAACCACTGGGCTCAGCTCCGAATATTCCTTGGACAGCCTGACGAAGGTCTCGCCGCCCGCACCTTGGGTGAGTTCCGCCTCGATGACGGCGAAACGCTGCTGGATACGGTCGAGCTTGGCTTGCGGAATGGCACTCATCAGGGGGCAGATATCAGGGATCAGGTGTCAGGACAACGATCCCGACACCTGTTCCCCGACCTATGATCCCCGACTTCTGATCCCCGTTTACCCGCGCTTCTCGAGCGTCGGGATGTCGAGCGGCTGGCCGACCAGGATCTGGCCCGGCGTGCCCAGAATGCCGCGCTCCTTGCCGTCGATGATATAGGAGAGGAGCCCGCCGTCGCGCGCGATGACCACGAGGCCCTGGCGGTCGGGCACGCTATAGGTGTCGCCGCCGCGCAGCATCTGCGTCATCACCACATTGCCTTGCGCATCCTCGATGCGCACCCAGACGGGCGCCTTGGCCCTGAGCACCAGGCGGGAGCCCGGATCGGCCGCTGGCGGCGTCGCCGCGGCTTCCTTGTCGGCAGCAGCGGGTTTCTTGGCCTGGGGCGCCGCCTTTTGCGGCTGCGTTTCGGACCCCTTCTGGAAACCATCTTCGATGAAGGCGCCAATACCCGAGAGTCCGTCCTCTTCGCCCGTGGGCTCCTTGCCGGCTGACGGCGTTTCGTCCTCGACCTTGGCTTCAGCGCCCGCGTCCTCCGGCATCGGCTCTTCGCGGACCGCGACATCGGTGTCGCTTTGTCCGGTCGTGGCGGTGGGCATCGGATCGCCTGCCTGATCGAGGGGTTCGGTCTGGGCCGTCTCTTCGCCAGGCTGTGTGCCAGGCACCGGCTGCAACACCCAGCTGGCGGCGGCGAAGAGCAGGATGGCGGCGAAGCACGAGCCGATGACGCCGCCGGCACCGCCCGGGAAGGACTTGATGCTGAAGCGCGGGAAGGGCGGCATCTTGCCGAATTTGAGGATCTTGGCGCTGGACAAGGGACCGGGATCCGCCGGATGCACCTTGCCCTGGGCGCCCTGGGGACGCGGCAGGAAAGCGGCATAATGGGTGACGAGAGGCTCGGGCTCGAAGCCCATATACTCGCCATAGATGCCGACCATCTCGAGCGCTTCGAGGCGCTGCGGCAGCCGGGTCAGGTCGCCCATTTCGATGGCTTCGACGTGATAGGGATGGATGCCGGTCGCTTCGCAGATCTGATCGAGGCTCAAACCCCGCTTCTCGCGCTCGCGCTGCAGGTACCAGCCGGCTTCACCGGCGGGATTGAGATCACCGTCCGGCTTCGGGCGGTAGAACGGGGTCGAGTCGAGCGCAGGCTCGCGATCGTGATCGGGGACAAGAACATCCATGGAGCACTTCTCCAGACAGCCGGCCTTAACCAGCCGGTAACGCTAATGAGTCTCCTGAACATGCCTCAGAATGGTAAGCAGAAGGCTAACGCCGTCCGTTTTTCGGGATCAAATCAGCCGGATGCCCTGCGACTTGGCAAAAGAAGTGAGCGCCAGGCGCAGCGTCTGGTCGCGCTTGTGCAGCAGCGGCTCCATGAAAGCCCATAATTTCGCCCGGTCGGTCGAGAGGATCATGGTCTTGACCGGCCCGATCGCCGCCGGCGCCATGGAGATCGAGGTCAGCCCCAGGCCGATCAGCGCCATGGCCTCGAGCGGACGGCCCGCCATCTCACCGCACAGATTGACATGGACGCCATGCGCTTGGCCCGCCTCGACGATCGTGCGGATGGTTTTGAGGATGGCCGGCGACAGCGGGTCGTAGCGATGCGCGAGCCGGGGATTCTGGCGGTCCGACGCATAGAGGAACTGCAGCAGGTCGTTCGAGCCGATGGAGACGAAATCGAGCTCGGGCAGAAGCTCGTTGAGCTGCCAGACGAGAGCCGGCACCTCGATCATGGCGCCGAGCTCGACCGCGGCCGGCAGCTTGTGGCCGCGCGCCTTGAGATGCGCCTTCTCCTTCTCGACCATCGCCTTGGCGGTGAGGAATTCGCCGACCTCGGCGATCATCGGGAACATGATGCGCAATTTCTGCCCGGCCCCGGCCTTGAGCAGGGCCCGGAGCTGCAGCCTGAGCAAGGCCGGCCGGTCGAGCGCCATGCGGATGGCGCGCCAGCCCATGGCCGGATTGTCCTCTTTCACCTGGCGCAGATAAGGCAGGAGCTTGTCGGCGCCGATATCGAGGGTGCGGAAGGTCACCTGGCGCGCATTGGCCGCCGCCAATATGCCGCGATAATGCCGGACCTGCGCATCGAGGCGCGGGAAATGCTGCGCCATCATGAACTGCAATTCGGTGCGGAACAGGCCGATGCTCTCCGCCCCCGAATCATGCAGATGCGGCAGGTCGACCAGGAGGCCGGCATTGATGCCGAGCTCGATCTTGATTCCGTCCCTGGTCATCGACGGCGTATCGCGCAGGGCCTGGAACTGCGCCTGGCGCCTGGCATTGAAGCGCACCTTGTCGGCATAGGCGCGCTCGATGTCGAGCGAGGGCCGGACATAGACATCGCCCGAGGTGCCATCGAGAATGATCGGCGTGCCGGTGTCGACGACATCGATGAGGCCTTCGACCTGGCCGGCGGCGGGGATGCCGAGCGCCCGCGCCACGATCGCCACATGGCTGGTGGCGCCGGCTTCCTCGAGGATGACACCGCGCAGCTTGGTGCGGTCGTAATCGAGAAGCTCGGCGGGGCCCATGTTGCGCGCCACCACGATGGCGTTCTGCGGAAGATCGCCGCGCGACGCAGTGGCGATCTGGCCGGTCAGGATGCGCAGGAGCCGGTTGGCGAGATCGTCGAGATCATGCATGCGCTCGCGCAAATAGGGATCGGGTGTGCGCATCATGCGCGCCCGGTTGTCGCTCTGCACGCGCTCGACCGCGGCCTCGGCGGTGAGGCCGGTTTCGACCGTCTCGCGCAGCCGGTTCACCCAGCCCCGGTCATGCGCGAACATGCGGAAGGTCTCGAGCACTTCCGAATATTCGCCGCCCCGCGTCTCGGTGCCGTCGATGAGCTCGTCGACATGGGCGCGCAATTGCTCGATGGCGCCGTCGAGCCGCGCCTTCTCCTTGGGGATGTTCTCGGCGATCAGGTTCTCGACGACGACGCGCGGCTCATGCAGCACGACATGGCCGAGCGCCACGCCGTCGGCGAGCGCATCGCCCCTGACGTGATGGCTGCGCACATGGGCGATGTCGGCGGCGACGTCGCGCGCCACCTCGGTGAGCTCGCCCGAGGCGATGATCTCGGCCAAGACCATCGCCGTCGTCTGCAGCGCTTCTTCCTCTTCCTCGGTGTAGTGACGGCGGGTGCGGTTCTGCACCACGAGCACGCCGATGACGATGCCGTTGCGCAGGATCGGCACGCCGAGGAAGGAGTTGTAGACTTCCTCACCCGTCTCGGGGAGGTATTTGAAGGACGGGTGCGCCTGCGCATCGGCGAGGTTGAGGAGCTGCGCCTCGCCGGCGATGGTGCCGACGAGGCCTTCGCCGACATTCAGTTTCGACAAATGGACGGCTTCGCGCTTCAGGCCTTCGGTCGAATAGAGCTCGAGCACCTGGCCGGGGCGCATCACATAGATGGAGCACACTTCCGCGACCATGTTGGCCGCGATCAGGACGACGATCTTGTCGAGCCGCTTCTGTGCCGCCTCGGGCTCCGCCATGACCTCGCGGAGCCTCCTGAGGAGAACACGCGGGCCTAGGGCGGATGTGACCATCAGGCGGTGTCCTCCGGAGCGCTTCCTGTAAAAATCGCTCGGGCCTTGTACCGGCCAAGCGCCTTTACGATGGCGGCCGGCATTGCCGGTTGCCATTGCGGACAGTGTTTATGGCGGAATGCCATCGTCATTCTTCAGTTCGACCCTTCGAGCCCATAGGCCGTGTGCAGCGAGCGCACCGCGAGCTCGGTATAGGCTTCATCGATGAGCACGCTGATCTTGATCTCGGAGGTGGCGATCGCTTGGATATTGATGCCCTTCTCAGCCAGCGACTTGAACATCTTGGCGGCGACGCCGGCGTGGCTCCGCATGCCGATGCCGATCACCGACACTTTGGCGACATCGAGCGAATGGCTGAGCTCGTGATAGCCGACCTTGTCCTTGACCCCTTGCAGGACTTCCAGCGCCTTGCGCAGGTCCTTGCGCGCCACGGTGAAGGTGATGTTGGCGGTCTCGCCATCGGCCGAGACGTTCTGGACGATCATGTCCACGCTGATGTCGGCTTCGGCCAGGGGGCCGAAGATCGAGGCCGAGACGCCCGGCTTGTCCTTCACCCGGCGGATCGAGACCTTGGCTTCATCCTTGGTATAAGCGATCCCGCTTACGACATGTTGTTCCACGATACTGTCCTCATCGCATACGAGTGTTCCAGGCCCTGAGCCATCCGGCCGGTTCTGGTTGGCGGCATCGGGCGGCTCGAAACTCGAGCGCACCTGCAAAGGTACCTTGTAAACCATGGCCAACTCAACCGAGCGTGTCTGCAGGACCTTGGCGCCGAGGGACGCCATTTCCAGCATCTCCTCATAGGAGATCCGATCGAGCTTGCGCGCCTTGGCGACGAGGCGGGGATCGCTCGTATAGACGCCGTCGACATCGGTATAGATGTCGCAGCGCGCTTCGAGGGCGGCCGCCAGGGCCACGGCTGACGTATCGGAACCGCCGCGGCCCAGCGTGGTCACGCGCCGGTCGGGGCCGATGCCCTGGAAGCCCGCCACGACGGCGACCTGGCCCTGCTCCATGCGCTTGCGCAATTCGCTCGCCTCGATCGAGACGATGCGGGCGGCGCCATGGACGCCGTCGGTCTTCACCGAGACCTGCCAGCCATGCCAGGACCTGGCCGGTATGCCCATGTCCTGCAGCACGATGGCGAGGAGACCCGAGGTGACCTGCTCGCCCGAGGCGACGATCGCGTCATATTCGCGCGCATCATGGACGGAGGCCGCTTCCCGGCACCAGGAGACGAGCCTGTCGGTCGTGCCCGCCATGGCCGAGACGACGACGGCGACCTCGTGCCCCGCTTTGACCTCGCGCTCGACATGGCGCGCGACATTGCGGATGCGCTCGACATCGGCAACCGACGTTCCCCCGAATTTCATCACCAAGCGGCCCATGGCCCAAAACCTCTTTCCTCACGCGCCCGGGGCCCCGAACAGGTCCCTGACACGCCCTGTCCTCGAACCTCAAATCTGGGGAGGGATGCGGCGCGGCGTAGTCATAGATGAGGGCCCCTCTCTATGCAATAATAGGAAAGGAAATTCTGGAGTTCTGATGACGCCCGCTTTTGAAGCCAAGAGCCTCGACCCCGCCGAGGTCGAGAAATTCTCGAAAATCGCCGCGGAATGGTGGAATCCGACGGGCAAATTCGCGGTCCTGCATGTCTTCAACCCAGTCCGGCTTGCTTACATCAAGGAGCAGGTCACGGCCCGCTTCGCCCGCGATCCTTTTGAGCGGCGGCCCTTCGCGGGTCTCCGATTCCTGGACATCGGCTGCGGCGGCGGGCTCCTGACCGAGCCCATGGCGAGGCTCGGCGCCGCGATCACCGGGATCGACCCTTCCGAGAAGAACATTTCGACCGCCCGCGTCCATGCAGGCGAGCAGGACCTCGCCATCGACTATCGCGCCGTGACGGCGGAAGCGCTGGCGGCGCAAGGTGAGACCTATGATGTGATTCTCAACATGGAGGTGATCGAGCATGTCGCCGATCCCAAGGGCTTCGTCAAAACCTGCGGAGCCCTCCTCAAGCCCAATGGGCTGATCTTCATCGCCACCCTCAACCGGACGCTCAAATCCTTCGGCCTCGCCATCGTCGGCGCCGAATACATATTGGGCTGGCTGCCCAAGGGCACCCATCAATGGGAGAAGTTCATAACGCCGGACGAGCTCGAAGGCTGGCTCGAGGCAAGCGGCCTCAGGCAGCTCGACCGCACCGGCGTCACCTACAATCCCTTCTCCGGCGAATGGCGAAGGGCCCGCGACATGGACGTGAACTACATGCTGGTGGCGCAGAAGCCAGGCAACTAGATCAGCCCTCCCCACTCGTCATGGCCGGGCTTGACCCGGCCATCCAGCCGTGCCGACGATGGGCCTTATGAAAGAAGGCTTCGTCTACATCATGACCAACAAGCGCAATGGCACGATCTATATTGGTGTCACGAGCAATCTTTCAGCGCGCGTCTTCGAGCACAAGGAAGGGCGCGGCAGTTCATTCACTCGCAAATATGGTCTGAAGATGCTGGTCTGGTATGAGACATATCAATCTGTCGCGGACGCCATTCAGCGCGAGACCTCGCTGAAACGGTGGCCACGTAAGTGGAAGCTCGATCTCATTGAAAAGATGAACCCCGACTGGGAAGATCTCTATTTGAGCTTCTGAGCCAACGGATGGGCTGGATGGCCGGGTCAAGCCCGGCCATGACGAGTTGAGGGGATCAAGCCCGGCCATGACGAGTTGAGGGGATCAAGCCCGGCCATGACGGAGTTGGTAGCTCAGTTGCCGTCTTCGGGAAGGATGGGCAGAGGATGGATCTCGATGCCCTCTTCGATCAGCGCCTCGGCATCCTGGGTCGTGGTCTCGCCATAGATGCCGCGCTTCTCGGTTTCCTCATAATGGATCTTGCGCGCTTCCTCGGCGAATTTGTCGCCGACATATTCGGCATTCTCTTCGACCGCCTTGCGCAATTCACGCATCACCTGAACGAGCTTCTGCTGGCGCGGATCGAGGGTCGTGGCCAGCACCGGCTTCGGCGCCGGTTCGCTTCTGCGGTTGCTCTTGACCGGAATGCCCGGCGCCATCAGCTGCTTTTCGACCCGGGTCGATCCACAATGGATGCAGGAGACGAACCCCTTGCGCGACTGTTCGTCGAAAGCAGCACTGTTGGAGAACCAGCCATCGAATTCATGGCCTTCTTCGCAAATGAGATCGTAACGGATCATGCCCCTTAGGTAGCAACCTCTCCCTGGGCGTTCAAGATCGCCTGTCTTTCATGCCGCAGGACCGGGATTCGCCGTCGTGCTTCAAGCACTTGGCGCCGGTCGATGACCGTCATGACGACCTCGGGATCTTGTCCGCCTTCTGCTGTTATGTCGCCTGCGGGAGAAACAGCAAGACTCATGCCAAAGGTCTCGCGGCCGCATTCGTGCAATCCGCCTTGCGCCGGCGCCAGCACGAAACTGCCCGTCTCGATGGCCCGGGCACGCAAGAGCACATGCCAATGCGCCTCGCCGGTCACTTTCGTGAACGCCGAAGGCACTGTCAGGACCTCCGCGCCCGCCTGAGCCAAGGCCTTGTAAAGATGAGGAAATCTCACATCGTAGCAAATGGTGAGGCCGACCGTGGCGAAAGGCAGGGGCACGACCGGCACCGGACGGCCCGCCGCATAGGCGGCCGATTCCCGCAATATCTGGCCGGTCGGCAGGTCGACGTCGAACAGATGCACCTTGTCGTAGCGCGCCGCCAAGGTGCCGTCGGGCGCGAAGAGAAGCGAGCGGTTGACCAGCTTGCCCTCGGGGCCCTTGAGCGCGAACGAGCCGGCGTTGAGCCAGATGCGCTGGTCGCAAGCGAGGTCGGCAAAGGCTGCGACCGAGGCATCTTCCTCCTCCCGCCGCGCCAGACCCTTCAGCCGGTCGCGATCCGTCTCCAATATGTTGGTCATTTCCGGGGTGAGGACGAATTCAGCGCCCTTGCGGCAGGCATCCTTGATCAGGAGCGAAGCGTCGGCGATGTTGCGCGCCATGTCGCGCCCGGAGCGCAGTTGGATGAGGGCTGCCTTGGTGGTCACGCTTAAGGCGCGCCGGCGAGAAGCGGATCGAGCTTGCCTTGCCGGTCGAGCGCATGGAGCTCGTCGCTGCCCCCGACATGGGTTTCGCCGATGAAGATCTGCGGCACGGTGCGCCGGCCTTGCGCCTTCGCCATCATGCGCTGCCGCTCCTGCGGATCGAAGCTCACATCGATCTCGGAGAAATCTACATTCTTCCGCTTGAGCAGCGCCTTGGCGGAATGGCAGTAGGGGCAGAAGGGCGTCGTGTAGATGGTGACTTTCGGCATGGCCGGCACTTTCGAATCCGGCTCAAATATGGAGGCGCTTGGGCTTGTGCACAAGCGCGAAGGTCAGGACGTCGACGCGGGCCGCCCCTGCCCTTTTGAGCGCCTGGGTGCAGGCCTCGAGCGTCGCTCCCGTGGTGCGCACGTCATCGATGAGGACGAAGGATTTGCCAACGACCAGGGGCCGGTTTTCCTCGGGCACGATGAAGGCGCCCTCAACGTTGCGTTGCCGCTCCTCCTGGTCGAGTCCGGTCTGTGAGCGCGTGGCCTTGCGCCGACTGAGGAGTCCGGGACAAAAAAGCTTTCCGCTGCCCTTCGAGATATGGCGGGCGAGGATGGCCGACTGGTTGTAGCGCCGCCGCCAGAGCCTGAAGCGATGGAGCGGCACCGGGATGACACCATCTGCACTGGCCAGGATATCGGCGCCGGCCCGCCGCATGAGCCGCGCCATGATGAGGCCCGCCTCATGCCGGTCGCGGTATTTGAGAGCATGGGCAAGATCGCGCGCTGCGTCGTCGAAGAGGAGAGCGGCGCGGGCGCGATCCCATAGCGGCGGATCGGCGAGGGCCGCGGCACTCACCGCCCCTTCGCCCTGCTCATAGGGGAAAGGGATGGCGAGCTTTTCGCAAAAGGGCGCCTCGATGAAGGAGAGCTTCGACCAGCAGGCGACGCAGAGGCCCGAGGCCTCGGCCACCGCGTCGCGGCAGGCGAGGCATTGCGGCGGGATGAGCCAGTCGAGCCCCCATCTGCCGAGGAACCTGAGGCCCCCCGAAAGGTGCGTTAAGGTCAAGGCCGCCATGCCCTATTCTAGCATGGAATTGGGCGCCCGCCTGGACTAGGAAACGTTAGGAAGCCCAAGCAACAGGACCCGAGCATGCCGACTTATCGTTCCCGCACCACCACCCATGGCCGCAACATGGCCGGCGCCCGCGGCCTGTGGCGGGCCACCGGCATGAAGGACTCAGACTTCGGCAAGCCGATCATCGCGGTGGTGAACTCCTTCACCCAGTTCGTGCCGGGCCATGTGCATCTGAAGGACCTGGGCCAGCTCGTGGCGCGCGAGATCGAGGCGGCGGGGGGCGTCGCCAAGGAGTTCAACACCATCGCGGTCGATGACGGCATCGCCATGGGCCATGACGGCATGCTCTATTCGCTGCCGTCGCGCGAGCTCATCGCGGACTCGGTCGAATACATGGTCAACGCCCATTGCGCCGACGCCATGGTCTGCATCTCCAATTGCGACAAGATCACGCCCGGCATGCTGATGGCGGCGTTGCGCCTCAACATCCCCGTCGTCTTCGTCTCGGGCGGCCCGATGGAAGCGGGCAAGGTCGTGCTCAAGGGCAAGGAAGTGGCGCTCGATCTCGTCGATGCCATGGTGGCGGCGGCCGATGAGAAAGTGTCCGAAGAGGACATGAAGATCATCGAGCGCTCGGCCTGCCCGACCTGCGGCTCGTGCTCCGGCATGTTCACCGCCAATTCGATGAACTGCCTCACCGAGGCATTGGGCCTCTCGCTGCCCGGCAACGGCTCGACGCTCGCCACCCATGCCGACCGGCGCCGCCTCTTCGTCGAAGCGGGTCATCTCGTCGTCGACCTGGCGCGGCGCTATTACGAGCAGAATGACGAGAGCGCGCTGCCGCGCAAGATCGCGAGCTTCGCCGCCTTCGAGAACGCCATGACGCTCGACATCGCCATGGGCGGATCGACCAACACGGTGCTGCATCTCCTGGCCGCGGCACACGAGGCCGAGCTCGATTTCACCATGGCCGACATCGACCGCTTGTCCAGGCGGGTGCCGGTCCTGTGCAAGGTGGCGCCCTCCAAGTCGGATGTGCATATGGAGGACGTGCACCGCGCCGGCGGCATCATGGCGATATTGGGCGAACTCGACCGCGCCCGTCTCATCGACACGAAGGTCGCCACGGTGCATTCGGAGACGCTGGCGGCCGCGCTCGAGCAATGGGACGTCACGCGCAGCAAGAGCGCCAAGGTCAGCGACTTTTTCCGCGCCGCCCCTGGCGGTGTGCCGACGCAGACGGCCTTCAGCCAGGAGCGCCGCTACGAGACGCTTGATCTCGACCGCGAGGCGGGCGTGATCCGCTCCGCCGAGCATGCCTTCTCCAAGGATGGCGGGCTTGCGGTGCTTTACGGCAATCTCGCGGAAGCGGGTGCCATCGTGAAGACGGCGGGCGTCGATCAATCGATCCTGGTCTTCGCGGGTCCTGCCGTCGTGTTCGAGAGCCAGGATTCGGCGGTGAACGGCATCCTCACCGGCAAGGTCAAGGCGGGCGATGTCGTGGTCATCCGCTATGAGGGCCCGCGCGGCGGCCCCGGCATGCAGGAGATGCTCTATCCGACGAGCTATCTCAAATCGAAGGGCCTCGGCAAAGCCTGCGCGCTCATCACCGACGGGCGCTTCTCCGGCGGCACCTCGGGCCTCTCCATCGGTCATGCCTCGCCCGAAGCGGCGGAAGGCGGGCTCATCGGGCTGGTCGAGACGGGCGATCGGATCGAGATCGACATCCCGAACCGCACGCTCCATCTCAAGATCGACGACGCCGAGATCGGGCGGCGGCGCAAGGCCATGGAAGCGCGCAAGGATGCCGCCTGGAAGCCGACGGAAAAGCGCAATCGCAAGGTTTCTACCGCGTTGCGCGCCTATGCGGCGATGGCGACCAGCGCCGCCAAGGGAGCCGTGCGCCACATACCCGACTGAGTGTCGAGGCCGTTGCCGATGACGTCAGGCGTTCCACAGATCTTCGATTCCGTGCTGCGGCGCCTGCATCTCACGCGCGCCCGAGGCACGCGGCCGCCTTTCTATGCTCAGACGCTGGCGGCCGAGATCGAAAGCCGCCTTTCCCTGATCCTGCGCGATTTCAAGACGACGCTCATCTGCGGTCCGGCGGCGGGCGAGATCAGGGGCGGTCTCACCGGGACGCCTCGCCTCGGCCGCATCGTGACGGCAGCGCCCGCACCTGGTCCCGGCATCGATGTGGTTTTCGAGGATGAGGCTCAGCCTCTGGCCGAGGCGAGCTTCGACTGCATCTTGAGCCTGTTCAGCCTCAACAGCGTCAATGATGTGCCGGGCGCTCTCGCCCAGTTCCGCCAGGCCTTGAAACCCGACGGTCTTTTTCTCGGCGCGCTGTTTGCCGGGCGCACGCTCGGCGAATTGCGCGAGGCCTGGCTCGCCGCCGAAGCCGAGCTCAAGGGCGGCGCCAGCCTGCGCGTCGCGCCCTTTGCCGATATGCGCGATCTGGGCTCGCTCTTGCAGCGCGCCGGCTTCGCCTTGCCCGCTGTCGACATCGACATGACGACGGTCAGATACAAGGATGCACTGGCGCTGATGCGCGAGATCCGAGCGCTCGGGCTTCAGCATGCTTTGTCTGAACGCTCGCGCCGTCCGGTGACCGCCACAATGCTTGCGCGCGCCGCTTCTCTTTATGATGGGCGCTACAGCGACGCCGATGGCCGTGTCAGGGCCACGGTCGAAACCGCCTGGCTCATCGGCTGGGCGCCGCATGAATCGCAGCAGCAACCCTTGCGCCCGGGCAGCGCCAAAGCGCGATTGGCCGACGCGCTGAGGACCCAGGAAGTGAAGCTCAAACGCGATTAGGTTTCTCGCGATTGGACTTGCATGCATTATTGTGTTAAGGTGTACACAAAGAGACACAGGATATTGCGATGCCTAACAGCACTACCATGACAATTCGCGTGACCCCCGAGGTAAAGGAAAAGCTCGATCGGATCGCAACCGATACTCGACGCAGCAAGTCTTTTCTCGCAGGCGAAGCGGTTTCAGCCTATGTGGACCGCGAGCTTGAAATCATCGAGGGCATCAAGCGCGGCCTTGCCGATGCCAAGGCGGGTCGAGTAGTACCCCACGAGCAGGTTATGGCCGAGGCCCGCCAGATCATTACAAATGCGAAAAAGAAGAAGAAAACGGCGCGCGGATGAAGCCGGTCGTTTGGTCGGCTGAGGCCAGGCGGGATTATCTCGACATCCTCCACTATATTGCCGCCGACAACCCTTTCGCCGCTGAGAGGGTTGTGGATGCAATTGAAAAGGCCGGAAACGACCTCGGTCGTTTCGCAACGGGGCGACCTGGTCGCGTGATGGGCACCTATGAGAAGTCCATCACCCGCTTGCCTTATATCATCGCTTATGCGCTGACGGTCCATTCCGGGCGCGAAAGCATCCTCATCCTGCGCGTGATCCATACCTCACGCGATTGGCCAGCCGAGGGATGGCCGCGATAGTACTTTTCACGCCGAGATGCATCCCGGCAGCGCCAGAGCACAGCGTCAGGCTATTCCATTTCTTCCAGCTCGCGTCCTTTCGTCTCCATGACGAAGCGCCAGACGAAGAAAAAGGAAAGGACGGCCATCGCGGCATAGAGGCCATAAGCGAGGCCGAGGCCGCTGCCGGCCAATATCGGGAAGCTCTGTGACACGACGAAATTGGCGAGCCATTGCGCCGCCGCCGAAACGGCCAGCGCATAGGCGCGAATGCGATTGTTGAACATCTCGCCCAACAACACCCACACGACAGGTCCCCAGCTCATGCCGAAGAAGACGACATAGAGATTAGCCGCTATGACGGCGATCATGCCGGCATTGCCCGTGAGATCGGGGACGATGGAGCCGTCTGCGATCTGACGCATGGGGGCGGTGCTGAAGATCCATGCCATCAGGCCGAGGGACAGCGCCATGCCGGTCGAACCCAGAAGCAGGAGCGGCTTTCGGCCGATCCTGTCGATGAGCGCGATGGCGACGAGCGTCGTGGCGATATTGGTGAGGGACGTCATCACGGTGATCTTGAGCGAGTCCGCCTCGGTGAAACCCACCGCGTGCCACAGCACTGAGGAATAATAGAAGATGACGTTGATGCCGACGAATTGCTGGAAGACCGAAAGGAAGATCCCGACCCAGACCACGGGCAGGAGCCCGGCGGCGGGACCTCTGAGGTCTGAGAGAGTTTGCCTCTCCGCTCTCCCGAGCGTCTCGCGTATCGCCTGGATGCGGGCGTCGACGCTGGGCGGCGTGCCGAGAAAACGCTTGATGACGACCGCCGCGCCGTTGAGCTCATTGATCGAGACGAGATAGCGCGGCGACTCCGGGATCAGCCCCGCCATCAGGCCATAGAGTATCGAGGGGATGGCTTCGACAAGGAACATCCAGCGCCAGGCGTCGAGCCCGAGCCAGAGTGGCTTCGCAGCACCTCCCGCCGCGTCGGCGAGGAGATAGTTGCACAGCAAGGCAATAAAGATGCCGACGACGATGGCCATTTGCTGTAGCGAGCCCATGCGCCCGCGCAAATGGGCTGGTGCCACCTCGGCGATATAGGCGGGAGTGATGACGCTCGCCGCTCCGACCGCCAGGCCGCCGATGAGCCGGAAGAAGGTGAAGGACCAGATGTCCCAGGCCAAGCCTGCGCCGATCGAGGAGATGAAGAAGGCAAAAGCTGCGGCCCGCATCACGGCAAGACGCCCATAGCGGTCGGCAAGGGGACCTGCCATCCAAGCACCGGCAGCGCATCCAAGAAGCACGCTCGCGATCGAGAATCCGAGCATGACGTCGCCTAAACCCGCCCAGGCTCGGATGGCCTCGACCGCGCCATTGACCACAGCGGTGTCATAGCCAAAGAGGAAACCGCCCATGGCGGCAGCGGCGGAGACCAGCAGCACGCGCCCGGTCCGTCCCGTGTCGTCATCGGCCGCTGTAGCCAAAGCCCCGTCGCCCATGCCGTCCCTCATCGAGGCCCAGCCTGGCCGGTCACGGACAGGGGCTCAGCCTGCTATTTTTGCACTGCCATGCTTATCCGAGTCGAGCTCGACCAGCAAATTGCCATGCGCATCGATCCGTCCCTCCTGCTTGTCGAGCAGCAGGATCGTGGTCGTGGGCAGTTCGAGCACGGCGGGTCCCTTGAGCCTGGCGCCGGCGCCGAAGGCCGCCGCGTCATAGACCGGCACGAGGCGGAAGCCTGAGCCCAGATAGATCTTGCGGCGCGACTTCGGTTTGATCTGGCCACGCTGCCGCGGCACTGCCGCCCCGCGGCGCTTGCGGCCACCGGTATCGCCGATGGCTCTCACCTTCCAGGTGGTGAACTCGACCGTGTCGGCTTCGTCCTTGATGGTGTAGATGCGCTCGTGCTGGGCGTGAAAGGCGGCAACCAGGCCGGCGAGCGCCCCTTTGGCGAGCTTGCCCGTGGGCGCCGCGAACGGCACCTCGATGTCCCAGGACTGGTAGAGATAGCGGCCCTGGAAGGCGAATTCGAAGCGCTGCGACTTGGCCGCGATCCCCGACCGCTTCAGGAAGGCGGCACCTTTACGCTTCAACGATGCGAGAAGCCGGTTGACGCCGGCAAGATCGAAATGGCGGTCGGTGGTGTTCAGCGTTCCCGTCTCCTCCCAGCGCACATCCGAGATGAGGCCGCCATAGGCGCTCAAGCCCGCCGCGAAGCGCGGCACCATGAAGCGCTTGATGCCGAGGATGCGCGCCATGTCGCCGATATGGCAGGCCGTGGCGCCGCCGCCGCTCACCACGTAGCTGTCACGCGGATCGATGCCCTCATTGACCGTGATGTCCTCGATCGCGCCGATCATGTTGTGATTGGTCGTGGTGTAGATGGCATAGGCCGCATCGACCATGTCGATATCGAGCCGCCTGGCGATCTTGCCGACCGCAGCCTCCGCCTTGGCGCGATCGAGCTTGATCCGCCCGCCGAGGAAATAATCGGGATCGATGATGCCGAGCACGACATTGGCGTCGGTGACGGTGGGCTCGGTGCCGCCGCGGCCGTAGCAGGCGGGTCCCGGCACGGCGCTGGCACTATGCGGGCCGACCTTGAGCAGGCCGCCGGCATCGACCCAGGCGATGGAGCCGCCGCCGGCGCCGACCGAGCGCACGTCGATCTTGGGGATGCCCAGCATTTCGAGGCCGAAGGTCGCTTCGGGCGTCACCACCAGATGGCGGTTACGCAAGGCCGACACATCGAAGGTCGTGCCGCCCATGTCGACCACGATGACATTGCTCTCGTTGGTCAGGTTGATCGCCGCGATCGGGGCGAGCGTCGGCCCCGACATGACGCTGTAGATCGGCCGCTCGATGATCTCTTCCGGCGGCATCATGCCGCCGACACAGTTGGCGATGAGCAATTCGCCGGCATATCCCGCTTGCTTCAGCGCCCCGGTGAGCTTCTCCACATAGTCGCTGACGATCGGGAAGAGCGATGCATTGACGGCCGTCGAGATGGTCCGGCGATATTCGCGCGGTATCGGATTGAGCTCGTGGCTGAGGGTGACGGGGATGCCCGGCAATTCCTCCTGCAGGATCTCGCGCACCCGCTTCTCGTGGCCGGGATTGACGATGGACCATAACAGGCAGACGGCGATCGCCTTTACTCCGCAGGCTTCGAGATGGCGCGCCGCGGCGCGGACGTCCTCCTCCGCCAGCGTCTCGATCTCGTTGCCCATCGCATCGATGCGGCCGCGCACCTCGTAGGTGCGGCTGCGATGGATATAGGGCGGCGGGAAATCGACCTTGATGTTGAAGGCCCGTTTCCGCGGCGATTCGCGCAAGGTGAGGATGTCGGGATGGCCGGCATTGCAGATGAGGCCGGTCGGCGCGACCTTGCCTTCGACCAGCGCATTCGTCGACACGGTAGTGCCGTGCACGATCATGTCGGTCTTAGCCAGGAACTCGGCCAGCGCCATGCCGTGACTGTCGGCGGCGACGGCGAGGACATCGATGAACCCCCGCTCGAACCGGCCTGGCGTCGTCGGCGATTTATGGATCTCGAGATCGGCGCCTTGGCGATAGAGCACGAGGTCGGTGAAGGTGCCGCCGATATCGATGCAAGCGACGAACATGGTCATCCTTCCTGTTTTGCGGCGACGCGGCGGTCCGCGGCATGGCGTCGGGGCAGCCCGATCTCATAGCTGCCGAGAAGACCTTCGGGGCGCAGGATCAGGATGGCGAGCAGGATGACCGCCAGCGCGATCTCCTGCAAACCGGGGGGTGCTGCGATGGTCACATCGCCAAGCGACACGCCGCGCTCGATGGCGCGGAACACTTCCGCCACGAACGCGATCACGGCCACCCCCAGGCACGCGCCGGTGAGGCTGCGCATGCCGCCCGCGACCAGCATGGTCAGCGTGACGAAGGTGAGGTCGAGATAGAAGCTGTTGGCCGTTATGGTGCCGATGAAGTGGCTGAACAGCACCCCGCCCAAAGCCGCCACCATGGCGCTGAGCACGAAGGCGATCAGCCGTTCCCGTTCGAGGTCGATGCCGGTCGCGGCCGCCGCGACCTCGCTCTCACGCGAGCAGCGCAGCATCAGGCAGTGCCGCGTCATGGCATAAAGGGCGGCGACGACGATGGCGATCACAGCACCGCCGAACGCGACCCACAGGCCGGTGAAGCGGGGCAATCCGACCAGCGCCTGGCGGCCACCGGTGACCTGCTGCCAGTTCGACGCGATGACATAGGTGATGACCAGGAGCGCGAAAGTGGCCATGGGCAGTGCTATGCCGCGCAGCCGGCAGAGGGGCCAGCCGATCAGGAGCGCGATGAGGCCGACGGCGACAATGACGATCGGCACCGCCACCGGCCATGGCAGCTGCAACGCCTCGAGCGCTGCCGGCAAGGCGAGCAAGGTATGCTTGCGTTCCGGCGACAGAGTGAGGATCGCCGACATATAGCCGCCGATCGCCATGAAGGCGACATGGCCGAAGGAGAACACGCCGGAATTGCCGACGAAGATGTAAAGGCCGACCACGACGATGAGCTTCACCAGCGCCTCGATGACGGTGCGCTGCATGGCGGGCGCGACCTGTGTCGCAACCAGCACGACGGCGAGGAGGATGCCGATCAGGATCGCGGCGGTATGGAGCGGACGGAATACCGGATCGCTCATGGCCTACACCCGATCCCTGTCGGCACGGCTCATCAACAGGCCGTCCGGACGCCAGAAGAGAAACAGGACGAAGATCATGAAGACGAAGGCGTCGCGATAGGGCCTGAGATCCGCCGGCAGGTAGGCCTGGAGCGAGACCGAGATGATCCCGACGAGGAAACCGCCGAGGGCGGCGCCCGCGACCGATCCCATGCCGCCGATGACCGACGACACGAAAGCGATCAGCACCATGTTGACGCCCATCTTGTAGGAAACGGAGCCCGTTTGCGCCACGAGATAGAACGACACCATGCTGGCGAGGATGCCGGAGATCGCAAAGGCGAAGGCGATGACCCGGTTGGCGCGCACGCCGACCGCCCGCGCCATGGTAAAATCCTCGGCGGCGGCGCGCATCTGGAGGCCGATGCGCGAGAACCGGAAGAAGGCGACGAGGCCCGCCATCAGCACGAGCGTGGTGATGATGGTGACGATCTGGAGGCGCGGCACCCTGAGGCCGAGGAACTCGACGCTGGTGCCGAGCTCGGGCAGAAAGGGCACGCCCATGGCGCGCGACCCGAAGATCATGAGCACGATATGCTGCACCAGATAGGAAACGGCGAAGGACGAGATCAACAGGGTCGCCGGATTGGCCTTGCGCAACGGCCGGAAGGCGATGCGCTCCATGCCGAGCGCCAGCACGGCGGTGACGATCAGAACCGCCAGGATCACCACCAGCAGCGGCTGTGCCACCAGGCCATAGAGGGTGAAGCCGCCGGCCATGATCAGTTCGCCATGGGCGAAGTTGATCAGCCGCATGACGCTGAAGATCAGGCCGATGCCGAGCGCCGCCAGCGCGTAGACGGCGCCGAGACTGACCGCATCGATCGCGTTCTGAGCGAAGATCATGCCCGCCCGGCCTCGCGTGAAACACCGAAATAGGCGGCGTCGAAGGCCGCCGTGCCGGCAAGCTCGGTGGATTTGCCCGACATGGCGATGGCGCCGAAGCTCAGCACATGGGTCCGGTCGGCCGCGGCGAGTGCGCGCGACACGTTCTGCTCGACCACGAGCACGGTCACGCCGGACTGCCTGAGGTCCAGGATCGCCTGATAGACCTGGTTGACGACCAGGGGCGCCAATCCCAGCGACGGCTCGTCCAGCAGCAGAAGCCGGGGACGTGCCAGCATCGCGCGGCCGATGGCCAGCATCTGCTGCTCGCCGCCCGACAGCTTGTTGGCGCGCTGGCGATAGCGCTCCTTGAGCACCGGGAACATGGCGAGCACGCGCTCGATGTCGGACGCGATCCCCGGCCAATCGCGCCTGACCGTCGCCCCCAGCGCCAGGTTTTCCGCGACCGTAAGCGAGCCGAAGATGTGCCGGCCTTCCGGCACCAGCGACACGCCTTCCGACACCAGTATCTCGGCCTGCTTGCTGGCGATATTCTTACCGGCGAATTCGATTGAACCGGAGCGCGGCTTGATGAGCCCGGCGATGGCGAGCAGCAGGCTCGATTTCCCCGCACCATTGGGCCCGATGACCGCCACGATCTCGCCTTGCGCGATGTCGAAGGAAACGCCGCGTACCGCCGCGATGCTGCCATAGGCGACGTTGAGATCGACCACCTTCAGCACGCTACCGCCTCCTCGCCGAGATAGGCCTTGCGCACTTCAGGATCGTTCCGGATTTCGCCGGCCGAGCCGATGGCCAGCGTCCGGCCGAGCTGCAGCACCTGGATTCGATCGCACAGCCTGAACACCAGCGACATGCGATGCTCGATGAACAGGATGCCGCAGCCGAGCCTGGCGATGATGCCCCTGATGATGTTGTGAAGCTCGTTGCACTCGACGTCGTTGAGGCCGGCTGCCGGCTCGTCCATGAGCAGGAAGCGCGGCCGCATGGCAATGGCGCGCGCGATGCCGGTCAGACGCACGTCACCGAAAGGCAGCGTGTCGGCCCGGCGGTCGGCCTTTGCCGCAAGCCCGATCTCGGACAGGATGCGGGCTGCCTCGACCCGGGCCTCGCGCCGTCCCATGCCGATGGCGACGCCGCCCGCTTCGACATTCTCGAGCACGGTCAGCCCGCCGAAAGGCAGCACGCTCTGGAAAGTCCGCACCAGCCCGCGCCGGCTGCGCTCATGCGGTTTCCACGCGGCTAGGTCGACGCCGCCCAGGCGCACGCTGCCCCGCATGACCGTCTGAAATCCGGTCAGCACGTTGATCAGTGTCGTCTTGCCCGCCCCATTCGGCCCGATGAGCCCCAGGATCTCGCCGGGCTCGAGCGTAAGGCTGACATCCTCGATGGCCCGCAATCCCTGGAAGTCGACGACGACGCCGTCGACGTCCAGGGATGAGATGGCGGACCGGGAATGTTCAGCGGAAGGCACGTTCATGATGCTGGGCGATCCGGACTGCTGCCGCGCTCTTACTTCGGCATCTCATGGGCCTTGATGACGTCTATCACATTGCCGGGCTTGCCGTCCTTGACCTCGAGCAGGATGAGGTCGCGCTGCATATTGATATGCGTGTCCTTGGTGAAGGTCGTCGGACCGGCGAGCAGCGGCTCGTCGACGAAGGTCTGCAGCACATCGCGGACCTTGTCGGCCTCGAGCGTCGCAGCCTTCTCGACCGCCTTCGTCCAGCCCTGGATGACGCTGTAGCCCGTGAGCGCATGCGAGGTGACGGGACGGGCGCCGAATTTGGTCTGGAACTTGGTCATGAACTCGGCGACTTGCGGCCGGGGATCGTTGCCGAACACCGAGCCATAGGTCACAAGATGGGCATCGCTGAGATTGGGAACCGCCTCCAGCCAGAAGTCGCCGTCCCACGATTCCGACAGCAGGAGGGGCTGGTTCACGCCGGCCGCGCGCAGCTGGCGCATGGCGCTGGCGCCGCCCGGCGGAAACGAGCTCAGGACGACGAAGTCGGGCTGTTTGGCAAGGCCCTTGATGCGCGTGATCTGGCTGGCGATCTGCGGATCCTCACCGCCGAACGTATCCTTGCCGGCGAGCCCGTCGGCGCCGGCAAGCTCCTTCCAGCGGCGCTCGAAGAAGTCGGCGAAGCTCGCATCGAAGGCGATGCTGGTGTCGAGAAGGATATAGGCGGACCGCCAGCCCTTGACGTTGTAGGCCCATTCGGCCAGCGCCACGGCCTGGCCCGGCGCGCCGGTCGCCATGGTGAAGGCGTTGGGGCCGATGCCCGAAGGACCGAATTTGGGATCGCCGGCGCAGGTCGAGAAGGTGATGAGCCCGGCGCCATCGGCAACCGATGCGGCAGCGCTGCCATAATCATAGTCGCAAGTGACGACCACCATCTGGGCGCCCTTGTCGATGACGTCCTGGGCGGCGGTCGATCCATAGGCGATATCGGACTTGGTGTCCGAATAGATGATCTTGATTTGGCGCCCGAGAAGCCCGCCCTTGGCGTTCATCTCGTCTATGGCGATCTCCATCGCCTTGGCCGGACCTTCGTCATAGGGTGCTATCGCGCCGCTCTTGGCGATCGCGGCGCCGATGATGATCGGGTCCTCCGCCCAAGCGCAGGACAGGCCGGCAACCAGCATGGCTGCCGCCAAGCCGGTTCTCATAAGATGGTGCTTCATGTCGTTTCCTCCGTGGTTTTCGTTTGAGGGAATCGGTGCAAGGCCGTTCCCATTTTTGGTCAGGCAGTCACGTCCCGGCCGCGCAGCTTCGCCGTCCGGGCCCGGTCGATTTCGTAGTCGATGCCGTTCGCGGCAAGCGTCAGCGCGACGCCGAAGATATCGGCCGCCGCGCCGACGCTGAGCCACTTGCGATTGACGTCCTCGGCGACGCGCTCGGGCGCGCGAAGCCTGGGATCGCCATAGCCGCCGCCGGCGCAGGAGCGATAGAGCGCCGCCTCGCCGTCGGCGAAGCTGCCGTTGTAGAAGTCCGGCAAGCGCTCGACCTTGCCGCCGGCATCGCGCCGCCAGGTGCCGCAATGCGTCCCGGACAGGCCGCCGAGCACGCCCTTGGCCGGGAAGGTGCCGCCGTCGCCGCAGACATAGAGCGTCATGCTCCCGGTCAGCGACCGGTAGGAGCCCTGAACCGCAGGTGCGCCATTCCAGCGGCCGAAGCCCATGCTGTCTTCGCTGATGCGCCGCTCCTCGATCAGGATGGGATAAGTGGCTTCGTCCACTTCGACCGAGTCGGTGACCATGATGCCGTTGCCGACCGAGCATTCATAGGTGAGCCAGCCGTCATGGCCGTGATTGGCGGGGCCGCCCGAAAGTGCCAGCATCAGTTGGGTGATGTATTCGACCGGCTCCTCGCGCCGCCGGTCGATGCCGGAGACCACGCCGAGTGCGGCGGAGAAATTGCCCCCGCCTTCGGCCATGCCATAGGGCTCGCCCATTTGCGAGAAGGCGCATTGCACCGCATTGGCGAGGCGCTCATTGACATTGCTCGTGGCGCAGGAGGTGCCGGTCGGATGGCTGGGCCTGCCGACGACGCAACCATCGCGCAGGAGCGGCAAGATGCGGCTGGAGCTGCCCTCATTGTGCGGCACGCCGGCATCGAGATTGTAATAGACGCCGATGCGGCAGGAGGCGACCGCGCAGGCCTCGGTGAGATTCAGACCGCCCGGCACGCAGTCCGGGTTGTCGCGCACATCGACGGTGATCAGCCCTTTTTTCGGATCGACCGTAACCTTGGCCTTGATGGGGATGCCCTGATCGGCGACGCCCGTCACGGGGTCGTGCCTGACCTCATAGACATAGGTGCCGGCGGGCAGCTCTCGGATCGAAGCGATCGCCCGGCGCTTGCCATAGTCCATCCATGCCTCGATGAAGTCGCGCACCGTGTCGATGCCATACTGCGCCACCAGCTCCTTGAGGCGGCGCTCGCCCGTCCGGCAGGCGCCGACCTGGGCGCGATAGTCGCCATGCCAGATATTGCTGACGCGGATCTTCTGCAGCCCGATGCGGATCAGGTCTTCCTTGTCCTTGAAGTTCTCCTGGATGCGCACGCAAGGGAAATGCACGCCCTCCTGATAGAGGGTCGCCGCGAAAGGCAGATAGGTCGAGGGCTCGGGCGCCCCTATGTCGGCATGGTGCGAGCGCGACAGCGTCCAGAACAACGGCGTTCCCTGGAAGAAGACCGGCACGCACAGTGTCAGGTCGGCATGATGGGTGACGCCATAAAAGGGACTGTTGTTGAGGAAGGCATCGCCTTCCTTCACATCGTCGAAGAGCTCGGTGATCGGCTTGGTGGTGAGCTCCAGCGCATTGACATGGATCGGCAGCGCTTCCTCGACCGAGATCAGGCGATGATCATAAGTGAGGATGCCGCAGGACATGTCGCGCGCGTTCTTGATGACGCTCGACCGGCTGGCCTTCATCACCGTGTTCGTCATTTCGCGGATGATTGATTCGAAGCGGCTGGACAGCACCGCCAGCAGCGTGGGATCGAACGCGGCCACCTTCTTGGCTCTGCCCGACCGCGCCATCCTCCAGCCCTCCGATTAGAGAAAACCATCCTGCCGCGCAGCGCCTCTCGAACGGCATCCGCGGCCTTTGCGAAGAAGAAGACGTTAAAATGAATATGAAGTCAATATCAGTTTTATTATTGAATTGATATTGACTTCATATTCATTTTATGACAGCAATTCGTGCATCGGGGACACATCCACAGCGGGGAAACATCATGAAGCCTCGGTCATGCAGATTGTTAGCCGGCTTTCTCTTGTTCACGTCACTGTCCGGCTCTGTCGCCTTCGGCGAAGAAACCCTGGTCTATGCCGGCTATGGCGGGACCTACCAGGACGCGGTCCGCAAGGCGGTCCTCGAGCCCCTCGCCAAGGAGATGGGCATCACCATTCGCGAGGAGACGATCTCGTCGCTCGCGGACGTGAAGGTCCAGGTCGAGGCCGGAAGCCCGTCGATGGATATTACCGAGCAGAACGTCAATGATTGCCTGACGGGCTCGCAGCAGAATCTGTGGATGCCGCTCGACTACAGCGTCATCAAGACCGACGGCATAGACCCCTCGGTCGTGAAGAAGGATTGGATTGCCGGCTTGACCAACTGGTCGACCGTCATGGCGTACAACACCAAGAAATTCGGTGACAATCCACCCAAGAACTGGGCCGATTTCTTCGACGTCAAGAAATTCCCCGGCACGCGCGCGATGTGGAACAACCCCTATCACAACATCGAGATCGCGCTCCTTGCCGACGGCGTCACCGCCGACAAGCTTTATCCCCTGGATCTCGACCGAGCCTTCAAGAAGCTCGCCGAACTGAAGCCGCATATCACCGTGTGGTACACGTCGGGCGGCCAGGCGACCCAGCTTCTGACGGACGGCGAGATCGAATTGATGCCGTTCTGGAACGGCCGCGTGTCCAAGGTCATCGAAGACGGGGCTCCGGTCGGCATGACCTTCAATCAGGGCATTCTCGCCTTCGATTGCACGGTCGTCCCGCGCGGAGCCAAGAATCCCGAGCTCGCGATGCGGGTGCTGAACCGGCTGCTGGCCCCCGATCTCCAGGCCGCCATTCCCAAATTCATTCCCTATGGCCCGGTGAACAGCAAGGCCTTCGACAACAATCTCATCAGCCCCGAGCTCGCCGCCCGCTTGCCTTCCTCGCCCGAAAACTTGAAGCTCCAGGTTCTCGTGGACGACGCCTGGTGGGGCGATCTGAAGAACGCCGAGAAGGTGCAGGAGCTGTGGACCAAGCTGGTGCAGGAATAACAGCGTTCCGGGCTGAGCGGCCGGCCTCTCTGTGATGGTCGCCTCTGCCCACTCCCTGCCGATCCGCATCACATCGGTCGCCAAGAGCTATGGCAGTGCCGAGGCTCTGTCCGATGTCAGCCTGGACATTCAGGCCGGAGAATTCCTGACCCTTCTCGGGCCCTCGGGCTCCGGCAAGACGACGCTGCTGATGGCGCTGGCCGGCTTTGTTCCCTTGGATTCCGGCCGCATCCTGTTCGGCGACAGAGACGTCACCTTAGAGCCGCCGCATCGGCGCAATGTCGGCATGGTGTTCCAGAACTACGCGCTGTTCCCGCACATGACCGTTCTGGGCAACGTCGCTTATCCGCTGAAGCTGCGCGGCCTGACCGGCGCTGAAGCCGCCGAGCGCGCCCAAGAGGCCCTGACCCTGGTCCAGCTCGGGGGCTTCGGTGAACGCCGGATACACGAACTCTCCGGCGGCCAGCAGCAGCGCGTGGCCTTGGCCCGCTCGGTCGTGTTCGAGCCCCCGATCCTGCTGATGGACGAACCGCTGTCGGCGCTCGATCGGAAGCTGCGCGAGACCATGCAGAGCGAAATTCGCCGGCTGCACGAGCGCGTCGGCGCCACGACGGTCTATGTGACTCACGATCAACATGAGGCCTTGACGATGTCGGACAGAGTCGCGGTGCTCAAGGGAGGCCGCCTGCAGCAACTCGACCGGCCGGATCGTCTCTATGACCATCCCAACAATGTCTTCGTGGCCGACTTCATCGGGCACTCCCATTTGCTGCCCACCGAAGTGGAGGGCGGCCGCGTCTATCTGCGCGGGCATCCGATCAAGCATAACAAGACAGCGGTTCCGAACGGTCCGCTGGTCCTCATGCTGCGGCCGGAGAGAATGGAAATCCTGTCGGCCGGACAAGATCCCGACATGAACGAACTCAGCGGCGTCGTGCAACGGCATGCATTTGTCGGCGATGCCTTGATGCTCACCGTCTGTCTTTTCGGCGAGACCGTCATCACCGTCAAAGTGCCGCGGCTGCGCGGGCTGTTGGACAGCGTCCCCAATCCAGGACAGCCGATCCGTCTCGGGCTCCATCGCGACGACACGATACTTCTGCCGGCCGAAGGCGATGGCCATGGGTGACGAGAGGCTGAACGCCACGGCGCTCCGGCGGCAATCCCGAAAAGCCTATTGGACGCTCCTGTCGCTCAGCTTCCCGGCCTTGGCGCTCGTTTCGGTCATTCTGTTCATCCCGATCGCCTGGCTGTTTTCGCTCTCCTTCGTCGGCGACGACGGGCAATTGTCGCTCGTCCACTACCAGCGGATGATCGAGCAGCCATCCTACCGGACCGTCTTTTCGACCACGTTTCTCCTGAGCCTGACGGTGACCGCCTGCACCGTCGCCATTGGCTATCCGCTGGCCTATCTGCTCTCGAAGCTGTCGTCCAGGACCGCCAATCTCTGTCTGCTCGCCGTGCTCTTGCCGTTCTGGACGTCGCTTCTGGTCCGGACCTATGCCTGGCTGGTGCTGCTGCAGCGCCGCGGCCTGATCAACACCACGCTTCAGAGCACCGGCCTCATCGATGATCCCCTACCCCTGGTGCACAACTTCACCGGCGCGGTGATCGGAATGACGCATATCATGGTGCCGTTCCTGGTCCTGCCGCTCTATGCCTCGATGCGGGCCATCGATCCCTCGCATATGCGGGCGGCAGCCAATCTCGGCGCCTCGCCCATGCGGGCATTCTGGGACGTCTTCGTCCCTCTCTCCATGCCCGGCCTGTTCACGGGGATGTCTCTCGTCTTCGTGCTGTGCCTCGGCTTTTACGTGACGCCCGCTTTGCTGGGCGGCGGCCGGGTGATCATGATCGCCATGCGCATCGACATGAACCTTCGTCTCTACAACAGCTGGGGTGCTGCCAGTGCCTTGGGTGTGGTCCTCCTTGTTGCCACGGGACTCATCCTTTACCTGACCGCGCGCCTGACGCGCTTGAGCTTCGGTTCGGGGGCTTTCAGATGAGATCGTCTTTCCGCTCGGCCGATAGTCCTCGTCCGTGGCTCTGGATCGTCGCGGGCTTGGCCATGATGTTCCTGCTCACCCCGACCTTGCTGATCATTCCGATGTCCTTTTCCAACGCCAACTATCTTGCCTTTCCACCCCCCGGCTGGTCGTTGCGCTGGTATGCCGCCTACTGGGACTCGCTGGAATGGACCGCTGCGACCTGGGTGTCTCTCAGGATCGCCATAGCCACGACACTCGTGGCGACGCCGCTGGGCACTCTCGCCGCCTATGGCCTGTGGCTGAGCCGCGGCCGTCTCGCCAACATCATCTTCGCGGCCTTGGTCGCACCCTTGGCCATCCCTGTGATCTTCATCGCGATCGGGGTGTTTTACGTCTATGCGCGGTTGGGACTGCTCTATACGACCTTTGGCCTGGTGATCGCCCATACGACCCTCGCGCTGCCTTTCGTGGTGTCGCTGGTCGCCTCGGCGCTCAAGAGCTTCGATGCCAATCTCGAAAAGGCTGCGCGGAGTCTGGGCGCACCGCGCTGGCGGGCCTTCTTCGACGTCACATTTCCGCAGATCCGGTTCTCGATTGTTTCCGGGGCACTGCTGGCGTTTCTGACGTCCTTCGACGAGATCATCGTCGCCCTGTTCATTTCGGGAGGCTCGACCGAAACCCTGACGCGCCGGATGTTCACGACGCTGCGCGATCAGATCGATCCCACGATCGCCGCGATTTCCACCATCCTGATCGGCATATCGACCGGCTGCATCCTGCTGGTTCAGATCCTGCGGTCGAAGGACAAGAGCTAGCCCGCATTTCTCACACTGCGCAATAAAGACAGGCGCGACGGGTCTGTTGGCTGGGCTTGGGAACATGGCGTTGCGGGCATTTCAGCGATTTGGCCGAT
>Ga0187894_10001758_pt1 | contig 27173 bp, 23 predicted proteins | sample GBC1701081metaG_FD_136650 | JGI IMG/M metagenome (GOLD analysis project Ga0187894, IMG submission 136650) | White microbial mat communities from a lava cave in the Kipuka Kanohina Cave System on the Island of Hawaii, USA - GBC170108-1 metaG ... | reverse complement strand
TTGGTCTCGACGTCGTCGAATTGCTGCGCCTCGAGGATGTTCCCGCCACTTTCGAACAGCAGGCCGGCGACCGCGGCCACCAGACCCGGCCGGTCCCCGCAGGACAGGGTGAGGATATGCGCCTTAGTCATCTCTATCTGTGCTTCCTCGCGTAGCGGGCAGGGCGTTCGGGAACGGCCGTGTAGACGAGTCTTTTTTTCAAGTCGATACAGGACTGTCTCGGAAGGCGCTCTGGCGGACTCATAGCCCGACTTGGAGGATCGTCGCCACGTCGGCTATCCTGTGCGCTTTCTCCGGACAAGGTCATGCCGCACCGCATCGAATCTGTCGCATCCCTGCCGGCGATCGCGGTCGCCGCCGATGGCGCAGTTGCGACGCAGCAACGCAGCGTCCCGGCCGAGGTGCCGATCGCGATCAGCTTTCTCGGCATCGGCTATGCGGTGATGATGGCGACCCCCGCCGATCTCGAGGATTTCGCGGTCGGTTTCGCGCGCGCGGAGCGGCTGATCGATTCGGCGGCGGATGTGATGGGGATCGAGGTCCGGCCCGATGAAAACGGCATCCTGCTCGGCATCGAGCTTGCCGCGACGCGGCACGACCGGGTGCTCGAACGCGTCCGTCATAGGGTCGGCGAATCGAGCTGCGGGCTGTGCGGAATCGAGAATCTCGAACAGGCGCTGCGGCCGCTGCCGGCGCTGCCCGCGCCGGCGACAGTCCATCCGGCCGCGATTTTCCGCGCGCTGGAGGGACTCCGCGCGCACCAGCCGCTCAACGCCGAGACCGGCGCCGTCCACGCCGCCGCCTTGTGCGATGCGGAGGGCAATGTCGTCGCAGCGCGCGAGGATGTCGGTCGTCACAATGCGTTCGACAAATTGATCGGCCATGGCCTGCGCGCCGGGCGGGACATGGCCGCCGGCTTCGCCCTGCTCACCGCGCGCTGCTCCTATGAGCTGGTCGAGAAAGCGGCATTGGCCGGCATTCCCCTGCTCGCCACCATCTCGGCGCCGACCGGCCTCGCGGTCGCTCGCGCGCAGGAAGCTGGGCTTACCTTGGTCGCCCTAGCCCGCCCCGATTCGATGCTGGTGATGAGCGACCCGCACGGCCGCTTCGGCGGGCAGCAATAGCGCGAGACCCGTGTCCCGGCGTAGGCCGGGACCCGGTGCTTCAGGCCTTCGCCGGGGAACTGGCGTAACGCAGCGGCCGACTTAGCCGGCGTCGGACATCGTCTCTTCGCCGGTATCGCCGTCGTCCGCGCTGTTGAACGCGGTCGCCTGGGTCCGCGGCGCGGGCTCGACCGGCCGGGCGAGCTTGGCGATCGCGGCCCGGGCGATCTCGCTCAGGCCGTCGCCGCCGGCGGCGAGATGGTCGATGATCATCGCCCGCATCCGGGGGTCCCAGAAATGCCAGAGATGGTCCCAGGTCGCATCCGCGGCTTCGTGCGGCCGCTGGCTCGAAAATTCCCGAGCGATCTGATTGGCCATGTAGATCAGCTTGGCCAGCGTGTGGCCGCTCATTCGGCGGGCTCCGCGCCCGCCGCGATCCGGCGGCTGTGCATCGCCTGGATTTCATAGGCTTCCTGCCATTCGGTCGGGCCGTTGGACGGGCTGACCTGCACCGCGGTGACCTTATATTCGGGGCAATTGGTCGCCCAATCCGAATATTCGGTGGTGACGACATTGGCCTGGGTCATCGGGTGGTGGAAGGTGGTGTATACCACGCACGGCGCGACCCGATCGGTGATCGTCGCGCGCAGGGTGGTCTCGCCGGCGCGGCTCGCCACCTTGACCCAGTCGCCTTCGCGGATGCCGCGATTCTCGGCGTCGTGGGGATGGATTTCGAGCCGGTCCTCCTCGTGCCAGAGCACATTGTCGGTGCGGCGGGTCTGCGCGCCGACATTATACTGGCTGAGGGTGCGGCCGGTGGTGAGCAGCAGCGGGAAGCGTGGGCCGGTCTTCTCGTCGGTCGGGACATATTCGGTCATCACGAACTTGCCCTTGCCGCGCACGAAATGATCGATGTGCATGATCGGCGTGCCCTCGGGCGCCTTGTCGTTGCACGGCCATTGGATCGAGCCCAGTTCGTCCAGGCGACCGAACGAGACGCCGCTGAAGGTCGGAGTCACCGCCGCAATCTCGTCCATGCTCTGCGACGGATGGGCGTAATTCCAGTCGAGCCCCATCGCGTTGGCGAGCAATTGGGTGATCTCCCAGTCGGCATGGCCGTTCTTGGGCGCCATCACCTTGCGCACCAGCTGAATCCGCCGTTCGGCATTGGTGAAGGTGCCGTCCTTCTCGAGGAAGGTCGATCCGGGGAGGAAGACATGGGCGTAGTTCGCGGTCTCGTTGAGGAACAGATCGTGGACGACGACGCATTCCATCGCGGACAGGCCGGCGGCGACATGGCTGGTATTGGGATCGGACTGGAGGATGTCCTCGCCCTGGACATAGACCCCCTTGAACACGCCATCGACGGCGGCGTCGAGCATGTTGGGGATGCGCAGGCCCGGCTCGCTGTCGATCGGCGCCCCCCAGAGGTCCGCGAACAGGTCGCGCGCGGCCTGGTCGGAGACATGGCGGTAACCGGACAGCTCGTGCGGGAAGCTGCCCATGTCGCACGCGCCCTGGACGTTGTTCTGGCCGCGCAGCGGATTCACCCCGACGCCGGGCCGGCCGATATTGCCGGTCGCCATCGCAAGGTTGGCGATCGCCATCACCGTGGTCGTGCCCTGGCTGTGCTCGGTGACGCCGAGCCCGTAATAGATCGCGGCATTGCCGCCGGTGGCGTAGAGCCGCGCCGCGCCGCGCAAATCCGCGGCGGGCACCTGGGTATAATTCGCCATCGCCTCAGGCGAATGTTCGGGGCGGGCGACGAACTCGGCCCATTCGCGATATTCGTCGAGGTCGCAGCGCTCGCGGATGAACGCCTCGTCGGCCAGTCCTTCGGTGACGACGACATGCGCCATCGCGGTCAGCACCGCGACATTGGTGCCGGGCTTCAGCGGCAGGTGAAAATCGGCCTCGATATGCGGGGTGCGGACCATGTCTATCCGCCGCGGATCGATGATGATCAGGCGCGCGCCCTGGCGCAGCCGGCGCTTCATCCGGCTGGCGAAGACCGGATGGCCGTCGGTCGGATTGGCGCCGATCACGACCATCACGTCGCATTGCTCGACGCTGTCGAAATCCTGGGTGCCCGCCGAGGTGCCGAAGGTGGTCTTGAGTCCGTAGCCGGTCGGCGAGTGGCAGACGCGGGCGCAGGTATCGACGTTGTTGTTGCCGAAGCCGGCACGGACCAATTTCTGAACGAGGAAGGTCTCTTCGTTGGTGCAGCGCGACGAGGTGACGCCGCCGACCGCGCGCGCGCCATAGGTCGCCTGGATCCGGCGGAATTCGGCGGCGGTATGGGCGATTGCCTCGTCCCAGCTCACCACCCGCCAGGGCTCGTCGATCGAGGCGCGGATCATCGGCTCGAGGACGCGTTCCTGATGGGTCGCATAGCCCCAGGCGAAGCGGCCCTTGACGCAGCTATGGCCGCGATTGGCCTTGCCGTCCTTCCACGGCAGCATCCGGACGACCTGCTCGCCCTTCATCTCGGCCTTGAAGGTGCAGCCGACGCCGCAATAGGCGCAGGTGGTGACGACGCTGCTGTCGGGCGCGCCGACCTCGGTGACCGCCTTTTCCTGCAGCGAGCCGGTCGGGCAGGCCTGGACGCAGGCGCCGCACGAGACGCATTCGGAGGCGAAGAACGGTTCGTCCTGGCTCGCCGAGACGCGCGACTGGAAGCCGCGCCCGGCGATGGTCAGCGCGAATGTGCCCTGGACCTCGTCGCAGGCGCGCACGCAGCGCGAGCAGACAATGCATTTGGCCGGATCGAAGGCGAAATAGGGATTGGAGACGTCGACCGGCGCATCGAGATGGGTCGCGCTGTGGCCATTATAGCGGACCTTGGCCAGCCCGACCGCGGCGGCGATCGACTTGAGCTCGTTGTCGATGCTGGTCGGGCCGTCCAGCGCCGCGGCGGGATGGTCGGAAAGATAGAGCTCCATGACGCCGCGGCGGAGCTTGCCGATCCGCTCGCTCTCGGTGCGGACCACCATGCCTTCCGCGACCGGAGTCGTGCACGAGGCGGGAAAGCCGGCCCGGCCCTCGATCTCGACCAGGCAGACGCGGCACGATCCGAACGCCTTCATCGTGTCGGTGGCGCAGAGCTTGGGGATCGCGGCCCCCTTGAGGCTGGCGGCGCGCATGATCGAGGTGCCGGCGGGAACGGTGACGCTGTCGCCGTCGATGGTCAAAGTCACGTTCTCGACCGCCGCCGAGGCGGGGGTGCCGTGATCGGCTTCGCGAATAAGGGTCATATTGCAGCCTCGACTTCCCGGTTGCGGGTGAAATCCTCGGGGAAGTGCCTGATCGCGGACAATACCGGATATGGAGTGAAACCGCCAAGCGCGCAGAGCGATCCGAATTTCATCGTTTCGCACAGATCCTCGATCAAAGCGAGATTGGCGGCGACGTCCTCGCCGGCGAGGATGCGGTCGATCACCTCGGTGCCTCGGGTCGAGCCGATCCGGCAGGGCGTGCATTTGCCGCAGCTCTCGACGGCGCAAAACTCCATCGCGAAGCGCGCCATCCTCGCCATGTCGACGCTGTCGTCGAACACGACGATGCCGGCATGGCCGATCAGCCCGTCGGCGGCGGCGAACGCCTCATAGTCGAACGGCAGATCGAACATCTCCGGCGGGAAATAGGCGCCGAGCGGACCGCCGACCTGGACCGCGCGGACCGGACGGCCCGACAGGGTGCCGCCACCGATATCCATGACCAGCTCGCCTAGGGTGATGCCGAACGCGGTCTCGAACAGCCCGCCATTGCGGATATTGCCGGCGAGCTGGATCGGCATCGTCCCGCGCGACCGGCCCATGCCGAAATCGGCATAGGCCTTGGCGCCCTCGGCAAGCACATAAGGGACCGCCGACAGGGTTAGGACATTGTTGATGATCGTCGGCTGGCCGAACAGTCCGACATGGGCCGGGAGCGGCGGCTTGGCGCGGACCTCGCCGCGCTTGCCCTCGATGCTCTCGAGCAGCGAGGTCTCCTCGCCGCAGACATAGGCGCCGGCGCCGACCCGGACCTCGATGTCGAAGCTGTGATCCGAGCCGAGCAATGAGGGCCCCAACAGACGGTTCGCCCGCGCGGTCTCGATCGCCCGGCGCATCGCCAGGATCGCATGCGGATATTCCGAGCGGATGTAGACATAGCCATAGGTCGCGCCGACCGCGAGGCCGGCGATCGCCATGCCCTCGATCAGCATGAAGGGATCACCTTCCATCACCATCCGGTCGGCGAAGGTGCCGGAATCGCCTTCATCGGCATTGCAGACGATATATTTCTGTGGGGCCACGGCCTCGGCCGCGGTGCGCCACTTGATCCCGGCCGGAAAGCCGGCACCGCCGCGGCCGCGCAGCCCGGATTGGAGCACCTCCTCGACGGTCGGCGCGGGACCGATCGCGATCGCGCGCTCGAGGCCCTTCAAGCCGCCATGCGCGCGATAATCATGGATCGACTGGGGATCGGTGATGCCGCAGCGGGCGAAGGTGAGGCGGGTCTGGCGCTTGAGGAAGGGTAAGGCGTCGACCGGGCCGGTCGCGCTGGGATGCGCCGCGCCGCTCTCGATCGCGTCGAGCACGCCGGCGACGTCGGCGGCAGCGAGCCGGGCGAAGCCGATGCGGCCCTCGCCCATCTCGACCTCGAGCAACGGTTCGAGCTCGAACATCCCGCGCGAGCCGTTGCGGACGATCTCGGCGTCGATGCCGCGCGCGGCGGCGAGGCGCGCCAGCGCCGCGGCCACCTCGTCGGCGCCGACCGCGCGGGCGGCGGCATCGCCGGGGACGAAGAATCTCACGCCGCGGCCTCCTCGACGAGCCGGCGCGCCGCGTCCTCGTCTAGTCGGCCGACGACGCGGGCACCGACCATCGCCGACGGACCGCTCGCGCACAGGCCGAGACAATAGACCGTCTCCAGCGCGATCCGCTCGTCGCCCTCGAGGATCGGCGCGATGCGATCGACGCCGCGCGCCTGGCAGGCCTCGGCGCGGCACAATTTCACCACCGGCCGCGTCTCGGGCGCGCGCTTGAGGTCGTGGTAGAAGGTGAGGACGCCGTGGACGTCGGCGCGCGACAGGTTGAGCGCCTCGGCGACGATCGGAACCGCGGCGTCGGGGACATGGCCGAACGCGGCCTGGATGTCGTTGAGGATCGGCAGCAGGGCGCCGTCACGGCCGGCATGCCGCGCGACGATCGCCTCGGTTTCGGCGGCGGTCCATGGCTGAGCAACGGCGGGGCCGGCCACTGACATTCTCCTGCGCTGCAAATTACCAGCATAGCATGCGGCCCGCACGGCGCTACTCTCCTGCGCCGGCCGCCGAACGCTTCCTTCATCAGCCCGGCACGGGATGCAAGCCGAGGTGCCGGTCCAGCCAATCGACGATGCGGGCTGCGCTGTCGACATAAGCCGGATAGCCGCGCATGCTGTGGCCGTCCTCGGGATAGATCAGCAAGGCGGCGGGAGCGCCCGCTTCGATCAGCCCGTTATAGAGCTCCACCGCCTGGGAGGTCGGCGTGTTCTTGTCGCGGCCGCCGGCGATGACCAGGCTCGGCGTGGTGGCACCCTCGAGGCGAAAAACCGGACTGCGGTCGAAATAGGCGCCGCCGGCCTCGCGCGGCGAGCCGTTGAGGAAGGCCTCGTCGAACCAGCACTCGCCTTCCAATCAAGCAAGAATGCTGGTTTTCGCGGCCCTGCTGTAAAATTGGCTGAAGAGCGACCATACAGATCAATCACTTAGGGATCTTCCGCAAAGGAGTGGTACGTTCTCTGCCAAGCGGTAGTAGATATGGTATTAACCGTTCCCATATCGACTCATCCGGGAACGTATGGAGAAATATTGATGTGTCGCATCGGCCAAAGATTTACTGCATTTTCATCTCATGATCTTAGGGAGGCCTTTGCGTAGGGGGAAAATTGAATGCTTCGGGTCTATTCCTGTCTCGTTGGCGAGCATGACCTTCGACTTGTGTTTGTCGCGGGCCTGATCTGTCTTCTCGCCGCGCTGACCTCGTTTCTGATCTTCGAGCATGCAAGGCTGACGGAGAACCGCCGGCCGGCCTGGCTGGCATTGGCCGCTTTCGTCTCCGGGACCGGCATCTGGTCGACCCATTTCGTGGCGATGCTCGCCTACCAGCCGGACCTCCCGATCGGCTACGACCCGCTTCTGACTCTCCTCTCGATCGCGGCGGCGACCGTCATGACCGGCGCCGGCTGGTGGATCGCCCTGCGTCGGGGATATCGATCCGCCCTGGTCAGCGGCGCCATGATCGGCGCCGGCATCGGTACCATGCATTATCTCGGCATGGCGGCGGTCAACGTCGCCGGGCTGGTCGTCTGGAACCAGAATTTCGTTCTCGCATCCGTTCTGATCGGAATCGCGCTGAGCGCCGCCGCAATGGCGGAACACCGGCGCAAGCCCGAGGCGCTGCCCTGGCGTCCGGCACTCCTGTTCACATTCGCCATTTGCGGGCTCCACTTCACCGCCATGGCCGCCGCCTCGATCTACCCGGAGCCGTGGCAAAGCGTGCCTGAGGAGGCGATCGGTTCCCGGGCGCTGACGATCGCAGTGGCGGCCATGGCGCTCGTCATTCTGGCGATCAGCGTCGCGGTCGTGTGGATCGACCGCAAGCTCGCTCGAAACGCCCTCGAAGCGGCCAGGCGCCTGCGTATCTTCGCCGACGCCGCGGTGGAGGGACTGATCATCCTCGACCGGGAACGGATCGTGGACGCCAATCGCAGCTTTCTGGACTTGGCGGGCTATGTCAGCGTCCAGGCGACGCCGGACAGCATCGCCGCCTTGTTTCCCGGTCTCGACGTGGCGAACATGTCGGTCGGTGCCGGCGTTGCGCCGATCGGCTGCCGCCTTCTGACGTCGGACGGACATGAGCGTGAGGTGGATCTGCTGCTCCGCCCGCTCGACTGGCATGGGTCGACGCTTCGCGTCCTCGCGATTCGCGATATCAGCAAGGGCACTTACGGTCCGGACCGGATCGCGCATCTCGCCTTTCACGACGCGCTCACCGGCCTCCCCAACCGGGCCGTGTTCGCCGACCATCTCGCCCGAACGATCGAGAAAGCCGCGGCAGCGGATCAGCCGGTTGCCGTGCTGTGCATTGATCTTGACGGATTCAAGGCGGTCAACGACATCAACGGCCATCCTGGCGGCGATGCGCTGCTGGTTGGCGTCGCGCATCGCCTGCGCGCCGCGGCAAAGGGAAACGAATTGATCGCCCGGCTGGGCGGCGACGAATTCGCCGTGGTCCAGATTGGCGGCATCCAGCCCGACGATGCCGGCCGCCTGTCGGAACGCATCCTGGGCGAACTCAAGGAACCGTTCGATATCGAATCCGAAATGGTTCGGATTGGCGCAAGTGTCGGCATCGCTCTGTTTCCGGCTGACGCCGACAACCCGGAAGACCTGGTCAAGAATGCGGATGTCGCCCTCTACCAGGCGAAGGCCGATGGCCGCGGCGCAGCGCGCTTCTACGAGGCCGCGATGTTCGAGGCCCTGCATAAGCGCCGACTGCTCGATGCCGATCTCAGGCTGGCGCTCGACAATGACGCGCTCGCCATCGACTATCAGCCGCTCGCCGACCTCGACTCCGGGCGGATCCTCAGCTTCGAAGCCCTGGCGCGCTGGACTCATGAAAGGCTCGGCCCGATCGGTCCCGACTGCTTCGCGCGACTGGCCGAAGAAGGCGGCTATATCGTCAAGCTCGGCGAATGGGTGCTGCGCCGGGCCTGTACCGAGGCGGCGCGCTGGTCGCCTCCGCTCAATCTTTCGGTCAACCTGTCTCCGCTGCAATTCGCCCAGCCCGATCTGGCTGGCGACATCGGACGCATGCTTGCCGAAACCGGCCTCGCCCCCTCGCGGCTGGATCTCGAAGTGACCGAAGGGCTGTTGATGATGGATCCCGAGCACGCCGTCTCGGTGCTGACTCGGCTTAAGACACTTGGCGTCCAGATTTCACTCGACGATTTCGGGACCGGCTATTCGTCGCTGCGCTATTTCAGCATGTTTCCCTTCGACAAGGTCAAGATAGACCGGAGCCTGGTCCGCGACATGATCGATCACCCGCATTCACGGGCGATTATCCGTTCGGTGATCGGTCTCAGTCGCGGACTGAATATTCCGGTGGTCGCGGAGGGGGTCGAAACGGCGGCGCAGCTGGAGGCCCTTCGGGCCAATGGCTGCGATCAGGTCCAGGGATATTTCATCGCCCGGCCCAACCCGATCAGCCATTTCGAGGGCGTCGTGGTCGACCGCATCCGAGTCGAGGAAGACATCGGCCTGCGGGCCGCGGGCTAGAGCCGAGTTGACGGCAATGCGGCACTGATGGCAGGAGCCAGCGCTCGCGCGGGTATAGCTCAATGGTAGAGCACTAGCCTTCCAAGCTTGTGACGCGGGTTCGATTCCCGCTACCCGCTCCAGCTTCAGCGTCCATTTCGGCCGCGCATCGGCTTCATCCTTTTGTCATGACTATGCGCCACCTTGCCGGCGGCCATTTTCCTCGCTTATCTGCCTCCGCAGCCAGGAGTTGTTGGCATGATCAGTCGCCGGACCTTCGCCGCCTCTTCGCTCGCCGCGCTTGCTTTCGCCGGGCTGATGCGCCGCGGCTTCGCCCAAAGCGGTGACGACGCCTATCGCAACGAGGTCCCCGGCTACGGTCCGCTCGTCCCCGATCCGGCGGGCTTGCTCGATCTCCCGGCGCCTTTCACGCACCGTGTCATTTCGAGCGCCGGCGAAGTGATGGACGACGGCTATTTCACGCCCGATCATTTCGACGGCATGGCCTGCTTCGCGCTCGGCCGGCGGCGCGTCGCCCTGGTGCGCAATCACGAATTGACCCCCGAGCTGGGCGCGCGCGGGCCTGCCGGCGAGAATACCGGGCTTGCCGAGCGGCTGGCGCGCGCGAGCCACTATGACCGGGACAATGACGGGCATGTGCTTCCCGGCGGCACGTCGACGATCGTCTACGACCTCGTCCGCGGCCGGCGCGAGCGACAGTATCTAAGCCTTGCGGGAACGGTGGTGAATTGCGCCGGCGGCGAAACGCCGTGGGGAAGCTGGCTGAGCTGCGAAGAGAACGTGATCCGGCGCGGAACGGTGGGTCAGGATCATGGCTGGGTGTTCGAGGTGCCGTCGCGCCATCTGGGGCTGGTGGCGCCGGTGCCGCTGCGTGGGCTGGGCCGCTTCAGGCACGAAGCGGCGGCGGTCGATCCCCGGACCGGCATCGTCTATCTGACCGAGGACCGCGACGACAGCCTATTCTACCGTTTCATCCCGGAACGGAACCGCGCGCTGAGCGGCCCCGGGCGGCTCCAGGCGCTCATGCTGGCGGACCGGCCCGGCGCCGACACCCGCAATTGGGATGCGGTGGCGGTGTCGCCGCGCAGCAGCCACCCGGTGCGCTGGCTCGACCTCGACGAGCCCGAAAGCCCCGCCGACGATTTGCGCGTGCGGGGGCATGCCGCCGGCGCCGCGATCTTCGCCCGCGGCGAGGGGATCCATCGCGGCGCCGGCGAATATTATTTCACCTGCACCTCGGGCGGCCGGATCCGCGCCGGCCAGATCATGCGCTACGTGCCGAGCGCGCGCGAAGGGCAGGCCGACGAGGCGCGCGCGCCGGGGCGGCTCGAGCTGTTCGTCGAATCCTCCGATCCGGCGGTGATCGACTATGCCGACAATCTGACGGTCGCCCCCTGGGGCCATCTCATCGTCTGCGAGGATCGCGGGAGCAGCGAGATCTGCCATCTCAAGGGCGTGACCCCGACGGGGCGGATCTACACGCTGGCGCGGCTAAGAGGGGATTCGGAGCTGGCGGGGGTATGCTTCTCGCCCGACGGCGCGACTTTGTTCGTCAACATCTATCGCCCGGGGCGGACGCTCGCGGTGACCGGCCCGTGGGGGGCCGTGCGCAGCGGATGAGGCGGGCTGGTGCGGCCCTGCCGTCAAGCGGGTCGGCTGCCGCCCTTGAGCCACTCGATCAGCTCGGCCAGCGGAATGAGCTGGTTGAAGGAGATGCCGCAGGCGCGGCCGCTCTGCCAGCGGACGACGCCGGGGACCGGCCGGAAATTCTCGAGCGTCAGGACCACGTCGCCACCGATATCGAGCGGCTGCTCGCAGTCGATCTTGATCCCGCTCTGCGAGATGTCGCGGACCTGGACCCAGGAGGTGCGCGAGCCGGCGCGAAGGGTCGCGAGCCGATCGACCTCGACCCGCGGCGTGCGCGCCCGCCAGCCATTGTCGAGCACCGGCGGATTGGCGAGCAGCTCGCCGATGTCGACCGGCTCGTCGAACGCGATCCCGGCATTGGCCTCGCGCACCCAGACGACATGGCCCTGGATCTGCTGGTGCGACTTCAGCTCGACGGTCACCCGCTGGCCGTTATGGATATTGCTGTAGACATGGGCCATCAGGCCGCCGGCGGAAATGTTGCGGATCAGGCAGAGTTCGCGCCGGCCGTCGATGATCACGATCCCGACGCGCAGGATCTTGATATGACGTTCCTGCTGGCGCCGATCGGGCGGCGCCGGAACCTGGTTCGAAAAGGAGAAGCTCGTTTCCACGATCCGTTCCTGCGCAAACATCCACTTTCCTCACTAAGCCAATGGCTTGTCCCTTGCCGACATTTTGCCCGCGAAGTGCTTTAAGAATTGCTTACCGACCCCCCCGTTATTGCCGTAATCATAGTGGACATTTTCGTAATCATCTCAGCACACTGATTGGGAAGGATGTTCACCGGTTTCTTACGATTTCCCGCTAAAGCCCGATCCCATGAACGCACAAGTCAAGCTCGAGCCGGCGCGGCGCTACGATCCGCGGCCCAAGTCCGCGGTCAGCACGATGGTCGGCCTGGTCGGGCTTGCCGGCCTGATCGCCTGGACCGCGGTCGCCCGCAGCTACGGCATGATCGGCCCCTTGGCGTCGCTGGTCGGGCTCGTCGCCTGCGCGGTGCCGATGCTGGTCTGGTCGATCCTGGTCGACAAGGTGCACCGCAATCCGACCACCGGCATCGACTGGGCGACCCCGCCGCGGCCGCTCAAGGAAACACTGGACGTCAGCATCGCCAAGATCGCCGGCCTATGGGCGATCTGGGCGGTGATCGGGTCGATCTACTGCATCGCCCGCTGGTATTGGGACGGAGCCTATCTGTTCTCGATGCATGTGCTCGGCGTCGCCGCGATCCCGATGCTGATCTTCTCGATCCCCTATATCCTGTGGCTCGACCGGCGGCTGAAGGAGCCCAAGGACGGCGCCTGGCATTTCGGCCAGTTTCTGATCGGACGCAGCGACCTCGCCGATCGCGCGCAACTCCATGAATATTTCCGGTCCTGGGCGGTCAAGGGCTTCTTCCTCGCCTTCATGATCTCGATCGTGCCGGGCAATTGGGAGGAGACGATCTCGGCCGAATCCTCGTGGGTCGCGCAAAACCCGGTCAACCTCGCCAATTGGCTGATCAGCGCGATGTTCATGATCGACGTCACCTTCGCGACCGTCGGCTACGTGCTCACCCTGAAGCCGCTCGACGCGCATATCCGCACCGCCAATCCTCATGCGGCCGGCTGGGCGGCGGCTTTGATCTGCTACCCGCCTTTCATCCTGATGAATCCCGGCGGTCCGCTCGATTATCATATCGGCAGTGGCGAATGGACCTATTGGCTCGCCGACTATCCTTTGGTCATGGCGTTGCTCGGCGTCTGGCTGGTCTTCCTCACCGGGGTCTATGCCTGGGCGACGGTGGCGTTCGGCTTTCGCTTCTCCAACCTGACCCATCGCGGCATCCTGACCCACGGGCCCTATGCCTGGACCAAGCATCCCGCTTATGTGTCGAAGAACCTGTTCTGGTGGTGCGCGGTGCTGCCGTTCCTGGCTACCACCGGCAATCCGGTCGACATGGTCCGCAACACCGCGGTGCTCGCTCTGGTCAGCGGCGTCTATTATTGGCGCGCGCGGACCGAGGAGCAGCATCTGATGACCGATCCGGCCTATCGCGATTATGCCGAATGGATGGCGCGCAACGCCCCGATTCCGCGACTGATCAACCGGCTGACGCGGGTCGGCCGGCGCCCGGCCGACCCGGTCGCCGCCGAATAGATCCTTTTCCTACTCCCCGATCCGCAGCCGGTAACGACCCGACTGGCCGGTCTGGTAGGAGGTGACGCGGACGACATAGTCGCCGGTCTCCTCGACCCGCAGCCCAAGCAAGGCATTGAATCCCGGCCCGGCATCGTCGTCCATGTCGACCGGCGTCCCTTCGCGCTCGTTCGCCCGCAGCACCTGGACCAACGCATCGAAGCCGTCGCCGTCGACCGCGATCATATGAGTCTGCCCGGCGGTGAAATGGACGAGATAATCGTCGTAGCGCTTGCCGTCCTGATCGCCGTCGGTCTCGCTGAGCTCCCCGTCCCAATAGCGCCATGTCACCCGCTGCCGGCCATTCGGCCTGGCGGTGCTCGGCGGCGGCAGCGGCGGCATGGTCTCGACCTTGACCGAATAAGCGCCGCGCCCGGTATCGGAGAAGGCGACGACGCGGATCTGATATTCCCCGGTCTGGTCGGGGGTGAAATTGAGCTGGGAATTGAGCCCCTCGCCATAATCGTCATTGCGCCCCAAAGGCTCGGCGACGCCGGCGCGGCGGACCTCGACGATGGTATCGAATGCTTCGGAGCTGGCGTTGATGCGGTAGCGGCCGCCGGCGGTGAGAATGACGACATGTTCGTCATAGGGGCTGTTTTCGGCGCGGCTGTCGGAATCGGTGAGCTCGCCATGCGCATCGAGCAGGGTCTCGGCCGCGGCGGGAGCGGCAAGCGAAAAGGCCAAGATGGCGGCGAGCGAGGTCGCGGCGGAAATCAGGCGCATCGGAATTCTCCCCCAAAGGCGAAACGCACGAATCGTGGTCGTGCGATCCTAGACCCGCCCGGAGCAGGGCGCCAGTTAGGGTCCGGACCCTAGGAGCGGTGACGATCAGGCGGCGGCGAAGCGGTCGGTGGCGCGGATCAGGCCGTCGAGGATGCCGGGTTCGTTGAACAGGTGGCCACCGTCGGGAACGATGTTGAGCGCGCCTTCGGGCCAGGCGCGGTGCAGATCCCAGGCGGCCGCGGGGGGCGTGCAGCAATCGTAGCGGCCCTGGACGATGACGCCCGGAATGCCGGCGAGGCGCGCCGCGCCTGCGATCAGCTGCCCTTCCTCGAGCCAGCCCTTGTTGATCATATAATGGTTCTCGATGCGGGCGATCGCGATCGCGAAATGGTCGCCCGTGAACTCCTCGATGACATGGGGATTGGGAAGCAAGGTCACCGTCTCGGCCTCCCATTTGCTCCATGCTTTGGCGGCTTCAAGCCTGACGGCGGGATCATCGCCGGTCAGCCGGCGATAATAAGCCGCAACCAGGTCGCCGCGCTCCGCCTCGGGGATCGGGGCGAGAAATTCCTCCCATTTGTCGGGAAAGATCTCCGACGCGCCATATTTGTACAGCCAGTCGAGCTCGGTCTGGCGGAAGGTGAAGATGCCGCGCAGGACCAGCTCGGTGACCCGCGCCGGATAGGTCTGGGCATAAGCGAGCGCCAGGGTCGAGCCCCACGAGCCGCCAAAGGCCATCCAGCGTTCGACTCCCGCCATTTCCCGCAGCCGCTCGATGTCGTCGACGATATGCCAGGTGGTGTTGGCTTCGAGCGAGGCATGAGGCGTCGAGCGCCCGCAGCCGCGCTGATCGAACAGCAGGATGTCGTAGCGCGCCGGATCGAACTGACGGCGATGATCCGGGCTGCATCCGCCGCCGGGACCGCCATGGAGGAACACCACCGGCTTCGCCCCCGGCGTGCCGCAACGTTCCCAATGAAGCGCGTGGCCGTCGCCGACATCGAGCCGGCCCGCGGCATAAGGCTCGATCGGCGGATAGAGCGTGCGGTGGGCGTCGGTCAGAAGCTCTCCTCCTGATAGATCCGGCCGAGATCGCCGCCCCATTCGCCATGATAGCGATCGAGCAGCCGCTCCGCCGGGGTCAGGTCCGAGGCGAGCACTTCGCGCAGCGGGTCGAGGAACCCGGATTCGTTGTCGCCGGACGAATTGAGCCTGGCGCGGGCATTGAGTCCCGATTCGGCGATGGCGAGAATCCGCTGGCCGAGCGCGCGAAGCGTCTCGCCGCCGGGCGTCTCGGCTTTGAGACCGAGCTTCGGCACCGCGTCGCGCAGGCGTTGACGCTCGGCCAGTGGCCAGTGCCTGACCTCGTCCCAGGCGGCGTCGAGCGCAGCGCTGTCATAGAGCAGGCCGACCCAGAGCGCCGGCAGCGCGCAGATCCGGCTCCACGGACCGCCGTCGGCGCCGCGCATTTCGAGGAAGCTCTTGAGGCGCACCTCGGGAAAGATCGTCGAGAGATGATCGATGAAGTCGGAGACCAGGGGCTTCTCCCCCGGCAGGGCCGGAAGCCGGCCGTCGAGGAAATCGCGGAACGACTGGCCGGCGGCGTCGATATACTTGCCGTCGCGGAAGACGAAATACATCGGCACGTCGAGCGCATAATCGAGATAGCGCTCATAGCCGAAGCCGTCCTCGAAGACGAACGGCAGCATGCCGGTGCGGTCGGGATCGGTGTCCGACCAGATGTGGCTGCGGAACGAGAGGAAGCCGTTGGGCCGGCCTTCGGTGAACGGCGAATTGGCGAACAAGGCGGTGGCCAGCGGCTGCAGCGCCAGCCCAACGCGGAACTTGCGCACCATGTCCGCCTCGGATTCGTAGTCGAGATTGGTCTGGATGGTGCAGGTCCGCAGCATCATGTCGAGGCCGAGGCTGCCGACCTTGGGCATGTAATCGAGCATGATCCGATAACGGCCCTTGGGCATGACCGGCAGGTCGGCGCGCGTCTTGTCGGGCCACATGCCGAGACCGAGAAAGCCGATTTCGAGCTCGTCGCCGATCGCCTTGACCTGGGCGAGATGCCGGCCCGCCTCGGCGCAGGTCTCGTGGAGATGCTCGCGCGGCGCGCCGGACAATTCGAGCTGGCCGGCGGGTTCGAGGCTCACCGCGCCGTCGGGCCCGACCAAGGCGATGATCCGGCCGCGTTCCTCGACCGGCCGCCAGCCGAAGCGGGTCATCGCGGTCAACAGGTCGCGAATCCCGCCGGGCTCGTCAAAGGAGGGCGCGCGATGATCGGCGCGGCGATAGACGAACTTCTCATGCTCGGTGCCGATCCGCCATTCGGCAGGCGGTTTCTCGCCTTTGGCGAAGACAGCGAGCAGGTCTTCGCGGCTCTCGATTCGGTGGTCGCCTTTGGCGGTTCCGGTGCGGGTGGTCATCGCGGCCCCTTAGCCGTGGCCCGTGCGGGCCGCCAGCCAGTTTCGATGGGCTACCGACCTGCGGGCTTCGTCCAGTCGCCCGCGCCGGCCATCCAGAGGCTGATCGCGGCGATCGCGGCGGTGTCGGCGCGCAGAATGCGCGGACCGAGCGAGATTGCCCGCGCCTGGGGCACGGTGCGGATGCGCGCCCGCTCTTCGTCGGTGAAACCACCCTCGGGACCGATCAGGATCGCGGCGGGGCCGGCGCGGAGCGCAGAGACAAGCGGCTCGCCGCCGCCCTCATCGGCGAAATAGAGAATGCGGTCCGCGGGCCAGGCGGCCAGCACCCGTTCCAGCTTCTGCGGCGCCGCAAGCTCGGGAAGCGCGGTGCGCTCGCATTGCTCTGCCGCCTCGATGCTGTGGGCGCGCAGGCGATCCAGGTTGAGCCGATCGACGACCGTCCGGCGGGTCAGCACCGGCACCAGCCGGGCGACGCCGAGCTCGGTCGCCTTTTCCACCAGCCAGTCGATCCGCCCGCGTTTGATCGGCGCGAACAGCAGCCAGAGATCGGGCGCGGCTTCGCGCGGGCGGAGCTGGGGGCCGACGAGAAGGGTGACGCGCTTCTTGCCGGCTTCGGCCAGCGTGCCCAGCCATTCGCCGGTGCGGTCGTCGAACAGCCTGACCTGCGCCCCCGGCTGGAGGCGCAGCACCGCGCCGAGATAGTTTGCCGGCTGGCCATCCAAGGTGAGCGACAGCCCCACCGCGAGCGCGGCATCGATATAGAGCCGCGGCGAGCTCGACGGCGGCCAGGCGGGGGTTGCGACCATGGTTCCCGTTACGGCAAGGGTCTGCGGGTGACCATAGATGGCGACCTGTTCATCGTCCCCGACAGCGAGCAGCGCGGCCTGATCGGCGCGCTGCCGCGCGCCGTGCGGCCATACGCCTCGCTGATCCGGCTCGACCGGCCGATCGGCGCCTGGCTGCTGTTCTGGCCCGGGGCGTGGAGCGTCGCGCTCGCGGGAATGGCGGGCAGCGGTCTCGGCGCGTGGGGTTGGGCGCTGATCGGCTGGCTCGCGCTCGGCGCCTGGGCGATGCGCGGCGCCGGCTGCGTCTATAACGACATCGTCGACCGCGATCTCGACCGGCAGGTCGAGCGTACCCGGTTGCGGCCGCTGGCCAGCAAGCGGGTGACGCTGCGCGGCGCGTGGCTGCTGCTCGCGGCGATGAGCCTGATCGGGCTCGTCGTCCTGCTCCAGCTCGATCGCCTGGCGCAGGTCATCGCGCTTGCCAGCCTGGTGCCGGTCGCCGCCTATCCGTTCATGAAGCGGATCACCTGGTGGCCGCAGGCATGGCTCGGCATCGTCTTCTCCTGGGCCGCTTTGGTCGGCTGGCCCGCGACGACCGGTCGGATCGAGCCGCCGGCCTTGCTGCTTTATGCCGGATCGATCTTCTGGGTGATCGGCTATGACACGATCTACGCGCTGCAGGATCGCGAGGACGACGCCTTGGTCGGGGTGCGCTCATCGGCGCGGGCGCTGGGCCGCCATGCCCGCTCGGGGGTCGCGATCTGCTACCTCGTCGCACTGCTGTTCTGGGCGGCGGCGTTTCGCGAGATTCGCGTCGAATGGTTCGCCCTGCTCGGCCTCGTGCCGGTCGCGTTTCACCTCTCCTGGCAGGTGGCCGCGCTCAAGCCCGACGATGGTGGCGACGCGCTCGCCAAATTCCGGTCGAACCGCTTCGCCGGCCTCCTGATGTTTGCCGCCTGCTGGGTGGTCGGCACCGCTTGAGAGAGACGTTGCAACGAACCGCCCTTCTTCGCTGAAGCTTTGAAGGGCACCTGCTTCGACCGCAGGGAAAAGCAAGCCGTTCGGGGCCTCACTGAGCGGGGCCGAGCCCTGCGAAGCCCGGAGGGCGAAGCAGGAAGGTTGCTTTTGGCTGGCGAGCCTCTACCTCGCCTCGATGCTCAAGGTCAGTGAAGCGGAACAGCGGGCGGCGACCCTCGTCGAAGACGCGCTGAAGGCCGGCGCGGATGCCGCCGACGCGCTCTATGTCGGCGATGCCTCGACCGAGGTCCAGGTGCGGCTCGGCGCGCTCGAGGACATCGTCCGCTCGGAAGGCGAGGAGATCGGGCTGCGGCTGTTCGTCGGCCGGCGGTCGGCCAGCGTCTCCTCGTCCGATCTCTCCGCCGAGGCGCTCGCCGCTTTGGTCGAGCGCGCCGCGGCGATGGCGCGCGAGGCGCCCGAAGACCCCTATGCCGGGCTCGCGCCCGAGGACCGCCTCTATCGCGGCGGTGCGCCCGACATTGACGGCGACGACGGCGCCGATCCCTCCCCGGCGGCGCTCAAGGCGCGGGCGCTCGAAATGGAGGATGCGGCGCGCGGCGTGACCGGCGTCAGCAACAGCGAAGGCGCCGGCACCAGCGCCGGGCGCAGCGTGATCGCGCTCGCGACCAGCCACGGCTTCGTGCGCGGCTACACCACCAGCGGCTATGGCGCCGGCGTCGGGGTGATCGCCGGCACCGGCGCGGCGATGCAGCGCGACCAGGCCAGCCACAATGTCCGCCACTACGCCGATCTCGACCCGCCGGGTGCGCTGGGGCGGCTCGCGGGCGAGCGGGCGGTGAAGCGGCTCGGCCCCGGCAAGCTGCCGAGCGGGACGATGGCCGTGCTGTTCGATCCGCGCGTCGGCGGCAGCCTGATCGGTCATTTGGTCAGCGCGATGTCCGGGCTGTCGATCGCCCGCGGGACCAGCTTCCTGCTCGGACGCGAGGGCCAGGCGATCTTCGCCGAGGGCGTCACCATCGTCGACGATCCGCACCGGCCGCGCGGCCTGCGCTCGCGGCCGTTCGACGGCGAGGGGGTGGCGACCGGCGCGACCAGGCTGATCGACGGCGGCCGTCTGACCGGCTGGCTGCTCAACGCCGCCGCGGCGGGTCAGCTCGGGCTGGAGACCAATGGGCACGCTTCGCGCGGCATCGGCGGCGCGCCAGGGGTCAGCGCGACCAACGTCCATCTCGAGCCCGGGCCGCTCGAACCGGCGGCGCTGATGGCCGATGTCGGGCGCGGCCTCTACGTCACCGAGCTGATCGGCCAGGGCGTCAATTCGGTGACCGGCGACTATAGCCGCGGCGCCTCGGGCTTCATCATCGCGGACGGCAAGCTCGCCGCGCCGGTGGCCGAGATCACCATCGCCGGCAATTTGATCGAGATGTACCGTCGGCTCACCGCGGCGAACGATCTGGAACATCGCCGGTCGGTCAATGTTCCGACGTTGCGGATCGAAGGGATGACTGTCGCCGGTGCTTGACGACCTAGCCAGGATTGCGGCCGAGGCCGGCCGGATCGCCGACAGCCGCTGCGGCACCGATTTCAAGCGCTGGGAAAAGACGCCGGGCTCCCCGGTCTGCGACGTCGACCTCGAGGTCGACGCTTTCCTGCGCGAGCGGCTGACCACGCTCGATCCGCGCGCCGGCTGGCTATCGGAAGAGACGCTCGACCAGTCGGACCGGATGGAGCGGCGGCGGCTCTGGGTGGTCGATCCGATCGACGGCACCCGCGACTATCTGCGTCAGCGCACCGGCTGGTGCGTGTCGGTCGCCCTGGTCGAGGACCGGGTGCCCGTGCTCGGCGCGCTCTCGGCGCCGCAGCGCGGCGAATTGTGGACCGCCGAGCGCGGCCGCGGCGCCTGGCGCAATGGCGAGCGGCTCAGCGTCAGCCGGCGCTCCGTGCTTGCCGGGGCGCGGGTTCCCGCGGAGCAGCTTGCCGCCGTCGACAGCGATCTGGTGCCGGTGCCGCGGCCCAATTCGATCGCGCTTCGCATCGCCCTGGTCGCCGCCGGCGAGGCCGATCTGGTCGCGACCCTGCGCTGGGGCTTTGAATGGGACATTGCCGCCGCCGCTTTGATCGCCGAGGAAGCGGGGGCGACGGTCAGCGGCGTGCTCGGCCAGCCATTGGCGTTCAATACCGCGTCGGGGGAAGCGTTCGGCGTTCTCGTCGCGACTCCTGGGATCCACGCCGCGGCGGTCGAGCGGCTGCGCGAGCGGGCGATGGCGGTGGTCTAGAGCATCGTGCGGAAAAGTGGGAATTGGTTTTCCGCAATAACGATGCGAAAACAAATACTTAGAGCGGAATTCGTGATTCTGAAATCGCGCATTTCGCTCTAGGGTCCGACCCTGGATCCTCCATTGTCGCGATCCGGTGTCTGATCGGGACGGTATGCCCCCCGCCCGCGCTGGCTTTTCCCTGAATTCACGTTAGGATCGCCGCGTGGGCATTGGAGAGACGAGATGATTTCGTCGCGTTGGTTGCTTGCCTGCCTCACCGCCGTTGTCGGTGCGGCCGCCCCGATCGAAGCGCAGAACCCGGCCCCTGTCCCGACTCCGGCGGTTCCGGCGGCCGCGGCGCCGTCGTCGGCGGAGACTATCAACCTTCAGCAGCTCCAGACCGACCGAATGACGGTACCGGTCAGTATTGGCGGGCGCGGGCCGTACCGCTTCATCGTCGACACTGGGTCGGAGCGAACGGTGATCGCGCGCGAGCTGGCCCGCGATCTCGGCCTCGGCGCCGGCCGGACCGCCACCGTGCACAGCATGACCGAGGTCAGCGAGATCGCCACGGTGGTGATCCCGGCACTCGAAGTCGGCCGCCGAACGGTCAATGACATCAATGCGCCGGCCTTGGCGCGCCAATATCTCGGCGCCGAAGGACTGCTCGGCGTCGACAGCCTGCGCTCGCAGCGCGTCGAGCTCGACTTCGTCCGGCAGCAGATGACGGTGGTGCCGTCGCGGTCGCCGACGGCGCGCTGGGCGGACGACACGATCGTCGTTACCGCGCGCAACCGCTTCGGCCATCTGATCCTGGTCGATGCCCAGTTCGAGGGCGAGCGCGTCTGGGTGATCGTCGACACCGGGGCGCAGGTGACGGTCGGCAACAACGCGCTGCGGCGGCGGCTCGAGCGCCGCGGCCGGCTCGGGGCGATGCATCCGATGGAACTGGTCAGCGTCACCGGCGGCTCGATCATGGCCGAATATAGCATCGCGCGCCGCATCCGCATTGGCGGTGCCGAGATCAACTCGCTCCCGGTCGCGTTCGCCGACGTCCAGCCGTTCCGCCAGCTCCGCCTCCTCGACCGTCCGGCGATCCTGCTCGGCATGGACGCGCTGCAATTGTTCGATCGCGTGTCGTTCGATTTCGCCAGCCGCCAGGTCCGGATGCAGTTGCGGGGCGTGTCGTTGCTCGGCGGGGACACAAGAGTGGCGCGGCGCGAGACCCCGCCTTCGCGCATCGCGGGCTAGGTTCGTCCCGTTCAAGCGGGGTCGCTCCAGCCAACTTTCCCACCGGCCTTCCAGAGCATGCCTGTCGTTGGGAGGCCGGGTGGTGGAGTGGCCCGGCGCCGCCTGCCAGGACAAACTCTACCCTACCGGAGGCAGGCCCAGCCGCGGGATCTCGATCTTCGGGCAGCGGTCCATCACCACCTTGAGCCCGGCGGCCTCGGCGCGCTGCGCCGCTTCCCCGTTGATCACGCCGATCTGCAGCCAGACCGATTTGGCCCCGGCGGCGATCGCCTCGTCGACCGCCTCGCCGGCCGCTTGCGGCCGGCGGAAAATGTCGACCATGTCGATCGGCTCGCCGATCTGGGCGAGCTCGCGCCAGACATATTCGCCATGGACATGCTCGCCGGTGATCTGCGGATTGACCGGCAGCACGCGATAGCCGCGGCTCTGGAGATAGGCCATAACGCCGTAGCTCGGTCGGTCGGGCCGGTCCGAAGCGCCGATCATCGCGATCGTCCTGGTCTCGGCAAGCAAAGCGGCGATGTCTTCGTCGCGAGTCAACGGCATCCTGTTCTCCTTTGACGCGACAACCGCCGGCGTCAGTTTCGGTTCACCTGCTCGAGCAGCTTTTCGGCGAGTTCGCGGAACAAGGCGGCTTCCGCGCCGTCGCCGGCGGCCGGCGGGGTCCCCGCATCGCCCGCCCGGCGGATCGACAGCGCAAGCGGAATGCGCCCGAGGAACGGAATTTCCATCACCCGCGCCGCCGCCTCCGCGCCGCCGGAGCCGAACGGGTCGCTCGCCTCGCCGCAATGCGGGCAGTGATAGCCGGACATGTTCTCGATTAGGCCGATGACCGCGACGCCCATCTTGCGGAACATGTCGATCGCGCGGGTGGCGTCGATCAAGGCCAGGTCCTGGGGGGTCGAGACGATCACCGCGCCGGCCGGCTTCCATTTCTGGGTCAGCGTCATCTGCACGTCGCCGGTGCCCGGCGGCAGATCGACGATCAGCATCTCGCAATCGCCCCAATCGCCTTCCATCAGGCTCGACAGCGCGCTGGCGGTCATCGGTCCGCGCCAGGCGACCGCGGTGCCGGGCTCGATCAGCTGGCCCATGGAGAGCATTCGGACGCCATGCGCGGGGGTCGGAACGATCTGCTCGTCGAGCAGCTCGGGCCGGCCCTCCTGGCCCATGATCCGCGGCTGCGACGGCCCGTAAATGTCGGCGTCGATCAGCCCGATCTTCCTGCCCATCCGCGCCAGCGCGACGGAAAGGTTTGCGGCGACGGTCGACTTGCCGACCCCGCCCTTGCCGCTGGCGACCGCGATGATCGTCCGCTCGAGCTTCTCCGCGGTCATCGCGATTCGGGTGTCGGCGACGCCGGGCACCGCGACCATCGCCGCACGGACCTTGCGTTCGAGCATGGCACGCTGATCGGCCGAAAGCCCGGTCGCGTCGAGCACGATCGTCGCCTTGCCGTCCTTCATTCGGGTCATCGCGATCCGGCCGGCGGTTGCCAGATCGCCCTTGCCGGCCGGGTCGTCGATCTTGGCCAGCGCGGCTTCGATCGCTGAGGTGTCTTCGCTCATTTCCGCGCTGCGATAGGGAAAGCGGCGGCGCTTGGCACTGTTTTTCCGCAAAACGCCTCCTATAAAGCGAATATGAGAAAATTATTGGGGTGGGTCCTCAGCGACAATCGCGGCGGCCCATGGGGTCCCGGCAACGGCGACGATGGATCGGGCGGCGATGGACCCCGCAACCCGTGGGGGCAGCCGCGCAAGCGCAAGCGCGCCGCCGGCGGCGACGTGACCTCGCTCGACGAGTTCCTCAGGAAGAGCCGCGACCGTTTCGGCGGCCGTTTCCCGCCGCAGGACGGCCGGCCTTATTGGCTCTACGGGCTGATCGCCTTTCTCGTCCTCTGGATGCTGTTCACCAGCATCCACCGGATCGGTCCCCAGGAACGCGGCGTCGTCACCACTTTCGGCTATTATAGCGGGACGATGCAGCCGGGCATCGGCTTTTCCTGGCCGGCGCCGATCGGCCGGGTGCAGAAGGTCGATGTCGAGAACATCCGGACGATTCCGATCCCCGAGAATAACGGCACCGAGAATCTGATCCTGACCGGCGACCAGAACGTCATCGATCTCGCTTATTCGGTGCGCTGGAACATCAGCGATCCGCGGCTCTATCTGTTTCAGATCGCCGAACCGGAAGTGACGATCCGCGAAGTCGCCGAAAGCGCGATGCGCGCTGTCGTGGCGCGGGTCAGCCTCGACGACGCGATCGGCGCCGGACGCAGCGAGATCGAGCAGAATGTCGAGCAGACGATGCAGCAGATCCTCGACGATTATCGCGCCGGCGTGGTCATCCGCGGCGTCGCGATCAACCAGTCGGTGCCGCCGCAGGCGGTCAACGAGGCGTTCCTGCAGGTCTCGGCGGCGCAGCAGCAGGCGCAGAGCTATATGAATGACGCCCGTTCCTATGCGCTCCAGATCACGGCCAAGGCACAGGGCGATGCCGCTTCCTTCGAGAAGGTCTATGCCGAATATCGCGCGGCGCCCGAAGTGACCCGGCGGCGCATGTATTACGAGACGATGGAGCGGATCCTGGGGCGCGTGGATACGACGATCGTCGAGGCGCCAGGGGTGACACCCTATCTGCCTTTGCCTGAAATCCAGCGCCGTGCTGCCCCTCCGGCGCAAGCCCAGGGAGCGCAGCCGCGATGATCCGGATGGCCCGCAATCCGATCGCCCTGATCTTCCTCGCGATCATTCTCCTCATCCTGGTCGGCAGCACCTTCGCCATCGTGCCCGAGACCAAGCAGGCGGTGATCGTGCGGTTCGGCGAGCCGCAGCGCATCCTCAATCGCTATCGGGCGAACGAGACGTTCGGCGCGAGCGGCGCCGGGCTCACCGTCCGGCTGCCGTTCCTCGAGCAGATCGTCTGGATCGACAAAAGGGTGCTTTCGATCGGCCTCGACAACCAGCAGGTGCTGTCGACCGACCAGCTCCGGCTCCAGGTCGACGCCTACGCGCGCTATCGGATCGTCGATCCGCTGCAAATGTATATCGCGGCGCGGACCGAGGAGCGGGTCAGCGAGCAATTGCGGCCGATCCTGGGCTCGGCGCTGCGCAACGAGCTCGGCCGGCGGCCGTTCGCGGCGTTGCTCAGCCCCGAGCGCGGCCGGATGATGGACAATATCCAGAACGCGCTCAATCGCGTCGCGCGCCAATATGGCGCGGAGATCGTCGACGTCCGGATCAAGCGCGCCGATCTGCCCGACGGAACGCCGATCGATTCGGCTTATGATCGGATGCGCACCGCACGCCAGCAGGAGGCGCGCTCGATCCAGGCGCAGGGCCTCAAGCAGGCGCAGATCATCCGCGCCGAAGCCGACGCCCAGGCGGCGGCGACCTACGCGCAGGCATTCAACCAGGATCCCGATTTCTATGATTTCTACCGGGCGATGCAGTCCTATGAATCGAGCTTCATCGGCAACGGCCAGGAAGGGCCGCGCGGCCGCACCAGCATCATCCTGTCCCCCAACAACGAATATCTTCGCCAGTTCCGGGGCCAACGCTAAAGGGAACGGCATCATTCAAATTCCGTTCAGCCATTCATCCTAGACCGCGTATAAGGGCCCATAGGCCGAACGCGGCTCCCGAGGGGAGCTTCGAGGGAAGAAAGTCAGGAGACCATTAGTGCGTTACGTTTACGGGATCACCGCCGCCATCCTTCTTGGCGGTGCGGCAGCGACCCTCACGCTCAATCCGGTCGGCGCGCAGACCGCGCAGAATGAGCCGGGCGCGATTTCGGGCGCCGTGCCGCGCAGCGGCGCGCCGACCAGCTTCGCCGACCTTGCCGAGCGGCTCCAGCCCGCGGTGGTCAATATCTCGACCCGCCAGAGCCTGCAGGTCCCGCAGCGCCAGTTGCCGCCGGGTTTCGAGGAATTCTTCCGCCGCTTCGGCCAGCAGGCGCCGGGCGGCGGCGAAGATGGCGGAGGCACCGTCACCCAGCGCGGCGGCTCGCTCGGCTCGGGCTTCATCATCTCGCCCGACGGCTATATCGTCACCAACAACCATGTCGTCGCTCCGGCGCGGCCGGAAGCGGTGGTCGAACAGATCACCGTGACCCTCGCCGATCGCACCGAATATGAGGCCGAAGTGGTCGGTCGCGACCAGGTCGCGGATATCGCGGTGCTGAAGGTCAATCCGACCCGGCCGCTGCCCTTCGTCCGCTTCGGCGATTCGGCCCGGGCGCGGGTCGGCGATTGGGTGGTCGCGATCGGCAACCCGTTCGGCCTCGGCGGCACGGTGACCGCCGGCATCATCTCGGCGGTCCATCGCAATCTCAATGCCGGCCTTTACGATCGCTATATCCAGACCGACGCGTCGATCAATTCGGGCAATTCGGGCGGACCGATGTTCGACATCGACGGCAATGTGATCGGCATCAATACCGCCTTGATCTCGCCGACCGGCGGCAACGTCGGCATCGGCTTCGCGATTCCCGCCGAGCAGATTCGTCCGGTGGTCGATCAGCTGCGGCGCGGCCAGCGGGTGCGGCGCGGCTATATCGGGGTCGGGCTGCAGAATGTCGACGAAGGCGTCGCCGCCGCGCTCGGGATCGAGCGCAATCGCGGCGAGCTGATCCGCTCGGTCACGCCGGGCGGCCCCGCCGCCCGCGCCGGGATCGAGCAGGGCGACGTCGTGATCACCGTCGCCGGTCAGCCGGTGACCCCCGATCAGTCGCTCGCCTATCTCGTTTCGCGCCAGGCGATCGGCGCGCGGATTCCGATGGAGCTGATCCGGCAGGGCCAGCGGCGCACCGTCAACGTCGCCATCGCCGAGCGGCCGACCGAGGAGGAGCTTGCGCGGATCAACAACGTTGGAACCGACGAGCCCGCCGCCGAGGGCACCGGCGACAAGGAGGAGACGCAGTCGGCCGGCCAAAGGTCGGCGCGCGCCAGCCTCGGCCTGACGCTCCAGCCGCTGACCCCCGAGATATTGCGCCGGCTCCAGATCAGCGAGGCGAATGTCCGCGGGGTGGTGGTGACCGCGGTCGACCCCAATAGCGACGCCGCCCAGCGCGGCATCCCGCAGCCCGGCGACATCATCCTGTCGGTCAACCAGGCGGCGACGGCGACTCCGGACGCGGTGGTTGCGGCGGTCGAGGCCGCGCGCCGTGCCGGACGCAACAGCGTGCTGTTGCTGGTGCGGCGCGGCAACGGCCCGCCAATCTATGTCGGTGTCGAGCTTGCGCGGGCCAACCCGCCGGCCCGGCGGCCCGGCTAGAGTAGGGTTCAAACTCCATTGGGAGGTGGCCGTGATCGGCCGGAGAGGGCGGCTGGGTAGGAGAGCGCCGCAGGGCGGACCAGGATGTCCGTCCAAGGGGCTCGACGCCCCCAGCCGCCTTCTCCGGCCGACCGCGAAGCGGCGGGCTGTCCTCTGTCGCCTGGGCAGCGTCCCTCGATCGGTCACGATGCATGAAGCATCGCTCCCTCCTCGCTCCTTGCCAGACAACAG
>Ga0187894_10001757_pt1 | contig 27182 bp, 22 predicted proteins | sample GBC1701081metaG_FD_136650 | JGI IMG/M metagenome (GOLD analysis project Ga0187894, IMG submission 136650) | White microbial mat communities from a lava cave in the Kipuka Kanohina Cave System on the Island of Hawaii, USA - GBC170108-1 metaG ... | reverse complement strand
GCTCGTGCGATGGATCGGATCGATCGAATCCCGTCTTCCCGCCACGACGTTCGGTGGGGCAACGAATGGGGCCTCATCCTCACTTCTCCGTCGGGCGCCGACGATCATGCTGCCTTCGCTCCTCGAGCAGCGTCGCGTCAGATGCACGCGAAGCGACGACGGTTCATCGTGCGGGCGGCGGCTCGCGTGCCCTGCCGTTCGACGGAACCCGCCTAGGAACGGTTGGCATCCGCCCGCCCAACGCGCCCGATTCGATCTGCAGTCGTGAACCCGAGACCGTCACCGACACCATCGTCCAATGGATGCAGGGCCTTCCAGCGTGTGTGATTGCGTGCGACGCGCGCATTGCTCGCGGCCCCGCCTCGTTCGAGACGAAAGCGCGCTGCCGAAACGAAAGAGAAACCGACATGTCGACCGCAACCGCTGAAACCCCGCGCAACGTCTTCTCCTCGGCCCTCGCCCGAGCAGTTTTGCTCGCTGGGCTCGCGGTGATCACGGCGTGCGATTCCGCCGAGACCGCGACCCCCCAACCGCCGGCGGTGCTCGTGGTCGAGGCCGCCCAGCGCGACGTTCCAATCGTGGCGGAGTGGCTGGGCACCACCGAGGGGTTCGTCGACGCCGAGATCCGGGCTCAGGTGGCGGGCTACTTGATCTCGCGCGACTACCAGGAGGGTGCTCGCGTCTCGAAGGGCGATCTGCTTTTTCGCATCGACCCACGCACGTATCGCGAAGCTGTCGCCCGCGCGGAGGCCGAGCTCCAAAGCGCGCGGGCACAACAGGCACTCGCCAAGGACGATGCGCGACGCGCTGAGGAGCTGTTCCGCGAGAATGTGATCTCCCGTCAGAGGCTCGATAGCGAGACGACCGGATTGCAAACTGCAGTGGCTGGCGTCGAAGCGGCGCAGGCGGCCGTGGAGAAGGCTCGACTGGATCTCGGGTTCACCGAGATACGGTCGCCGATCGACGGCATCGTCGGAGTAGCGATTCGCCAGCTGGGTGACTTCGCCAGCCCAACGGATCCCATGCCGCTCACGACGGTCTCACAGCTAGATCCGATCCGAGTCTCATTCGCCTTGAGCGAGCAGGAGTATCTCCGCTACTCGACCCGAATTCAGGCAGCCGTACGGACCGGCAGCTTTCCCGTCGGCGCGGAGGAGCTGATCCTCGCTGACGGCAGCGTCTATCCGTATCGCGGTACGGGTCATCCCGCGGGCCGCGAAGTGGATCCGCGGAGCGGCACGATCGTGGCGAAGGGCGTCTTTCCGAATCCCGACCTACTCCTCCGACCCGGCCAGTACGCCCGCGTTCGCGTCGAGATGGAGCTTCTGAAGGATGCGCTCGTCGTTCCGCAGCGTGCCGTCCGCGATCTCCAGGGCTTGGCGCAGCTCGTCGTCGTAGCCGACGACGGCACGATCGAAGTGCGCACCATCAAGACCGGTCCCGTTTGGGGAACGCTGCAAGTCGTAACTGAGGGGGTCTCAGTGGGCGAGCGCGTCGTGGTCGAGGGCTTCCAGAAGGCGCAGCCCGGCACGAAGGTAGTGGCGAATCGAGCGCCACCCGAGCTTGCAGGCGCTCCTCCGCTGCCCTCCGTCGCGTCGCCGCCGTCTTCAATCGTGGCCGCCGGCGAGCCGGCCGCCGGGAACTGACGCAGTGTCGGCGTTCTTCGTCCGACGCCCGATCGTTGCGATCGTCATCTCCATCCTGACTGTGCTCATCGGCGCAGTGTCGATCGCGCAGCTCCCGATCGCGCTGTTCCCCGACATCGCGCCGCCTTCGATCCAGCTTCAGACGACCTATGTCGGCGCTGACGCTGCGACGGTCGAGCAGGCGGTGGCGACGCCGATCGAGCAGCAGATGAACGGCGTCGACAATTCCATCTACATGTACTCGGTGAACACCAATGCCGGGGACCTCCGGCTCAACGTCAACTTCGAGGTCGGCACGAGCCCAGACATCGATCAGGTGCTGTCGCAGATGCGTTACACGCAAGCGGAGTCACAGCTCCCTGCGGATGTTCGCAGCTTCGGCGTGACAGTTCGCAAGGCCACGACGAGCCCGCTCGCGCTCTTCTCGTTGTATTCCCCGAACGGCACTTACGACTCCGAGTTCCTAGCCAACTACGCCTATATCAACGTCGCCGACCCGATCGGGCGTGTGCGCGGCATCGGTCAGGTCGCAGTGTTCGGCGCTGGGCAGTATGCGATGCGGCTGTGGGTGCGCCCTGACGTACTCGCCCAGCGCGGAATTACGGTCCCCGAGATTGTCGCGGCCGTCCGCGAGCAGAACACGGTGAATCCAGCAGGCCAAGTCGGCGGCGAGCCTGTGCCGCCGGGACAGGAGTTTACTTACACGGTGCGGGCCCAGGGCCGCCTGGAGAGCCCGGAGCAGTTCGGCGACATCGTCGTGCGCGCGATGCCCGACGGCTCGGTGATTCGCGTGCGCGACGTCGCGCGCGTCGAGCTCGGCGCGCAGGTGTACAACGTGGCGGGTCGCCGGAATGGCAAGCCGGCAGCGATCGTTGCTGTCTATCAAACGCCGGGCACGAACGCGATCGAGACGATGCGACAGGCGCGCGGATTGATGGAGGAGTTGAAGCAGCGCTTTCCTGCCGACCTCGACTACTCGGTCTCGCTCGACACCACGCTCGCGGTCACCGAGGGAATCAACGAAATCCTGCACACCCTCGTGGAGGCGATCGCGCTGGTCGTCCTCGTCGTTTTCGTCTTTCTCCAGGGCTGGCGAGCGACGCTGATTCCGCTGCTGGCAGTGCCGGTTTCGCTGGTCGGGACTTTTGCGCTGTTTCCGGTGTTTGGATTCTCGATCAACACGATCTCTCTCTTGGCCTTGGTGCTCGCGATCGGCATCGTCGTCGACGATGCGATCGTCGTCGTCGAGGCGGTCGAGCACCACATCGAGCAAGGACTCTCCCCGCGAGACGCCACGCTGCGCGCCATGTCCGAGGTATCGGGTCCGGTGATCGCGATCGCGCTGACGCTCGCTGCTGTGTTCCTGCCGACGGCATTCATCCCCGGGATCACGGGGCGTCTGTACCAGCAGTTCGCAGTCACGATCGCGGTCTCGGTGATGCTCTCGGCCTTCAACGCGCTCACGCTCTCGCCGGCGCTTGCCGCGCTGTTGTTACGCCCGCGGCAGCGCACGCGCGGCCCGCTCGGCGCGTTCTTCCGCTGGTTCAACGGAATGTTCGCCCGCGCGACCGAGGGCTACGTGCATTGGTGCAGAATCCTGATTCAGAAGTCGGCCCGCGCCATGCTGTTGCTCGCAGGCGTCGCGATACTCGCGGGGGTGCTCGGCGCACGGCTGCCGGGTGGCTTCCTGCCGGAGGAGGATCAGGGCTACCTCTTCCTCGCGGTCCAGCTCCCGAACGCGGCTTCACTCCAACGAACCGACGAGGTATGCCGCAAGGTCGAACAGATCCTCGCCGAGACTCCAGGCGTCCGGAGCTACAACTCCATCGTCGGTTTCAGCTTGCTGTCTACGGTGTTCGCCACCTACAACGCGTTCTTCTTCGTGACCTTCGAAGACTGGAACGAACGCAAAGCGCCCGAGGAGCAGTACGGCGCGATCAAGGCGCACTTGAACCGCGAGCTCGGCAGGCTGCCCGAGGCAATCGCCTTCGCGTTCCCGCCGCCCGCGATTCCGGGCGTCGGTACCTCGGGCGGCGTCACCCTCATGCTCCAGGACCGCTCGGGCGGAAGCGTCGAATTCCTCGCCGAGAACACGCAGCGGTTCGTGGCTGCGGCGCGCAAGCGTCCCGAGATCGCGTCGGTCACCACGCCGTTCGTGGCCGATGTTCCCCAGCTCTTCGCGAAGGTCGACCGCGACAAGGCGCTGAAACAGGGCGTCGAGATCGAGAGTGTCTACCAGACGCTGCAGACCTTCATGGGCGGATACTTCGTCAACTTCTTCAATCGCTTCGGTCGCACTTGGCGCGTGTACGTGCAGGCCGAAGGCGAGTTCCGCACACGCGCCGAGAACGTCGGAGAGTTCCGCGTACTCAACTCGGTCGGCGACGACGTCCCACTCTCCGCGCTGGTCTCGATGGCACCGGCCACGGGTCCCGAGTTCACGATGCGATTCAACCAGTACCGCGCCGCACAGCTGAATGTCAGCGCGAAGCCGGGTTACAGCTCCGCGCAGGTGATGACGGCACTCGAGGAGGTCTTCGCTGAGACGATGCCGCGCGAGATGGGCTTCGAGTACAACGGCATGTCGTTCCAGGAGAAGGTCGCGCAGCAAGGCATCGGCGCCGGCGCAATCTTCGCGCTTTCACTGTTCGTGGTGTTTCTGATTCTGGCCGCTCAATACGAGAGCTGGTCCCTGCCCTTCAGCGTGCTCCTCGGCGTCCCGATCGCGGTGTTCGGTGCGTTCCTCGCGATCTGGTTGCGCGCGTTCGAGAACAACATTTTCGCGCAGATCGGACTCGTCACGCTGATCGGCCTAGCCGCGAAGAACGCGATCCTGATCGTCGAGTTCGCGAAGGTCGAGCACGACAAGGGAAAGAACGCTGCCGAGGCCGCGCTTGCTGGCGCGCGGCTGCGTCTGCGGCCGATCCTGATGACTGCGTTCGCATTCATCCTCGGCGTCGTGCCTCTCGCGATCTCGTCGGGATCAGGCGCGGAAGCGCGAAAGCTGATCGGCACGACCGTGATCGGCGGCATGCTCGCCGCCTCACTGATCGCGATCTTCTTGGTCCCGGTCTCGTTCTACGTCATCGAGCAGATCGCGAGCCGACGGCGGGCGAAACCTGCGACGCAGCCGGCGGCGGAGTGGACGCCGGTCGCAGGAGGCCGGGGTCCTTCGGAGATCTAGAGGATCGCGGCCGCGTCGACGGGGCTTGCACGCCTCGTTCGGCGGGCCAGCGCCGCGCGGGGTGTCGGAACGTGGCGCTCTCGGGGCGAGGGGCGGATCATCGCTGGCGTCGTTCCTCGGTAGGCGGCCATTGTCCTCCGATCACCTGGCGCGGGGTCTGAGGTGAAAGCTCCTCTCGAACCTTCCACGAACGAAGACCAGGCGCGACCTGTCGCCCAACGAGCGAGTGAGCTCGCCGCAGCAGTCGCCGAATTGAAGAGGGAGGCTGCGGAGCGTCGGCGAGTCGAAGAGGCCTTGCGCGCGGAGATCGACGATCGAAAGCGAGCCGAGGCGGAGCTGCGGCGCGCATACGACAGCTTCGCGGACGCGCAGCGGCTGAGTCGGACGGGCAGCTTCATTACCGATCTGGTGGCGGATGACCACAACTGGTCGGAAGAGGCCCGCCGCATTTTCGAGTTCGATCCCGCGACCGCGATCACGACGCAGGCGGTTCGCGACAAGGTTCACGCCGAGGACCGCGCGTCGTTCGACTCTGTGATCGAGCGCGGGATGGCTAGCAAGGACGTCGACTTCACCTTTCGGATCGTGACTTCTTCATGCGTCAAACACGTGCGCGGCCTCGCACACGTCGTCGAACGAGTCGCCGGCCGTCCCCTGTTCGTCGGCGCGCTTCAGGACGTGACGGAAAACAAGGTCGCTGAGGAGGCGTTGAACAAAGCCCGCTCGGAGCTCGCACATGTGACGCGAATAACAACGCTCAGCACGTTGACGGCCTCCATCGCGCATGAGGTCAACCAGCCGTTGTCCGGCATCACCACGAATGCGAGCACGTGTCTGCGGATGCTGGCCGCCGACCCCCCGAACCTCGATGGGGCGCGTGAAACCGTGCGACGGATCGTCCGCGACGTGACCCGCGCCTCGGGAGTGGTTGCGCGGCTCCGTGATCTGTTTCGCAAGAAGGAATTCTCGCTGGAACTGCTGGATCTCAACGACGCGACGCGAGAGGTCATCGCGATGTCACTGAGTGAGCTTCAGATCCACCGTGTGATTCTTCAGTCTGAGCTCGCGGCCCATCTCCCGGCTATCACCGGCGACCGCGTACAGCTTCAGCAGGTCATCCTTAACCTACTTCGCAACGCTACCGATGCGATGATCGACGTTTACGATCGTCCGCGGCAATTGCTGATCAAGACCGAAGCCGAGAACGATCGTGTCCGCGTCACAGTGCGAGACTCTGGCGTGGGCATCGATCGAGAGAGCATCGAGAAGCTCTTCGAGGCCTTCTACACGACCAAAAGCGCCGGGATGGGGATCGGGTTGTCCGTCAGCCGCTCGATCGTCGAGAGGCATCGAGGACGTCTCTGGGCCGAGCCGAACGACGGGCCCGGTGCGACGTTCGCGTTCTCGATTCCCCGCGCACGGGAGCGCGCGTGATCGCTCACGCGACGAAGCAGTCACAGCCGAGGCCGGGGGCAGCGAGCGAATGCTCCGTCGAACCCTGCGGCGTTGCTTGCTTCGCGGCCGCTGCCGCTCCTCCGAAGCGTGCGACGGGCGACCAAGCAGGGCTCACCGGTAGCGGCGACGGCGCGAGCGACCCGAAATCCCCAGACGCGTAGACGATCTCGCCGCCTACGATCGAGAGCACCGATTCGATCGAAGGAATCTCGCGCTCTGGCACCGAGAAGTAGTCCTTCGACAGCACTGCGAGATCTGCGAGTCGACCGGGCGCGAGCACGCCCTTGTTCTCCTCGTCCGACGAGAACCACGCGCTGCCGCGCGTCCATAGTCGCAGCGCCTCGTCGCGTTCGAGCCGGTTCGCCTCGGGGTAGAGCACCGTTCCGCCGGTCGTTCGGCCGCTCACGAGCCAGCCGAGGCACACCCACGGATTGAAGCTCGCGACGCGCGTGGCGTCGGTGCCGGCGCCGACAGGCAAGCCCAGCTCGAGCATCCGACGAATCGGCGGCGTGCGCTTTGCAGCGTCCTCTCCGTAACGCGCGACGAAGTACTCACCCTGGAACGCCATGCGGTGCTGGACCGCGATGCCGCCTTCGAGTGCGCGCACCCGCTCGAGATTGCGGTCGGAGATCGTCTCCGCGTGATCGATGAACCAGTGCAGCCCGCGCAGCGGCACGTCGCGGTTCACGCGCTCGAAAACCGAGAGAAAGCGCGAGATCGACTCGTCGTAGGTGGCGTGGATGCGAAACGGCCAGCGCTTCTCCGCGAGCAAACGCACGATCGGCTCGAGCTGCGCCTCCATGCTCTGCCCGAGCTCGGGCCGCGGTTCGCGGAAGTTCTCGAAGTCCGCAGCCGCCCACGTGAGGTTCTCGCCCGCGCCGACCATGCGCAGGAAATCCGTGCCTTCGCCCGGGCGCGTCATGCCCGCCCACCGCTCGTAGTCCGCGAGCTCGTCCCCCGCCTTCTGTGCGAACAGGTCGTAACCAATTCGCACCGTCATTTGCTTGCGGCGTGCGAGCTCCTGGATCACCGCATAGTCGTCCGGATAATTCTGCCCACCGCCGCCAGCATCGATTGCGCTCGTCACGCCGAGGCGATTCAGCTCGCGCATGAACTGGCGTGAGGAGTTGGCCTGGTCCTCGGGAGACAGCACCGGCGCGCGGCCCAGCGTCCCATAGAGAATCGCAGCGCTCGGTTTGGCGACGAGCATGCCCGTCGCGCGGCCCTTCGCGTCGCGCTCGATCACGCCGCGGTCGAACGCAGGCGGGTGCTCGTCATAGCCGAGCGCGCGCAGCGCGGCGCGGTTCAAGAGCGCTCGATCGTACAGGTGCAGAATGAAGACCGGCGTATCGGGTGCCGCCGCGTTGATCTCGTCGAGCGTCGGCATGCGGCGCTCGGCGAACTGGAATTCATTCCAGCCACCGACGACACGCACCCACTGCGGCGGCGGAGTGTTCCGTGCCTGGACCTTCAGTCGTTCGAGCGCCTCCCCGAGCGAGCGCACGCCCTCCCAACGAAGCTCGAGGTTGTAGTGCAGGCCGCCGCGAATCACGTGGAGATGGGAGTCGATCAGGCCGGGGATCGTGGTTCGCCCGCGAAGATCGATCACGCGCGTCGCCGAGTCGCGATGCGCCATCACGGACTTGGTCGCGCCGACCGCGAGCACGCGGCCATCGCGCACCGCGAGCGCCTCAGCGAAGGGCTGCGCCGGGTCCATCGTCGCGATTCGCCCGCCCGAGACGATCAGCGAAGCGGAGGCCTCCGCCGCCCGTCCGGGTCGCGGGAAGCCCGTAGCCATGACGAGCGCCGCGCTCGCGCCAAGCTCGAGGAAGCGGCGCCGGTCGATGCCATCCGACGGCTGGCGCCCTCATTTCTTCTGCTTCGCGGCTTCCTGCGCCTTCTGATAGCTCTCCGCCACCGCGGCGTAGTTCGGTGCGACGAGCGCGTAGAGCTTGGCGAGCTCTGCCGCCTCCGGCCGGTTCCACGTGCGGTGCACTTCCGAGAGAACGGCGTTGGTCGAGGTGGGAATCACACCTCCCTGCGCGAAGCGCGCGAGCGAGGTCTGCGACGCCAGCTCGCTCGGGTCGCCGGACGCGTCCATTACGGCGTACACCTTGAACCCCGCGGCCTTTGCGTCGAGCGCTGGGAACATCACGCAGACGCTGGTCCAGACACCGGCCATGATCAGCGTCTTCCGGCCCGTCGCGTTCACAGTCTTGACGAAGTCTTCATTGTCCCACGCGTTCACCTCGCCCTTGCGCGCGACGTACGTCGCGTTGGGAGCGAACTCAGCGATCTCGGGCATGATCGGTCCGTTCGGCCCGTTGGGCTCGGACGCGGTGGTAATCACAGGGATCCTCATCAGAGTCGCGAGCCTCGCCAGCATCACGACGTTCCGGCGCAGATCGTCGACTGGCACGTCCTTCACCGTCTGGAAGAGGCCTGCCTGATGATCCAGTAACAGCAGCACGGTGTCGGCGGGGTCGAGCAGCATCTTCCCCCCGCCGGTGGGCAGGACGCTCGATCCCTTGGCCTGCGCGAGAGCGCCCGAGCAGAGAGCGAGCGCGACACCCATCGCAAGTGTGGCGGTCAGCGTCCTCCGAAGCTTGCGAGAATCCTTCGACATCGGGTCGTTCCTCCGTTGATGTGTTGATCGTTTCGCCGGCTGAGAACGCCGGGACTTGCCGTATCACCGCCGGACTGGGTTGCGATGGCTGGAGGAGAGCCGAGTCGGGTCGGCGCCTCCATTGGACGTTGGTATCAGGCCATTCCTTCTCGACCGCGCGATTCGCGCTGGACGCCAACCGACACGAACGTCCAATGGACGGAATCGCGAGTCTCCGGCTTACTGCCGCGCCGAGCGATTCCTTGCGATCGGAGGACGAGATGAGCGGTGGCGAACCGGGAGCACCCTGGCTCGAGGTTTCGGGCGCAGCGACGGGATTCGAGCAAGACATCGTGATCGGGCGACATCAGCTGAAAGGCGACGAACCGATCTCCGCCGGCGGAACGGACGTCGGCCCGTCGCCCTACGATTTCCTGCTGGCCGCGCTCGGCTCCTGCACGTCGATGACGCTCGCGCTGTACGCGCGCCGAAAGCGGTGGGCACTCGACCGCGTCACCGTGCGGCTGCGTCACTCGAGAATTCACGCCGCCGACTGCCGTGATTGTGAGACCAAGGAAGGCAAGCTCGATCGCATCGAGCGTGTGATCGCGCTGGAAGGTGAATTGGACGATGCCCAGCGTGCGCAGCTGCTCGCGATAGCGGACAAGTGCCCAGTCCATCGGACCTTGACCTCGGAGATCCGAATCGACTCGTCCCTCGCGTGAGTCCTGGCCATCGCGACGCTCGGAAACAGCGCGGCGGCCGATTCGCGCATCGATCTGGATCGGAGTCGTCGATTCGGAATCTCCGGTCGATGACTCGCGAACCTTCGTCCGATGATAAACATGCGCCTTCACGGGCTGACGACAGTGCCGACATCATGGACACCATCGCCTAGTAGATCTCGTTCTCGAGCCGCGCTGCTACCCGTCGCAGACCATTCGGCGGTTCGAACGCCTCGGAGGCCCACGTGACGCTTCGATTTGCCGAGATCATGTTTACGCCGAGCGTCAGGGCCGTTCAGGAGTCGATGGGCTCCCGGCGTGCCTATGCACGCCTCGAACGACCGGGCGCGCCCGCGCGAGATCAGCTCGGAGAAGACGAGCGGGAGTTCATCGCTGCGCGCGACAGCTTCTACATGGCATCGGTGTCCGAGACCGGCTGGCCCTACGTGCAACATCGCGGAGGCCCGCCCGGCTTTCTCAAAGTGATCGATGCGGGCACGCTCGCCTTTGCCGATGTTCGCGGCAATCGTCAGTACGTGAGCGTCGGCAACGTCCTAGGGAACGACCGCGTGTCACTAATCCTGATGGACTACCCGAACCGCCGTCGCTTGAAGCTTCTCGGCCACGCCCGCGTGCTCGACCCGGCCGCAGATGCTGAGAAGCTCGCGCTCCTGACGGACGACTACGACGCGAAGGTCGAGCGGGGCATCGAGATTGTTCTGGAGGGCTTCGACTGGAACTGCCCACAGCACATCACGCCGCGTTTCACAGAAGCCGAGATTGCTGGAGCTCTGGCGGCGCTGCGCGAGCGGCTTCGCTCACTCGAGGAGGAGAATGCCGCACTGCGAAAGCGTCTCGAGGGTGCGTCCTGAGGAGGCGTCCCACCTCGATGCCAAGATGCCACCGATACCATTGTCCAATTCATGAGGACCTCCGCCTTTGCTGAGATTCGGCCGTCTCAGCCGACGGGACATTCCGCGCCAGTTCTTTTTCGCAAGGAGGTCGCAAATGACGGTGGTGAGAGCCGCTGCGGTTCAGCTCAGTCCGGTGCTCTACAGCCGCGCGGGAACGGTCGAGAAGGTCGTGCGGAGGATTCGCGAGCTTGGGCAGCAGGACGTGCAGTTCGCGACGTTCCCGGAGACGGTCGTCCCCTACTACCCGTACTTCTCCTTCGTTCAGTCTCCGTACCAGATCATCGCCGGGCGCGAGCACATGAAGCTGCTCGACCAGGCGGTGACCGTGCCGTCGGCTGTTACCCAGGCGATCGCGAAGGCGTGCGAGCACGCGGGCGTCGTCGTGTCGATCGGCGTAAACGAGCGCGACGGTGGAACGCTCTACAACACCCAGCTCCTGTTCGACGCCGATGGCACGTTGCTTCAGCGCCGGCGCAAGACCACGCCTACGTATCACGAGCGCATGATCTGGGGCCAGGGTGACGGTTCGGGTCTACGTGCGGTCGACAGCAAGGTCGGCCGCATCGGCCAACTCGCCTGTTGGGAGCACTACAACCCGCTGGCGCGATATGCGCTGATGGCTGACGGCGAGCAGATCCACTCTGCGATGTATCCGGGCTCGATCTTCGGCGATCTGTTCTCCGCGCAAACGGAAGTCAACATCCGGCAACACGCGCTCGAGGCCGCGTGCTTCGTCGTCAGCGCGACCGCTTGGCTGGATGCGAACCAGCAGGCGCAGATCGTCGAGGACACCGGCGGCGGCAGCGTGGGCCCGCTCTCCAGCGGCTGCTTCACGGCGATCGTCGCGCCCGACGGAACCTTGCTCGGCGAGCCGCTTCGCTCGGGCGAAGGCGCCGTGATCGCCGACCTCGACTTCGCGCTGATCGACCGGCGCAAACAGCTAATGGACTCGCGCGGCCACTACAGCCGGCCAGAGTTACTCAGTCTCCTCATCGACCGGACCCCCGCCGCGCACGTTCACGAACGTGCGACGCGCCCGAAGTCACTCGATGAGCAACGCGCGGTGGATCTGAGCAGCGCTGTCGCCTGAGCGAACAGAGTCGCGAGCGGCTCGCGCGAAAGGCCCGGCGCGGAGCGATCGATCGATGCGACTGCGGCTCTCATTCGGCCTCGTGAGTGTCGTCCTCGGCCTCGCAACCGAGGCGCAAGCGCAGGCGCCGAATTGCGCGCGGCCAGAGCTCGCGAGCTCGCGCTGGGAGGAGGACTGGTCTTTCCTCGAGAACCCGGGTTGCCGCGATGATCCCTGGGACCCGGTAAAGCACGTTGCGATTGGCAGGTCCGGGGCTTCTTACGCTTCGTTCGGGTTCGAGCTCCGCGAGCGCTACGAGCGGCTCGACCATCCGGACTTCGATCGCGCGGAGCGAGACACGAACGGTTACTGGCTCCAGCGCATCATGATTCACGGGGATCTGCATCTCGGGAGCCGCTTCCGCGCGTTTGTGCAGCTGAAGAGTGGCCTCGAGGAGGGACGAGCGGGTGGACCGCGGCCGCCTGACGAGGATCGGCTCGATCTTCATCAAGCGTTCGTCGAGGGCGAGATTGCGCTCGGTTCGGCCGGCTCGCTCTCGCTACGCGCGGGTCGGCAGGAGATCGCGCTGGGCTCGTCGCGGCTCGTCAGCGTGCGCGAGGCCCCGAACGTGAGACGCACGTTCGACGGCATCCGCGTGAGCTGGGCCAGAGGCGATTGGAGCACGGACGCCTTCGCGTTCTCATCCGTCGAGACGTCTCCCGGTGTATTCGACGACGGCCGCGAGCACGGTGAACAGCTCTGGGGGCTATATGCAGTCGGCCCCGTCGTCGACGAGAAGCTCGGTGTCGATCTCTACTACCTCGGGATGCGGCGCGACGACGCCGAGTTCGATCGGCAGACGGACGATGAGCGACGCCACTCGATCGGCGCGCGCGTCTGGGGCACGCCGGGCGCTTGGGACTACGACTTCGAGCTGGTCGCGCAATGGGGCGAGTTTGGCGCCCGCGAGATCACGGCTTGGACCGTCGCCTCGGATACGGGCTTCACGTTCTCGGATGTGCCTGGACGTCCGCGGCTGGCGCTGCGCGCCAACGTCACGAGCGGCGATCACGACCCGTCGGACCATGAGCTCACGACGTTCGATCCCCTCTTCCCGCGCGGCTCTTACTTCGGGGAAGCGAGCCTGATCGGCCCACAAAACCACATCGACTTGCATCCGATGCTGGAGCTGCGGCTGCGCGACGACTGGAGCGTTACCGCCGGCTGGGATTTTTTCTGGCGCGAGAGCACGAGTGACGCTCTCTACCGAGTCTCTGGATCGCCCCTGGTGGCAGGCAACGCGAGCGGCGCGCGCCGCGTCGGCAGTCAGGGATCGCTGCGCGTCGACTGGCAGGCGGGACGACACTTCGACGCCGCGATGGTCTACGAGCACTTCTTTGCCGGGCCCTTCTTGCGAGATGCTGGACTCGCTGACGTCGATTTCGTCGCGCTCTGGCTGAGCTTCCGCGTTTAGGCTGGCCTCGGCTCGCGTCCACGAACTCAGCGCAGCAGTGTTTTCGTGAGGCGCAACAGGCGCTCGGAGAGCTGCGAGACCCTCGAGCATTCTTCGAAAAACTTCGTCGAACCGTTTGATCGATCGGCTCTCCCCGGAGCCCCTTGCTCGCTGCTTCGATCGCGTAATGGATCACGAGACGCGTTGGCAATGATCACTGGCTCCTACACGAACGCGCTGAAGCCAGAGATCGCTCGTCCGACGATCAGCGTCTGCATCTCGCGCGTGCCCTCGTACGAGTAGATCCCCTCGGCGTCGGCGACGTAGCGGCCGACCTGGTGGTCGAGCGCGATGCCGTTGGCCCCCAGGAGCTCGCGCGCGTAGCCGACGGTCTCGCGCATGCGCACCGTGCAGAACGCCTTGGCGAGCGACGCGTGCTCGTCCCTGAGCTTTCCTTCGTCCTGCAGCCTCGAGAGCTCCACGACCATACATAGCGAGGCGGTGATGTTTCCGAGCATCTTCACGAGCAGGTCCTGCACGAGCTGGAAGGAGGCGATCGGCTTGCCGAACTGAGTCCGGCTCTGCGCATAGCGGAGCGCGTGTTCGTAGGCACCGATCATGCAACCGACCGATTCCCAGGCCACGCCCGCGCGCGTCATGCGCAGCACGCGCGCCGCGTCGCGGAACGAGGTGTCCTTCTGGAGACGGTTCGCCTCGGGCACGCGGCAGTTGTCGAGTGTAATCAGCGCGTTCTGGACGACGCGCAGCGCCATCTTGTGCTCGATCTTCTCCGCCTTGAACCCTGGGGACTTGTTCTCGACGATGAAGCCCTTCACCTGGTCGTCACCGAGGTCGCGCGCCCAGATGATCGTGAGATCGCACCAGGTGGCGTTGCCGATCCACTTCTTCTGGCCGTTCAGGATCCAGGTGTCGCCCTCGCGCCGCGCGGTGGTGGTGAGTCCACCGGCGGTGCCCGACCCGACGTCCGGCTCGGTGAGGCCGAATGCGCCGATCTTCTCCATCCGCGCCATCGGCGGCAGCCACTGCTGCTTCTGCTCTTCGGAGCCGCCCAAGTAGATCGACCCCATCGCGAGCCCGCTGTGGACGCCGAAGAACGTCGCAATCGAGCAGTCCACTCTCGCGAGCTCGACCGCGAGAAATCCGGTGAACAGGTTGCTCCCGCCGGGGCAGCCGTATCCTTCGTAACTCGCACCCGCGATCTGCAGGTCGCGAATTCCGGACACGAGGTCGAACGGGAACGCATCGGCCGCCCAGTACTCGGTGATGATCGGGGCAACCTTCGCCTCCATGAACTCGCGTACCTGCGCGAGCTTCTGCTGTTCCTCGGCGCTCAGGGTCTTCCTGAGGTGGTAGAAATCGCCGTCGGGGGCCGGCAGCTGGCGCGCTCCGTCCTTGGTCTTCGCATCAGCGGTCATCGCGTTCCTCCCGCGGCCGACATGGCCGCTCGTAGTGCGAGGAGACCCAGGAGGACCTCCTCGCGTTCGGTATCGAGTTCTTCGATGGCGCGGCCGCGGGCTTCCCGCTCGGGTGACGTGCTCGATGCGATCTCGGCGAAGATGATCTTGAGATCCATGCGCTCGGGCCCGTTCGCCCTCCGTGGCGCGTCGATGCGATGAAGCCAGGCGCGTAACGCCGAAACGATTGGACGAACGTATCGCCGACACCTTGGTGTCGGTCGGCAGTTGCGAACGCCTACGAGCCCAATTGACTGCCCGGGCCCAGGGGCTCCACTCGCTCGCGACACCCGACACCTTCGTCTTATTCGTCCGCTCTCGGGCAGCTCGTAGCATCGGGTGATCGTCGAAGGCCGAGCGTCGCCTGCGTCGACGTGCGAACGGCGGGTAGGGGATTCCCATGGCATTCGGAATCAACGTGAACGGGACGAGTCACTCGGTCGACGTCGATGGAGACATGCCGCTGCTTTGGGTATTGCGGGATGTGCTCGGCATGACCGGCACGAAGTTTGGCTGCGGCCGCGCACTCTGCGGCGCATGCACTGTCCACCTGGACGGAGCGGCGATTCGCTCGTGTCTGTTCCCGATCGCGAAGGTCGGGGAGTCGACGATCACGACGATCGAGGGCGTCGGTGCAACGCCAGTCGGCCGGAGGGTTCAGGCTGCGTGGCTGGCTCACGAAGTCGTCCAATGCGGTTACTGCCAGCCCGGCCAAATCATGGCGGCATCCGCGTTCCTAACAAGAAACCCGCACCCGAGCGATACGGACATCGCCGGCGCCATGGCAGGGCACCTCTGCCGCTGCGGCACCTACCTGCGGATTCGGGAAGCCGTCAAGAGCGCCGCGCAGTCGCGAGAAACGGCCGAGCCGAGGGAGTGACCATGTCCAACGATGGACTCGCTTCTGCAGCAGGCGCATCCGAGATCGCCGTCTCTCGGAGATCGTTTCTCCAAGTCGCGGCGGCCGCGAGTGGCGGCTTGTTGGTCAGCATCGTTTTCCCTGGATTCGCCAAACGAGCTGCAGCCGCGAGCGACGGCGACTTCAATCCCAGTGGATTCGTGCGAATCGGCTCGGACGGCTCCGTGACCCTCACCATGCCGTACGTCGAGATGGGCCAGGGCACCTACACCTCGATTCCGACGCTGATCGCCGAGGAGCTGGAGGTCGATCTCGCGCAGATTCGACTCGAGCATGCGCCACCCAACGAGAAGCTGTACGGGAATCCGTTGCTCGGCGGCGTGCAGGCGACGGGGAACTCCAACGCGGTACGCGCCTCGTGGCAGCCTCTGCGAGAAGCCGGCGCGACCGCGAGGACCCTTCTGATCGCGGCAGCCGCGAAGCGGTGGGGGGTCGATGCCGCTACTTGCCATGCATCGAGCGGCGTGGTGCATCACGCGGCGTCCGGGCGCAGCGCTGGATACGGCGACCTCGCGGCGGATGCCGCACGCATCCCGGCGCCGGAGAAGGTGACTCTCAAACCCGCGGCGAGCTTCAAGTTGATTGGCAAACCCACGAAGCGGCTCGATGCTCCCGCGAAAGTCGATGGAGCCGCCCTCTACGGCATCGACGCTCGACCCCACGGCGTCAAGGTCGCCACCCTCGCGCAATCGCCCGTCTTCGGCGGTCGCTTGAAGCGCGTCGACGACAGCGCAGCGAAGCGCATCCGAGGAGTGCGCCAGATCGTGCGCCTCGACGACGCGGTCGCGGTCGTCGCCGATCACATGTGGGCGGCCAAGCGTGGGCTCGCAGCGCTAGAGCTCGAATGGGACGACGGTCCCCACGCGAAGCTCTCGACCCAAGACGTTGCCAGGGAGCTCGAGGCAGCGACGCTCGAGCCCGGCGCGGTCGCACAAAGCCTCGGCGACGCCGAGAGCGCGATGGCGAGCGCCGCAACCCAGGTCGAGGCGACCTACGCAGTCCCGTTCCTGGCGCACGCGGCGATGGAGCCGATGAACTGCACAGCTCACGTCCGCAAGGACGGCTGCGAAGTATGGGTGGGTAGCCAGGTCGTGGCGCGGGCGCAGGCAGTCGCGGCAAAGGCTGCGGAGGTGCCTCTCGAGAAAGTCATCGTCCACAACCATCTGATCGGCGGCGGGTTCGGTAGGCGCCTCGAGGTCGACGGGGTCGCGCGAGCGGTCGAGATCGCTCGCCATGTCGAGGGTCCGGTCAAGGTCGTCTGGACGCGAGAGGAAGACATCCAGCACGACATGTATCGCCCATACTTCTTCGATCGGATCTCCGCCGGGCTCGACGAAAGCGGAAGGCCCGCCGCGTGGATTCATCGCTTTGCCGGATCGTCGATCATGGCGAGGTGGCTTCCGCCGGCGTTCCAGAATGGAATCGACCCGGATACGGTCGAGGGCGCCATCGATCTCGTCTACGACCTTCCGAACCTGCGCGTCGAGTATGCGCGGGTCGAGCCCCCGGGCATTCCCACAGCGTTCTGGCGCAGCGTCGGGCCCTCGCACAACGTCTTCGTGACGGAGAGCTTCGTCGACGAGCTCGCGGTCGCCGCCAAGAAGGACCCGGTCGAGTACCGACGCGCGCTCCTCGACAAATCCCCCCGCGCCCGAGCGGTCCTCGATCTCGCCGCAGAGAAGGCTGGATGGGGCCGAGCCTTGCCCAGACGGACCGGCCTCGGTGTCTCGGTCCAGCACGTGTTCGCCAGCTACCTGGCGCAGGTCGCCGAGGTCGAAGTCTCTGACGAAGGATTGATCCGCGTTCGCCGCGTCGTGTGTGCCGTCGACTGCGGCACCGTTGTCAATCCCGACACCGTCCAGGCGCAGATGGAGAGCGGCATCATCTTCGGCCTCACGGCGGCCTTGCATGGCGAGATCACCCTGAAGGCCGGTCGTGTGGAGCAAGCCAACTTCGATAGCTACCCGGTCCTGCGAATGAACGAGGCACCCGCCGTGGACGTGCATATCTTGCAGAGCGGGAACTCACCCGGCGGAATCGGGGAAGTCGGGACTTCCGCCGTCGCTCCCGCTGTCACCAATGCCATCTTTGCAGCCACTGGTACGCGTGTGCGCAAGCTGCCCGTGGCGGCAAGCGCCCTGAAGCTCGGCGCCTGACGGTGGCCAGCGTGCGCAACTGCTCGCGATCGCAGACAAGTGCCCGGTGCATCGGACGTTGACCTCGGAGATCCGAATCGACTCGTCCCTGGCCTGAGGCGTGACATCGCGACACCCACCGCGGACGTTCACGAGCGACGCTCGCGAAGTCACTCGATGATCAACGCCGGACCAGAGCTCCCCAGTACGTTGGTCCAATTGATCGACTGCAGCGCGGATCGCACTGTCGGAACGGTGCCCGGTGCTCGCTTCCCCCAACGTCCAACCAAGGAGACAGTGATGAGCGACCAAACCGCGATCCGCGCATTTCGTGTGAACGTCCCGGACTCGGAGCTCGCCGATCTGCGCCGACGGATCACCGCAGTGAAGTGGCCCGAACGGGAAACGGTCAAGGATCAATCGCAAGGCGTGCAGCTCGCGACGATGCGGGCGTTGGCGCGCTATTGGGGGACGGAATACGACTGGCGCAAGGTCGAGGCGAGACTGAACGCCGTGCCGCAGTTCATCACCGAGATCGATGGACTCGACATTCACTTCCTTCACATCCGCTCGAAGCACGAGAACGCGTTGCCGCTGATCGTCACCCACGGATGGCCCGGCTCGATCATCGAGCAGATGAAGATCATCGAGCCGCTCGCGAATCCGACCGCGCATGGCGCGAGTGCTTCGGATGCGTTTCATCTGGTGATCCCGTCGATGCCCGGATACGGCTACTCCGGTAAGCCGACGGAGACGGGGTGGGATGTCTCCCGCATCGCGCGCGCGTGGGACCTCCTCATGAAGCGACTCGGGTACACGCGTTACGTAGCGCAGGGCGGCGACTGGGGCGCGCTCGTCGTCGATCAGATGGGAGTGCAGGCGCCGGCGGGGTTGTTGGGGATTCACACGAACATGCCCGGCATCTTCCCCGCCGACATCGACCAAGCCGCATTCTCCGGCGCGCCCGCGCCGTCCGATCTCTCGGGAGACGAGAAGCTGGCGTACGAGCGGTTGCAGTTCGTGTACCAGAAGGGAATCGCCTACGGGTTCCAGATGGGTCTTCGTCCGCAGACCCTGTACGGAATCGCGGATTCTCCCGTTGGGCTGGCGGCTTACTTCCTCGATCACGACGCGCGCAGCTACGAGCTGATCTCACGTGTCTTCGAGGGACGCCCCGAGGGCCTCACGCGCGACGACATCCTCGACAACATCACGATCACCTGGCTGACGAACACGGCACTTTCCGGCGCCCGTCTCTACTGGGAGAACTGGGGGAAGCTCGGCTACTTCAATGCGAAGGGCGTCTCCATCCCGGTCGCGGTGAGCGTGTTCCCCGACGAGCTGTATCCGGCTCCTCGGAGTTGGACGGAGCGCGCGTATCCGAGGCTCATCCACTTCAACCAACTCGACCAAGGGGGTCACTTCGCGGCCTGGGAGCAGCCGAAGATCTTCTCGGAAGAGGTTCGCGCGGGCTTCAGGTCCCTGCGCAACTAGGGTGGCGGGACGACGCGAGTAGAGGGGTCGGCGAGTGCTCAGCCAGCTTGCCAGCCTCCTTCGCTCGCGAAGGAAAGAAAGCATGCCGCGTCTCGTCGATCTCGATCTGAGAACTACGAACGAGCGACACGGCTGAGCTCGTAAGCGAAGGAGAGGTCAATGCCGAACGCGAAGACAATCGAGAGACCGCAGCCTCTGAAGAAGTCAAAGGCGGAGTGGAAGAAGCTCCTGCCCGCCGATCGGTACGCGATTCTCTTCGGAGAATCCACGGAGCGATCGTTCTCGAGCCCGCTCAATGGCGAAAAGCGCGAGGGCACCTTCGTTTGCGCCGCCTGCTTCCTGCCCCTTTTCCGTTCCGAGGCCAAATTCGAAAGCGGCACTGGCTGGCCGAGCTTCTTTCAGGCGCTGCCCGGCCGCGTCGCCACCAAGCGCGACTTCAAGCTGGTGCTGCCGAGGACCGAGTATCACTGCGTTCGATGCGGCGCCCATCAGGGTCACATCTTCAGTGATGGACCGGCGCCAACCGGGCAGCGCTACTGCAATAACGGGCTCGCGCTGGAGTTTGTCCCCGACGGGGATGAACTGCCTGGCTCGAGGACGTGACATCGACGAGACGTGTCGCGCCTGCGCTTCGACTGGCTCTTGTTTCAGCGACAGCGCTGATTCTGGACCGGGCGGCTCCGCAGGAAATCTCGTATGCCCAGCGGGCTGAGTCGCGCGGCGCGCCGTCCCGCGAACAGCGGAAAGACGGAGGTGACTCCACCATGAACGAGACCAAGATCGCGACGTTCGCCGGGGGATGCTTCTGGTGCATGGAGCCTCCCTTCGACAAGCTCCGCGGCGTGACCTCGACCGTCTCCGGCTACACCGGAGGCCACACGGTGGATCCGACCTACGAAGAGGTATCCTCGGGAATCACTGGGCACGCGGAATCGCTGCGAGTCACCTACGAACCGTCCAAGATCGGTTATGCGGAGCTGCTCGATGTGTTCTGGCGCAACATCGATCCGCTAGCCCGCGGCCGGCAGTTTTGCGACATCGGCGAGCAGTATCGCAGCGCCATCTTCTATCACGACGACGATCAAAGGCAGCTGGCAGAAGCCTCCAAGCGGGCGCTCGAGCAGTCGGGTCGCCTCGAGCAACCGATCGTCACGCAAATCGTGGCAGCTCGGCCCTTCTACCCTGCGGAGGAGTATCATCAGGACTACTACAAAAAGAACCCGATCCGTTACAAGCTCTATCGATACAACTGCGGAAGAGACCGGCGACTCAGGGAACTCTGGGGATGAGTTCGGCTCTTCGGGCTCGAATCCAAGATCCCATCGAGAGCGAACCTGCAGGAGGAACCGAAGTGAAGAAGACCGACGCAAAGCCGCGGCAAGCAGCGCCGCCGCAGCACTCGACCGATCTAGGTAGCCAGGCGACGAAGGACGTTACGGCGGCGCTGAACCCACTGCTGGCCGACGTATTCGCGCTGTACCTGAAGACGAAGAACTTCCATTGGCACGTCTCGGGCCCGCACTTTCGCGACTACCACTTGCTGCTCGACGAGCAGGCCGGCCAGCTCTTCGCGATGACTGATCTGATCGCCGAGCGGGTGCGAAAGCTCGGCAGCGCGACGCTGCGCTCGATCGGGCAGATCGGCCGCCTGCAGCGCGTCGTCGACAACGACGCCGAGCTTGTAACGCCCGAGGAAATGCTCCGGGAGTTGCGTCAGGACAATCAGCAGCTCGCGTCGAGCCTGCGCCATGCGCACACGATCTGCGACGAGCATGCCGACGTGGCGACCGCGAGCTTGCTCGAGAACTGGATCGACGAGGCGGAGCAACGCGTGTGGTTCCTCCACGAGGCCGGTCGGCGCTAGTCCCAGAACCTGGAGCTCGCCGTGCTTCGCTGCGCGTCGGAGCGAACGGCGCGGTGGCGACGTGCTTCCATGTCCGACGCTGAGCGTGGATGGCGGTTCGAGGAGCAACGCCCACCCGTCATCACGCGCGGCGACATTCCGTCGCTGTCCCTGTCGCTGTCGAAAGCGATGCGTGTCGCGGATCTCTGCTCGTCCCGGCGATCAACACCAAGGTCTCGTCGACACCTTCGTCCAATCGTCCCAGCTTTGCGCGACTGGTTTCATTGCCCTCGAAGAGAACGGCCATATCGACCGACTGACCGAGTCATGCAGTGTCCCTCGGAAGCCGGTCAGCACCCTCGCTGCTCTCTACCGGAGGTGCGGTGGAAGCAAACTACCGAGAACCCCAGCGCGCGAACGACGCTGATTCGACCTTCGCGGCGCTTCGCCCCAAGCTCCTCGAAATCGCGCATCGCGTTCTCGGTAGCTCGGTCGAGGCGGAGGATGTCATCCAGGAAGCGTGGCTGCGCTGGCGGGCGAGCGATCACGACATTGTGCGAGATCCGCCGGCCTTCCTGGCGACGACGACGACACGCCTCGCGCTGAACGTTGCCCAGTCCGCTCGCTCCCGCCGTGAGACGTGCGTTGGCGAATGGCTTCCCGAGCCGGTCGACACGCGCGACGACCCGGCATCGAGAGCCGAGCGGAGCGAGGCGCTTCAGCTCGCAGTCCTCCTGTTGCTCGAGAAGCTCGGACCGAGGGAGCGCGCGGTATACATGCTCAGCGAGGCCTTCGACTACTCGTACTTCCAGATCGCGGAGATACTCGAAATCACCGAGACGAACGCGCGCCAACTTGCGAGCCGCGCGCGAAGGTTCCTGACCCGGGAGCGAAGACTGGTCGTCAGCGCCGAACAACACCGGCGGTTGATCAAAGCTTTCCTGAAAGCAGCACGCGCCGGGGATCGCGCCAGCTTGGAGCAGCTTCTCGTGTGCACGCCGTCAGATACTCGAATGGCGGCGGGAGCGCCGTGGCGGCGCCGAACCCCGTGTTCGGCTGCGAGGACGTCGCGACGTTCGTCGTCGGTGCCCTGATGAAGGCCTGATTGGGCGCCGTGTTCGACGCCGGGGAGTTAGGGGCGAACGGCAGTACCCCATCGATGATCACGAGAGTGTCGACATCCCCGACCCGCAGCGTGTAGCGCGACGGAACCACCTCCGCTGGCGTGGTCTACCGAAGTGTTATGTGTGGTCCAAACACATCCTCTTGTCCTCCTCCTTCTGACCGTCCTAGCCAGCGAACGCTGCGGGATCACCTCGCCGCGCCGGCTGCGACGTCGAAGGGGATCTCGACGTCGGACGGCCGCCCCGGGCGCTCGTCGGCGTCGGTCTCGAAGCGGCCGTTGACGCGGTTTCCGCTGGCGTCCTCTAGGGTGCCGCGGGCCAGCAGGCAGTAGGCGCCAGCGCGCCAGGGCAGAGCCGGCGTGAAGCGCCAAGTGGTCTCGCCGTCCAGCAGCACGGCGCGCCCAGGAACGCGACGGTGCCGTTCGTCCGTGACGGCGAGGTAGCCGGCGTTGAGTGCGTCGATGGGCGCGTCGAGGCGCAAGACCAGCGGTTCGCGGAGCCCGGCGCGGACCGCCGACAGCTCCCAGGCAGTGGGCAAAGGGCCGTGCTCGTCCCGCGGCCCGACGGACCAGCGTCGCAGCGGCCGGCCGTCGAAGGTCAGCTCCACCTCGTCGCCCTCGGCGAGGATCGGTCCCCAGGTGTGCCGAGCGACGAGGCCGGTCTTCACGCGGCCGGGGTGCAGCAGCACGGTCAGGGTCAGGCCGTCCGGCGACCAGAGCTCCTGCTCCAGGAAGGGCTCCGGCAGCGGCCTGCCCTCGCGCCCGACGAGAGCCAGCCGCGCCAGCACGGGGCTCGCCGGCGGCGCGTCGAAGCGCAGCGAGAGCCGCAGCAGGTTCTCCGGCACGGCGGCGCCGGACGGGCTCACAGACAGCACCCGCACCGATGCGGCCGAGGCCGACGCAATACACATGGCGATCGCGAGCACGCTCCCGCTCACCTGGCACGCGACCCGGCGGTTCGAGCGCATTACTGCGACGACTTGATGTGGTCCGCGAAGCCTTCGTGCTCTAGCAGTATGTCCTGCCGCGGCTTGATGTTCTTCAGCTGAAACTCGTCGCCCTTGAAGCTGTAACTCGGGAACGCGTACTCGGAGACGAAGTCGGTCAGCCGGAAGGACAAGTCCTTGCCGATCGTGACGAGCTGCAGCGCGTCGCGCTCCAGGCTGCGGCGCACGACGATGAAGGACTGCTCGTCCAAGTTGTCGATGCGTAGTGCGCCGGCCAGCGGCGCGGACGTCGGCTCTAGGCCGGAGATCTGGCCGAACTGCACGAGCCTCTCGATACCCGGCCTCGCGTTGGCCGCCTCGACCTGCGAGACCGGGATCGCGCTGGCGCCGCGTTCGAAGTTGACGAGCATTAGGTAGTCGCGCCTCTTGCCGTCCTCCGTCTTCGAGTAGGGGATGAGGTCAGCGGGCGTGTTGCCGTAGCCGAGCTCGGCGATGGTCTTGCCGCGGAGGTGGGCGCCGTCCTTGATGTCGTCCAGCGGGATGGTGACGATGGGCGTACAGGTGTAGGCCGCGACGAGATAGGGCCGGCCGCCCAGCGTCGCGAAGCTCATCGCGCGGATCGGCGCGCGCGTCTCGATCAGGTTGTGGCCGGTGTGGTAGATCTCGATGGATGCCATCGACGGCACCGCGCCGAAGGGATATTTGACGCGCCGCAGGCTGGAAGAGAAGTCCTGATTGGACAGGCCGGCGATGAAGAGCTCGCCGTCGCGCCACTTCATGTCCGTGACGGTGAAGCTGCGCTCGGGGATGTCGCGCCAGATCATGTTGGCCGCGTCGGGCGCGTCGCGCAGCGCGACGGTCGTGGTCTTCGCCGCCTTCAAGTCGATGCGCCGCGCATGCCGGTCGCCGTTGACGACGATCAGGGCCGGCGTCTTGGCGGCGCCGTAGCTGACGGCGATGTAGACCTCGCCCGTCCCGGGGCGCGCCACCATGTCTTCGACCGACACGTCGGCGCCGCCCACCTGGCCGGACAGTAGGGGCTCGAGGTCGAGGATGTTGTAGGCCGTGCCGGCGGGCTTGCTGGCCGCGTCGGGCAGCACGAGGGCGTGCACCTTCGCGTCGCGCCAGTCGGCGAGGAACAGCACGTTGGCTGGGCCGACAGCGAGCCGAGACACCGACTTGATGTCGGCGGCCCGCGCGTTCGCGGCCACGGTGGAACCGATCAACAGTGCGATGAGAACCGGACGCATGGGGAACTCCAATGGCGCGTGGGGCCCGGCGTCGCTGCCATCACGCGCGGCCGCAGCGTCGAGATACCGGGGACGCGCGCCGGGCCGATTGAAGCCGTCGAAGGGTCGCTCGGGTCTCCTTCTCCACTGCAGAGACCGGACAGCTGGCCGTTTCGTGACGCGCAGGAAGGGTCCGGGATGCGGATCGGCCGCGTGGACGCTGACCAGACCCGACTCAGCCGGTCAGACCAGGCCCGCGATCTTATGCGGATTCAAAACCCACAAGACGCGATCGATCCCATCGGCGGATGCGCCGATCGTCAGGATTCCGAGCGTCTCTCCATCGCGCGACGCCCGCACCGCCGCGCGCCCATTCATCTCGACGGCGTCGAACACGGCGCCCGACCAGGTCTTCGTCAAGGCTCCAACGACGAACTTTGCGACGCGCTCGCGGCCGGACACAGGGTTCGGCGCCGCCGCGGCGATGCCCCCGCCATCCGCATAGCTGACCGCATCCCACACGAGAAGCTGCTCCAAGCCGGCGCGATCGCCGGCGCGTGCAGCCGCCAGGAACGCTTCGAACAGCCGGCGGTGTTCCTCCGCGCTGACGGCCTCTCTTCGCTCCCGGGTGAGCATCTTGCGCGCGCGGCTCGCAAGTTGGCGCGCATTCGGCTCGGTGGTGTCGAGCATCTCCGCGATCTGCGCGTAGGGGTAGCCGAATGCCTGGTTGAGCACGTATGCCGCGCGCTCCCTCGGTCCGAGCTTCTCGAGCAACAGCAGGATCGCGAGTTCGAGCGCCTCGCTCCGTTCGGCTCCCAAGGCAGGATCGTCGCGCGTGTCGACCGGCTCGGGCAGCCATTGGCCGACGTACTTTTCACGGCGTGAGTGAGCGGACTGGGCGACGTTCAGCGCGAGGCGTGTCGTCGTCGTCGCTAGGAAGGCCGCCGGATCTCGGACGGCCTCGCGGTCGCTGGCTCGCCAACGCAGCCATGCGTCCTGGACGACGTCCTCGGCGTCGATCCGACTGCCAAGCACGCGGTACGCGATTCCCATGAGTTTCGGGCGGAGTGCCGTGAAGGTCGACTCCGCGGCGTCCGGGCGCCCGGGCTCTCGGTCGTCCGCCTCCACCTGCACCTCCGATGGCCAGCGCGGCGGCGCATTCTACGACGAGTTGCGGGCCTCTGGTGACCGGCTCAATGCGTGAGGCCACGCGCCCTTGCGCGCACACGTCGCCGAACGCTGCAGTGCTCCACCTCATCCTTGCCGAGTAGCAACGCGCTGAACAGCGCCGAGTGCGGAACTCAGCATTGGGCGCATGGCTAGCTCCCCTCTCTCTGGCCCGGCATCGACCTCTGCTCCTGCTCTGACTGCCCTGATCGTTTCGTCCGAATTGGTGCAGACGCAGCGCACTACCTAGGGATCGACAAGCAGCTCGTCACGAGCCGCACTCACCGTCACGAAACGATGCGCTGTCCGGTCACTCGTGAGGGAGGAGACCGACTTGCCTCGACCCATCGTCTTCCTCCCGGAGCTCACTCGATGATCGAGCATGTGATCGAACAGCGCCGGCGCGACCTGGGCGGCTTCGAGGTCGGGCGCGTGCTGCCCTCGGCGGCCAGGCGCATGGTCGGGCCCTTCGTGTTCTTCGACCACATGGGCCCGGTCGACTTCCCGAAAGGCATTCCGCGCACGGTCGACGTGCGCCCGCATCCCCACATCGGGCTCTCGACGGTCACGTACCTCTTCGAGGGCGAGATCATGCATCGCGACAGCCTGGGCTCCGAGCAGGCGATCCGGCCGGGCGAGGTGAACTGGATGACGGCCGGCCGCGGGATCACCCACTCCGAGCGCTTCGAGCGTGCGCGCCGCGAGGGCGGGCGGATGCACGGCATCCAGGCCTGGGTGGCGCTGCCGCGCGAGGACGAGGAGACGGAGCCGGCATTCGCCCACTACGGTGCCGACGCGCTGCCCGCGTTCGTGCACGAAGGCCTACACGGCAGACTGATCGCCGGGGACGCATTCGGCGTGCGGTCGCCGGTGCGCACGCACTCCCCGATGTTCTACGTACACGCGGAGCTCGAGCGCGGCGGCCGAGCGACGCTGCCGGCCGAACACCTCGAGCGCGCGATCTACGTCGCAGCCGGCGCGGTCGAGATCGATCATCGAAAGTACGGTGTGGGGCAGATGCTCGTGCTCACGCCCGGTGAGCCCGCGGCGATCGTCGCCGTCGAGAAGGCGATCATGCTCCTGCTCGGCGGCGAGCCGCTCGGTGAACGCTTCATCGAGTGGAACTTCGTGTCGTCCTCGCGTGAGCGCATCGAGCAGGCCAAGGCCGACTGGCGCGCCGGCCGCCTCAAGCTCCCCGATCTCGACCACGGCGAGTGGATCCCGCTGCCGGGCGGTCCCCCCCTGCCCGCCGAGCCTATGTCGTAGCCACCTGGCCGATTGCGCGTTGCCGATCGCGCGTCTGTCACGAATCGACGCTCTGGCCGGTCCTTCAGACGACCCACCCTCTGGAAGAGAAGGAGAATGAGATGCCCTCGATCACGAACCGCGAAGGCGGTCAGCAGAAGACCGACGGGAGCTTGGACACCAGCTCACACGCCGATCGACCCGCCGAGTTGATTCGGTCGGGCTACTCACTGCGAGTCGGTCAGATCGACGCGCTGGTGGTCAGCGACGGAACGATGTCGATCCCAGCCGCAACGTTGGCCGTCAACGCGGCTCCCGCCGACCTCGAGGCCTGGCTGGACGGCATGTTCCTGCCGGCGCGTTTTGGGTGGCCGCTCAACGTGGGCGTGCTGCGTAGCGGCAGCCGGACCGTACTCATCGATGCTGGACTCGGGTTGGAGTTCCCAGACTTTGCAGGAGCAGGCCAGCTGACCAGGCGACTGGAAGCCGCCGGCCTCAATCTCGAATCCCTGACCGACGTGGTGCTCACTCACATGCACATGGACCACATCGGC
>Ga0187894_10001756_pt1 | contig 27183 bp, 25 predicted proteins | sample GBC1701081metaG_FD_136650 | JGI IMG/M metagenome (GOLD analysis project Ga0187894, IMG submission 136650) | White microbial mat communities from a lava cave in the Kipuka Kanohina Cave System on the Island of Hawaii, USA - GBC170108-1 metaG ... | reverse complement strand
CCACATCAGCCCTGGCCATCGGGGAGCGCCTGGCCGCCGAGGTGTCGACCGTGCTGGCGTGATCTGATGTTCTCCCGGGAGGGATGGCAGAGCGGCCGAATGCGAGGCTCTTGAAAAGCCTTGGACGAGAGTCCCGTGGGTTCAAATCCCACTCCCTCCGCCCTGCTCAGAGGTAGTGCGCAAGGGTGCTCATACCGACGGCAGATGCCTCGATGAAGACGAGGTCGAGATCGCAACCCAATGAATGCAAGCTTTCGACGCCAGGTAGGGCCGCCCGACTGCGGCACGGATGCGGCGCGCCAGAACGCGCGCTCCTGGCGCTGCCGACTCCAGTAGTCAGCTCGCTTCGAGATGCTGCCGGAGCGCCTCCCGGATGATCTCAGAAGCGGGGACCCCCTCGGCCTCTGCCCGGCGTGCGAGACGGGCCTTTAGCTCGGGATCGAGGCGCACCGATTCGACCGTCGAGGGCGCCGAGCCGAGTCGCGGACGACCGCGCTTGCCACGACGGGCAACCACATCGTCCACGAGATAGCCGGCCTCGGCTTCCTCGGCGAACTCCTCGACGAGTTCGTCGTCGATAGGTGTTCCCGAACTTGTGTGTCCGTAGATGCGCCGGGTCACGGGTCGAGCAACCTCCGGTAGATGGCACGGAGCGGCATGGCGTGAATGATCAACTCCTCGCCTTTGGTTGTGATCAGCACGGTCACTTCGAGGAGGTTGGCGGCCCGATCAGGTCCGATGACCAACCAGCGATCCGGGTCTTCGCCAAGGTCGTCGACAACCCTTGAGTGCTCGACGGCCTGGAGCATGTCTTCGTCGGCGACATCGTGGCGGCGAGCGGCCGGATGAATCTCCACATGGAATTAGTGTATTACGAAAGTCTCCAACACCTGGCCCGGCCGGCCCTCGTCGCCGTGGGCAGCGGCACGGTGTGCCGCTGCCCACGGCTTGGAGGCGGTCAAGCGCACCACGTCGGCACGAGCAGGTCCGGGTGGTGCTACCCATCCGAGACAAGCCGCTGCCCACGGTGGTGGCGTGCATTGACACCACCCTGCGCCGGTTCGGAGGTTGCCCCGCCGACGCCCTCGGGCCGGACCGCCTCGAAGCGGTGCTCGGCGTAGGCCAGGAAGATGAGGCCCAGCACCGGTCCGCGGTAGTCGGCAGGGGTGAGGGTGGAGTTGGCCCGCAGTTCGTCGGCGGCCTTCCACAGCGTGTTGCGAACCTTGGCCAGGTCATCGCTCTTCAACGCCCGACGCTCCTCGCGATCGCCAAGCCTCACCGCGGCGCCACCGGCGCCGCCGGGCGTTCAGCGTACGAGAGACCCGGCGATCAGGCTCAGGCAGCCCAGCCTCCGAGCGCGGCGCCGGTCCGCGAATCACACGTCTGCAACTGTGGTTCGGTTCGCTTCGGTCGTGACCCAGCGAACACTTTCGGAAAGTGTTCGGTATAGTTCAATCCTTGATGAGCGAACACATTGGCCGGCTCGGCAGACCGAGCCGTGAGGTCGTCTACGAACGACTCGACGTGCAGATCGGCGAGCTGTGGCAACGGCTCGGCGGACTACCGCACCCGATGGAGGCGCAGGACATCTGGCGTGGGCTCTGGTACGAGGAGGCGCACAACTCCACCGCCATCGAGGGCAACACGCTGGTCCTGAAGCAGGTCGAGGCACTCCTCGAACGAGGTCGCGCCGTCGGCAACAAGGAGCTGGCCGAGTACCTGGAGGTCAAGGGCTACGCCGACGCGGCCGACTGGGTCTACAACCAGGCGATCCGCCCGGCCATGACCAGCGGCGTTGACACCCTCACCATCGCCGAGCTCCGCCACGTCCACCAGATGGCGATGACGCCGGTGTGGGATGTCGCTCCCCACCCACAAGCGACGACCCGCGAGCAGCCCGGAGCGTTCCGGGAGCACGACATCCGGCCATTCCCCGGCGGCATGACACCGCCGAGTTGGCCCCTGGTGCCAGCCGAGGTCGATACCTGGGTGCGGGATGCGAACGCACTGGAGCCTCGCTCGAAGCGGTTCCCCGGCGAACTCGCCGAGCTGCATGCCAGGTTCGAACGCATCCACCCGTTCCTCGACGGCAACGGTCGAGCGGGTCGGCTGGTGCTCAACCTCGTCCTCGTTCGCCTCGGGTATCCGCCGGCGATCGTCTACAAGCGGCAGCGCTCCCAGTACCTCGCCGCCCTCCGGCGGGCCGACGCCGGTGACCGCGGCGCCCTCGGGGAGCTCCTCGCACGGGCCATCCTCGACAACCTGTACCGGTTCGTGGTTCCCGCCGTCGCCGGCCCGGCCCGGCTCGTTCCGCTGGCCGCCTTGGCCAACGACGAGATCCGCGCCCCTGCCCTTCGCACCGCGGCTGGACGAGGTCGCCTGCAGGCGGTTCGGGGTGCGGACGGCGAGTGGCGCAGCTCGCGGAACTGGGTCGATGAGTACCTGGCCGGTCGCTACCGACGAAGCTGATCTCGCGCTCGGCCAGCCACCTGCCAAGGGGTCCGGTCGGTCGATCGGTGAGGCGCCGTCTACGCTGCCGACCGGCGCGCCCGAGATGCGTGCGTTGCCGAAGCCGGTCAGGCCCAGGCCCTGGCCGGACCGAACTCGGAGCCAGGGGTGCCGTTGATGTCGACGAAAGGGACCGACGCGGCGGCGCCCCGCCCCAAGCGCGTCGTCGTCGCCGGGCTCGGGTACGTCGGCCTGCCGCTCGCCATGCAGGCGGTGGAGGCCGGCTACCACGTGATCGGCTTCGACGTGGCGACGGATCGGATTGCCGCGATGGCCAGCGGGCGGTCCTATGTCGAGGACGTGCCCGATGCGCAGCTGGGGGCGGCCCTGGCCAGTGGCCGGTTCAAGCCCTCGACCGACCGGGCCGACTGCGGAGGCTTCGACATCGCGGTGATCACCGTCCCGACTCCGTTGCGGGAGGGCGTCCCGGACCTGAGCTACATCGAGGACGCCGCCGAGATGCTGGGCCGCCGCCTCCGGGTCGGCGCTCTGGTCATCCTCGAATCGACCACCTACCCGGGAACGACCGAGGAGCTGATGGTCCCGATCCTCGAGCGGGTTTCGGGCCTGGAGGCAGGCCGCGAGTTCCTCGTCGGCTACAGCCCAGAGCGCATCGACCCCGGAAACCGGAGCTGGAACTTCGTCAACACGCCCAAGGTGGTATCGGGCATCGACAAGGCATCGCTGGCGGCTGTGCGCGCCTTCTACGACGACCTGGTGGACACGACGGTCCCGGTGTCGTCGCCGAAGGAGGCCGAACTCTGCAAGCTGCTCGAGAACACCTTCCGGCACGTCAACATCGCACTGGTGAACGAGCTGGCTATGTTTGCCGGCGACCTCGGCATCAACGTGTGGGAGGCGATCGAGGCAGCATCCACGAAGCCGTTCGGCTACATGAGGTTCACTCCCGGCCCCGGCGTCGGTGGTCACTGCCTCCCGATCGATCCGTCGTATCTGTCCTGGCAGGTACGGCGGCGGCTCGGCACACCCTTCCGGTTCGTCGAGCTCGCCAATGACGTCAACGCGCACATGCCCGATTACGTCGTCCGCCGTCTGACGGTCGGCCTCAATGAGCGCGACCGCCCTGTGAAGGGAAGCCGCATCCTGGTTCTGGGCTTGGCCTACAAGCCGAACACCAGCGATGTGCGGGAGTCACCGGCTGCTGGCGTTATCGAACGACTCGCTGTCCTTGGCGCAAATATCCGGATAGCTGATCCTGTCGTTCACGCGGTCGGCGACGCACGGGTGGCCCTGGTCGAGGCCACGCCCGCTGAGGTCCAGGCCGCGCATGCCGTCGTGTTGCTCACCGACCACGACAGCTTCGACTTCGAGATGATCGGCTCGACCGCGAGCTACGTGCTCGACACGCGGCGGCGTCTGGCCGGTCCGGGTGTCGAGTATCTGTAGTCCCTGAAACTCCTGAGATCGACATAACAGGCGGGCAGGAATCGGTCTCGGTCCACTGACCGGTGCGCCCAAGCTGCGGAAATGGTCGACTTGGACCAGCCAGCGCGTCCTTCCGTCAAAAGGGTGACCTTCGGCCCTAGCCGTCTCACCCCTGGGGGCCGAGACTAGCGGCGCGGGGCACGAGTCTCACCGAATGGAAGCGGCGCTGGCCAACTCCGTCGGGGTCGGCGACCTCGTCCAATGGGGGACGGAGGAGCGGGAGGCGATGGGCGGGAACGGAGCTGGGCCGAAGGCGCGCGGAAGCACGGGTCGGACCGAGGTCGCCGCGCGCGACCTCGAAGCTGCATCGGCCGGTTCCGGGGATCTCGTCCACCTGCAGTTCGGCGCCGCGGATCGGCTCCGTCGCAAGATCCGGTTGCTGGTCTGCGACAGCCATCGGTTGTTCTCCGAGGCCTTGGCCGTCCTGCTGGAAGACCGCGGGTACGAGATCGTGGCGTCGGTCCTGTCAGTCGACGCCGCCGTGGCAGTCGTGCGCGAGCGTGAGGTCGACGTGTGCGTCATGGCGCTCAGGTTCCCGGATGGGTCTGGGACAGAAGGCGCGGCCCGCGTCATCCGGCAGTCTCCTCGTACCAGGATCGTGCTGCTCACCGGGGCCGAGCACCCAGCCGAGCTGGCGCGGGCGCGGCACGCCGGCGCCCGGGCCATCGTCGCCAAGACCGATGCTGTCGAGCGGCTGCTGGACACGATCGACAGGGTCCACGACGGTGAGATCCTCGTCGGTGACGGCGACGAGCGGCCCCGGCCCCCCGGGCCTGCACCGTTGGACAGCGCCGGGCTCGTCGCCCGGTTCCTGACCCAGCGCGAGCGGCAGGTGCTCGAGTACCTCGCCGCCGGTATGAGCACCGTCGAGTTGACGCGTGCCCTCGGCGTGAAAGCCTCGACGGCCCGCACCCATATTCAGAACACCTTGAACAAGCTCGGCGTCCATTCGAAGCTCGAAGCAGTCGTGTTCGCCGTGACCCATGGGCTGGTGGCCAGCCCGCAGGTCCGGACGCCGCCGGCCCGGCGCGAGGGCGTCGTGCAGCTGCCGCGGCTTGAGGCGCAGCCGTTCGAGCCGGTTCGGGCCCCGCTGCGGGCGTCGAGCGGCGGCGGGTGACCACGTGGTTCCTCGCACCGTCCTGCCCCTCGTGCTCGCCTCCTGCGTCCGGCGTACGTCCGGTCACCCTGCGGGGCGAGTTCGCCAGTCAGGCGACCTGCCATTCTTGGCTGTAATGTCGGTTTCTGACGGCCCTATTGAGAATTCGCCGGTGATAGATGAGGCGCTCAACTACCCTGCAGCACTGGCGACGGATGGCGGGCCGCCCGGAAAAGTCGTCAATTCTAGTCTTTCGGGCGGACCAAAAGACCGCGGACGAGAGGCAACGCGCAGAGGCACGAAACGCGGAGCGATAGAAGCGGCGAGCACGGGATCGCACTCGACCGACATCTCGAGCGGCAGTCGAGCGCTCGGCACATAACCGGGGGGCGGAGAGAACGTGATGGGCATTCGGCGGGAAGCCGTCGTCGATCTGACGACGCCTGGAGCGAACGGGACGGCTGGAGGGTCTCTGCCGTCCGGGGAAGGTGTACTCGCCAGGGTGGCGCGGCGGGCCAGCCGGGCCCGTGACGACGTGGCGCTGCTCCTCATCGACGGGTTGACGGTCGTCGGCTCCTACCTCACCTGCCTGGTCGTGCGCTTCGAGGGCTCGGTGCCGGACCGGTACTGGGCACCCCTCGGGCGCTTCATCCTTCTGGCGCTGGGCGTGCACGTGGCCGCCAACTGGATCTGGGGCCTGTACCGCCAGATGTGGCGTCACGCCAGTGTGATCGAGGCGCGTCGAGTCGTGATCTCGAGCGTGCTGGCCACCGGCGCGCTCTTCGTTCCTATCGTGGCGCTGGGTCGCCTGATGCCGATGTCGGTCGTGCTGCCGGGCGGCGGCCTGTGCATGGTGATCTTCATGGCGGTCCGCTTCCGGTCGAGGCTGTTCGCCTTCAGCCGGGTTCAACTCCACTCGACGACACCGGTGGTCGTCGTGGGCGCCCGGGACGCCGGCGCCGCCCTCATCCGGGAGATGCTCCGCAGCCCGGGCGCCGGGTTGACGCCGGTGGCCGTCGTCGACGACGACGAGGCTGGCCGGCGCGTGTCGCTGGCCGGCGTCCCGTTGCGCGGCGGCGTCGACGTCCTGGCCGATGTGGTCCGCGAGACCAACGCCGCCCAGGTCGTCCTGGCCATCCCGGCCGCGCCGCCCGAGCTGGTGGAGCGGGTCTTGGCCCAGGCCTCCTCGGCTGGCGTGCCGGTCAGGATCGTGCCGGGTTTCCGCGAGCTGGCGACCGGTCAGGGCCGGGCTTCGGTCCGCGACGTCCGGGACCTGCGGATCGAGGACCTGCTGGGTCGCCCGGAGGTGACCACCGACCTCGAGGGTGTCCGAAGCCTGCTGCGAGGCCGGCGCGTGCTCGTCACCGGTGCCGGCGGGTCCATCGGCTCGGAGATCTGCGTGCAGGTGGCCGCCTGTGACCCGGCCCTGCTGGTCATGCTCGACCACGACGAGACGCATCTGTTCGACGCAGCCGCGGTGATCCAGCCGTCGCCGATGCCCTTCCTCGGCAGCATCCGCCAACGGAACGTGGTGGACGAGGTCATGGCCCGCTACCGGCCGGAGATCGTCTTCCACGCCGCCGCCAACAAGCACGTGCCCATGCTCGAGCAGTTCCCCTGCGAGGCGGTGCTCACCAACGTCGTCGGCACCTGGAACCTCATCGAGTCCGCCGCCGAGCACGGCGTGGAGCGCTTCGTCTTCATCTCGACCGACAAGGCGGTGCAGCCGTCCAGCGTGATGGGCGCGACCAAGCGGCTCGGCGAGCAGATGGTCGTGGGCCGAGGGCCCGCCGGTTCGCGGTACTGCGCGGTCCGCTTCGGCAACGTGCTCGGCAGCCGCGGCAGCGTCATCCCGACCTTCAAACGTCAGATCCACCAGGGCGGCCCGGTGACGGTCACGGACGAGAACATGACCCGGTTCTTCATGAGCGTCCAGGAGGCCGTCCAGCTGGTGCTGCAGTCCGCCGCCATCGCCGAGGGCGGCGAGGTGTTCATGCTGGACATGGGCCAGGAGGTGCGGATCAAGGACTTGGCCGAGAAGATGATCCTGCTGTCCGGGCGCACCCCCGGGCGCGACATCGAGATCGAGATCGTCGGCACCCGTGACGGCGAGAAGCTCGCCGAGGTGCTCGTGGCCCCGTCGGAGGCGTCCCACCCGACGGCACACCCGTCCATCGTCCGGATCGAGGGCGGCCAGGCCCCGAAGCTGGGGCTGGACGAGATCGTGACGATGCTGGGGGCCCTGGCCCGGTCGCGTCGGAGCACCGAGCTCCGCATGGCGCTGCTCGACGTTCCCCGCGAGTATGACGAGATGGAGCCCGCCTTTCTCCAGGCGATGTAAGGCGTGGACCCCGTCGAGTACCTCCGGGTCGCTCGCCGGCGATGGTGGATCATCGCGGTCGCCGGGTTGTTGGCGGTCATCGCCGTCACGCTCACCACGCCGACCGGGTCGTCGTCGGTCCAGACCGACGGCGAGTCCTTCACCGCCACCCACACGCTCTTCCTCGAAGCCGACCGCTCCGGCGATTCCGGCGGGCTGAGCCTGCGCAAGGCGGCGTTCTTCGTGGGGGTGGGGGAGGTGCCTCGCCGGGTGGCCCGCGATCTCGCCTTCGACGGGCCACCGGCCGTGCTGGCCGCGAAGGTCGCGACGGCGACCGACGACGACCTCGGCTCCCTGGAGATCACCGCCACCGACTCGGACGCGGCCCGGGTCGTCGCCATCGCCGACACCTTCGCCAAGGACCTGATCGGCTACATCGAGGACACCGAGCGGGCGCGGATCCAGCTGGCCCTGACCGACGCGCAGGCCGCCATCGCCAACCTGACCGCGCAGCTGGCCGAGTTGGACGCCCGCCTCGGGCCCGCGCCGACGATCGAGCAGCGCCAGAACCGGGAGGTGGTGTCCAGCGCTCTCCAGACCGTGACCGCACGGGCGACCGAGCTGGCCGCAGCCAGCGTCCGGTCGGCCTTCGTCACCTTCGAGCCGGCGGTCGCCGTGCCGGAGGGTTCTTCGGCGGGCGTCTTCCGCACGCCCGACAGCCGCGGTGGGCGCCTGGTCATCGTGGGGCTGCTCGGCCTGCTCGTCGGCGCCGGCTTCGCGCTGGTGATCGACCGCCTCGACACGAGCCTGCAGACCATCGAGGCGGCCGAGACCGCCTTCGGCCTGCCGGTCCTGGCCGAGATCCCTGCCCGCGACGAGAAGCGCCAGCGCCGCGCCAACCCGCTCGTCGCCGCGGCCGATCCTCGGTCGCCGACGGTCCAGCCCTACCGGATGGTTCGGACCGCCCTGCTCCTGATGCAGCGGCAGCTGGATGCGCACGAGGGACGGACGCGAGCGCCCCGGCCGAACGCCGGGCGCCAGGTCGTGCTGGTGACGGCGGCGGGCCCCGAGGAAGGGCCCGGGCAGGCCATGGCCAGCCTTGCGGCGCGCTTCGCCGAATCGGGCCGGTCGGTGCTCGTGATCGGCGTCGATCCGCTGTCGACGGTCGGTCGATGGGCGACGGAGGGCTCCGACGGCAGCCTCGGGCTCCACGACGTGCTCTGGGATCGGCGCTCCCGACCGGCCCTGGTCGACGTCGTCCAGGAGACCCCGCTGGCGCTCGTGAGCGTCATCGCGCCGGGCCCGTCGAGCGACGGGTCGTCCCTCGCGCTCAGCTTCGACCTGGTCACCGAGGCCCGCACGCTCGCCGACATCGTGCTGGTCGACGCCGGCCCGCTGCTCACCTCCAGCGAGGCCGGCGAGAGCCTCGGCTACGTCGATGCCGTCGTCGTGGTGGCCCGGGCCGGCCGGACCTCTGTCGACGCGGCCGGGCGGATCGGCGATCTGCTCGTCCGCTTCGACGCCGCGCCGGCCGGTGTGGTCTTCGTGGGAGCGAAGTACGCCCGCGGCGGCGGCCGCCGGCCCGGCTCGCCGCGGCCAAGCCCCGGGGCCCGGTCGAGTGCACCCGCCGATGTGGAGGGCGTGGCTTCCGGGCCCGGGCGATCATCCGGATCGACAGCCGCCGCAGGCAGCGTCGCCGAACCGCCCGCGAGCCGGTGGGGAAGCGCGGGCCGGGCACCCGGTGAAGCGGCCCCGTCGCCTCGGGCGAGATGACTCCACCCAGGTCCCGGGCCCCCCGCCCGCTCCCGGGCGGCGCGATGCCAGCTGCCGGCATGCCCCAGGCCCCGGCGGCCAGCCGGTCCGAGGCGCTGGCGCCGGCGCTGCTGGTCCTGCTGGTGGTCTACGTCTTCGGCCTGGCCTTTTCGATGCAGCACTTCTCCTATGACGTCTGGGGGGCCATTGCGCTGGCGCCCGTACTCATCGTGATCTCGGTGCCGCTGCTCGTCAGGGCCACGCGGCGCGAAGGTGCCCCGGGCATGACGCGGCTGATCGTGCTGGCGCTGGTCCTCAAGCTGGTCGGAGCCCTGGCCCGCTACGCCGTGGCGTACGGCGTGTACGGCGGGTTCGCCGATGCCGCGTCCTACCACGAGGCCGGCAAGGTGCTGGCTCCCCTCTATCGGAGCGGCAACTTCGCGGCGGAGATCGCTGGGCCCGGCAGCCTCGGGACACGGACGATCAAGGGCGTTACGGGGTTCGTCTACGCCCTCATCGGGCCGTCGCAACTCGCCGGCTTCGTCCTCTTCTCGTGGCTCGGCTTCTGGGGTCTCTACCTCTTCTATCGCGCCTTCGTGCTGGCCGTCCCGCGCGGCGACGCGCGGCGCTACGCCCTCTTGGTCTTCCTCCTCCCGTCGATGCTGTTCTGGCCGTCCAGCATCGGGAAGGAGGCCATCATCACCTTGACGCTCGGTGCGACCGCCTACGGGGCCGCCCGCCTGTTCGCCCGCCGTCGCGGCGGATTGCTGGTCATGGCCGTCGGCTTGGCCGGCACCGCGCTGATCCGCTCCCACGTGGCGATGGCCATCTTCGTGGCGGTGTCGGTCGGTTACGTCGTCAGGCGCAGCCGCGGCGTGTCTCCGTTCGCACCGGTCGCCAAGGCGATCGGGCTCGCCGCGCTCGCCGGCATCAGCGTCGCCGTGCTCAGCCAGGTCAAGGATGATCTGGGGATCGAATCCCTCGACGTGAGGAGTGTGCAGGAGCAGCTGGCCACCAACCAGCGGAACACGACCGACGGCGGTTCGCAGTTCGAGACGACGAGCGACGGGTCGTTCGCGAGCATCCCTGGCTCGCTCGTCACGATCCTCTTCCGGCCGTGGCCGTTCGAGGCGAGCAACCTGCAGAACCTCATCGCCGCCCTGGAGGGCACCCTGCTGGCGGTCCTGTTCTTCAGGTCCCGACGCCGACTGCTGGCCATCCCGCGGCAGGTCCGGGGCCACCCCTACGTCGTCGTGGTGCTGGTGTACACGGTGCTGTTCGCGTTCGCCTTCTCGACCTTCTCGAACTTCGGGATCGTGGCCCGCCAGCGGGTGCAGCTGTTCCCGTTCGTCCTGGTGCTCCTCGCCCTGCCGGCCGCCGGCCAGCGCCGTGCACCGGCCCCGTCGCCGGCGACGCCGCGACGGCTGAGCGCCTAGGCCAGCTCGCGCCTGGCCGGATGCTGTCGGGCCGATGAGCCAGGCGGGACAGATCCTGGTGGAGTGCCTGCGCGCCACCCCGCCTCGGCCGGTGGCCGCCCCCGGCGGGCTGGGAGCCCTGGACCCGATTGCCTTCGCCGGCGCGGCCGCCTTTCACAAGGTCGTGGCGTACGTGCGCGAGAGCCTGGGCCAGACGCCGGGAGTGGACCAGGCGGTCCTGGACGCGCTGGAACGCGTGTACGAGGAACAGGTTCGTACCCACCTCCGCGCGCTGCATGACCTGGCGAAGGTGAGTGTGAGGCTGGGCCGTGCCGGAGTTCCGTGGCTCGTTCTCAAGGGGCCCGTCCTGGCCATGCGGTACCCGCGCGCCGATCTTCGGGGCTACACCGACCTCGACCTGGTGGTGCCTGGCACCGCGCTGAACGACGCCGTCGCCGCGCTGGACGACGGCGGCACGACGATGATCGACCGCAACTGGGAGCTCCTGCGGCGCACCACCCCGGGCGAGGTGCACCTCCGCCTGGCCCACGGAACCACCGCTGACCTCCACTGGCACCTCCTCAACCGGGCGCCCCTGCGCGCTGCCTTCCGGGTGGACATGGTGGGCGTGTTCGAGCGGGCGCGACAGGTGACGACGGGGCCGGTGCCGGTGGCCACGCTCGGCCGTGCCGACACCGTGGTACACCTCGGGCTCCACGGGTGCCTCTCGGGCGGCAACCGCATCGGATGGCTGAAGGACATCGAGCAGTGCCTGCTCTCCGAGGAGCCCGACTGGGACGAGATCGTCGTCCGGGCCCGCGAGTGGCGCGCCGGGCTCGCCCTGGCCGCCATGGTGATCCGCGCCCAGCGCGTCCTGGCTCTGCCTGTACCGCCGGGCGTGGTCCGTTCACTCGCCCCGGGCCGGGCGTGGCGGGCGGCCGTCGCCCTGGCCGATCGCGCCGCACCGCTGGAGCATTCGACCGGCCACCGGAGCCTTCCGCGCATGATGGCGCTGAGCACGAGGGCCGACGTGCGCTCCAGCCTGTACACCCTCGCCCGCTACGCCGCCGGTTGGATGGGCGAAGGCGGCGTGTTCCGGCGGGACCCCCCGGCCGGGCCGAACCGGGACCCGACCAGCCTCGACTCGCTGCTGCACGCCGCCGGGACGGAAGGGGATCGAGCCGCCTACTTTGCCGCGGTCACCGCCGAGTCGGACGCGGCGAACCCGGGCCGCTGACCCGTCAGCCGGCGGCGGAGCGGCGCATGAACCACTCGACGGTGCGGGCCATGCCGTCCGGCAACGCCACCTCGGTGGTGAAGCCGAGGTTGGCGGCGGCGGCGGACGGGTCGCCCCACGTATGGCGGACGTCGCCGGCTCGCGGGTCGGTGTGGACCGGATCGAGGTCCGATCCGAGGCTCGCCTTCACGACGTCGAGGATGTCGAGGATCGAGTAGGGCTGGTCGCCGGCGATGTTGTACACAGATCCGGCGGCCGCCTGGGCGGGAGCCTCGGCCGCCAGCAGGTTGGCTCGGGCGACATCGCCCACATAGGTGAACGACCGGGTCTGCTGCCCGTCCCCGTGCACGATCGGGCGTTCACCGCCCCGGACGGCGTCGATGAACAGCGGGATCACCGCGGCGTAGGCCGAGTCCGGGCGCTGGCGCGGACCGTAGACGTTGAAGTACCGCAACGAGACCGTTTCGATGTCGAACAGCTCGGCGAACGACCGGCAGTAGAGCTCGCCGGCGAGCTTCGACACTGCGTAGGGCGAGCGGGGCTGGGGCCGGGCTGTCTCCGCGGTCGGGCGGTCGGTGGCGTTGCCGTAGACGCTGCTCGAGGAGGCGTACACCATCCGGCGGACGCCGGCATCGGCCGCCGCCTTGAGCACCGTCACGGTGCCATGGGTATTGGCCAGGTCGGTGGCCACGGGGTCGACGACCGAGCGCTGCACGGCGCGATGGGCGGCCTGGTGGAAGACGACCTCGATCCCGTCCATGGCGGCGCGGACGGCGTCGTGATCGGCCACGCCACCGATCACGAGATCGGCCTCACTGGACACGTTGTCACGAAAGCCGGTGCACAGGTCGTCGAGCACCCGAACCTGGTGACCGGCGGCCAGCAGCGCGTCGACGATGGTCGAGCCGATGAATCCCGCCCCGCCGGTCACCAACGCTCTCATGGGATTCGACGCTAGCGGAGGGTTCAGGTGGCGCCCCGCACTCCCCTGACTGGCGTAGTCCTCCTGGTCCGATCGGCCGAGTACGGCGCAGCGGTGCGGCAGTACGATTCCGTGATGGCGGCTCTCCCAATGCGCGTACGTGGTAACAGCATGTTGCCCACCCTCGTCGAGGGCGACTGGGTGATGGTGGTCCCCGGTTCCGAGGTGGCCACCGGTGACATCGCCGTGATCGACTACGCCGGCACCAGGGTGGTCCATCGGGTCATCTCCCGGCGCCGCCTCGTGGAGTCGGGGGACGGGCCGGGCGTGGCGCGGGCCTTCCGGCTCGAGCAGGTCGTCGGTCGCGTGGTGGCGGTCTCGCGCCAGGGTTCAACGCTCGACCTCACCACGGCGCGGGCCCGGATCGGCGGCCGGCTGCGGGCGCGGCGGAGCCAGGTCCGGCTGGCGGTCGGGCGCCTCGGTCGGATTTCGACGGGGGCTCGCGGCGGCCGGCAGGCCCAGGTGACGCTGTGACCGGCCTCCGCCCGTCCCGGGCCGCCCGGTCGCTGTTCACCGTCGGTGCCGTCATGGCCGGCCTGTTCGCGTCCTCGGGAACGGCCACGGCCGCGCCGACCACGCGTGTCACCGGTACGTCGCTCGGGCGGGCGTTGAAGGCGGAGAGTCTTCTCGCCACGACGGTGAGCCTGTCCACGGCACAGAGCCAGATCGACAGCAGCGGGATAGGAGGCGGGAGCAAGGTCGCGACGGGGTCGGCCAGGCCCGCGCAGGTCGTCGTGGGCGGCCTCCTCCAGGTGAACGCGGCCGACTCGTCGACGTCGGCGCCCGCCGACGCCACCGACAGTGACGGGCTTCCGACCCTGACCGTGCCGGCCGGCGTGCTGACGGCGAAGACCCTCTCGTCCGGCTCCTCGGCCGACGCGCCGCCTCCCGACTCGTTCTCGCCGCGGAGCACCAACGGCGCCTTTCTCAACCAGGCCACGGTGCTCAAGCCGCTCCTCGGTCCGGCCGTGGTCGACGCGGCCACCATCGGCGGCAGCGCCGAGTCCCGCCGGAGCGGCCCCGCGGGCAACGCGGCACTGTCCACCGCTCGCGCCGAGATCGAGCGGGCCGCCGTCAACGTGGCCGGCGTCACCATCTCGGTCAAGGGCGTCCTCGCCTCCGCCGCGGCCACCGCGACGGGCACCGCTCCCAACCTGCCCGGCGGGAGCCAGGGCCAGGTGTCGGAGTGCCGGGTGGCCGAGATCAAGATCAACGCCACGACACTGACCAACATCGGCTGCCAAGGCCAGGAGCTGTCACCCATCCCCGGCATCGTGAGCATCAGGGCCGGCGTCCCGACCACGGCGGCCACCGCCGCGTCGGCCAGCGCGAAGGTCGACGTACTCACGATCACGGCGCCCCTGCTGCCGCTGGTGAACGTCGTGCTCGGGTCGGTCGACGTCACCGCCGGCGTGGCCGGCGTCGTCCCGGCCCCGCTCTGCTCCTTCCCGGCCCGCCCGACCTCGAGCGGCTCGGCGACCGGTGACGTCGTCCAGGTCAGCGACACCGTGCCCGGCCTGCAGGTCGACGCGCTGCTCTCGGAGGCGGCCATCGACGAGGCCGGCGTGGACGGCAGCCCCGACGGTGCCGTCGCCGACGGCATCGCCGCCCAGGTGCAGCAGCCGACCGTCCCGATCCTGACCAAGGTCGGCCGCGCGCACGCTGCGGCACCCCCGGCCTCCTCCGACAGCTTCACCCTGGCCAGCGTCGGTGTCGCCCCACTCGTCACGACGACCGCGGTGGACACCAACGCAGCCGCCACGGCCGCCGCCGATCGGTCCTCCCCCGCAGCCACCGCCGACGCCACCGCCGACACCGCCGCCGTCGGAGCCGGCCCGATTCTGGGCCTGTCGGCCACGACGGTGGCCAGCCAAGCGTCGTCGACGAAGAACCCGGCCAACGTCACGTCGTTCGGCCGGGCCGAGGTGGAGTCGCTCACCGGTACCGTCGCCGGCCTGCCGGTCTCGGTGCAGGCCCTCAAGTCGTCGGCCACCGCCGCCGCCACCGGCACGGCCGGCGGAGCGTCCGCCACCACCGCCTACGAGTTCGCCTCCGTCCAGGTTGGTTCGTTGGTGCTGAACAGCCAGCCCGCGCCGGGCACCTCGTTCGACGTCCCGGACGTCGGTATCCCGCTGGTCCGGGTCACCTTCGGCGTCCTCAGCTCGACGACGGCGCCCGCCGGCACGTCGGCCAGCGCCAGCGCCGACGCGCTCGTCATCGAGGTGCTACCCACGCTCGGCCCCATCACCCAGCGGGTCGTGATCGGCCACAGCGACGCAGCTGCCGTCATGCCGGCCGGCGCCGCCCCCGGCCCCGGGGCGGTCATCACCAAGGACGTCGACATCGAGTTCGATGCCACCGACAGCTTCGGTGACAGCGGCGCCACGGTGAGCCACGGGCAGAAGTTCAAGTTCCTGTTCTGTGTGGCCAACACCGGCACGGTCCCGCTGAACCAGCTCGTCATCACCGACGTGCTCCACCCTGAGATCCGGGTGCCGGCGGCCGCCGCCTTCCCGCTGCCGCCCAACGTCAGCGTCTCGGGGTCCAACGTCCTCACCACCACGCCGTTCAGCCTTGCCCCCGGCGCGTCCATCTCCCTTGTGGTGGTACTGGAGACGCGCGACGACACGCCGGACGGCCTGACGATCACCAATTCGGCCACGCTCACCGGCCCGGCGCTGCCCGGCCCGGTCACATCGAACACGATCGTGCTGAACACCGGTGTCGTGCCCACGCAGCCGGCGGTCGGCTCCATGCTGCAGTCCCGGACCTTCGACAGCAGCACCCGGATCCTCACGCTGAACCTGCTCCTCCCCAACCAGGCCGGCGCCAGCACGGCGATCGACGCCCGGATCGAGGATGTGACGCCCATCCTCCCGGCCGTGCCCCAGGACAGCTTCCCGATCCTTCTCGGCAACGTCGCCCCGGGGACGAGCGTGCCGTTCACGATCAAGCTGTACATCCCCGTCGGCCAGAGCAGTTTCCTGATCGACATCTACGAATCCGCCAGCTCGCCCGGCGGCAGCCGGTACGCGTTCGACTGAGTCAGCATCCCCAACCGGAGGTACACCATGGACAAGTCAGAGACAGCCCGCGGGACCGACGAGCGGCGCCCGGCGCGGCGCGAGTACGTCGAGCCGACCATCACGCCCCTGGGCACCGCCGAGCGCGCCCAGGCAACCATCATCGGCGGGAGCCTGTAGTACCGGCTTGACCCTTCCGGCCACCGCGCTTCCGGCCGCCGAGCGCGGCGGCGTGGCGCGCACCAGAACCGTCGTCCTCGGGCGGACCGGGACCGAGTTCCGGTTCGCCGCCGATTTCGACGAACCGCTGCGCCGCTGGCTGCGAGAGCCCGACGGGCTCCTCCCCGGGGCCGACGTCGAGCTGCTCAGGTTCGACATGCGCCGGCGCGCCGGACCGGCGCCGCCCGCCGGCGGGTGTGCCCATGAAGGTGTGCCGGTGTGGCTGACCCGCGAGGGCCACCGGCTGCGGTGCGACGGCCCGCTCGGCACCGGCGGCGAGGTGGACCTGGCGACGGGCACCGGCACCGTGTGGGCCCCGCCGGGGCATCCGGAGGCGTGCTGGCGGGCGATCCACCACTGCCTCCGCCCGCTCTGGTACGCCGCGCTCGCCCGCCGGGGCCTGCATCCCGTCCACGCCTCGGCCGTCGTCGGGCCCGCCGGGGCGATCTGTCTGGCCGGCGCCTCCGGTGCCGGCAAGTCGACCCTGGCCGGGCGGCTGGCGGGCCGGGGTGCCCGCTTCCTGTCCGACGACGTCTGCTTCGTCGACGAGACGACCTTCGAGCTGTACGGACTGGGCGATGCCTGCCGGCTGCGGCCCGGCGCCGAGCCGCTTCTCCCCACCCTGGGCGCCGAGCCGAACGGCAAGCGGCCCGCCTTCGTCGGCACGCCGACCAACGGGCCGGCGACGCCCCGGCTGCTGGTGCTTCTCGCCTCGGTGGCAGCCGGCAGCAGCACCTGGCGGGCCGCGGACCCCGCCGATGCCATGGCGGCACTGGTCGTGTCAGGGTTCCTCGCCATGGACCCGGCTGTCGACGGGCGCCGGCTACAGACGCTGGGGCGCCTGGCCGAGCGGTGCCCGGCCATCTTCGTCGACCGCGGCGCGGTGCCGCCGTCGGACGACCTTCTGGGAACATGGCTCGACGGTCCGACCGAGGATGTGACGGGATGAGCGACGACGCCGAGCGGTTCTACACCGCCGAGGTGGGCGACGAGACGTTCCTGCTCGACGAGACCACCAGCGCGACCTATCGCCTCGGTGGCGAGGGCGGCCGGCTGTGGGAGCTGCTCGCCGGCGGCATGCCGGCCGCCGCCGCGGCCCGCCGGGTGGCCGACGAGACGGGCGCCGCGTACGACCGTGTCCTGGGCGACACGACGCGGTTCGCCGGTGAGCTCCGCGCCCAGGGACTGCTGGGGGACGAGCCGGAGCAGTAGACGCCGGAACCAGCTACACCAACGGCCGCCCGCCCTGTCGCGATACTTCGAGCTCCCGGTTCATCCGCCGCCCCGCGACGGCGCCGGCCAGCAGCGTGCCGGCGAGCGCGGTGGCGGTGATCCATCCGGCGACCGCGATGGTTCGCTGCTGGCCGGCGTAGGTCCCGGCCGTCAGTGCGACGGCGAGGTGCAGGAACGCCAGGACGAGGACCGCCCACCACCGGCCCCAGAGCCGGTCGAGCGGACCGTCGGGTACCCCCGCCAGTCGGTGCCACAAGGGCTCGACGAGAAGAAGCCCGAGGCATCCGATGGCGCCGATCACCGAGCTCAGGCGAGTCGCGCCGCCGACGGCGCCGGTCCAGGCGAGCAGGCCGACGACGACGCACGATCCGCCGGCGCCGAGGGCTCCGGCGACGCGCGGCCATCCCAGCAGGCACAGGGGAACAGAGGCGCCGAGCAGAACCAGCGCCTGCTGGGTCTCGGGGACCGTTGCCCAGATGGCGGCGGCCGTCACCGCGACCAGCACCGGGCCCGCCCCCTCGTCGGCCCACCGGGCGTCGAGGTCGGCGAGCGCCACCGATCCGGCGACGATGGCCGCGCCCACGAGCAGCTGGACCCACCCGACCTCGACCAGGCCGCCCTGGGCGACGACGACCCAGGCGCCGGGCACCGCCAGCACCGCCAGCACCAACGGCCTGGTCCGGTTCACCTCGGCGACCAGGCCGGCGATGCCGAGGGCCGACAGTCCCACGACGAGCCCGTCGGGCAGCCATCCCGTACTGCTCAGCCCGAAGAGCACGGCCGCGCCGAGCAGGAGCCCCACGACCGGCGGGTGCGCCGACTCGCCGGTGGCGCGCCATGCCAGCGCGGCGATCAGTCCGACGGCCAACGCGATGAGGCCTGGCCGCAGCCCGTCGGCGAAGGCCGGCGCCCGTAGCGCGTCGAGGACGCTCCCCATCAGCCTGCGCCGGCCTGGTCGGCCCGAACACCGACTGCCGCGGCGTGCTCGTGCAGATCGCCCAGGACCTCGCCGATCCGGGCGACGTCGGGTCCCGACAGCGAGGGGTAGATGGGGAGGCTGACGACCTGCGCGGACAGCCGCTCCGTGACGGGCAGGCGCCGCGGGCCCCACCTGGCGTAGGCATCCTGGAGGTGGACCGGTGGCGAGAAGTACCGGCGTGTCTGGATCCCCTCCCGCGCCAGCGCGTCGACGACGGCGTCCCGGCTCAACCCGAACGACGCGCCGTCGATCCGGATCGTGAAGTCCTTGTAGGTCGACTGGTCGCCGTCTGGGACGTCCTGGGCACCGACGCCGGGCAGGCCGTCGAGGGCGGAGCGGTAGCGGGCCGCGATCTCGCGGCGCCGGGCCAGATGCTCCGGCAGCAGTGCGAGCGACTCGATGGCGACCGCGGCGTGCAGCTCGGACAGCCGCGCGTTCAGACCCACGAAGCGCGTGTTGTAATCACCGGGGTTGCCGTAGTCGCGTCCCAGGCGGACGTGCTCGGCCACGTCGGCGCGGTCGGTCGCCACCAGACCGCCCTCGCCGGCGATCACCAGTTTGGTGGGGCTCATGCTGAAGACCTCGGCGTCGCCGAAGCTTCCGACGGGCCGGCCCTGGCGCGTCGCGCCGAAGCCATGGGCGGCGTCGAACACCAGGGGCACGCCCGCGTCCCGGGCCATCGCCTCGAGGCGATCCGCCTCGCACGGCGCCCCGAACACGTGGGTGGCGAGGATGGCGGCTGCCTCCGGCAGTCGGCGTTCGAGGTCCACCACGTCGACCTGGGCCGTTCCCAGCCCGCACTCGGCGAAGACCGGGGCACCGCCGTTCCAGACGACGGCGTGGGCCGAAGCCGAGAAGGTGAAGCTCGGAAGTACCACGGCCCGGCCGGGAGCGAGCGCCTGCAGCGTCAGCATCAGGCCGGACGTGCACGACGCAACGGCGACGACGTGGCGCGCCCCGAGCCACACCGCCGCCTCCTCCTCCAACTGCCTGACGAGGCGATCGTTGGTCACGACGGCGTCGTCGTAGCCGTCCCTGAGCCGCCTGGTCACCGCATCGAGGCTCGGCACCATCGGTCGGGCGAAGCGCAGCCCCTCGGGGAACGCGGGCGGGCCGCCCAGGACGGCGGGCAGGGTCACGGTTGTCTCCTCGGGGCCGGCACGCGGAGGAACCCGCCGGCCCAGACAGCGGCGAGCACGAGGGTGGCGGTGGTGATCATGGCGGCGGCGGCGAGCCCTGCGTCGAGCCGCGACGCCCCGAGGGCCACCGCCGCCAGCAGGCCCTGGGCGGCGGCCCAGGCGAGCGCGATGCGCCCGATCGGCCATCCCCGGTCGACGAGCTGGTCGTATACGTGGCTGCGGTCGCCCTGGAACAGGGCCTGACCGGCCCGCCATCGCCGGACGACCGCCACCGCGGTTTCGACCAGGACGGCTCCGACGAACCCGAGCGCGGCCAGCCCGTGGGCCACCGGGCGGTCGCCGCTCCACGCCGCGGCCAGCAGGAGAGCCAGGGCGGTGCCGGCGAAGTAGGCGCCGGCGTCACCCAGGTAGATCCGAGCCGGCGGCCGGTTGTACACGAGGAACCCGCCGAGGGCGCCGGCCAGTCCGAGCGCGAGCAGGCGCCCGTCCCCGCCGAGAAGCGCGGCGAACCCCAGCGCCGACACCAGCGAGACAGCTGATGCCAGGCCGTCCAGACCGTCGACGAGGTTCACCGCGTTGACCAGGGCGACGACGGCCACGGCTGTCAGCGCGGGACCGAGGACACCGGGGAGACCGGTCGGTAACAGCACGCCCGCCACCGCGCCGATACCGATCTCGCAGCACAGCCTGGTGCGGGCGTCGAGGTCGCCGGCGTCGTCCACCAGCCCTAGCACGAGTGCCAGGCCGAGGGGGATGAGCAGCGCGGGCCGGACGAACATCGCGACCGCGCCGGTCGCGGAGAACACGGCGAGGCCTCCGAGGTAGGGGACAGGCCTCTCCTGGCCCTTGAGGGGGCCCGGTCGGTCGAGGATCCCCAGCCGCCGCGCCAACGTGCCGGCCAGCGGCGTGGCCGCCACCGCGATCAGGAAGCCGACCGGCAGCGCCATCGTCACCGGCACGTGAGCACCTCCGAGACCCTGCCCGCGTGCATCTCGAACCGCGCCGCCGGCTCGAAGCCGCAGGCCTGGTACAGGGCGATGGCGGCCTGGTTCTCCGCGCCGACGACCACCCGTATGCCAGCCGCGCCCCGCCGCCTGAGCTCGGCGGCGGCCTCGCCGACCAGGGCCCGCCCGTACCCGCGCCCGCGGGACCCGGGGGCGACCGCCACCGACAGCAGCTCGGCTTTCGGCAGCGCGGCGCCGGACGACCGGGGGTACCGGACCGTCTCCAGGACCCGTCGCCACGAGCGGACGAGGCGGGGGCCGGACACGATGGCCGCGACGGCGCCGTCGCGCAGCAGGAAGGCGCGGTACAGCGACGCGACGTCCTCGCTGGCCGCGGCGAACCCGACGACGTGGCCGCCGTCCTCGACGACCAGGAGGAACGACAGCCGATGCCGCGCCACGCGCCGGTAGAGGCGTGTCAGGAAGTTCGTTCCGAGCGCGGCCAGGAACCCCGAGTCGATCTGGGACTCGTGGAGCATCGCCACAGGGCGGCCGTCGGCGGGGGATCCGAGCCGGAGGTTCACGCCGCCGCCTCGGCCCCCTTCCTGGCGAGGAGGCGGTCGTAGGTTTCGAGGGTGATGTCGATCACCCGCTGCTGGTCGAAGTCCCGCCGGGCCTTCACCCCGGCGGCGCCGCCCAGGGCTGCCCGGCGCGGCCCGTCGGCGGCCAGTGCCGAAACGGCGCCGGCGATCCCGGGGGCGTCGCGGACCGGGACCAGCAGGCCCGTGCGGCCGTGCTCGACCACCTGGCGGCAGCCCCGTATGTCGGTGGCCACGACGGGCAGCCCCATGGCCGCGGCCTCCATGGCCGAGCGGGGGAAGCCCTCCCGGTGGGACGCCAGCAGATACATGTCGCTGGCTGCGTACAGGTCCTCGACGTCGTCCCGGAAGCCGAGGAACCGGACGCCGGATCGCGTGGCGGCGGCGACCTCAGCCGTCGTGATGGCGTCGGCCTTGTCGGCGTCGGGGTCGCCCACGACGACGAAGCGAAGCATCGGGGCCTCGTCGCGCACCATCGCCGCCGCTTCGAAAACCTCCCGGTACCCCTTCTCGACGACCATCCGGCCGACGAGCAGGCAGACGACGTCGTCCGACGCCACATCCATCTCGCCCCGGAGCGCGGCGACCCGGTCCGGGGGCACGCGGGCACGGTCGAAACGGTCGAGGTCGATCCCGTTGCCGAGGAGCCGGACCCGGGCGGCCGGTACCCCGAGCCTCAGCAACGTCTCGACGTCCTCGGGGTTTTGTACCAGCTCTGCGTGCGAGCACGCGGCCGCCACCCGCTCGAGCCGGTAGATGGCGGCGCGCTTGGCCCACCGATCGCCCGGGAGGGCGTAGAGGCCGTGCTGGGTGTTCACCACCGCACCGACACCGCTGGCCCGGGCGGCCAGGCGACCGTAGATGCCCGGTTTCGGGTTGTGGGTGTGCACGATCGCCGGCCGCAGCCGGCGGAAGAGCGTGCGGAGTTCGGCCAGGGCGAGGAGGTCGCGGTGCGGTGCCATGGCCCGGGTGGCATGGCGGAGTGGGACGTGGCGGATGCCCCACGACTCGAGGTCGGCGACGTGGGGGCCCGGGGCCGACGCGCCGACCACCTCGTAGCCCGCTCTGGCGAAGGCCCGCAGCTGCGGGCCGAGCAGCAGGGTGAGGCTCATGTCGGTGGTGGTGACGTGGACGACGATCGGTTTCATTGGGTCGCGCCGGCGTAGCGCCGCCCGTTCAGCACCTGGCGGAGGCGGTCCTCCAGCCCCATCCCGCCGCCGAGCTTCCGGGTGAACCATCGCATGCCGTCGCCGACCTGGATGGGTGAGCGGGCCAACCGGTGCGGGTTGGTGGCTCCGTAGGGGTTGGGCCGCGTACCGGCGAGGGCCGCCGAACGGAAGCGGCGCACGACCTCGCGCTCGACGGCCACCGAGGGGGCGACGGCCTTCGGGTAGGCGAAGTGCTCGGCCACCACGCCGAGCCGATCGCCGATGAGCTGCACGGAGCGGTCGAGGTCGGCGACGGCCTGGTCCTGCGGGAGGCGGTCGAGCAGTGCGTGGGTGTGGGTATGGGACCCCACCGTCACCAGCCCCGACGCCAGTGCGTCGGCGGCGGCGGCCCACGACAACGGCCGCCCGTCGGCGGGGAACGGCCGGGCGTCCTCGATGAAGGCGGTGGCCAGGTACAGCACGGCGGGGACGCGATGGGCCTGCAGGATCGGCAGCGCGACCTCCCCGAAGTCCACCGTCCCGTCGTCGAACGTCACCACGACGGGCGGCCGCGGGTCGTCCGCCGGCGGTCCGGTCAGCAGGTCGAGCGCGGCGTCGATCGTGACCGGCCGGGCCCGCTCGGCCAGCATGGCCATCTGCTCGTCGAACAGCGCCGACGGGAGGTCGACCTCGCTGCGCGAGGCGCGCCCGACGCGGTGGTAGATCAGGATCACCACGCCCGGACGGGGTGGCGCGATCCTGTCGAAGGCAGCCGCCAACCGCTTCATCGACTGTCGCGCCATCCCGGTTGCCCCCCAGGCCATGGACGCCCTCCCGACCGGCCCGCGCCGTGTCTATTCGCCGTGTTCCGGGCCGCTGGGAGCGTAGCGCGCCGGTCCGTCCTTCGGGGGTGCCCGCACGGCGGCGGTAGCGTGAGCCTCGTGGGCCGCTCCGGGCACGGCGACCTGGAGTTGCGGCGGTACGAGCCGCAGGACATGGGCGGCGTGGTCGACCTGCTGATCGGCTCGCTCGCCTGCCCGCCCGACCTCGCACCCGCCCTGTGGCGATGGAAGCACGAGCAGAACCCCTTCGGCCCGGCCCCCATCTGGGTGGCGACCGACCGGGACCGCGTGGTGGCGGTCCGGCCCTTCCTGGCCTGGGAGTTCGAGCACGGAGGACGGCTGGTGCGGGCAGTCCGGGCTGTCGACACCGCCACCCACCCCGACTACCGCGGGCGGGGCCTGTTCCGCACCCTGACCGAGCGGGCGCTGGCCGACCTGCAGGCCGGCGACGTGGCGTTCGTCTTCAACACGCCGAACGACCAGAGCCGGCCCGGGTACCTGCGGATGGGATGGAAGACGGTCGGCCGACTTCCGGTGCAGGCCCGGTTCCGCTCGGTGGCCTCGGTCGCCCGGCTGGCGCGGGCCAGGGTGCCCGCCGAACTCGAGTCGGCGGCGTCGAACGACGACATCGCGGCCCCGGCCTCGCGGGTCCTCTCCGAAGCGGCCCGGTTCGACGCGATTCTCGCCAGCGGCCGATCGCACGCCGGGCTGGCCACCCGACGAACGTCCTCCTACCTGTCGTGGCGGTACGGCGGGGCACCCGTCGGCTATCGGGTGCTGGCCGCCCCCGACAGCCCGGCGGCGGTGTTCTTCCGTCTCCGCCAGCGGGGCACGGCGGTGGAGGCCACCGTGTGTGACGTCGTGGCGCCCGCCGGCCGCGGCCGGGTGGTCGCCGGTCTGCTGCGGCCGCTGGCGCGAGGACCGGCCGACTACGCCGTGCGGCTGGCGTCCGACGGGGCCGGGCGCCACGGGTACCTGCCGGTCCCCCGCCAGGGGCCGATGCTGGTGTGGCGGGGCGTCGGCGGCGTCCCGATGCCCACGCTCGGAGACTGGCGTCTCTGCCTGGGCGATGTCGAGTTGTTCTGACCAGTGACCTCGGTCCTCCAGGTCATCACCTCGACCGACCGGCGCGGCGCCGAGGTGTTCGCCTGCGAGCTGGCCGAGCCGCTCGCCGATGCCGGTCTCACGGTGCGAACGGTGGCGCTCGCCGCCGGTCGCACCGCTTCACGGCTCGACGTCGAGCCGCTGGGCCCCAGTCCGGTCGGCATCGTCGCCCTGCGCCGGCTGCGGGCGCTCGCCCGAGCGTCCGATGTCGTCGTCGCTCATGGCTCCAGGACGTTGCCGGCCTGCGCCATCGCGACGCTCGGACTGCCGACCCCCTTCGTGTACCGGGTGATCGGCGACCCCCGGCACTGGTCCGCATCAGGCCTCCGGCGCCTTCGCGTCCGCCTGTTCCTGTCGCGGGCCTCGGCCGTCGTGGCTCTCTGGCCGGCGGCGGCGGCCGGCCTGGTCGCCAACTACGGCGTGCCTGTGGCCCGAGCTCGGGTGATCCCCAACGGCGTGGACGCCCGGCGCTTCGTCCCGCCCCCGCCGGCCCGGCGGGCGGCGGCCCGGCAGCGGTTCGGCCTCGATCCCGGGGCGCCGGTCGTGGTCTACCTGGGCGCCCTCAGCCCCGAGAAGAACGTGGTTGCGGCGATTGCGTCGATCGGCGAACTGCCGCTCGCGCGCCTGCTCGTCGCGGGGGACGGCCCCGATCGGGACGACCTCGAGCGACGTGCCGCGCACGTGGCGCCCGGGCAGGTCAGATTCGCCGGTTCGCTCGACGACCCGTCGGCGGCGCTGGCCGCCGCCGACGTGGTGGTGCTCCCGAGCCTCACCGAGGGCATGCCCGCCGTCGCCATCGAGGCCGGTCTGATGGGCCTGCCGGTGGTGGCGACCGGCGTCGGAGCGGTCGGCGAGGTGGTGCGGGACGGCCACACCGGCCTGCTGGTCCCGGCCGGCGACCAGCCGGCGCTGGTGGCTGCCCTGGGCGCCGCGCTCGACGGCGGCGACCGCCTCGGGGTCGAGGCCCGGCGCTGGTGCCTCGACCGGTTCGCCATGGGCCCCGTCGGCCATGCCTGGGCGGTGCTTCTCGAGGAGGTGGCCGCTTTAGAGTGACGCGTCCGATGTACCTGTCCCGCGCGCCCGACGTCGGCCGGCCGGCACCGGGCACGGGGCGGCGCTGGGGCAAGGTGGCGCCCAACGTCGTGTTCCTCGGACTCACGAGCCTGTTCACCGACATCTCCTCCGAGATGGTGAACGCCATCCTGCCGCTGTACCTGACGTTCGAGCTGCGGTGGACCCCGCTCCAGTTCGGCGTCTTCGACGGCTTCTACCAGGGCGTGGCCGGGCTCCTGCGGCTGGCTGGCGGCCTCGTCGCCGATCGGCGGCGCCGGTACAAGGAGGTGGCGGCGGCCGGCTACGGCCTGTCGGCGCTCTGCAAGCTGGGGCTGCTCGCGGTGGGCAACGGATGGGTGGCCATCACCGCCGTGTTGTTCGCCGATCGGACCGGGAAGGGGATCCGGACCGCGCCGCGCGACGCCCTCGTCTCCCTCAGCAGCCCGGCCGCCGCGCTGGGCTGGGCCTTCGGTGTCCACCGGGCGCTCGACACGATCGGGGCTATGGCCGGCCCGTTGCTCGCCTTCGTCATCTTGACCGTCGTGCCGGGCGCCTTCGACCTGGTGTTCGTGATCAGCTTCTGCGCCGCCGTGGTCGGGCTCGGGATCCTTGGGCTGTTCGTCGAGAACCGCGTCCCAGGGCCGGCCTCGCCCGGGGTGTCACGGCCGCCGTCGTTGCGCCGGGCGCTTGGCCTCCTGCGCGATCGTCGCTTCCGCGCCGTGGTGATGGCCGGAGCGCTGCTGTCGCTGGCGACGGTCAGCGATGCGTTCGTCTACCTCACACTCCAGCGCCAGACCGATCTCCGGCTCGGCTACTTCCCCGTGCTCTACGTCGGCACCGCCGCCGTCTACCTCCTCCTCGCCGCGCCGGTCGGCCGGCTGGCCGATCGGGCCGGCCGGGGCCGCGTCCTCCTGGCTGGGCACCTCCTGCTGTTCGGTGTCTACGCCCTCCTGCTGCAGCCCCGGCTCGGCGCCGCCGGGGTGGTCGCCGGGCTGGCGCTCCTCGGCGTCTACTACGCGGCGACCGACGGCGTCCTGATGGCCCTGGTCAGCTCGGTCGTCCCGGCCGATATCCGAACCAGTGGTCTGGCCGTCGTTGCCACCGCGGTGGCCGCCGCCCGCCTCGTGGCGTCGGTGCTCTTCGGCGCCGTCTGGACCTGGGCCGGCCCGACCGCGGCGCTACGATGGTTCTCGGTCGGGCTCGTCGGCGCGCTGGTCGCGGCCGCGGTCCTGCTGCGAAACCAACCGGGGACCAGAGATGAGGGACAACCTGCTACCGCCGGCTGAAGGCGCGGGCGCAACCCATCCGCGGCGGCCGTCGCGCCGCCGCCGCGTCCTGGCCTTCACCGCCCTGTGCACACTGGTCACCGTCCTGGCGGTGACCTACACCATGTCGGCACTCGCCCGCGAGGAGCGGGCCGACAGGAACGCTCCCGCGGTCGCCGTCGCCAGCGGTCCGGGCACCATCGACGAGGTCCGGTCGCAGCCCTACCTCGCCTTTCGGAGCACCGCCCTCGGGGATACCTACGGCAAGCTCGCGCTGGTCACGTCAGACGACCCCGCCGGGCCGCGCACCCTCACCGACTTGAACTGTGAGGTCACCCACATCGCCGGCGGCCGGGGCCTGTGCGTGTGGGCCGACCGCGGCGTCTACACCAGGTACGGCGTGTCGATCTTCGACGAACGCTTCGCCGTTCTCAACGACCTCACCCTCGGCGGCATCCCGAGCCGAACCCGTGTGTCGCCCGACGGGCGTATCGGCTCCGTCACCGTCTTCGTGAGCGGCCACTCCTACGCCGTCGCCGGCTTCTCGACCGAGACGACCCTCATCGACCTCGCCAGCGGCGACAAGCTGGCCAACCTCGAGGACTTCACCGTCCTGCGCGACGGCGAGGCGATTCGGGCGCCCGACTTCAACTTCTGGGGTGTAACCTTCGCGGCGGGCGGCGAGCGCTTCTATGCCACGCTCGGGACCGGGGGCAGGACCTATCTGGTCGAAGGCGACGTCCGCCAGCGCCAGGTCCGCGTGCTGCGTGAGAACGTGGAGTGCCCGTCGCTCTCGCCTGACGGGAGGCAGTTGGTGTTCAAGAAGCGGACGGGCAGTGGGCTGGGACCGGTCGTGTGGCGCTTCCACGCCCTCGACCT
>Ga0187894_10001755_pt1 | contig 27194 bp, 27 predicted proteins | sample GBC1701081metaG_FD_136650 | JGI IMG/M metagenome (GOLD analysis project Ga0187894, IMG submission 136650) | White microbial mat communities from a lava cave in the Kipuka Kanohina Cave System on the Island of Hawaii, USA - GBC170108-1 metaG ... | reverse complement strand
TTGCGCATCACCAGCCGCGTGTCGTTGATCACGACGGGGACAATCGGAACGCCCGCTTCGATGGCCATATAAAACACGCCCTTTTTGAAATCCTTTACGCGCCCGTCAACCGTGCGCGTGCCTTCGGGAAAAGCCATCAGGCTGTGCCCACGCCGTAGTTCATCCGCCCCGCGTCTGGCGCTTTCAACCGCGCGTTCCCGGTTACTGCGATCAATCGGCACGACGTGGGCGAGCGGGAATCCTTGCTTCATTATCGGAATGCGCGACAGCTCGATCTTTGCGATTGCGCCGACGTTGTGGCCCAGGTAGGCGAAGAGCAACGGAGGATCGAGATTGCTCTGATGGTTGGCGATAAAAACATACGCCTGGCCGCGATCCAGGTGTTCGAGCCCCGAGACATGCGCTCGCGCCCCCGCCGCCCATACATAGACCCGGCACCCGAACTTCGCCGGCGGGAAAATGAAATCCTCAACGCCGAAAATTTTTCGCAGGATGTGGCCAATGGTGATGATCGGAATGCCCAAGAAAATTAACAACAGAAACGCGACGACGAAGGTCCAGTAGTATCGAATCATAGAAAATGGAGAGCGGGAGAGTGGGAGAGCGGGAGAGTGGGAGAGCGGGAGAGTGGGAGAGTGGGAGAGTGGGAGAGTGGGGGAAAGAAATAAGTCTCTCCTTGTCTCCTTGTCTCCCGCTCTCCCGCTCTCCCGCTCCCCACTCTCAAATAACCGTCCCGTCCGTGATCGTCGCGCCTTTCGGGATCACAACGATGCCTTCTCGGATGTAATAATTGTCGCCGTCGAAATGTTCGTGCCCGGCTTCGTTGAGGATGCGGACGTTCGATCCGATCCGCACGTTTTTATCAATGATGGCTTTGCGAATAATCGTATTTTCGCCGATGCCCATCCACGGCAATCCGTGCAGGCGGTCATCGGCCAGTTCGGGCAGCGACTGGTAATAATCGGCGCCCATCATCAGCGTGTGTTCCAGGCGCGTCCCGCTTTCGATGCGAGAGCGGATGCCGATCACGGAGTGAACGATCGCGGCGCGATTGAGGATGCAGCCGTCGGAAATCAACGCGTCTTTGATTTCGCAATCAACAAATTTGGTGCTGGGCAAATAACGCGGGCGCGTGTAAATCGGCGCGTCGGCGTCGAACAGGTTGAATTTCGGCATCACCGAGGCGAGATCGAGGTTGGCGTTGTAAAATGAACTGATGGTCCCGATGTCTTCCCAGTAGCCGTTGAACAGGCAAGCCCGCACATTGTAGGCGCCGATGGCCGCGGGGAGCACTTCGCCGCCGAAATCCTTGTGCTTATCGTCTTTGAGCAATTCGCGCAGCGCGTTGTATCTGAAAAGATATACGCCCATCGAAGCGATGAACGGCCGGCGTTCGGCCTCTTCGGAGTTCAATCCGAGTGTCGTCGTATCCACGCGCATCGCGTCCAACTGATCGGCGGGCGGCTTTTCGCGGAACTCGACGATTCGCCCTTCATCATCTGTTTTGAGCAGGCCGAAGCTGGACGCGTGCGCGTGATCGGTCGGGATTACCGAAACCGTCACGTCCGCATTCTTCTCCAGATGATGATTGATGAACTTGCGGTAATCCATTTGATAAAGGTGATCGCCTGAAAGGACCAGGACGTGGCTCGGATCGAATTCCCGAACGTGGACCATGATCTGGCGCACCGCGTCGGCCGTGCCTTGAAACCACTTCTTATTTTCAGGCGTTTGCTCGGCGGCGAGGATTTCAACAAACCCGTCTGAGAACCGGCTGAACCGGTATGTCCGCGCAATATGACGATTGAGCGAGGCCGAATTGAACTGCGTTAAGACGTAAATATGATGAAGCCCGGAATTGATGCAATTTGAAACGGTGATGTCAATCAGACGGTATTTGCCCCCAAGAGGCACGGCGGGTTTTGATCGTTCTTTCGTCAGCGGGAAGAGACGCGAACCGACTCCGCCGCCGAGAATGATAGAAAGGATTTGTTTGCTCATACGGGATTCTCCTAGGATTCAAACGCGCCCGCGAGTGTGAGACAGCGCGGCAAGGCGCGCGTCGGGCCACAGTCGGGAAAAAGCTTCGCTTGGCTCATCCGAAAGACTAAGCTAAGCTTGAGTGAGGTTGAGCATAAGAGAGCGAATATCGTTTTTCAAGGACAAGCGCCTGAACATGATCTCAATTTCATCGGCTGTTGAAGCGGCTCTTCGCGCGCGGCGCCCAGTGGTCGCGCTGGAGTCAACCGTTATTGCGCACGGGCTGCCATCGCCGCGCAACATCGAAACGGCGCGCGGTTGCGAAGCCGAAGTCCGCCGGTCGGGCGCGCTGCCGGCGACCATCGGCGTCATCGCCGGACGCGCGGTGATTGGATTGAACGATCAACAAATTCAATCCATCGCCGGCCAGCCTGGCTCCGAACGGCCCAGCGTAGCCAAAGTCAATCTGGCGAACTTGAGTCATGTGATCGCCGAAAACGGATGGGGCGCGACAACAGTCGCGGCGAGTTTGCATCTGGCGAATCTGGCTGGCGTCAAAGTCTTCGCCACCGGAGGCATAGGAGGCGTTCATCGTGGCGCGGAGAGCAGTTTCGATATCTCGGCCGACCTGATGGCGCTGGCGCGTTATCCGGTGATCACGGTCTGCGCCGGCGCAAAAGCGATTCTCGACCTGTCGAAGACAATCGAGGTTCTGGAAACTCTGGGCGTGCCGGTTATAGGATATCAAACCGATGAACTGCCCGCGTTCTATTCGCGTTCGAGCGGGTTGAAATTGGATTTGCGCGCGGACAGCGCTGAACAGATTGCGAAGACCGCTCTGACCCATTGGCGAATGGGGTTTTCAACCGGAGCGCTGGTGGTCGCCCCGGTTCCGGCGGAAAACGAAGTCCCCGCGAACGAAATCAAGAATGTGATTGACGAAGCGCTGGAATCGGCCTCACGCGAAGGCGTCACCGGTAAAACTGTCACGCCTTTTTTGCTTTCCAGAGTCGCGGCGAAGACCGAAGGCCGCGCGCTCAGCGCAAACATCGCCTTGTTGAAGAACAACGCCCGGATCGCCGGCGCAATCGCCGTCGCGCTGGCCAATCAGGAGAAAGAATGAATCTCAACGATATCAGCAGACTTTTCGATTACACCGAATACGCCAACTGTCTCGCGCTCGACGCGGCTGAAAAGCTGACCGAAGAGCAACTGCGATACGACTTCAAAATCAGTCACGGCTCGATCCACGGCACTCTCGTCCACATGGCCGGAGCCGAGTGGCTCTGGCTCGAACGATGGAAAGGAGTATCGCATTCGCGCATCCGGACGGCCGAGGATTTCGCCGGCATCCCGGCGTTGCGCGTCCACTGGCAAGAGATCGAAAACGAGCGCCGCCGGTTGATCGAAAGCCTGGCCGAAGAGAGCCTGCATCAGGAATTGAGCTACAAGAACCTCAAAGGCGAGGCGTTCTCGCTCCCGCTCGTCGAACAGATGCAGCACGTGGTCAATCACGCGACGCTTCATCGTGGGCAGGTTGTCGGGATGATCCGGCAACTCGGCATACAACCGCCCGCGGTGGATTTGCTTTATTACTTGATTGCGCGGAAACGATGAAAAGCTCGTAGTCCCGCCTAAAGATCAATTGCGTTAAGTTAAGGCGAAGAGAGATGACGGAAAAGACGGAAATAACGGAACAAACGGAAGAGGAACTGGAAATAAATCTGAAAATTTCCGTTTGTTCCGTTATTTCCGTCTTTTCCGTCATCTCTCTTCGCTATTTAACTCGCTGACTTAATGCCATTGGCCATCACGCGAAACTACGAACATCTCTTGAGGATCAACTTCACGCCTTGAAGATCATTCCAATCGCCCTCAACACATTCCGGGAATCGGCGCGCGACCGCGTGCTATACAACTTGGTGTTGTTCGTCATCCTGCTGATCATCGCGTCCGTCGTGATGGGGCGCATTGCGGCCGGGCAGGAGGCGAAGATCATCATTGATCTGGGACTGTCGGCGATGACGGTCTTCGGCGTGTTGATAGCCATTTTTCTGGGCATCGGGCTGGTCTCGAAAGAGATCGAAAACGGCGCCATCGCCAACATCCTTTCAAAACCGGTTCGCCGCTCGGAATTCATACTGGGGAAATATTTCGGACTCTGCCTGACGCTGTTTGTGAACAGCGCGGTGATGGCCGCGGCGATCATGCTCGCGCTGTTATACGCCAGAGGCGGCGAGACCGCGCAACTGCTTACTATATGGCCTGCGGTCTGGCTGATTTTCCTGGAACTCGCGGTCATGACGGCCGTGGCGTTGTTGTTCTCGTGTTTCTCTTCGCCCGCGCTGTCGGCGCTGTTCGCTCTGTTGATCTTTCTGATCGGCCGCTGGAGCCCCGATTTGAAGCTCTTCGCCGAAACTTCGAGTTCAGCCGCCACGCGTGTGGTGAGCCGCGCGCTTTACCACCTGCTGCCCAATCTGGCCAATTTCAATTACATCAACGAAACCGCGCACGGCGAAACCGCGCCGTGGCGAATGATCGCGGGAAACACGGTCTACGCGGTCTTTTATATCGCAGCCACGCTGGCCGCCGCCGCGTTGATCTTCAACCGCAGGAATTTTAAATGAAAATGTTTGTAGTTCCGCCTTCAGGCGGTTGGTCCGGATCGAACGCCGCCTGAAGGCGGAACTACAAACTCTAAGAGATGATGAAGAGATTGTTGTGGCCAATATCGCTGATCGTTTTCCTGGCGGCGAGCGTCATCGCGCAGAACTGGATGGATGCCCAGCGCCGAATTCCCCTGACGGTTCAAGAGACGCTTTATGTCAGCTCCGGCGAAGCGCTCAAACGCGCCAGCATAGGATTCGACGGTCTGATGGCCGACATTTACTGGATACGCACCCTGCTCTATTTCGGCGAAAAGTTCGAGCGGCAGCGCGGCGAGAATCAGTATTTCGATGTGAGCAAGCTGGAACTGCTTGAACCGATGTTGAACATTACAGTCGAGCTTGACCCGAAACATATCGCCGCATACAGCTTCGGCGCGGTCTTCCTGCCCGAAATCAACGCCGAGAGCGCGACCCGATTTGTCGAACGCGGCATTCGCAACAACCCCGACGAATGGCGGCTTTATCAAAACCTGGGATTCGTCCAATGGCGGCGGAATCGCTTTCGCGAAGCCGCCGAAGCTTATGACCGCGGCGCCAAACTGCCGGGCGCTCCCGCGTGGATGCAAACGATGCCAGCCTTGATGCTGGCCAAAGGCGGAGACCGCGAAACGGCGCGCGAGATATTCCTGCGGCTCTACGCGGAGAGCGACGATCCATTTATCAAACAAGTCTGCGAGGAGCAGTTGATGTTATTGCAAGAACAGGAACAAAAACTCAATCCGCAATCCCAGAGCCCCAATCCGCAATCCCAGAACCGCAATCCGCAATCCGCAATCCGCAATCCGCAATCCTGATATGCCTGTCATCGAAATTGAAAACCTCACGCAGGATTACCAGACCGGTTTCTGGCGAAAGCGAAATGTGCGCGCTCTCGACGGTTTGAGTCTGCGGGTCGAAGCCGGCGAGGTCTTCGGCTTTCTGGGGCCGAACGGCGCGGGCAAAACCACCACGTTCAAAATCCTGATGCGAATGCTGCGTCCGACGGCGGGCGAGGCGCGAATCCTCGGACGCCCGCTGGATGACCTGCAAATGCGGGCGCGCATCGGCTATTTGCCCGAGCGGCCTTATTTTTATCACTACCTGACGGCGCGCGAATTTCTGGTCTACTGCGGCGCGCTTTGCGACCTGCCGCGCGACCGCGCCGCGAAACGCGCGACCGATCTGCTTGACCAGGTCGGACTCTCCGATGCGGCGGACAGACATTTACGCAAATTCTCGAAAGGCATGTTGCAGCGCGTGGGACTGGCGCAGGCGCTGATCAACGATCCTGAAGCGCTGTTTCTGGACGAGCCGATGTCGGGACTCGATCCGCTGGGCCGCCGCGAGGTCCGCGAGTTGATCGCGAGCCTGCGCGCCCGCGGCAAGACGATCTTTTTCTCGTCGCACATCCTGACGGATGTGGAAGCGATGTGTGACCGCGTCGCGATCCTCAATCGCGGGCGATTGGTCGAATCGGGGCGGCTTTCGGAAATCCTCAAAACCCGCAGCAACGAGATTGAAGCGGTGGTGAGCGGCGTGAACGAAGAGATCCTGGTGAAATTGCGCGAGTTTGCGATAGAGGTGAAGCCGACTCCCGAAGGAGCGCGGGTGCGATTGGCGCATGATCAAGAACTGGCGCGATTGCTGGCAATCGTTCATGACACAGGCGGGGGCGCGGGTGGGCGGCTGGTATCGGTCAATCCGGCGCGCGAATCGCTGGAAGATTTATTTGTGCGTGAAATCGGCGCGGTCAAACCTTGCTGATGCCAATGAAGTAATTCCCTCCCTCGTCTGAAACCATCGCATCGCGCTCTTCCTGGCTCAGGCTGCCGGGATAGTCGTGATGATGCAGGGCGACGCGGCCTGATTTCGCCAGTCTCAAAACAGCCTGGTCGAAAACTGTCTTGCCGGGGATTTCCGCCACCAGCGAGCGTCGCAGCTCGCTGAGAGAGACTAGCGCTCCGTTCGCGGCGGCGAGTTTCAGTTGGATCATCCGTTCGAGTTGGACAGGCGGTTTGTCAGCCGCCAGCTCCTGCCTTATCAGATCTTGCGCCGCGGCCAGGACCTGCCCGGCGGTGAAACCCAGTGGCTTGAGTTTGGTAACAGCCAGATGCAACGCCAGCTTGATGTAGTCTTGCGGCGATAGTTCGGCGTGGACGCTGAGGAGTTTAGCATTACCAGTCAACGGCTCCACTTCGTAGACTCGCTTTGCTTCTATCAATTGGGCGATCATTTCATCACGCTTGGGGGGCGGCCACCCGATAAGCGAACTTCCAAGTTTGTTCTTGAGATCAGTCTGCGTCATAGGACCTGCGCTCAGGGCTTCAAGTATTCTTGCGAAAACTTGATCTTCCAAATTCGGTAGCCAGTAAACACTGGAACGCGCCTCATATGAGCGAATCCGGCCATCTTTCACCAGTTGCCGCAGGATTTCCGGCAGATCATTTTTCGCCTTCAATACTGATTTGGGGATGGCTTTTGCCAGTTTAGTAAGACTTACCGGCTGCGACGATCGTTCCAGCGCGCGGAGCACAAAGACAGATGCTTCAGAGTGCATTGATTGCTCGTTCAGCATAGGTTCAGATGAGTTGATTTAAGGGGCATTCAGGAAATGCGACGGCGCGAATGCGCTATCGGAGGACTGGAGCAAAGGGCTGTGAGTTGGTAAGTCGAATGATCAGTGGCGCTCTCACAACCGGCGCGCAGTGTACTGCCCGGTTCAAGATGAGTCAATCGCTTATTGAGGCGCCGTTTCCGCCGGCGCTATTATTCTTCAATCCGCTAGCCGGCCGCTAGCCGGCCGCTAGCCGGCGCCGCCAAACACCGCCTTAAGCTCTTCCTCCGGCAGATACGGCGATTGCAGCCGCACCGGGTCGCCGATGCATCTGTAGAGCAGATCGCCTTTGCCCAGCAGCGACGCGGCGCCTTCTTCGCCCAACATCATGCGTGATTCGATCCTCGACAGCCTGAGCGCTACTCTGGCGTTGAGGTTGGCTTGAATCGGCCCGGTGACAACTTGGCGGCTCGGTTGTTGAGTAGCAAGGACCAAGTGAATACCCGCGGCGCGCGCCTTGTTGCCTAGCTTCTTGACGAGATTTTCCAGGGTTTTCCTGGTTTGTAAGTCGCCGGTCATCAGGTAGCCATACTCGTCGCAGATGAAAAAGACGCGCGGCAGGCGCTGGCCCGTGCGCTTAATCAAATCGGTCAAAGTGTCAGCAGTGACGCGCGCCATCTGTTCGTAGCGCTGTTCCATCTCCTCGACCAGCCGTTCCAACAGCGTAAACACTTCGTTCTCGTCGTAAGCAATTTCGCTGTAGAGATACGGCGAGCCGCGCAGCAGCTGAAAAGCGTTTCGCTTGGGATCAGCGAAGGCGAACCGCAAGGTTTCGGGCGTGTTGGTCAGCAGCAGACTGGCGACCGCCGCGCGCAGCCACTCACTTTTCCCGCTGCCCGTCGTCCCTGCAACCAGCAGGTGCGCGTTCTCCGCCTGGGAGAAGTCGGTCAACAGCAGTTTTCCGCCGAGGTCAACACCGACCGGCGCCTTGGCGTTTCCCAGCATCTCGTCGGGGGAAGGCAGTTGCGCTCGAATCTGCGAGAAAAAGACTGTTTGCCGGTCCGGCCTTTGCGTATCGATCGCCAGCCGTCCGCCTTCCAAACTCACTCGCGGCGGCGCTGCGAGCCTAAGCCTGGCCTGCGCCTCCTCCACCCTCTGCCGCAGCGCATTGATCGTCACGCGCCGTCCGAGTTCGACGGGAAAGCGCAGGAAGGTCGGCCCGACAATCGGCCGGCCCGTTTTGATCTCCGCTTTGTATTCGGCGAAAGCCTTCTCAAGCCGCTTGCCCAGTTCAGTATATTCATCCCGCGGCGGCGGCGGATCAGGAGCGCATCCATCCTCGGGCAGGACGCCGGCGAGCCTGCCGATCAATTGGCGCAACCGTTTTTGCGTTTCGACAAGCTGCGCCGCGGTGAACAATTGCTCGCGCTTTTGCGGCCCGAAGCTGATGAGCGCCAGCGCCCCGTTCGCGCTTACGCCCGAAGCCGAGAGCATTTGATGATAAAGACATGCCTGAGCCAGGTCGGCCTCCGGCGCGGTGCGGCCGGTCTTCAATTCAATCAAACACCAGTCCTGCCTGTCAGGCACGCGGCAGACCGCGTCAGCCACGCCGGTCAGCACGACGGCGTCCGTCCAATCGTCGTCGCGCAACTCCCAGCGCAGCGATTCTTCGGCGGTGACCAGCGCGCCGTTTAAAGCCGCGCCGCGTTCGCTCGCCTTCCACAGCAATTCCGCCAGCCAGCCGCACATCTCCCGCGCCGCGTCCCAGAAGTTCAAAACCTGTTCGGGCGACAAGTTCAGCTCGGCGTGATGTAATCGCAGCCGCGGTCCGATCAATCTCTGATACGCATGATTGAAAAGCGCCTCGCGCCATTCGCCCAGGCTCGCTTCGGCCTCGTCAACCACGGTGTAAAAATTCCTGCGCGCGTCCGCGCTGACCAGTTCCGCAAAGGCTTCGTGAAAGATGCGGCCGAGCAGCGCGGTCGAGGCCGCGCCTGTTCCGGCGCTCTGCGGCCCGCCCGCCGAACGGTATATCTCAGCGCGCACATCGCTGACTCGCAAAGTGATTGCCATAACCAACCTCCCTGGCGCCGCTGCCGTGACACGCAAGCAAACGGCTAACTATGCATAGCGCCGCTAAGCGGCCAAACCTTCAGTGACCAGCCTGAACAACGCCAATGGCGGCTCTCCGAGCGCGCCAATGCGCTCCGAGTGCCGTTGCGCGCAAGACTCGACTTCGCCGCATTCCTTGCCGAGCAAAGCCGCCACGTGCGCCACCGAAACGACGTGCTGCCGCCCAAGCAGCTCCGCTATCTCTTCATAAAGTTCTTCGGGCGCCGGCGAGGCGTCTCCGGGCAACAATTCATTGAGAATGTCTTTCAGCTCGACAGCCAGGTTTTGCGCCAGCCAATCCTGAACCGTCTTCAGTTCAATCGTGTCGCCGCGATTGTCCAACTCGCCCGACTTGGCGTCGGAGAGCAACCGCCGTAGCGCGTCGAGGGCCGCCAGCGCCTCCACGCTCGGTTCGACCCAGCGCGCGCCTTTTTGCAACAACTGCTCGCGCAGCGCGCGAGTCTTGACCGCGGTCGGCCCGATCGGTTGCAGCCGACTGTCACGCAGCAAGATCAACCTGGTTGTCGGCGCGTCTTTGGCCAGCTTGCTCAATTGGTCGAGCTTCTTGACAAGGCCGGGACCGGGTTTGCTGTTACACACGCCAATGGCCACGCTGCCCTCGGAGCTTTCAAGCAACAGATCCACGCCGACAGGAACATTCTGACTCTGCTGCCGCCAGCGATTGCCGGTCAGATTAAGCAGCGACGGCAGGCCGTGAGTAATGATCTGGCTGGTATGCAACGACTCGCTGTTTTCCAAAGCCTTGCGCCGGCGTTCCTCCAACGCCTGGTTGAGGAAGGCTTCAACGGCGGGAGCCGGGGGAATCGCGACTGTATCGCCACCGCGCTGCGCCTCAAACAAAGCCGCGCAACGGGCAATCAGCCGCCGCGCAACGCCGTAAGTATCGATGAAGACAGTTTTGATCTCCGCCTCACGCAGCGGCCACAACGGGTCGAGATGGGTAGCCCGCAATCGCTTCAGTTCCGGCATCGCGTCCATCCGCGCTTTGATCAACTGTTGCGCTTCGGCCCACTTGAGCGGCTCAAGCGCGACTTCAGCGAACTCGTTCATGCGAGCGAGGTCCGCTTCGCGCACGAATTGTTTGAGCGCGCCGAGAAAAGCGAACTGTATGCAAGAGATCAAAAGAGTGTGTCTCGTCTCGGCCTGCAATGCGCTGATCGTCTGTCCGAATGCGATCAGCCCTGACGCGTCTTGAGGGTCGAGCTGTAGCGCCTCGACCTGATCAAAGCAGAAGACGAGAGGCAACTCCGCCGTCGCCAGGCTGCTCAGCGCAATCACGAGTTGACGCGCCTGCTCTTCCAACTCGTCGTCGCCATCCTGGTCGGATGTAATTTCAAGCTTTTGCAGAGCGGTTTCCGGCAGGCTCTCGCCGCGCAACCACGCGCCAGCCAGGCCGCGATGCCGCCCCAACAACAGATGCCCGAGCACAGTGCGCAAGCTGTAGCTGAGGCGCCCCTCGCTATCCATTCGATCAAACAACTCTTCCAGCTCAAGGCAAGGAAGGTTGTTGCGCCGCGCCTCATGCCTTCTTTGTGTAAGCCAGAGCCTGCTGTCGCCGTTGATCAGGCCGTATTTGCTCAAAAGGTTCAGCAGCAGTCGTTCGAGTTGCGCGCCGCCTCCATCAGACTGGCGTAACAGATCGCCGACCAGACAATCGCGTAGATGACGCCAGATCATGCGCGCGCTGGTGTGCAGGCGCACTGAAACAAAGATGGCTTCCTGCAGTCCTCCGGGACCATCCGCCTCGGCCTCGCGGGCGACGTGCGCGCGCAACCTCGCCAGCAGGTGAGTCTTGCCGCTCCCCGCTTCTCCGTGCATCAGCACCGAGGTAGTGTGAGAACGCGCGCGGATGGCGGCGATCGCCGCACAACAGCGCGCGAAGGCGGATTGATGAACGCTGACGACATCGATCTCCGGCGCTTCCCAGGGATCACTCACGACCGAACTGTGGAACGGATTGATAATGAAGCCTAAAGACATAAAGGACCTCCGGTTCAAGCTCTCAGCGTGACGCCGATGAAATAATTGCCGCGTCCGTCGGAGACGAGCGCGGCGCGTTCTTCCTGGTTCAGGCTGCTGGCGTAATCGTGCCGGTGCACCGCGACGCGCCCTTGCTCCGCCAGCCGCAAGACCACCTGGTCGAAAATAACCTTGTCGGCGATTTCTGAAAGCACCGCATGACGCAACTCACTCAATTGCACAGGCGCGCCAGTTGCGGCCGCGGGATTAAGTCGCAGGATCGCATCGAGGACTGTCTGATCGAAGTTCACCGCAGTGGATGAAGGAGGGCCGCCGGTCACAGGCATCGCTTGCAGCCAGAGTTGTTGCGCCACGGCGAAAAAAGTTTCCGGGGGAACCCCAACCGCGCTGAGTTCTTTAGACAGCCGCTGAAGCTTGCTCACGATCTCGCTAATCGGTTTTTGCAGATAGTTTTTGGGGTCGGCGGGACGCGCGCTCAACAAGTTAGCCTTGCCAGTCAGCGGGGGGAGTTTGTAGACTCGCTTTTCTTTTATCAACCGCGCGAGCAACTCATCGCGTCTGGATGGCGGCCAACCGAGCAGCAGGCTCCTGAGTTTATTCTTGAGTTCGGTTTGCGTCAGCGGGATTTCGCTCAAGGCTTCCAGGATTCGCGCGGAGGCTTGCTCTTCAAGGTTCGGCAGCCAGTAGACAGGTGAGCGCGCCTTGTGGGAGCGAATCTGGCCGTCCTTGACCATTAGTTGCAGGAGTTCCGGCAGGTCTTTTTTAGTCTTTAGCGCCGATTTTGGGAGGGCCTTACCGAGTTTCGTGACGGTCAGCGGCTGCGACGATTGTTCGAGCGCGCGCAGCACGAAGGCGGCTGCTTCGGAATGCAATGGTTGCTCGTTCGGCATATCGGTTTAGATTGGTTGATTTATGGGGCTTTTAAGAATTGCGACAGCCAGGCGGCGCTGTCATAGGATCGGAGCAGGAGGTTGTGAGTTGGTAAGCCAAGCACTGAGTAACGCGCCCACAACCGGCGCGGAGTGTAATCCTCGACTCAGGATGAGTCAATCTTTTATTCGGATGGCTTTTATTGGGCCGGCTTTTATTGGGCTGACGCTCATGCTGGCTCTCCTGTTTTTCAATGCGCCGGCGTTCGGCGCTCAATCCGAGCTTGAGCAGTTAATCAACGCGCTTCAGGCGAAATACAACAAGCTTTCCTCGCTCGCGGCGGATTTCACGCAGGTTTACACCGCGCCTGGCCAACGCGCGAAGCGTGAAAGCGGGCGGCTGCTGCTCAAAAAACCAGGCAGGATGCGGTGGGATTACACATCGCCTGAAACGAAATTGTTCGTCTCCGACGGCAGATGGCTTTACGAGTACGTCCCGGCGGAAAAGTACGCCACGCGCAGCTCGGTCAAAGAAGCCGGGGATCTGCGCGCTCCGTTCGCGTTCCTGCTCGGCCGGGGCAATCTGCGGCGCGATTTCAAACGCATCGAATTCGCGGTGGAATCTCCGATAAAAGCAGGCGCCAAGGTTCTGCGGATGGTTCCCAAGCGCGCGCAGGATTTCAAAGAGCTGCTGGTCGAGATCGAACCGGACAGCTTACAAATTTCGCGGCTCTCGATCATCGAATCGAACGGCGCGCGTTCCGACTTCATCTTCTCGAACGTCCGGGAGAATGTCCCCGCATCCGCCGCGCAATTCACGTTCAAAGCGCCCGCTGGCGTCGAAGTCCGAAGCAACTGACGTAACCAATGACAAAACCTCATATTTTTTCCGACTTCGACGGCACGATTACTGAAAAAGACACGCTGGTTTTTCTGGCGACCAACCTGGGCGGCGGTCCTGAAATGGTCGAAGCCATAGGGCGTTTGATCTATCAAGGCAAGCTCAGTTTGCGCGACGGCATCGCCGCCGAAATGCGCAGCATCCGCAAACCTTTCGATGAAGCCGAAAGATTGTTGCGCGAACAGGTTCGGATTGACGTGGGATTCACGCCTCTCGCGCGCTGGTGTGAAGAGAAGGAGATTCCGCTGACCATTTTGAGCGCGGGCTTCCATCAGTTCATCGACCTGTTTATTTCGCGCGACGAATTCCCGCGCATTGAGATCCTGGCGAACAACATCTATCCGAACGAAGAGATCGGCTGGCAGTGCCAATTTCGTGACAAGACGGATTGGGGGCACGACAAAGCCAAGCCTTTGGAGGAAGCGCGTCGGCGCGGCGAATACGTCATCTTCATCGGCGACGGGTTGTCGGATCAGGCGGCGGCCGAATCCGCGGACGAGGTCTTCGCCAAACATTCGCTGGCCGAGTATTGCCGCGAACGCGGGATCAATTGCCACGAATACCAAACGTTCATCGAGATACTGAAACAACTGCAGAGCAGGTTTTGAATGAACGGAACACACGAAAGATGAGTACATCGGGATTAGTTCTGAGCCAGTTGAGCGAAGAGCAGTCGCTGCAAAAACTGCGCGAGGGTCTGGCGGAACTCGAATTGAGACTGGCCGAACGCGAGGCGGGCCTCGCGAACCTGCAATCCGATCTGCGCGCCTTCGAGGGACGCTACCTGAGCATCGTCGGCGAGCGCTATGACAAACTGGCCGGAATCGAAAAAGAGATCGCGAAGTTGCAGGGGCTTGATGAAGAGTCGGTCTCGCTGGCCGATGACGAGGTCGGTTGCGGCCAGAATCGCTTCCACTCCGACAAGCTCAAAAAGCTTTACCGCGAAGTCGCGCGAAAATTCCACCCCGACCTGTCTTCCTGCCCGCAAGAGCGCCAACACCGCCATCAATTGATGATCGAAATCAACCGCGCATACGAAACCGGCGCGGAAGAACGATTGCAGGAACTGCTCGAAGCAGGCGAAGGTTTGGAAAGCGTCGAAATCAGCGGCGCGATGTCAGCAGAGATGATCCTGATGGTCCGCAAAATCGCCGAGACCAAACAGCGTCTGGCCAGGATCGAATCGGATGTCGAAGAGACCCTGGCTTCGGAGATTTACAAACTCAAGCTGCGAGTCGAAAACTCCGAAGCGATGGGCATTGACCTCTTCGCTGATCTGGTCGCGCAGGTCGATCGCCAGATCAAAAAAGCCCGCAACAGGCTTGAGCATTTGCAAGGCGTGACGCTGACGGGATGAAATGAATCAGTACCGCGAGCGGTAGCGAGCGTGGCTCCAGCAATTAGCCGATTAGCGCAAGTCACGCTCGTTACCGCTCGCGGTACTGATTCATTTCATACTTCTCAGCCCCATCATGTTGTCTTCCGAATCGCGGAAGACCGCTATCCACACATCCACATCGCCCAGCCTCCCAACCTTATTCGGCTTCTCCACAAAAACCACGCCGCGATCGGAAAGCGCTTTGAAAGCATTCTGAATGTCTTCGACGTCGAAGTAGATGATCGAAGCGGGATGATCTTCGGCGGCGTTCTCCGGACGCGTGAGCAACAGCGTAACCCCGCCGCAATCGAAGACGGACAGGCTCGGCGCTTTGTGCAGATGCTTCAACCCGAGCTTGTCACGGTAAAAAGCCGTGGCGCGGTCCAGGTCTTTAGCCCTGACCGAGATCTGCCCGACTTTTGAAAGCGCGAATCCGGTTTGTTCGGCCATATTGTTTTTCCTCCCATTCGGCTGTTTGTGATTTTGCGCGAAGATAGAGATTGCGGCGATGATCAAGAGCGCCCATAGCGTGTTCATTTGCAATTCCTCCCCGACGATTGGTTTCGAGATTACGATCGACGAGAGGATTATTTCAAAACTTCGAACCATGGCGCTTCTTCAAAATCACCTTTTTCGCGCCGGAATTTTTCAGGCGACGCGCCGAGCTTTCGGCGGAAGAGCGAGCTGAACGAGCCGAGACTCTCGAAGCCTACGGAGAGACAAACGTCGGTGACCGGAAGGTCGGTGTGAAGCAGCAGCTTCTGCGCGCGCTCCAACCGTTGTGTAGTCAGGAATTGATGAGGCGTCTGGCGAAACGCCTGCTGAAAAGTTCTGAGGAAGTGATTGGTCGAGAGGCAGGCCACCCTGGCCATCTCGTCAATCGTGACAGGCTGGTCGAACGAGGCGGCGATGAATTCTTTCGCGCGATGAAGCCGCCGGTAAAGTTCTTCACGGGTCGAAGCGCGCATTGCGGGCAGCGCTTCAACCTCCCGGTAAACTCCGCGATGAACCTGCAACAACCGTTGGAGTATTTCGTGAAGCTGCTGGTTCATCCAGACCTCGTCGCCCTTTCGGTTTTGCAACTCAGCTTTGAATCGAAACAGCGCGGGCGAAAGGATGTCGTCGTGCGGATAAGTCTTCTCGAAAAAGCGGATCGGCGCGGCCAACGCGGATTGAACGGGCTGCGGGTTGTCGAGCAGTTTTGGCGCCGGCGTGACCAGGCTGTAATGAACTTCTTCCGCAAACCCATCCTCGAAGAAGACACAGAAAGATTCAAGGGCTTTTTCCGAATCAACGGTGATCTCGTAAGGCTGACTCTGATTCAATATTAGATAAGAGTTCGAGCCGACTCTGTAACGCCCTCGCCCGACATCATAAAGCGCCTCGCCGCCGTGAAATGATTTGCCGTGAAACGTTTTAATAGACAGACAACCGGCGCCTGACCAATGATGCCGCCGCGCCGTCTCGTTGATGATGAAGCTGAATTTGCCGAGCGAAGATTGACCGGCGGCGAGGCCGTTGTTGTGTTGAGGCGCCTTTGGTTTCAGAGCGATAAACATACCAAAAGAAGTTCGTAGTCCCGCCTTAGCCTGCCTTGCTTCTGCGTAAACGATCAAAGAAGATAACCGTGATGTTCAATCATACCGTTGAATTCGTGAACGACAAACCTGCGCTTGCAGTGGCGCTCGAACGCATCAACGCCGCATCAGCAATCGCGCTCGATATCGAGACCATTAATTGGTGGGATCGGGAATCAGAGAGGGTTTCGCTGATCCAATTGGCCTTTCGCGAAAACGGCGAGATGCTCGTTGTCGTAATTGACGCGATGTCAGGTTTCGATCTGGAGTCGTTGCGCCAGCCGCTTGAGCTGAGTCTGAAAATCAAGGCCATTCACAACGCCAGTTTCGACGCGGTGAAGATGTCGCGCCATTTTCGCATTTTGACTTCACCTATTCACGATACGATGCTCGCAGCGCGCCGCAGCGGCGAGCGCCATTGCTCCTTGCAGGCTCAGGTCGAAGCGCATCTGGGCTTTCAGCTTGACAAGACCGAACAACGCAGCGACTGGAGCCGCCGCCCTCTGAGCGCAGAGCAACTGAATTACGCTTCGCTTGACGCCGTCTGCACCTTACTGCTTTACGAAAAACAGATTGCGCGCGGACTGCGCGGTGATTATGAGTTGCGCGCCAGAATTGAGAAGGCGCAAGTATCGCTGCCGCTCGTAAGTAATGATTTGCGGATCGATTCGACCGATCCGGGCGCGCCGGAATTGATTCACACCACTTCAGATCCGGGTTCCTGCGCGCTAGCGCTGCTTGGTGTCATCACCGAACTCAGCGGACGTTACAGCCCCGAACATCTGGTAGCCTCGGCCTGCTCCGAAAGAGTCGGTCTGGCGGGATGGATCATTGATCACGCGCTCGGCGCCAACGCCGACATTGATGAAGACATCGCGAAGCAGGAAATCGCCGCGTTGCGTGAGCGCGGCCTGGCGCGCCTCAGCCCCTCGCGCAAGCTCGAAGCCACTGTTGCGGGCGCAAAGTTCTGGCAGGATCACAAGCCGCGCGCGTGACCCATCGTTCATCAACTACTGTCTAATTTTTCAATCGCAACTTTGATCGAGAATTAACTTGCCTGTCACATCGTGCGGCTGTAGTATGCCGACATCGATTCACGGTCGCGGAAATTAATCGTCAACAAGCTTAACCGGAGAGGTAGGTATGAAGCATCCCAACGCTGTTTCTCTCGCTAAACGCTTGCTGGATTCGCACATCAAACGACAGGTGATTACGGGGATCGAGTCCGAAACCGAATACCTGTTCAGAATCACCGATGAAGAGCTTGCCTGGGCTGAAGACATTCTCGCCACGCATTTGGACGCCTGTTTAAAACAAGGCATCCATCCGGACCTTACCGAAGCTGTCGCAGACGCGCTTGCCTTTGCGTTACGCCACGAAAAAGCATACGAGCCTATTCCAATAACTGCGCGCTGGCATTGCGCGCTCGTTGTGATGGAAGAGCGGGACGCGGACTAAAAAACACTTCATCCGACATTCGCCAACCCATATCGCGGCTGGCTGCGCACGTGACTGATCAACCTGTCAGTCTCGCGTGTGTTTCTGCGCTCATTTAGCATATAGCCCGCTTCGCGCCGCGCGATTTCGAGAATCTTTTGATCGCGCACGATGTTGGCGATGCGGAACGCGGGGATGCCTGATTGGCGCGTCCCCATCACTTCACCAGGGCCACGAATCTCCAGGTCCTTCTCGGCGATTTTGAACCCGTCTGTGGTCTCTTCCATTATCTTCAACCGCTCGCGCGCTTCTTTGGTCTTTTGAAATTGCGCGAGCAATATGCAGAAACTCTCCGCAGCCCCGCGCCCGACGCGGCCCCGCAGTTGATGCAACTGTGATAATCCAAATCGCTCCGCGTGTTCGATTAGCATCACCGACGCGTTCGGAACGTCCACGCCGACTTCGATCACGGTCGTCGCCACCAGAATCTGAATCTTGTTCGAGCTAAACGCCACCATCACATTTTCTTTTTCCGCGGGCTTCATCTTTCCGTGCAACAAGCCGACGTTGAACTCTGGGAAGATTTCCTCGCGCAGGTTTTCATACATCTCGGTCGCGTTCCTCAAATCGAGCTTCTCGGACTCTTCGATGATCGGATAGACGACGTAAGCCTGACGCCCTTTTTTGATCTGGTCGCGGACGAATTCGTAAATCTTCTCGCGCCGGTCTTCGCCGCGCACGTGCGTCGAAACGGGCGTGCGGCCAGGCGGCAACTCGTCAATGATCGAGACTTCAAGATCGCCATAAACCGTCATCGCCAGGCTGCGCGGGATCGGCGTGGCCGTCACGACCAGAACGTCGGGATTGATTCCGCGCCGGCGCAGTTCCGCGCGCTGCAACACGCCGAACCGATGCTGTTCGTCAATCACCGCGAAGCCGAGTTTTCTGAATTGCACCGCCTCCTGAATCACCGCGTGCGTGCCGATGATGAGATCGACATCGCCCGCCGCAACCGCCTCCTGAACCGCGCGCTTCTCTTTCGCCTTTAAACTTCCCGTGAGCAGTTCGGCGCGATACGGCGTATTAACCAGCCAGTGTCGAATGTTGCGCGCGTGCTGTTCGGCCAGGATTTCCGTCGGCGCCATCAACGCCGTCTGATAGCCGTTCTCAATCGCGACCACCATCGCCTGCACCGCGACAATCGTCTTGCCGCTGCCAACATCGCCCTGCAACAGGCGGTTCATGGGCTTGTCGCTGGTCATATCGTCAACGATCTCTTTCAACGCGCGCTTCTGAGCTTCAGTCGGATGGAACGGCAGGATCGACCGCACGGCCTCGCGCACGCGATCCGTGATCTCGATGATCTCGCCTTTCGGTTCGCTGATGCGTTCGCCTCTACGAAGACCCAGCGCCAGCGAGAGCCAGAAGAACTCCTCGAAGATCAATCGCCGGTGCGCGGGTGAACGCGCCAGGTTGTAATCGTCAATCGGCGAATCGTCGGCAGGAAAATGGATTTTGCGCAAAGCCTCGCCGCGCGCGATCAGATTGCAGCGGGCGATGAGTTCATCCGGCAAAGATTCGGCGGCGTTCTTTTCGATGTTGTTGAGGAGGTGATGAAAGATCGAGCGCAATTGCCGTGTGCGAAAATCGCCGAGCTTGCGGTAAACGGGCACGCGCCGCGCCGTGTGGATCGCGGAGGTTTCGGGATCGTCTTCGTCATCAGTCAAAAGCTCGTACTCGGGATTTTCGACTTCGTAATACCCTTTGTACTTGTTCAATTTCCACTGACCGTAAAGGATCACGCGCGAGCCGCGTTGAAAGACTCTGTTGAGGTAGATCTGGTTCCACCAGTAAGCCCGCGCCTGCGCCTCGCCGTCCGTGGCGATGAACTCGTACATCTTCAGCCGCCCGCCCTTGAGCGGAATGATCCCGCCCACGCGCACCATCACTTCAACCGAAGCCGTCTGCCCGTCCTGCAACTGCGAGATACGCGCCAGGTTCGACCGGTCTTCGTAACGCATCGGCAGGTAATGCAGCAGGTCTTCGACCGTGGCGTCGCGCGCGTCAGGCTTAGCGGCGATGGCGGCGATTTCGACCGCGAGGCCGTGCGCGGTCTTCTGGCCAACGCGGGGCAGGCCGTGGTGATGAAGTTCTACGAGTGGGGTGTTGAGTGTCAGCACAATTGATCAAAAGCTGAGAAATTGAAACGATCAATTTCCGCTGTCTTTGGCCAGGCGCAGCATTTCATCAAGCATTTCTCTTAGGCGCGGGCATTTTCGATAGGCGACTTCCGGATTGAGCTTCTTGAAAAAGTCGTAGCCATCAACTGTCTTTTTATAATTGCGCTTCAGTTTCTCTCGAAACAATTTATCGAGCAACTTTCCCGGCGAATGGTTGAAGTTGACAGATTCCGGGTCCGCGACTGAACCTGGAAACGCATTTCTCACTTCATACGGAAACAAATCAGGATTACTCAAGAGCCAGGCTTCAAGCTCGTGAACCGCGAAAAACTGAAGAAACTTTTCGTGTCTGACCCGGCTCTGCAACTCCTGCTTGGCCCATTCGTATCGCTCTTTCGCCTCGTTCAGATGCGATGGATAAAAATTTCCTGGAAGCCCATAAAGATCGAGCAGCCCGATGACGGCTATGATTTCATCGCGTGTCGGTCCATTGAGGCGTATCATCGCCTTCTTGGCAAACCCGGACAAATAATCACCGCAACCGCTGAACCGCACAGGCGTGAATCCTACTCTCCGATTTATTTTAGGGTTGAGCCAGCGACTTAGAAATTCAGGTAGCACAGTTTTCTCCGCATCGCCCTCAACAAATAGGATGAACCTCAAGTGATCGCCTCCAATTCGCCCGATGTGAACAACGATCCGAGAGAGTATTCGGCAAGCCAGTAATTTAACTCGTCGCCTTCAATCGTGTGTAATGAAGTCTCGCCATTTTCCCACTTCGCCACGGTTGTAGTTGGCTTGTTCTCTGTAAAGGCATCCAGGAATTGCGCCGAGTGTGTGGTGAAAACAAGTTGTGTGCGCATGGCCGCTTCCACAGCGTATTCCGCAATGATATTCATCATCGCCGGATGTAAACCTGTTTCCGGCTCATCAATCGCAATCAACATTGGCGGATCTGGAGCAGCCAGGATAGTCAGCAGCAGCAGGAAACGTAGTGTGCCGTCCGAAAGATCAGCAGCCGATTGCTCCCGTTGCAAAGTCCGCCAGCGCACACGAAGCTGCACACGCTGGTCGGCTGCCGGAGGAAAAACGAGCTCTTCGTAATCGTCGCCAAATGCCGCGTACATTGCTGAATCGATATTGCGTTTGAATTCGCGGTCTTCGCTGTAAAGAGTGTGCAATACAGGCACGAGGTTTTTGCCATCAGGATCGACTCGTTTTTCAAATCGCGCTATGGGGGGGCGCCTGATAGGCGAATCTTGGCCAACATTCAGATCGTGGTATGCGGCAATTTGATTCAATTCGCCTCTAAACACCGTGATACCCGGATTGACAGGGAAAGGAACCGATAACAATGTCTCTTCCCGCGAAACCTCACCCTTTTCCAATTGCTCGAATGGGAGGTAACGATAAAAATCCTGACCGTCGATTCTTTCAATATGCTTGGTCGAAGATTTACCGTCATGCATCAGAAACTCACTGGCGGTCAACAACTCACTCTGAACACGGTATGAACTGGATTTGTCTATGCGAGATAGTTCCATCTTATATTCGTGGTCTGGTTGCTCAAATACCAGTCGGATAAGGATCGAAGGCGCTACGCCATCCCACACGATTGCTCCCATTCCACCCGCAGATTGAATGTGCTTCGACAATCTGCCTTGTGCCGAAGCGGAGATCAGTTCAAGCATCCGCAGCAAGTTCGATTTGCCCGTTCCGTTTTGCCCGATCACGATATTCAAATCGCCTGGACACCAGCTCACATTCTTGAGCGATCTGAAACCTTTGACATCAAGCTGTTTGATCTTCATTTGGCACTCCCCTTTCGACGCCGGAGCAGTCAATTCAACCCTCGTGATAAACACTAACGCTTCGCTCATCGCCGCCGAGGTCGTCAATCGCAACTCGATACGCGTTCGGAATCGCAAAACCTCCAAGACGCTCCGGCCATTCGATCACGATGACTGCCTCCGGCTCCGCGAGTATCTCCTCCAGACCAAGATCGTAAACCTCGTTCGCTCCGCCCGCAATGCGATAAAGATCGAGATGGTAAAGCCGCATCCTCACACCGGGGCCGTCGTGCAGATTCACAATCGTGAACGTCGGGCTGTTGACTTCGGCGGGATCAATATCCAGCCCAGCGCCGATGCCTTTGGCGAAGACCGTTTTGCCCGCGCCCAGATCGCCTTGAAGCAGAAAGACCGTCGGTTCGTTGATCGCTTCGCCGATACGGTAAGCAAGCTCGAAGGTCTCTTCGGCGGAACGTGTAATGAACTGTCCGGTTGGAATTGATGACATCAGATCGTTGAGATTGTGTTTGTCTGACCGCGCTCCTCGCCGCCGCCGACTTGCAGCATGGCCTCGCTCAGATTGGCGATAATGTCGGAAGCGATCAGCGAACGCGTTCCGAGTTTGTTCGCCGCCAGATCGCCCGCGAGACCGTGCAGATAAACTCCGGCGATTGTCGCTTCCAGGGGTTCCGATGGGCGTTGCGCAAGCAATCCCGCGACAAGGCCGGTCAGAACATCGCCCGAACCCGCCGTCGCCATTCCGGCGTTGCCCGTGGGGTTGACGTAAACTGCGCCGTCTGGCGAGGCGATAATCGTGCGGCTGCCTTTCAAAACCGTGATGACGTGATGCTTTGTCGCAAAATCATGTGCGACGTTGATCCGATCAGCGACGATTTCAGCGTTCGTCTTGTTCGTCAGCCGCGCCATTTCGCCCGGATGTGGCGTAATGATGATCGGCGCTTCGTCAGATCCTTTCAAATCTTCGGGCCAGGGCGCGAGCGCGTTCAACCCGTCCGCGTCAATTACCACTGGCGCTGTTCGCCTTTCCACCATCTCGCGCACAAAGGCTCGCGTGCTTTCGTCACTCGAAGAAAGTCCGGGGCCAATGGCGACAACCGAGCGTTTCTGCGCGAGTTGCAAGGCCCGGTCGAGCGCTGAATTTGAAATCGCGCCGTCGTAGGTTTCATCCAGGGCTTCGGTCATTACTTCGGTCCGCGCCTGAGTGACCAGCAATGATTGAGCCGAACGCGCGGTGGCTACAGTGACGAGCCCCGCGCCCGCTCGCAGAATCGATTCAGAAGACAGCGCGGCCGCGCCTGTTTTGCCGCGCGAGCCTGCGATCAAGAGCACATCGCCGACTGAACCTTTGTGCGCGTCAGCGTGGCGACGCGAGACTTGCAGCCAATCCGTGATCTGTTTTTCTTCGACGAGATGAAGGTTCGACCCCGATTCCTCTTCGATTAACCAATCCGGTGTGCCGATTGACGCGATAACGAGTTTGCCGTTTGCCTCGACTGCTGGCGCCAGAATGTTACCAATCTTTGGAGTGGTGAACGAAACCGTTAGATCAGCGCGGACGTGAGATCCGATTGGATGGCCTGAGTCGGAAGATAAGCCTGAGGGCACATCCACTGAAATGACTCTTGCCCACTTATTATCACTGCGGTATTTGTTAATCTGCGAAATTGCGCTTTCGTAAAGCTCGTTGGCTGGACGGGTCAGTCCGGTTCCAAGTAACGCATCAACGTAACAATCGGCAATATCGTAGCAGTAAGATTCGTAATAAGCGGCTGCCTCCTGTTGTGACGGGATTTCCGTAAAACTGATATCTTCGAGTTCATCGCCTGCGATTCGTTTCTCTTCCTCAGCCGCCAAACGACAAATGATCTCAAAATTGGCGCGGGCCTCGCCTTTTGTCTCTTCCATTTTGCCAAACAGGTAAACCGCGACCTTTGCGCCGCGCATCCATAGCAATCTGGCGATGACCGCTCCATCGCCGCCATTGTTTCCTTTGCCGCAAAAGACATTGAATGCTTCTCCGTTGACCGGGCCAGCAAAGGCAATGATCGCTTCGACGACTCGATTGCCCGCTGTCTCCATCAACGTCGCATATGAAATACCGCAACGCTCGACGGTCAGCCGGTCAATTTCGCGCATCTGTTGTGCCGTCAAAATCTTCATCGCCCGACCATTATCACCCGGCGCGAAAAGAGCGCAAAGAGGCGGCGCTGCTTGCGCTCGGGGCGATAAATTGACGAATATTACACAGTCATCATTGCGCCGGTTCGATCCAAACCGGTTTGTGGTCTTTCCGTCATCCCCTATTTCCGCAAACGGTCCCATTTCCGCAAACGGAAAGACGCGCTCGACCAATAGCTCAAATTCAACCTGCGACGAAACAATAGGAGCGATTATGAAAAAACGCCTGAAGCTTCATCTGGTCTGGGAAGCCGCCGTGGCTGCGTTACTGCTGGCGCAGTTCGGCTGCTCTTCTAAAAGCGCTGAAAACGCGGCGACCGCGCAACCGTCTGCTTCGCCGAACGCTCTGACATCGGCGTCGCCAGCGCCTGACGCTACTTCAAATGCGTCGGGCAATCCGAATGCCGCGGGCGGGGCTAATACAACCCCGGCGAACCCCGCAAGCGCGCCCGGCGGAGCCTTGGCCGGCGCCAATGTAGCCGCGCCAGCTCCGGCGCCGACGCCACGCGTCTTCACCCTTGCGGCAGGCGCGCCCGTCACGATCTTCACCGCCAAAACGCTCTCCACCAAAACCGACAAGGACGGCGAGCGTTTCGTCGCCAGCCTGGCGCGTCCCATCGTGGACGACGATTGGGTGGTCGCCAAGAGAGGCGCGCAGGTCGAAGGTGTGGTCGTCAACTCTGATCCCGGCGGAAGGGTGAAAGGGCGGGCTTCGATGACGGTCAGGTTGCGCAGCCTGCAATTGGCCGATGGAAGCACGATCGATCTTTCGACCAGCTCTTACACAAAGGTGGCCAAAGGCACGAAGAAGAAAGACGCGCTGAAGATCGGCATCGGCGCGGGCATTGGCGCGGCTATCGGAGCAATCGCCGGTGGCGGCAAAGGCGCGGCTATCGGCGCTGGCGCCGGTGGCGGCGCGGGCACGGGCTATGTGCTGGCGACGCGCGGCGACCCGGCGGTGATTCCGAGCGAATCCCAATTGACCTTCCGCCTCCAGGCGCCGGTCACAGTTACTAAGCGTTGAAACAACGGAGGACGAAATGAATAAGAACTCGACTTGTCTGATGCTTTTACTCTTCTGCATTGCGCTGATTGCTCTGTGCCCGCAATCGTCAAATACAGTGGGCGCGCAGGGCAGGTCGGCGGGCAGATCTTCCAAAGAGGTATACAGAGGCAACATCGTCTACATCGGCGGATCGCGCGGCGGCAACGCGGACTTTTTCACGCTGACAATCGAGAGCTACACGCCGGATGAACGGGTTCAAAATCTGCTCGACGTCCTGAGGCGCGATGGGCAGGACGGCCTGTTGAAAGCCGTCGGCAAAGATAAAAGAGGGACCATGCAGATCGGCAGCCGTCTGGCCCGGGACATCAACGAGGTTTGGATTGCGCCGACCGAGGAAGGACGCAAAATCACCGTGCTCTCCGAGCGATGGCTCGGGTTCGGAGAATTACGCCGCGGCGCGAGGTCGTTGGACTATCCTTTCACTTATGTCGAGCTATACGTCGAGGATGACGGCAAAGGAGAAGGAAGCCTGATCCCCGCCGCCAGGGTGAGATTCAAACGCGATAAGACAATTGAAGTTGAAAATTTCGGAATCTATCCGGCGCGGCTGTCTAACATCAGGCGGCGCAGCAAATAAAATATGAGAAACGCAAAGGGTCAAAGATGGATTGGGGTTTCATTCCCAATCCATCTTTGACCCTTCGTTCCTTTGACCCTTTGCGTTGAAGAGTTGAACCATCCTCACACACAACTGGAATTTGCTCTAGGCTTGCAAGTGCGCTTCGAGAAACCAGAGCGATTTGTCCAGCCCGCGCGAAACGCCCGTGAAGAGATCAGACGTGTCAACGTCTCCCAATTCGTCCGCGCGATCAATCGCGGCGCGGGTTGTCGCCGCCAGTTCGGCGTAACGTTGCGCGAGCGCTTCGACGCTTTCGCGGCCACCGATTGTCTCCGCCGAATATTCAGGCAGGCGGCTCTTCGCCGCGGCCATACGAGCCGTACCCAGCGCCGTTCCGCCGAGCGTCGTTGAGCGTTCGGCGATTGTGTCCACGTGATCGAGCAGTTCCGCGGCAAGTTTGTCGAACAGCTCATGTAGCTGGAAGAACTGCGCGCCCTTCACGTTCCAGTGCGCCTGTTTCGCCTGGCTGTAAAGGTCGAAGGTGTCGGCCAGTTGTTGATTCAACAACGCGACGATCTGTTCACGCGCTTCGGCGTCAAGATCTATGCTGGTTTTGTGCATTTTCGGTTTGCTCATTTTTCTCCTCCTCTTATTTGCAGTTTTTACAATAGCCTAAAAGTTCAACACGGTAATCTTCGACTTTGAACCCGCTCGGCGGCTTGATCGACTTGAGCGCCTGCTCGCCCGCCAGCGGGTCAATGTCCGTAATCCGCCCGCATTTCAGACAACGGCTGTGATAATGGTGATCGGTACGAATGTCGTAGCGCGTCGCCGCGTCGCCGTAGGTCAGTTTTGACGCCGCGCCGCACGCGACCAGCGCCTCCAGGTTTTTGTAGACCGTCGCCAGGCTGATCTTCGGCAGATCCTGTTTGACGGCGAGAAAAACCTCCTCCGCTGTGGGGTGATGATCGACTTTGCGCAAGTAGTCGTAAACGGCGGCGCGTTGGCGGGTGAAATTCGCTCCACTATTATCCAGCATCCGCCTGAGGGCCAGCGCCCCGCGCGCCGCCTCTTTTGCGCCTCTATCCCGCTGGACAGTTCCCTTCTCCCTTGCCGTTACGCCCGACTTCTCTTTCAACATAACTGACCTCCTCAACACCGGCAGTCTAATCAACCGGCCGGCAAAAATCAATAACAATTATTCTTTTTACTTACTGGCGAAGGCGCCAGTCTATCCAAATCGGCCGGCCACACGCGGGACGACCTTCCGTGGAATATTTTTGTGACAAGACTTTGGCGTTGTTTATGACAATGACGGCCTATGCCTTCTGGGATTGGCTGGACGAAAAGACATGGCGATGGCTGATTCTATGCGGACGACCGATTCATCCGTGCTTTTTGTGTTCTCCAAACCTGGTTGACGCTACTAAGCCGCAGGGGCGATTCACTTGCCGCCGGTGATTTTCTGCGCCTGTTTCTGGGCTTTCAGCGCAAGTTCCGTCGCCAGAAAACAATGCGCCTGCGACATGGCGGTTTCGGTGCGATTGAGGATGTCGTTGACCAGCCGTTCGCCGTAAAGCAGCGGAATGTAGCTGCAATCGACGCGCTGAACGCCCTTTTGATCAACCAGGAACAGGTGATTGCCTCCGGCCTTACTTGCAATATCGACGTTCTTGCGAATCTCGATGTAGCCTTCCGTGCCCAGAATCGTCAACCGCGTGTCGCCCCACGTGGGCAGCCCGTCCGGCGTGAACCAGTCGATACGGAGATAACCGGTCCCTCCATTGCCTCGTAACATCGCGTCGCCGAAATCTTCCAGTCCCGGATACTGCGGATGATGCAGATTGCCGGCTTGCGAGGCGACGACCTCGGCTTTTGTCGATCCGGTGAAATAGAGAAACTGGTCGAACTGATGCGAGCCGATGTCGCAGATGATGCCGCCG
>Ga0187894_10001754_pt1 | contig 27226 bp, 26 predicted proteins | sample GBC1701081metaG_FD_136650 | JGI IMG/M metagenome (GOLD analysis project Ga0187894, IMG submission 136650) | White microbial mat communities from a lava cave in the Kipuka Kanohina Cave System on the Island of Hawaii, USA - GBC170108-1 metaG ... | reverse complement strand
GCCGCCGCTTATCCCCAAACCGACCCACAAAGTCGTTCATGCCTCGCCACCTCTTCACAAGGTGACGATCCATGAGTCATCAATTCCCTCTGCCGGCAAGCAAATTCCGTGAACGCCGTAGCGCGAGCGGGAGAGGTCGACGGGCGCGGAGCGTCCGGCGGGTGAGGGACTACACACGAGGCGCCGTGTCCTTGGGCCCTCACCTTCCCATCGCTTCGCGATGGGCCCCTTCCTCTCCCGCTTAGCGGGAGGGGAGAAAATCAATATGGCCCTGTCGGCTTGGCGGGCGCTGCCGCGGCAGGGGTGCCGGCGCGCATCTCGGCGACGGTCTGCTTGGCCGCGTTCATCAGCAGTGCATTGTCGGCCAGAATGGTGACGAACTGATAGCCCCACCCGATCGCCTGCCTGGCGTAGGCGGTCGAGGCGCAGTGCAGGCCGGCGTGGATGTTGTGTTTCTTGGTCGCCGCCAGGATGCCCTTGATGGTGTCGACCATGAACGGGTCGGTGTGATCGCCGCGCGGCTCCTTGCCCAGCGATAGGCCAAGATCGGCCGGGCCGACATAAATGCCGTCCAGCCCCGGCACGCTCAGGATCTCGTCCAGATTGTCGAGCGCCTTGCGGGTCTCGATCATCGCCATGGTGGCGATCTGGCCGTTGGCCTCCTTCAGGTAGTCGGCACCGGCCCACCAGGTGGCGCGGGTCGGCCCGACGCTGCGGTAGCCGACCGGCGCGTAGCGGCAGGCGCCGACGAAGGCCTCGCACTCGGCGCGCGAGTTGATCATCGGGCAGATCACGCCCATGGCACCGGCGTCGAGCATCTTCATGATGATGCCAGGCTCGTTCCACGGCACCCGGCACAGCGGCATGGTCAGCGTCGTGCAAACCGCCTGCATCATGCCGACGCCGGCCTGGTAGTCGACCAGGCCGTGCTGCAGGTCGACGGTCAGCGAATCCCAGCCGGCCTGCGCCATGTTCTCGGCCGCGACGCTGCTGGGGATGCCGAGCCAGCCGTTCACCACGGCGCCGCCTGCGGCCCAGATCTTCTTGACGGTGTTCTCCCGCACGCCGCGCCTCCCTGTGCCATCGGCGGTCAGCATCGAGGCGGACGCGCGGGCCTGTCAACTGCCGATGTAACCTTCCGGTTACTTGCCACACCGCGGCGAACACGGCCGGACTGCCGTCAGCCCGCTGTCAATCAGTTGCTCATTTGTTGGCCAAGCAACCCTATGTCGACAATGGGTATGGACCTGATGCGCCGAATGCGCTTAGCATCCGTGTCAAAGCACCATCACAGAGTGCACGCATCGCGTGACGATCGAGATGCAAAAAATGGTGCCGCGCGTATGCGCCGGCGCATCACAGAGGAAAACGCCATGAAGACTCGGAGTCTCACCCGCAGAAGAGTTGCCAAGGCAGCGCTGGCCTCGACAGCGCTGGTCAGCATGCCGTTTGTGCGCGGCGCTCACGCCGCCGGCTCGCTGACTATCGGCTTCTGGGATCACTGGGTGCCCGGCGCCAACAAGGCGACCGAGGATCTGGTCAAGGAATGGGCAGAAAAGGAAAAGGTCGACGCCAAGATCGACTACATCACCTCTCAGAACAACAAGCTGCTGCTGACCATCGCCGCCGAGGCGCAGGCCCGCTCGGGCCACGATATCATCGCGACCTACACGTGGTTGCCGCATGAGCACGCCGAGCGGCTGGAACCCGTCAGCGACCTGATGGACGAGCTGATCAAGCAGAATGGCGCCGTCAACGGGACGGTCGAGTATCTCGGCAAGAAGGACGGCAAGTGGCTGTCGGTGCCGGCCACGGTGGGCAGCCAGATCAAGGGTCCGTGCACGCGCATCGACCTGCTGAAGCAGCATGCCGGCATCGACATCCAGGCGTTGTATCCGGCCGGCCAGGCGCCCAAGGCCGACAGCTGGACTTATGATGCGTACCTGAAGGCGGCAGAGGCCTGCCACAAGGCCGGTGTACCCTTCGGCATCGGCCTGGGCACGACCACAGACTCGGTCGACACCATCGGCGCATTCTTCCATGGCTTCGGCGCCCAGCTGGTGGATGCCAAGGGCAACATCACTGCCAAGTCGGATCCGGTGCGCCAGGCGCTCGACTACTACAAGAAGCTGATGGCGTTCCTGCCGCCGGATGCACCGGCGTGGGACGATGCCTCCAACAACAAATGGCTGGTGTCGGGCCGCGGTGCCTCGATCATGAACCCGCCCAGCGCCTGGGCGGTGGCCAAGCGCGACGCGCCGCAGGTTGCCGAGCAATGCTGGACGCATGGCATGCCGGCCGGACCCAAGGGCCGCTTCGCGCCGTTCCTGCCTTACTTCTGGAGCACCTGGAACTTCAGCAAGAACAAGTCGGCCGCCAAGAGCCTGCTGATGCACCTGTCGAAGGCGTCGTCGGCCGAGAAGATGGTGGCCGCCAGCGGCGGCTATGACCTGCCCTCGTTCGCCAACCTGACGACCTTCAAGACCTGGGCCGAAGAAGGCCCGCCCAAAGGCACGCTCTACCACTACCCCAACCCGCACAATCATCAGACCCTGTCGGTTGCCGCGGCACCGGCGCCGCCCAAGATCGCGGTGCAGATCTATAACCAGGGCCTGGTGACCAAGATGGCAGTGCGGCACTTCCAGGGCGAGGCACTGGAAAAGACCCTCGACTGGGCAACCAGCGAGCTCGAAGGCTTCATGCGGACCTGAGCCGCACCGACGCGGTACCCGCCGCCGCGGGTACCGCACCTTCCAGAGAGGATAAGCGCCGATCACATACGCCAGGATGTTCTGAAGGAGTTTTGCCGTGTCGACATCCCGCCTGTCGCGACGCACGTTCCAGGGTCTTGCTGCCGCCACGGCGCTGAGCGCGCCGTTCGTCCGCGGCGCGCATGCCGCGGGCAAGCTCTCCATCGGGTTCTGGGACCACTGGGTGCCGGGCGCCAACAAGATCACGACCGACCTGGTCAATGAATGGGCGGCCAAGGAGAAGGTCGAGGTCCAGATCGACCACATCACGTCTCAAGGCAACAAGCTGCTGCTGACCACTGCCGCCGAAGCGCAGGCGCGCTCGGGCCACGACATCATGGCGATGGCGACGTGGCTGCCGGCCGAGCACGCCGAACGGCTCGAGCCGGTCAACGACGTGATGGACGCGCTGATCAAGGAGAACGGCGCCGTCAACGCGACCGTCGAGTATCTCGGCAAGCAGGGCGGCAAGTGGCTGGCCGTTCCGGCAACGGCGGGCAGTCAGATCAAGGGACCTTGCTCGCGCCTGGACCTCTTGAAGCAGCACGCCGGCCTCGACATCCAGGCGATGTACCCGGTCGGCCAGGCACCCAAGGCCGACGACTGGACGTACGATGCGTTCCTGAAAGCGGCGAGCGCCTGCCACAAGGCCGGCGTGCCGTTCGGCATCGGCCTGGGCACGACCGCTGATTCCGTCGATACCATCGGTGCCATTTTCCACGGCTTCGGCGCCATGCTGGTCGATGCCAAGGGCACCATCACGGCCAAGTCCGACCCGGTGCGCCAGGCACTCGACTACTATAAGAAGCTGATGGCGTTTTTGCCGGCGGACGCACCGGCTTGGGATGATGCGTCCAACAACAAATGGCTGGTGTCGGGCAAGGGCGCCATGATCATGAACCCACCCAGCGCCTGGGCCGTCGCCAAGCGCGACGCACCGCAGGTCGCCGAGCAATGCTGGACGCACGGCATGCCGGTCGGGCCCAAGGGCCGGTATTCGCCCTTCCTGCCGTTCTTCTGGGGCGCCTGGAATTTCGGCAAGAACAAGCCCGCGGCCAAGAGCCTGCTGATGCATCTCTCGCAGGCGTCGTCGGCCGAAAAGATGGTGGCCGCCAGCAGCGGTTTCGACCTGCCGTCCTTTGCCAACCTCACCACCTTCAAGACCTGGGCCGAGGAAGGCCCGCCCAAGGGCACGCTTTATCACTACGCCAACCCGCATAACCATCAGGTCCTGTCGATCGCCGCCGCACCGGCACCACCCAAGATCGCAGTGCAGATCTATAACCAAGGCTTGATGACCAAGATGGCGGTGCGGCACTTTCAGGGCGAGGCGATGGAGAAGACCCTCGACTGGGCCACGGCTGAGATCGAAGGGTTCATGCGGACCTGAGTGCCGCAACGCGCACAGAGATTATTCGCAGGAGGTAAGCCAGAAAACAACGCGGCACACAGGCCGCCCAGATCGAACCAATCAAGAAAAGAAAGCGCTTCCACGGGAGGATCGATATGGCGAAAATCAGACTGTCACGGCGTACGTTCAACAGGCTGGCCGCCGGCACGGCGCTGGCCGCACCGTTTGTGCGCGGCGCCCATGCCGCGGGCAAGCTGACGATCGGCTTCTGGGACCACTGGGTGCCGGGCGCCAACAAGGCCACCACCGATCTGGTCAACGAATGGGCCGAGAAGGAAAAGGTCGAGGCCAAGATCGATTACATCACCTCGCAAGGTTTCAAGCTGCTGCTGACCGCAGCAGCCGAAGCCCAGGCCCGCTCGGGTCACGACATCATGGCGATGGCAACCTGGGATGCCGCGGACTACGCCGACAAGCTCGAGCCCATGAACGACGTCGTGGAGCCGTTGATCAAGCAGAACGGCGCCGTCAACGCCACCGTGGAATATCTCGGCAGGATCGACGGCAAATGGACCGCCGTGCCGGCGACAGTCGGCAGCCAGATGAAGGGCCCCTGCACGCGCATCGACCTGATGAAGCAGCATGCCGGCATCGACATCCAGGCGATGTACCCGGCCGGGTCTGAACCCAAGGCAGACAACTGGAACTACGATACCTTCCTGAAAGCGGCCGAGGCCTGTCACAAGGGCGGCACGCCGTTCGGTATCGGCCTGGGCGTGACGTCCGATTCGGTCGACACCATCGGCGCCATCTTCCACGGCTTCGGCGCCGTGCTGGTCGACGCCAAGGGCAACATCACGGCCAAGTCGGATGCGGTGCGCCAGGCGCTCGACTACTACAAGCGGCTGATGGCGTTCCTGCCGACCGACGTCATCTCGTGGGACGACTCGTCGAACAACAAGTGGCTGGTCTCGGGCAAAGGCGCGCTGATCATGAACCCGCCCAGCGCCTGGGCAGTGGCCAAGCGCGACGCGCCGCAGGTTGCCGAGCAATGCTGGACTCACGGCATGCCGGCCGGACCGAAGGGCCGCTTCGGACCGTACCTGCCGTTCTTCTGGGGCACCTGGAACTTCGGCAAGAACAAGTCGGCTGCCAAGAGCCTGCTAACCCACCTCTCGCAGCCGGCAGCGGTCGAGAAGATGGTGGTGGCCAGCGGCGGCTACGACCTACCCTCTTTTGCCAACCTGACGACCTTCAAGACCTGGGCCGAGGAAGGCCCGCCCAAGGGCACGCTGTACCACTACCCGAACCCGTACAATCATCAGGTCCTGTCGATCGCGGCCGCCCCGGCGCCGCACAAGATCGCGCGGCAGATCTATACGCAGGGCCTGATGACCAAGATGGCCGTGCGTCATTTCCAAGGAGAGGCCATGGACAAGACGCTTGCCTGGGCGACGAGCGAGCTCGAGGGCTTCACGCGGACGTGAGTCCGAAGGGAGGATCGACATGTCCAAACTTTCGCGACGAACATTTCAGAGTCTCGCCACCGCCACGGCGCTCACCGCGCCGTTCGTGCGCGGCGCCCACGCTGCCGGCAAGCTGTCGATGGGCTTCTGGGATCACTGGGTGCCGGGCGCCAACAAGGCCACCACGGACCTGGTCAACGAGTGGGCCACCAAGGAAAAGGTCGAGGTGCAGATCGACTACATCACCTCGCAGGGCAACAAGAACCGCCTCACCATCGCGGCCGAGGCGCAGGCCCGATCCGGCCATGACATCATGGCGCTGCCGTCGTGGGAGCCGCACGACAAGGCCAAGCTGCTGGAGCCGCTCGACGAGCTGATGGGTCCGCTGATCCAGCAGAACGGCAAGGTCAACGCGACAGTGGAGTATCTGGGCAAGGCGGACGGCAAGTGGATCGTGGTACCGGCCACGGTCGGCAGCCAGATCAAGGGGCCCTGCTCGCGCATCGACCTCCTGAAGCAGCATGCCGGCATCGACATCCAGGCACTGTACCCGGCCGGCAGCCCGCCCAAGACCGAGACCTGGACCATGGACGCCTACCTCAAGGCGGCCGAGGCTTGCCACAAGGCCGGCTTCCCGTTCGGCATCGGCATCGGCGGAACGGCCGACTCGGTCGACAGCGCCGGCGCGATCTTCTCGTCCTTCGGCGCCGTACTGGTCGACGCCGGCGGCAACATCACGGTGAAGTCCGACGCGGTCCGCCAGGCGCTCGACTACTACAAGCGGCTGGTGGCGGTGATGCCGCCTGATATCGCGGCCTGGGATGATGCGTCCAACAACAAGTGGCTAGTGTCGGGCAAGGGCGCGTCGATCATGAACCCGCCCAGCGCCTGGGCGGTGGCCAAGCGCGACGCACCGCAGATCGCCGAGCAGCTGTGGACGCATGGCATGCCAGCCGGCCCCAAGGGCCGGTTCGCGCCGTTCGTGCCCTACTTCCTGGGCGTCTGGTCGTTCAGCCGCAACAAGTCGGCGGCGAAGAGCCTGCTGATGCACCTCTCGCAGGCGTCGTCGGCCGAGAAGATGGTGGCGGCCAGCGGCGGTTATGACCTGCCCTCGTTCGCCAACCTGACGACCTTCAAGACCTGGGCCGAAGAAGGCCCGCCCAAAGGCACGCTCTATCACTATCCCAATCCCCACGATCACCAGGTCCTGTCGATGGCTGGCGCGCCGGCGCCGCCGAAAATCGCGGTGCAGATCTACACGCAAGGCATCATGACCAAGATGGTGGCGCGCCAGGCGCAAGGGGAAGCGATGGAGAAGACGCTGAACTGGGCCGCGGGTGAGCTCGAAGGCTTCATGCGGACATGATCGAGTTGAAACGAATTGCCTGCGTTCATCGCCGGATGCGCTTCCAGCGGAGCGCTCCCGGCGACAAGAGATCAAGGAGCTCTCATGGCTGACATCGCAGCATCACGCGCCGGCGCCATGAACGGCGCTGCGGGGCGGTCGAGCCTGCATCGCCTGATGCAGCGCAAGTCGACCATCGCCTTCCTGATGGCGCTGCCGCTGATCCTCGTCATCGGATTGCTGGTGGCCTATCCGGCTGTCTATTCGATGTATCTCGCGACGCTCAACAAATCGATGGAGCGCTTCGTCGGGTTCGGCAACTTCACCTTCCTGTTCGGACGCGAGACGTTCTGGCTGGTGGTGAAGCAATCCTGCATCTTCGCGATCACGGCCGTCATCTTCAAAGCACTGATCGGCTTCGTCGTGGCGCACTTCGTGCACAACATCCCGACCAGGGGCCAACGCAAGTGGCGCGGCATGCTGCTGGTGCCCTGGGTCATCCCGCCGGCGATGAGCACGCTGGCGTGGCTGTGGCTGTTCGATCCCTCCTACAGCGCCTTCAACTGGATCCTGGCGCTGTTCGGCATGGATCCGATTCCCTGGACGGGCAACGGCAACTGGGCCCGCTTCTCCGTCATCCTGGTGAACATCTGGATCGGCGCGCCGTTCTTCATGATCATGTACCTGGCGGCCCTGAAGTCGGTGCCCGAGCAGCTCTACGAAGCCGCCGCCATCGACGGTGCCACCTGGTGGCAGCGCATCTGGTACGTCACGCTGCCGATGATGCGCAACATCATCGCCATCACCGCCCTGTTCTCGCTGATCGTCACCTTCGCCAACTTCGACATCGTGCGCATCCTGACGGCCGGCGGTCCAATCGACTACACCCATATCTTCGCGACCTGGGCCTTCCGTGTCGGTATCGAAAGCGGCGACATCCCGCTCGGCGCCGCCGTGTCGCTGTTCATGGTGCCGATCCTGGCCGTGGCGGCGTGGTTCATCTTGCGCGACATCAACAAGCGGGGGAATGAAGCATGACCGTGATGACCGCCGACGGCGCCCCCGCGGCACGGCGCCCGCAATACGGCAGCATGAGCAAGAGCCGGCGCTGGGCGTTGCGCTGGTCGTACTTCTTCCTGGTGCTGTTCGCGATCTTCTTCCTGACACCGCCCGTCTACATGTTCATCACGTCGCTGAAGACCAGCGCCGAGATCTCGGCGGCGACCAACCCATGGTGGGTTTTCAACCCGACGCTGAGCAACTACATCGAGCTGCTGACGCAAAACCAGTATCTGGTGTTCTTCCGCAATTCGGCGATCGTGTCGGTGTTCGTCGTGGCGATCACCATGGTCATCAGCGTGTTGGCGGCTTTCTCGCTGGCGCGCATGAAGTTCTGGGGCTCGGCGACATTGGCGACCGGCGTGTTCCTGACCTACCTGATCCCCGATACGCTGCTCTTCATCCCGTTGTTCAAGACATTCGCCTTCATCCGCGACACGCTCGACATCGAGCTGATGAACCACTGGTGGACGCTGATCATCCTCTATCCGACACTGACCGTGCCGTTCTGCACCTGGATCATGATCGGCTACTTCGCCAGTATCCCCAAGGAGCTCGACGAGGCGGCGCTGATCGACGGCGCGACCTGGATGCAGACGCTAACCAAGATCTTCATTCCGGTGGCGTTGCCGGGCATCATCGCCGCCACCATCTTCGCCTTCACCGTCTCATGGGCCCAGTTCCTCTATCCGCTCGCCTTCACGACCTCGACCGATCAGCTCGTGCTGCCGGTCGGCATCGTGACCACCCTGATCAAGGGCGACGTCTTCAACTGGGGGCAGATCATGACCGGCGCGCTCCTGGGTGCGGCGCCGCCCTTGATCATCTATGCCTTCCTGATGGACTACTACATTGCCGGCCTGACCGCCGGCGCCACCAAGGGCTGACGATTTGAGTATTGAGTACCTTTCCCGCAACGCCGGGGAAGGTACTGAGACTGCAACAGGGAGTTCCGGACCCACATGGCACAAGTGACGTTGCGCAAGGTCGTAAAGAACTACGACGAGACGCCAGCCGTCCGCGGTATCGACCTCGAGATCGCCGACAAGGAATTCATCGTCCTGGTCGGCCCCTCCGGCTGCGGCAAGAGCACGACCCTGCGCATGATCGCAGGCCTGGAGGAGATCAGTGACGGCGAAATCGCCATCGGCGGCGATGTCGTGAACGACGTGCCGCCCAAGGACCGGGACATCGCCATGGTGTTCCAGAACTACGCCCTCTACCCGCACATGAGCGTGTTCGAGAACATGTCGTTCGGGTTGCGTCTGAAACGCGTGGCCAAGGACGAGATCCGCCGCCGTGTGGATGATGCGGCGCGCATCCTCGACATCACCGAGCTGCTCGACCGCAAGCCCAAGCAGCTGTCGGGCGGTCAACGCCAGCGCGTCGCCATGGGCCGCGCCATCGTGCGCGATCCCAAGGTGTTCCTGTTCGATGAGCCGCTGTCGAACCTCGACGCCAAGCTGCGCGTGCAGATGCGCACCGAGATCAAGAAGGTGCACCAGAAAGTGCGAACCACCACCGTCTACGTCACCCACGATCAGGTCGAGGCCATGACCTTGGCCGACCGCGTGGTGGTGATGAACGGCGGCATCATCGAGCAGGTCGGCGCACCCAACGACCTCTACCACACACCGAACACCAAGTTCGTCGCCGGTTTCATCGGTTCGCCGGCGATGAATTTCATTCCGTGCAAGCTGGAAGAGGCCGCCGGCGCCCTGCGGGCGCGGGTGTCGGACACGATCTCGTTCCCGGTGCCGGCCAGCCGCACGGCGCGCTACAGGCCGCACGCCGGCAAGAGCTCGCTGCTCGTCGGCCTGCGGCCGGAGCACATCCGCGAGGAGCCGCGCCATCTCGAACCCGACCAGCACGTCTTCGAGGTCGGGCTGGAGGTAACCGAGCCGATGGGTATGGAGACGTTGGTCTACTTCATGATCGACGGCACCGAGATCTGCGGCCGGGTCAATCCCAACGCCGGCGCCGTCGATGGCGGCAAGATGAAGCTGATGGCCGATCTTGCCAACCTGCATCTGATTGACGACAGCACCGGGAAAGTGCTCTGAAAAGCAGTCACGCGAACTCTGGCGGCGCCCTACGAGGGCGCCGCTGCCGTTTCAAACCAGACGTTGCGAGGGGAACATGGGAGCGTTGCAAGGCAAGATCGCGTGGGTGACCGGCGCCGGCAGCGGCATCGGCCAGGCGGCCGCCATCGCCTTGGCGCGTGAGGGAGCAACCGTGGTGCTCACCGGCCGACGCAAGGAGCCGCTGGCAGAGACGGCGGCGGCGATCAAGACGGATGGCGGCAAGGCGGCCGTCAAGCCCGGCGACCTGATGAAGGCGTCCGCCGTCGGCCGCATCGCCGCCGACATCGAGAAAACGTTCGGTCGGCTCGACATCCTGGTCAACAACGCCGGCCTCAACATCACCGAACGCAGTTGGCGGCAGCTCAAGCCGGATGGTGTCGACACGGTGGTCCACGGCAACCTGTCGAGCGCGTTCTACTGCGCCATCGCCGTGCTGCCGATGATGCGCAAGCAGAAGGACGGTGTGCTGATCCATACGGCATCGATGGCCGGCCGCGTGGTCAGTCCGCTGAGCGGTACCGCCTACACCGCCGCCAAGCACGCCGTCGTGGCGATGAGCCACTCGCTGAACATGGAGGAGTGCGTCAACGGCATCCGCTCGTGCGTCATCTGCCCGGGCGAGGTGGCGACGCCGATCCTCGACAAGCGTCCTGTGCCGGTCAGCAAGGAAGATCGCGCCAAGATGGTGCAGTCCGGGGATTGCGGCGACCTGATCCGCTATATCGCCTGCCTGCCGCCCCATGTCTGCATCAACGAAGTGCTGATCACGCCGACGTGGAATCGCGGCTACGTCGCCGGCCTGCAACAGCCGCACGTCGGTGCCGGCAAGAAGTGAGTTTGACGCAAGGCATCTCAACCGGACCGCGCGGTCCGGTTGAAGCACCATGACCAAGGGAGTCTGCGTACATGACCGTCACCATTGCGGCCCAGTCCCTGTCGGATTTCGTGCGCGATATCTTCACCGCGGCCGGCTGCTCGGCCGACGAGGGCACGCGTATCGGCCGGTACCTGGTCGAGGCCAACCTGACCGGGCATGACAGCCACGGCGTGATCCGCGTACCACGCTATCTGCAGATGCTGCGGGACAAGGCGGTCGTCGCCGACGCCGCGGTCGACATCGTGATCGACACGCCAGTGCTGGCCGTGGTCGACGGCAAGTATGGCTTCGGCCAGACGGTGGGACCGCAGGCGGTGCGGATCGGCATCGACAAGTGCAAAACGATGGGCCTGTCCGCTGTCGCCCTGCGCAACGCCGGCCACACCGGGCGCACCGGCGACTTCGCCGAGATGGCCGCCGCCGAAGGGCTGGTGTCGGTCCATTTCGTCAACGCCCGCGGCAGCGTGCTGGTCGCCCCCTACGCCGGCGTCGACCGCCGCTTCTCCACCGCGCCCTATTGCGTCGGCATCCCCCGCCCCGGCCAGCCGCCGCTGGTGCTCGATTTCGCCACGTCGATCGTGGCCGAGGGCAAGGTCCTGGTCGCCAGTCAGGGCGGCAAGAAGATCCCCGACGACGCCCTCATCGGACCCGACGGCGCGCCGAGCAGCGATCCTCATCTGCTTTACGGTGACTACACGCCGGACGGGCCGCGCGTCCATCGCCAGGGCAAAGGCGCCATCCGTGCCTTCGGCGATCACAAAGGATCCGGCCTCGCCTTCATGTGCGAACTGCTGGGCGGCGCACTCACCGGTAACGGCGCGACGCAGGACGGGCAGCGTTTCGCCAACGGCATGTTCTCGTTCTACGTCGACCCCCAAATTGTCGACCCTGCCGGCTTCTTCGATCCGGAGGTCGTGCGCTACACCCAGGTCGTCAAGAGCTCACGGCCGGCCACGCCGGGGAACGACGTGGTGGTGCCGGGCGAACCCGAGATCCGCACGCGGGCCAAGCGCACGGCCGACGGCGTGCCGCTGCCCGACGACACGTGGGCCAGCATCATCGGCGCGGCGCGCGCCGCCGGGCTGGACGAGCGGCGGATACAACAAGCGACGCGTTGAGCGCGACTGTCGAACACCTCTTCCCGCTCTCGCGGGGAGAGGCGACGTCAGCATCACACTTTCCGCGTGAAGCTCTGCTTGTCGTAAGCCCGCACCGGATCGTGCTGCCAGTGATAGGCCATCTGGCGTGCCGCGGTGCAGGCGAGTTCCTCGTCGTGGAGCTTGCTGACCAGGTGAAAGCTCATATCGATGCCGGCCGAAATGCCGGCTGACGTGATCACGCGGCCCGCTTCGACCCACGCCAGGTTTTCCACGACGTCGACGGCCGGGAACTCGCGGCGCAGGTCGGCGATGTCCTCCCAATGCGTCGTCGCCCTGAGACCGTCCAGCAACCCCGCCTGAGCCAGCAGGAAAGCACCAGTGCACACCGACGCGACAAGTCGTGCCGCCGGCGCCCGGCGTTTGATCCAGGCGATCGTCGCCGCACTCGCGCGGGGCTGGTCCATGATGCCCCCTGGAATGAGCAGCAGATCGATGCGCGGATGGGCATCGAAACTGTAGTGCGGCTTCACCTGGAAGCCATAGCGCGCCGATACGATGTCGGCCGTCTCGGCGACGAAGAACGCTTTGAAGAGGACGTCTTCCTTGTTGCGATCGCGTTGCGCCACGCGCGAGGTCACCGAGAACGCCTCGAACGGACCGCAGAAATCGAGGACTTCGGCATCCGGGAAAAGCAGGATACCCACGTTCATGGCGATCGCTCCGACCTTGCACGCTAATGATCCAACAGGAAGACTGGATCTCGGCAATGGTTCGTCTATGGTCAAAGGGCTTTGGCTGAAATGACATTTAAGCGGCAAAACCTGCCACGACCGCCTTCCCAGCGAAGGCCCCTGTTCGAGATTCGTCCATGACCAAGATCCTGATCGACTGCGATCCCGGCCACGACGATGCTGTGGCACTGCTGTTTGCCGCGCGGCATCTGGAGCTGGTCGGCATTACGACGGTCCATGGCAACAGCTCGCTGGAGAACACCACGCGCAACGCCCTGGCGCTGCTGGAACTGGCCGGCCTCGACATCCCTGTCGCCCGCGGCTGCGCCGGACCCTGGGTCGGCAACGCGACCTATGCGCCGCATATCCACGGCAAGAGCGGCCTGGATGGCGCCACGCTGCCGCAACCGACGCGGCAACTCGTCGAGGCGCATGCGGTCGATTTCATCATCGACCAGGCGCAACGCCATCGCGGCGAGCTGGTGGTCGCCGTGATCGGCCCGCAGACCAACCTGGCCATGGCGCTGCGGCGCGAACCGCGGTTGGCCCAGTGGCTGCGCGAAGTCACCGTCATGGGCGGCTCGACCACGACCGGCAACGTCACGCCGGCCGCCGAGTTCAACATCTATTGCGATCCCGAGGCCGCCGCCGCGGTCTTCGCCAGCGGTATCCCGATCCGCATGGTCGGCTTGAATGTCACACGCCGCACCGGCTTCTCGTCGGCCGACGTCGAGCGCTTGCGCAGCAGCGGCCGGCGCGTCGCCGGCGTGATCGCCGACCTGCTGGCTTTCTATCTGGCCCGCCAGCGCGAAAGCTTCGGGCTCGATCTGGCGCCCATGCACGACGTATGCGCCGTCATTCCCTACGCCTTCCCGGACCTGATCCGCTACGGCCGGACGTCGGTCCAGGTCGAGCTGGGGGGCGCGCTGACGCGCGGCATGACCGTCTGCGACCTGCGTGCGTTTCATCCGGCCACCCGCCTGCCGGCGGAACTGACCAAGGGCGGCAACGCCCAGGTCGCCCTGGAGGCTGACAGTCGCCTCTTGATCGACCGGGTGATCGAGACGATTCTGGCCTATCCCTGAGTCAGCCGGAGCGGCGCCATGACGTTCAGCATCCAGCGTATCGATCACGTCGTTCTGCGCGTTCACGATCTTGATCGAATGATTCGATTCTACGAGCAGGCTCTGGGCTGCAATGTCGAGCGACGACTCGATCGATTGCAGCTGGTTCAACTGCGGGCCGGCGCGTGCCTGCTTGATCTGGTCAAGAGCGACGCGACGCGCACCGGCCCGAACATGGATCATCTCTGCTTTCGCGTCGATCCATTCAGCCTGACCGATATCCAGCAGGCACTGCAGCCGTTCGGCATCGCGCCGGGCGAAGTCGTGCAACGCTACGGTGCCGAGGGTGATGGACCGTCGATCTATTTCGACGATCCTGAAGGTAACCAGATCGAGCTCAAAGGACCGGCCACGAGTCCGCCACTGCGCGGCTAGCACCGGTCACACAAATGTCCCCGGCCATGTCCGGGATGACGGCAGACGGCACCGAGTGGTCGATCTAGAGTCGTGATCATCTCGATGCGCTGCCGTGCAGGAACATTACGGCGTGCAATGCATGTCAAACTTGGGCCACATTGAGTGGGCCGCATACCGCGCCGTTGCGTTCGGCGTAGCGCGCTTATCCACAATTCGGAGCTGTTGGGGGTTATTGAGTGTTCGTGCGTTCCAGGTGGTTTTCGTTTCCCGGTCGGCCAACGTCTGCGTTGCTGCCGATATGTGATTGCTTTGCCTCACGGTGCTCCCGATGAGGCGCTCGGTGCGCATCGGCTGCGGCGCCGGATTTTCCTCCGACCGTCTCGAGCCCGCCATCGATCTCGCGCAGCGGGGCGCGCTTGACTACCTGGTGTTCGAGTGCCTGGGCGAGCGAACCATGGCGTTCGGCCATCGCGACCGCATGCTCGATGGCTCAAAGGGCTATAACCCGCACACGGCGCAGCGCATGCGCGCCGTGCTGGCCGCCTGCCGCAAGAGCGGCACGGTCGTCGTCACCAACATGGGTGCCGCCAACCCCCTGGCGGCGACGCAGTTGACCGTCGGCATCGCCCGCGAACTGGGACTGGCCGGCCTTAAGGTGGCCTGCATCGAGGGCGATGACGTCACCCGCCAGATCGGCCCCGGCACGGCGCTGCACGATCGCGACGGCACCGTGCGCGATGTCGGGCTGCCCGTGGTCGGCGCCAACGCCTATCTCGGCGCCGACGCCCTGCTGCCGGCGTTGAAGGCGGGCGCCGACGTGATCATCGCCGGCCGGATTGCCGATCCGTCGCTGTTCGTGGCGCCGCTGGCGTTCCGCTTCGGCTGGGGACTCGACGACTGGCAGCTGCTGGGCCGCGGCACTGCTGTCGGCCATCTGCTGGAATGCGGCATGCAGGTCACCGGCGGCTACTTCGCGGATCCCGGTTTCAAGGATGTGCCTGGGCTGGTCGATTGCGGCTTTCCCATCGCCGAGGTCGGCTTCGACGGCGGCTTCACCATCACCAAGCTGCCCGACACGGGCGGCTGCGTCACCACGGCGACGGTCAAGGAGCAGTTGCTCTACGAGGTCCACGATCCCGCCACCTACCTCACACCTGATGTCACCGCCGATTTCTCGCGCATCGCCATCGAGCAGCTCGAGCCTGACCGCGTCCATGTCAACGGCGCCGACGGACAGCCACGACCCGACAAGCTGAAGGTCACGGTCGGCTTCGACGGCGGTTTCCTCGCCGAGGGCGGCATCAGCTACGCCGGCCCCAACGCGCAGGCCCGGGCCCGGCTTGCCGGCGAGGTGGTCTGGCAGCGCCTGTCGCGCAACAACGCCCTGCTGGGCGACCTGCGCATCGACATGATCGGAGTCAATTCTCTGCACGGCACGGCGCATGCGCCGGTGACCGACAGCGAGGATGTGCGGCTGCGCGTGGCGATGCGTTCGCGCCGCCGCGATGATATCGATACGATGCTGTGGGAGGTCGAGGCCCTGCTGTGCTGCGGACCGGCGGGCGGCGGCGGCTATCGCGGATCGATCTCGCCCTGTGTCGTCACCCACTCGGCCCTGGTCGCGCGCGACCAGGTGCGGCCCACCATGCGGATGTTCACGGCATGAGCGATCGCCTGAAGGTACACGACATCGCCCACGCCCGCGCCGGCGACAAGGGCGACATCGCCAGTGTCTCGGTCTGGGCCTACGATCCCAAGGACTACCCGCTGCTCAAGAGCCAACTCACCGCCGAGCGGCTCAAGGCAACCTTTCCGAAGTTGCTGCGCGGCAGCGTGACCCGCTACGAACTGGATCACCTGCATGGCCTGAACTTCGTGTTGCGCGATGCGCTGGAGGGCGGGGTCAACACGTCGCTCAATCTCGACTCGCACGGCAAGTCGTTCAGCTACCTGATCCTGGGACTTGAGATCGACGGGCCTGAGCTCCCCTCACCCTGAGGAGCAGCCCGCAGGCCCTTCGACACGCTCAGGAGCGTCTCGAAGGGTGGGAACCGCACCACGTCCGTAGCCCATCCTTCGAGACGGCCGCTCCGCGGCCTCCTCAGGATGAGGTTGGTGGTGATCCACCGCTGAAGCGGGCTCAGCGGACGATGATCTCGTTGTCGACGCTGCGAACGCCCTTCACGCCACGGGCGACCTGCGCCGCGCGAAGGCGCTCGCGGTCCGAATTGACACGGCCGCTCAGTCTTACATTGCCGTTCAGGGTGGTGACTCCGACATCGCCGAAGTGAACCGTCGGATCGTCAATGTACCGGGCCCGGATGTTGTTGGTGATGGTCGAATCATCGACATATTCGGCGACGTTCTGGCGGCCTTCGAACACGTCGCATGCCGCGATCGGCGCCGCCAACGCCAAAACGGCTATCAGGCGGATCGATGATGAAGTGAGTTTCACGAAAACCTCCTTGGCAAGGGGACGTCGGCAATAACGCTGTTGCATTGCCGACGTTGCGAGCCTGCCAAGGCAGCCATCATGTGATCGCGCGGCAACGACTAACAGCGATCGCAATACGGGCTGTAGTATCGGTCGTCGCGATTGCGGCGCTTGGGTGTGGTCGCTGCGCCGACGCCGGCACCCAACGCACCGCCTATGACGGCACCCGCGAGCGGACTGTTGCCGGTCGCCGCGCCAACGACGGCACCCGAACCGGCGCCAATCGCGCCACCCGACAGCGCGCGTTTGCCCCACGTGTCGCCGCACGCGCCTGCCAGCAGAGCGACAAAGGACAGAGCGACAACACTACTTCTCGACATCATAAGCTTCTCCCTTGGAATGCCTGGTATACGCCACTCACGAGCATGGGTTGCCGTATTGGGTACGCATGCATCGTCGCAAGAGAATGGAGCCGAAATGTCGTCGCGAAGGCGCTGACAATGTGGCCAATGATGGCAGACCTGTGATCAAGTTGGTGCTCCATCCCCAGCCCGGCGGGCATCCCGCCGCCGGGAACGCGCAGCTTCAGGGCCTGATCACAATCGGTGTGCCATCGGGCACGAGCGACCAGATTTCGCGGATCTCGCGGTTCGTCACCGCGATGCAGCCGACGGTCCAGTCGCGCCGCTGGCGCCACCACGCCGCCAGCCAACCGCTGCCGTTGGGCTGGCCGTGAATCATGATATCGCCACCGGGCGCGACACCGGCGGCGCGGGCAGCGGCGATGTCGGGTTCGACCGGATAGGAAACGTGCAGCGAGAGATGGAAGCGGCTCTGCGGGTTGCGCCAGTCGATGACATAGCGGCCTTCGGGGGTCCGACCGTCGCCCTCCTGTCGTTTGTGGCCGACGGGCGCGAAGCCCAGTGCCGCGCGGTACGTGCGCAACACACGGCCGCCGCGGCTGAGGATCAGCAGACGCCGGGCCTTGCGCACCTCGACCAGATCGGCGCGCTGTTCCGCCGGCACGAGAACGGGAACTGCCATGTCGCGTCGCTCATACAACATGGCATGCTTTCCCGACCAGCCCGCGGCAACGCGATCGTGATACGCCGCCCCTCCCCCATGGCCACAGGATCGCCCACAATCGATATCACCATGCCCTGGGCGCGTCCGACGGGATCGCGTTCGCCCTCTCGCCGTGTGCCCATGTTCCGTATCGCCCTCTGCACCTGCCTCACCGTCACGTCATTCGCCCTGTCGCCGGTCAGCGCCGCCGACCTGCTGCCGCATGAGGCCAGTTACGTCGTGCGGCTGGGGACATCGCCGACGGCACCGCCGGTCGGCACGGCGCGCCAGTTGCTCGGCATGGATTGCCAGGTCTGGCGCCTGGAACGCGACATCAAGACCGACATAGGCCTCACCGCCGGTTTGCGGCTCACCTCCGAGTCGGAATTGCGCGGCGCTGAACCGCGTGACGGCAGCGCATTCGACTACCAGCTGCGGCGGGCGCAGAACGGCCGCGAACAGGCGGTCACTGGCCGCGTGAAGGCCGGCAAGGAAGGCGCGCAAGCCACCATCGTGTGGCCCTCGCGGCCGGTCACTTTCGAGCTGCCGACGGGCATCACCCTGCCCGTGGCGGCATTCGCGCGCCTGATCGATACGCTCAAGGGCGGCGCCACAAGCTTCAGCTTCAGCCTGTTCGATCCCGAACTGACCGGCGATGCGCTACAAATCGATGGCGGCGTGGTGCCGGCCGACACGCTGCGGCCGGCACGCGCCGAAGGTCCCAAGCTGCCTGAGGGCACGGCGTGGCCGGTCGAGATCAGCTTCACGCGGGCCGGCGGACGGACGCTATTCACGGTAACCTTGCTGCTGCACGAGGCCGGAATCCTCGACCGCTTGACGATCAACACCGGGCTGATCGCCGCCAGTGCCGACCTGGTTACCCTCACGCCGTTTCCCCGTCCCGAATGCCCGACGTCCTGAACGGCGCCGCTCGCCGCTACGCGGAACGGCAACAAGGCTAGCCCAGACGCAGCGGCAATCGCCGCAAGCGCTGGCCCGTTGCCGCGAAGATCGCATTGGCGACGGCGGGCGCGATGGGTGGCGTGCCGGGCTCGCCGACACCACCCATGGGCGCCTCATCGCTGCGTACGATCGTGGTCTCGATCCGGGGCATGGCGTCGATGCGCAGGACCGGGTAGTCGTCGAACTGACGCTGCTCGACCCTCCCCTTGCTGATCGTGATCTCGCCATGGAGCGCCGCCGTCAGGCCATAGACGATGCCGCTCTCCATCTGCGCGCGGACGATGTCGGGATTGACCACCTGCCCGCAATCGATCGCGCACACGACGCGCTTGACGGTGATCGCTGTGCCCGCGACCGAGACCTCGGCGACCTGCGCCACGATCGAGCTGAACGATGCGCGCAACGCAATCCCGCGACCGCTGCCGGCCGGCAGCGGTGTCCCCCAGTCGGCGCCGCTGGCGGCCGCATCGAGCACTTTCCTGTGGCGCGGCTTGTCGCGCAGCAGATCGCGGCGCAGCGCCAGCGGCTCGACGTTCAATGCGTGCGCGATCTCGTCGAGGAAGCATTCGTCGAAGAAAGCCGTGTGTGAATGCCCCACCGAGCGCCAGAAGCCGACCGGGACTGGCCCCTTGGGCACGACGGTGGAGAGACGATGGAAGTCGAAGGCGTAGGGCAGGTTCTCGATGCTGTTGGGGTCTGGATCACCTGGCTCGGAAATGCCCAGCACCCGGTTGGTGAACTGGCTCGAGGCCGACTGGCCGACCAGCACCGAGTCCCAGGCGATGGCGCTGCCCAGCGATCCCGCCGCACCGTCCGGCGGCAGCGTCGCCGCCAGGCTGGCGAGCGCCATGGGGCGGTAGAAATCGTGCCGGATGTCCTCTTCGCGCGACCACAGCACCTGCACCGGCGCGCCGCGCACCGCCTTGGCCACGGCGACGGCCTGCTTCACGAGATCGATTTCCGCCCGCCGGCCGAAGCCGCCGCCGAGAAATGTCGTGTGAACCGTGACCTTGTCCTGCGACAGGTCGGCTTCCCTGGCGGCGGCGTAACGCACGAGCGACGCGGACTGGTTGGGCATCCAGAGTTCCAGGCCGGAGTCATCCAGGCGCGCCGTACAGTTCATCGGCTCCATCGTGGCGTGCGCCAGGTAGGGTGCGCGATAGACGGCTTCGATGCGCCTGGTCTTGCCGGTCAGCAGGGCGATATCACCGCTCGCCCGCGCTTCCTTGCGATCACCCGAGGCGGCCTGGATTTCGTACTCGTGCCACAGGGCATCGCTGTGCAGCGCTGCGTTCGGTCCGTCATTCCAAGTGATCTCGAGCCCTTCGGCGAGGCACTTCTCGGCGCGCCACCAGTTGTCGGCGACGACAGCGACGGCGGCGGGCAGCTCGACGATCTTCTTGACGCCGGCCGGCAATCCGCCGGCTGGCGGCGTCACGCTCTTCAGGCTGCCGCCGAAGGTCGGACAGTTTCTCACGGCCGCGTGCAGCAGGCCGGGTGGACGGACATCGATGCCGAAGGTGGCCCGGCCGGTGACCTTGTCGTGCAGGTCGAGCCGTGGCACCGACGTGCCGATGATCGTGAAGCTGGCCGGCTTCTTGAGCGGCACGTCGCGCAGCGGCACCAGATCACCGATGGCGTCGAGGAGCTCGCTGTAGCGCGCAACCTTGACCCCGCCGCGACCGCGCACTTCGCCATCGACCACGCGCAGATCGCTCTGCGCCAGGCTGAATTTCCGCGCCGCCGCGCGTAGCAGCAGCTCGCGCGCCGAGGCACCGGCCAGCCGCATCGGCTGCCAGGCATCGCGCGCCGATGTGCTGCCGCCGGTAGCCGCCACGCCCAGCACGCCCATCAGCTTGCCGGCGAACCAACGCGCGCCGTCGACCATCATGCCGGTCTGCTCGGGCGAGAACGGCAGGCCATCCAGCAGGATCTCGACGTTGCGATAGATGCCGTTCTCGGGCGGCTCCTCGACGCGCACATCGCCCCAGCGCACGTCCATCTCCTCGGCGACGAGCTGGGCCAGGGCCGTATGGATGCCCTGCCCCATCTCGGCCCGCGGCGCGGCCACAACGATGCCGCCATCCTTCGTCAGCTTGACCCAGCCGTTCAGCGCCACCTCGCCCGCTTTCGCCGGAAACTGCGCGCCGCTGCCCAACCGGTCGCGCTCACGCGCAAACCAGTAGCCGACGACCAGTGCACCGCCGGCCAAAGTGCCGCCGATGATCACCTTGCGCCGCGTGAGCTTCATGGGTTTGCCTTCCAGGCGCTTCGTGCTTGTTCTTGAGCGACACGGTAGCAGAGTGCTTCCCGGGCGTCCGCAAAAGATGACGACTACGTCAGAAATCCGACCGGATTGACTTCTCCCCGGCGGTCCAGCATGTTCGCCGCATGCGCGTGCAGTTCATCCTGACGTCGAAAAAAGCCCCGTGGCCCGGGGCCGACGGACTTCGTTTGCGCTGATCGCTGCGCATCGCAAGCACCAAAGGACCCCGCCGGATGGACGGGGTTTTTTGTTGGCCTCGCGCCTCCGGCACTACAAAGGAGAGCGCGAATGACGACCCCCACCACGACCGGCCCACACGGGATCTGGCTGCCCCTGGTGACGCCGTTCCGCGACGGCGAATTGGACGAGACATCGCTGAAGCGGTTGGTCCGCCACTACGCCGCGCAGCCGATCGACGGCCTGATTCTGGCGGCCACCACCGGCGAAGGCCTCACGCTCGACGAGGACGAGCTGGCACGGCTGGTCAACATCGTCGCCGCCGACCTCGGCGGCCGGCTGCCGGGCTATCTCGGGGTTTCCGGCAGCGACACGCGCAAGCTCGTCAAGGTCCTGGACCGCACCGCGGCATGGCCGATCGATGGCTACCTGATCGCCTGCCCCTACTACACGCGACCCTCGCAGGAAGGCTTGTTCCGCCACTTTGCCACTTTGGCGCGCGACACCGACAAGCCGATCATGGTCTACAACATCCCCTACCGCACCGGCGTCAACATGAGCACCGAGACGATGCTGCGGCTGGCCGAGCTGCCCAACATCGTCGGTACCAAGGATTGCTGCGTCGACGCAGCGCAGTCGTTTGACCTGTTGCGCGCGCGTCCGCCGGGTTTCGCCGTGCTGACCGGCGAGGATGCGCTGTTCTACGGTGCGCTGACCCAGGGCGCCAATGGCGGCATTCTCGCCGCGGCACATGTCGAGACACGGCTGTTCGCGCGCGTCTACAACGCGGTGCACGGCGGCAATCACAGTGCCGCGCTCGCGGTGTGGCAGGATCTCGTCGACCTGCCGCGCCTGTTGTTCGCCGAGCCCAGCCCGGCACCGATCAAGCATTGGCTATGGCGCGCCGGCCTGCTGTACAGCCCCGAAGTGCGCCTGCCGATGACCGAAGTCAGCGCCGGCCTGGCCGCGCGCATCGATGCCGAGATCGCCCGCCGCACCAGCCTCGCGGCGTGATGTCTTTACCTTCCCCCGCAAGCGGGGGAAGGTAAAAAAACACCTGCCGTCAAACCGGCGGCACGTTGTAGCCGGTCCGGCGGATCGCTTCCTCCAGCAGCTTGGCGCCGCCGGCCGTGTTGCCCTTGCGGCATTCGTCGTAGCCGAGCTCGCGCTCGAGCCGGCCGACCGGCATGCGGCCTTCGCTGACCCGGCCGCCGCCGTAGCGGTCGTAGTAGGCGGCGAGCTGCTCACATCGCTTCATGTCCTGGGCCTGGGCGGCCAGCGGTGCGCCGAGCGCAATCATCGTTGCCAGTACGCTCCAAACCTGACGGCGTGTCATACATCCTCCGATGCCCCCAGAACGTCGCATTAACGCCCAAACGGCCCCTCACCTTCCAATCGCGTTCATTCAACTCTGCGTCACACGCGCGTCAGGCTGCCGCGCAAAGCGCTGGACCGCGCCGGCAGCGTCCGACCAACATGCGAGCGCCACCCGTACATGGAGGACGTTGGATGAAACGCTGGACGCGGCGCCCTGAGGGCTCAACGTGGGGCGACTGGGGCGAGGACGACCAATTGGGCCGTCTCAACCTGCTGACACCGCAGAAGGTGCTGCAAGGCATCGCCGAGGTGAAGGAAGGCCGTACGTTCTGCCTCAGCCTGCCGCTCGACCTGCCGGGCGGCAACGTGCTCAACCCGCGCCGCCTGCCGCCGGTGCTGTCGCCGACCGGCGACGAGAACGGCTGGCGCTTCAACTTCCTCACCGACAAGCTCGACCCGCGTCACAAGGATATCGTCTCCGACGACCGGGTGATGCTGACGCTGCAGTATTCGACGCAATGGGATACGCTCGCCCATGTCGGCAGCCAGTTCGACGTCCACGGCAACGGCAAACCGGAGGCGGTCTACTACAACGGCTTTCGCGCCGGCACCGATGTCGTGGGCCCGCAGCCCGACGCCGGACGCGACGGCTGCGGCCACATGAGCTACGCGCACAAGCTGGGCGTCGAGAACATGGCCGAGAAGCCGATCCAGGGCCGCGGCGTGCTGGTCGACCTCGAGAAGCATGTCGGGCACGGCCACACCTTCGTCGGCTATGACCAGCTGATGCGGATCATGGCCGCCGACAAGGTCGTGGTCGAACCGGGCGACATGCTGCTGCTGCACACCGGGTTCGCCACCATGCTGGTCGAGATGGGCGGCAAGCCCGATCCACAGAAGGTGCACGCCATGTGCGCCGTGCTCGACGGCCGCGACCAGCGCCTGCTGCAGTGGATCACCGACAGCCGGATCGCCTCGCTGATCGCCGACAACTATGGCGTCGAGGCGGTGCCGGCTCGCGACGCCGGCGCCGGCGAGCAGCCGTTGCTGCCGCTGCATCATCACTGCCTGTTCAAGCTTGGCATCAATCTGGGCGAGATGTGGTACCTGCACGAACTGGCGCTGTGGCTGCGCGAGCACCAGCGCTCACGCTTCCTGCTGACCGCCCCGCCGTTGCGCCTGCCCGGCGCCGTCGGCTCGCCCGCTAATGCCATCGCGACGGTGTGACCTGTTTTCGGACCGCGGGCGTCCACGCCCGCATTCGCTCGTAGCAAAGCGGAGAGCGAAGGCGTCGGCGCTAACGCGCCGATGCGCGCGTGGACGTGCGCGGTCCGAAAAACCTTGCAACCACGCGCCGCAGCCCTCATTTTGGGCCTATGTTGCTGGCCCACCACGCGCGCAAGAATGCCGTTCGCGAAACGTCGCGGAGCGGACAATTGTTCGTGGCATGCGTGGTGGTGATGTTGCTGCTCAGCGTCTTCAGCGAGACCTGGGAACTCGCCAGCCTGGAAGCCGAGTTCCTGGCCAGTGACGTGACGCTGGAATTCCTCGGGTCGCTCGGCTTGCGGCATTGGAGCCTGCTCGAGCTCGTCCTCGCCGGCGGCGGACTTGCCATCATACTGTCCACGCTGGCAACGGTCGGCGCCCTCGTCTTGAGAGCCATGACCCCGGCCGACCGGCGCCGTCCCGACAAAATCCCGATCTGACACCCCGCGAACAACCGTCTGTTCACCGTCCGCAATTGCGGGCGGCATCTCTCGTTCGCAAGGGGCTTCCCCATGGAAATGGATATTCTATCCAGCGGCTTCCTGTCCGCTCTGCTCGTCATCGTTCTCATTGACCTCGTGCTGGCCGGCGACAACGCGCTGGTCATCGGACTCGTCGCCCGCCACCTACCCAGGGACACTCAGCGCAAGGTGATCTTCTGGGGCACGTTCGCTGCCGTCGCGGTCCGCGCCGTGATGGCGATCGGTGTCGTCTGGTTACTGAAGATCCCGGGCTTTCTCGTCCTTGGCGGCCTGGCGCTGATCTGGATCGCGCGCAAGCTGCTCGATCCGCAGGAAGGCGGCGGCGATCACAAGGTGGCAGCGGCGCAGACGCTCGCCGGTGCGATCCGCACGGTCGTCATCGCCGACGCCGTCATGGGCATCGACAACGTGCTGGCGATCGGCGGTGCCGCGCACGGCAGCATGCTGCTCATCGTGCTGGGGCTGTTGATCAGCGTGCCGATCATCGTCTGGGGCAGCCAGCTCGTGATCCGCCTGGTCGAGCGCTGGCCCGCCGTCGTGCTGCTGGGCGGCGCCGTGCTGGCATGGACAGCCTACGGCATGCTGGTGCAGGAGCCGCTGCTGAAGCCGTGGCTCGCCGCGCATCCGACGGCCAAGCCGATCCTGGTGACCGTCATCTTCGCCATCGCGCTGGCGCCCTGGTACAGCGTCCATCTGCAGCCCAAGTATCGGTCGCTGGTGGTGCTGCTGCCCGGCCTGTTGCTATGGCTGCTGGCCTTCGAGGCTGCCGAGGATATCTGGCACTTCGAAGTCGACTACCTCGAGGCCAACGCCATGCGCGACTACGCGATCCAGGCCGCACGCTGGTTCGGCTGGCTGCCGATCGCGCTGGCCTATCTGGCGTGGCGCGGTCGGGTGACTGCGCGTGCGGCTACGGCGCAGCGTTGATGTCTTCACCTCTCCCGCTGGCGGGAGAGGTCGACGGGCGCGCAGCGCTCGGTCAGGCGTATCGGCCATCGGCCGATACGCCGAGGTCGTGCTGCGCACGATGGGGGCCTTCCTCTCCCGCTCGCAGGAGAGGAAATTGGGAAGTCAGGCTTTCTTTTCCCAGCCGCCGCGTTCGCCTTGTTGCCAGTATTCGATGGCGTGGCCGGCGTTCTTGTAGGCGACCCAGCGTTCGCGCGCCTCGGCGACAGCCGTATCATCCCGGCCGTCGAAGATCTCCGACACGCGCTCGTAGTCGGCGATGCGTTCGCTCCTGGCCCCGTCGGCGACGAACAGGTACGTGGCGGCGTTGGGGTTCTCGTCGAGATGCGTCAACCAGATCGGATGACGCGCGGCATGACCGTCGCGGGCACTGCCGTGCGGCAGGAAGCTGGCGGGATCGAACATCCACAGATGGGCGTTGAGCGCCTCGACCCGTTCGGCCGAGCCCAGCAGCACCACCGCCCGCTTGGCCCGCTCCAGGGTCAGGTCGAGCATGCGCGGCAGCACGTCCTCGATGCTGCCGCGCATGAGATGGTAGAAACGAACCTCGCTCACCGCTCGTAGTGATCGGCCACGAACTGGTCAATCAACCGTACGCCGTAGGCAGTAGCGCCCTTGGGCGTCGTCGCGTCGCCCTTGTTGGACCAGGCCATGCCGGCGATATCGATGTGCGCCCACGGCCGATTGCCCTGCACGAAGCGCTTGAGGAACTGCGCCGCGAGGATCGAGCCGCCCTCACGCCCGGCGCTGTTCACCATGTCGGCGATATCCGACTTGATGCCCTCGTCGTAGCCGCTGCCCAGCGGCATGCGCCACAGCTTCTCGCCGACCTTCGAGCCTGCATCGCGCAGCTGCGTGGCCAGCCGCGTGTCGTTGCTGAAGAGGCCGGCGCGCTCATGACCCAGCGACACGACGATGGCGCCGGTCAGAGTCGAGAACTCGACCATCAGCCGCGGATCGAACTTCTGCTGCGCGTACCACATGAGGTCGCACAGCACGAGGCGGCCCTCGGCGTCGGTATTGGTGATCTCGATCGTCTGGCCCGACATCGAGCGCACGACGTCACCCGGCCGCTGGGCGTTGCCGTCGGGCATGTTTTCGACCAGGCCGACCAGGCCCACGGCGTTGACCCGCGCCGTGCGGGCGGCCAGCAGGCGCATGATGCCGATGACGGCGCCGGAGCCCGCCATGTCCCACTTCATGTCGCCCATGCCCCCCGCCGGCTTCAGCGAGATACCGCCGGTATCGAAGCACACGCCCTTGCCGATGAAGGACAGCGGCTTCTCGCCACGCCGGCCGCCGTCCCAGCGCATCACCACCATCTGCGACTCGCGACGGCTGCCCAGGCCGACGCCCAGCAAGGCGTTCATGCCCAGCCGGCGCATCTGCGCTTCGCCCAGCACCTCGACCTTCAGTCCGAGCTTGCCGAGTTCCTTGGCGCGCCGCGCCAGACTCTCGGGATAGATCACGTTGGGCGGCTCGCTGACGACGTCGCGGGTCAGGAACACCGAATCGGCGACCGGCTCCAGCGCCGCATAGAGCTTGCGCGCCGTCGCCGCGCCCGGCACGTAGATGGTCACCAACGCCACAGTCGGTTTCTGCTCGAGCTTTTCCGTGGTCCGGTACTTGTCGAAGCGGTATGAGCGCAGCTTCAAGCCCAGCGCGACGCGGGCTGCGAGTTCCGTTGCCGGCAGCGTGCTGCCGGGCGGCGCATCGACCAGGATCGACAACGCCTTCTGGCCGGCACCGTTGGCATCCGCCAGCAGAACGCCACCGACGCCCTCGGCGCTGCGGCGGGTGATCTCCTTGGCCGCGCCCAGACCAGCGATGATGACGCGGTCGGCCGCCAGTCCGTTGGGCGCCATGACGGCGAGGATCTGGCCCTTCTTGCCGGCGAAACGGCTGGCCGCCATGGCCCGCTTGAGGGCGCCCTGCGTCGCTTTGTCCAGCGCCGCGCCGTACCCCAGCAGCGACCGCTCCGGGATCGCGAAAACCGCGACACAACCGGCCGGCGTCTTGGCGGGTTCGGCGAACACAATCCTCATG
>Ga0187894_10001753_pt1 | contig 27234 bp, 33 predicted proteins | sample GBC1701081metaG_FD_136650 | JGI IMG/M metagenome (GOLD analysis project Ga0187894, IMG submission 136650) | White microbial mat communities from a lava cave in the Kipuka Kanohina Cave System on the Island of Hawaii, USA - GBC170108-1 metaG ... | reverse complement strand
GAACACTCAACGGCAACGTGGGGCGCTCCCGGCCGGTAAACGGCGGCGCCCGAGGGCGATCTGGCTCCCGGGTGTCAGGAAGGGGCGCTTCATCGCCCTCACTGGACTACCCAGTCGACGGATGGGGGGAGACACACCCCGGCACAACGCGGCCATTTTCCAGGCCGGCCTGATGTTGTTCGTGCTTCTGCTGGCTGGCTGTAGCAGCAAATCCAGGCCCCCAGCGGTAGAGCCGGGACCGTCGACGTCGCCCACTACTGGGCCTGTCTCGACCACGCCGGCCACATCGGCACCGACGCCCGCCGATCCGACCGCCGAGATCGTCGCCCGGTACAGGCAGTTCTGGGAGGTCCGCTTCGAGGCCAACCGCAACCCGGTCAACCCGGCCGACCCCCGACTGGTCCAGCTCGCCACCGGGACGCAACTCGACATCGTCTTGACCGAGACTCGCCAGCGTCGCGACATGGGTCTGGCCGTCCGACGGCCAGAACCGTCGTTGTCCAAGAACAGGGTCAAAGTCGTCGGCCTCACGGGTGACATTGCAAGGCTGCAGGACTGCGCCACCAACGACGGGATCGTCTACCGCGTGGCCACCGGCGAGGTGCTCGACGACGGCGTTGTCACCCGCAACGTAGAGGCCACCATGCGCCGGGTCGATGGCCTATGGCGTCTGGCCGAGACCCGGGTACTCCAGGAGTGGAAGGGGGTAGCGGGATGCGCCCAATCGCCAGACTTCTCGTAGTCGCCACCCTGGTGCCGGTGTTGGCCGGCATTGTCAGTTCTGGCGCACAGGCTGACGACGCCGCTGGGGCCGGTGGCACGGCGAAGGGTTACGTCGACGAGGCCGGGAACCCCACCGCCGAGGCTGTCACGGCGACGTCCAAGCCACCGAGCTCGGCCGGCCCGCCAGCCAAGTGCGTCTGGGAACTGCTCAACAAGAACGACGAAGAGAACGTTATGTATGACCTGAACGGCAAGCGCATCTCCTCACCCACTGGCCGCTGGTATCAGAAGGTCTGCGATGGCAGTCCGGTGCAGATCAACGGCAGCTTCGCCATCCCCGAGCAGGCCCGGGTCGACCCCGCCGTTCTCGCTCAGCAGGCTCGCCGGTCGGTGACCATTGCCGACCCGCAGATGGCGACCAGCCCGCAGGCTGACCGTCGCCTCTACACCCGGGTGCCCACCTGGTTGTGGGTCGACCCGGGCTGGTGGCGCACCTACTCGGCCACGGCTCGCGCCGGCATCGTGTCGTCGACCGTCGTAGCCCGACCGGTGCGGGCGTCATGGACGATGGGCGACGGTGGCCAGGCTGTCTGCAACGGTCCCGGCACGCAGTGGCGCCGGGGTTTGTCCGAGAACCAGAGCACCTGCTCCTACACCTACCGCAACGCCTCGGCCGGCCAAGGTTCAGGCAAGTTCATCATGACGGTGGAGATTGAGTTCGAGGTCTCCTGGACCTCAAGCCTCGGCCGGGGCGGAGGCCTCGCTCGCATCACGAGGTCGGCTTCGAAGGCGGTCGAGGTGGGCGAAATCCAAGCCGTCGAGACCCAATAGCAAGGAGGACGCATGACAACGAGACTTGACTCAACACGGGTGCACAACAACGGACCCGTGCCCAGCCCCACACGGCTGCGAGTCGATCCGCCACCCGGGCGACGGGCCCGCGTGCCTGAGCTTGTGGTGGGGGTGGCTCTCATGGTCGGCTTCGCCCTCGCCGCCGTGCTGTGGCAGATGAGTGCCACCGACAAGGCGCCGGCGCTGGCGCTGTTGGCGCCCGTGACCCGAGGTCAGGTCATTAAGGCATCCGACATCGGGGTCGTCTACCTCGCCAGCGACGACCAGATCGCGCACCTGGCTCCGAGCGATTCCGCCAAGGTGATCAGCCGCGTCGCCGTCGGCGATTTTCCCGCAGGCACGCTGCTCACCAGCGGCAGCGTCGCCCCCGAGTTGGCCATCGCCCCCAACGAGGGTGTCGTCGGGTTGGCGTTGGAGCCCGGCCAGATCCCCGCCGCCCAGTTGCGTCCAGGTGACCTGGTCAACGTGATCGCCGGCCCCACCGAGGGGGCCGCAACCGCGGCCACCTTCGCCAGCCAGACCGGGTTACTGGCCTCGCGGGCCGTCGTCTACGCCGTTGGCGACCTGGGGACCCAGGGGCGGCGGTTCGTCTCGGTCAAGCTCGCCGAGCCCGACGCCAACCGCGTCGCCGCAGCGGCCGAGCATGCTCCGGTGCGCCTGGTCCTGGTGACTCGGTGACCGCCATCGCCGTGGGCTCGGTTCGATCGGGCGGTGCCACCACCCTGGCCATGACCCTCGCCGGTCTCCTCGGCAACGCCGTGCTGGTCGAGGCCGACGGCGACGGCGGTGTGCTCGCCCTTCGCTACGGCCTCAATCGGGAGCCGGGCCTGGTCAGCCTGGCCGCCTCTCGCCAGGCGCCGGGCGATGTAATCCTCGACCACGCCCAACGCCTTCCCGGCGGGCTGGCGGTGGTGGTTGGACCGGAGTCTCCCGAACGGGCGACCCAGCTCCTGCGCTCGGCTGGCCAGCGGGTCGCCGCCCTCCTCTCTGGCCCGAGTGCCGCCCACGTCGTCGTCGACCTCGGCCGCCTCAGCCCGTCGGCACCGGGGACCGCCCTCGCCGCCGGCGCACCGATTGCCCTGGTGGTCGCCCGGCCCCGCGCCGATGAGCTGGTGGCAGCCGCCGAGCGCGTAGCCGCACTGGGCGAGTGCGCTGGGCTGGTGTTGGTCGGCTCCGGCCCCTACTCCCCCGCCGACGTGGCCAACCAGCTCGGCTGCCGGGTGGTCGCCACGGTCGCCGACGACCCCCGGGCCGCCCGAGCACTAGCCGACGGTGGCTCAGCGCGGTCCCTGGCCCGCTCGGCTCTCGTTCGCTCGGTCACCACCCTGGTCGCCAGCTTGCTCGCAACAGAGATTCCGGCTCGCCAAGAACAGGGGACGCGAACCGACAACGCCTGGGCACGGGCATGAGCGTCATCGAGCGTCCGCCACGCTGGATCGCAGACAACGACAGCGCAATCCGGCGGGTGCCACTGCGATTGGTGGGCCGTGTCCACGCCGCGGTCGGTGAGGCGCTGACCCAGCGCCACGCCGTTGACGAAACGGCCCGTCGAAGCCGACTGAGTCCCGGCGACGAACGGGCGTTGTCGCACAAACTTATCTGCGATGAGCTGGAACGCCTGGCCGCCGAGGCTCTGGCGGAGGGACACCGACCACTCGACGATGTCGACGAGGAGGAGCTGACCGCGGCCGTCCTCGACCGCCTGCACGGCCTTGGCCGTCTCCAGCCGCTGTTGGATGACCCCGACATCCGCGACATCCACATCCCCGGAGCGGAGCGCACCTGGCTCCAGATGCGTGACGGCACCACGCTGCGTGGCCCGGCAATCGCCGAGACCGCCGACGAGGTGGTGGAGCTCATCGCCACCGCCGCCCGCCGTGTCGGCCGCAGCGAGCGGAGATGGGACAACGCCCATCCCGAGCTCAACCTGCGGCTGCCCAACGGCGACCGGCTACACGCCCTCATGGCCGTCACTGGCCGTCCAACGGTGACCATCCGCCGCCACGACTTCACTATCCACCGGGTGGATCAACTGGTCGAGCGCGGCCTGTTCGACGTGGCCATGGGCGCATTCATGTCCGCCGCGGTGCGGGGTCGATTCAACCTGATCGTGGCCGGCGGCACGGGCACCGGCAAGACCACGACGCTGCGCTGCCTGATCAACGAGATCCCGGCCGACGAACGCCTGCTCACCGTCGAGGACTCGCTCGAACTCGGCCTGGAGCACTTCACCGACCTCCACCCCGACCACGAGACGATCGAAGCCCGCGATGCCAACACCGAAGGTGTCGGGGCCTTCAGCCTGGCCGACGGGGTCCGGGCCGGTCTGCGCATGAACCCAGACCGGGTCATTGTCGGCGAGGTCCGGGGCGCCGAGGTACTGCCCATGCTTTTGGCCATGAGCCAGGGCAACGACGGCTCGATGTGCTCGGTCCACGCTGATTCTTCCAAGGGAGTCTTCAGCCGCCTGGCCATGTACGCGGCCATGACCCGCGAACGCCTCGATCCCGACGTCACCAACCTGCTGGTGGCCAACGCCGTCGACCTCATCGTGCATCTGGCCTGGGTCGGCAACACCCGCCGCCTCACCAGCGTCCGCGAGATCACCGGAGTGGCCGATTCGGGCGCCGTCGCCTCCAACGAGATCTGGCAACCACGGCCCGACGGTCGCGGGGTACCCAACGTCGCACCCCGCAACGCCACCCTCGATCGGTTGTGTGCGGCTGGATTCGATGCTGACCTGCTCCGGAGCGCCCAGGAGTGGCGGCGGTGAGCGCGGTGGTGATCGCCGTGCTGGGCGGTTTGGCTGCCATCGGAGCGTTCCTCACTCTGGCGGGACTGTCGGGGCATACGGTGTTCGCCCCCAGCCGGTCGGGCCGAATCGCCCGCTTGTTGAGCAGCCTCGCCCCGGCGCGAGGGGCAGCGGCGGCGGCCGCTGCGGCCGGGGTGTTGGTGGTGACCGGGTGGCCGGTCGGCGCCCTTTTGGCCTCGGCCGCAGTTGTCGCCGCGCCCCGCCTGCTCGGAGGTCGTAGCGATCGTGAGGAGTGGATCGCCCGCACCGAGGCCATTGCCGGATGGACCGAGATGGTGCGCGACTCCATGGCTGCGGCCTCGGGGCTGGAGGAGGCCATCTTGGCCACCGCCAGCGTGGCCCCGGGTGCCATCCGCCCTGAGGTCGTGACCCTGGTGCGCCGCCTGGAACACCAGAGCCTGCCCGACGCGCTGGCTGCTTTCGGTGACGATGTGTCGCACCCGTCAGCAGACCTGGTGGTGGCCGCTCTGAGCATCGCGGCCCGAATGGAGGCCAGCGATATGACGGGGCTCCTGTCACGGCTGGCCGAGGCCATCCGGGGAGAGGCCCGCATGCGGATCCGAGTCGAGGTCGGACGCACCCGGGTGCGAACCGCCACCAAGGTCATCGTCGGTGTGGTGGGCGCCACCATCGTCCTGCTCGCCGTGCTCAACCGCTCCTACCTCGTGGCATATGACTCGCCCGGGGGCCAAGTGGTCCTCCTCGTCGTCGGGGCCATCTTCGCCACCGGCGGCTGGATGCTCCTGCACATGTCGGCGCTCGAAATGCCAGAGCGATTCTCGGCCCGCTGCGCGACTGACCGGCGGGTGAACCGGTGATCGGCCTCGTCGTTTTGGCCGCCGGTGTCGGGGCCGGGTGCTGGCTGGTAGTTCGGGCCCTGTCGCCCCGGGCCGTGCGCCTCGACACCCTGATCAGCCATCTAAACCGGCCTGGCCTCTCAGCGACATCGCCGCCACTGCGCGACGACGGACTGCGCCAACGCGCCGGGCGCCTCGCGGCCCGGTTGTTGGGCGGGGCAGCTGCGGACGACACCCAACAACAGCTCCTGCGCCTCACCGGACGCACGCCCGAACGCCACGCACTCGACAAGGTTCTGGGCTGCGCCGGTGGCGCAGCCACCACCGCTGTGGCCGGCGCCGGGCTGATGATCCTGGGTATCGCCCCACCCACCGCCGTCCTGGCGGTGTTCACCCTGGCCGTGGCCGTCGGCGGCTATTTCCTTCCCGACGCCATGCTCCGCGACGAGGCCGAACGGCGGCGGCGTGCCTTCCGCCACGCCCTGTCGAGCTACCTCGACCTCGTCAACGTCATCCTCGCCGCTGGAGGTGGCATCGAGACGTCCCTGCATGCCGCGGCCGAGGCGGGTGACGGGTGGGCTTTCGCTGCCATCCGCCAGGCCCTGGACCGCTCCCGCCTAACCAACCGCACGCCATGGGACACCTTCGCCGGACTCGGCGAGGAGCTGGGAGTCGACGAACTGTGTGAACTGGCCGCCAGCGTGTCGCTGGCCGGCTCTCAGGGGGCGCGGATCCGCCAGTCCCTGGCGGCCAAGGCCGACAGCCTCCGGGGCCACCAAGTAGCCGAGACCGAAGCGGCGGCCGAAGCGGCCACCGAGCGGATGACCATCCCCGTAGCGGTCCTGCTCTTCGGTTTTCTGGTCTTCGTTGCCTATCCCGCTGTGCAGACCATCACCAGCGTCACATCTAGCCCAATGCCCTGATCCCTACATGAGTCCGCTACGACAAGGAGAGCCAATGTCATATTTCGATTTCGCCCGCGCAACCTGGGGCTACCTGCTGGCGCGTGCCGGTGTCGATCCGCATCGTGAGGACGGCATGACCACCACCGAGATAGCAGTGGTCACCTTCCTCCTGGTCGGCGCTGCCATCGTCGTGATGGGAATCATCTACACCGCGGCCAAGACCAGCGCCAACAACATCCCCGAGCCTCAGGCTCCAGGTGGGTTGTGAGGCGACGAGGCGAGGAAGGGCTGACGGCCACCCAGCTCGCGGTGATGATGCCGGCGCTGCTGTTTTGGATAATGCTGATCGTCCAGTACGGGCTGTGGGTCCACGCCAAGCAGGTGGCCTCTGCCGCCGCCGCCGAGGCGGCCGACGTGGCTCAGGTGCCGGGAACGTCGGTGGCCAGTGCCGAACGGGCGGCACGGTCGGTCCTCACCCAGTCCGGCAATCTGGCCAACGTCGCCATCGCCGTGACCCCCACCGCCGATCAGGTCAGTGTGCGGGTCACCGGCCAGGCACCTCGACTCGTTCCCGGTATCACCTGGTCTGTGGCCGCAGTGGCTCAGGCGCCTCTGGAGCGCTTCGTCCCCCAGCCCGCCCGATGATGCTGCGCCCGGGCTGGCGTGGCGATCGAGGATCGGTAGCCGTCGAGATGGCCGTGATCGCCCCCGCGTTGGTGGCCCTGCTGCTCTTGGTGGTTCTCGCCGGCCGAGTTGCCCAGGCCGATGGTGACGTTCGACGCGCCGCATCGGCGGCCGCCCGAGCCGCCTCGCTGCGCCAGGACCCGGTCGATGCCACCGCCGCTGGCCGCCAGGCGGCGCAGGCGAACCTCGCCGACAGCGGCGTCGGCTGTGGCCGGGTGGACACCGAGGTTGACACCACCCGCTTCTTCGCCGGTGGAGCCGTCGCAGTGACGGTCCGCTGCACGGCGTCGATGAGCGACGTGAGCGGACTCGGGGTGCCGCTACGGCGGACGTTCATAGCCCGCTCCGTCGAGGTGATCGACCGGTATCGAGGGGGTGACCTGTGACGTCGCCGTCTGCGGCCGGCCAAGGCGGCAGCGTCAGTTCCTTCGTGGCCGTGGTGGCCCTCGGGCTGGTCATGGTGGCCGGGATGGCCTACGACGGCGGCCAGATCATCGCCGCGCAGGCCACGGCGCGCGACCTGGCCTCGAGCGCGGCGCGCGCCGGTGCCCAGGAAATCGACCTCGACCTGCTGCGGTCCACCGGCGAGGCCATGCTCGACGCGGATCGGGCGACGGCTTCGGCACAGGCCTTCTTGGCCCAGGCTGGCTTCAACGGGACGATGCGAGTGAGCGGCCCGTCCATCACCGTCTCGGTCAGTGTGCGCCAGCCGATGCGCATCCTCCCGGTCCCCGACCGGACGGCGACGGCGACCGACACGGTGACGGCGCTGAGCCAGGAAGCGGTCGCCACCGCATGACACCCTCTGTGTCAACCCCTGTTTCAGGAAGAAGGCATTTCGGTCCCTTCTGCACAGGGGCGAAGATCGTCGATCGTGACCGGTTCGTCACAGTGCGGGCAAGCGCCACCGAAGCCGAGCCGGGACATGAAGATGCCGCAGTCGTCACATCTCTGGTCGCCGACCTGGCGCTGGCCGCACTCGGGGCATTCGTAGACGGTGACCGGCCGGCGGGGCTGGCGCGCAGGCAGGGGAGGCGGCTGCAGGCGGGGCTGGTGGCGGCGACGGAAGCCGGCCTGGCGGCAGGCGTCGCTGCAGTAGCGCCGGCCACCGGGGCCGAGCGCAGCCCCGCAGGCCAGGCAGGCAGCCGCTACGCCATCGTTACGCGACGACTCCACGGCTCAGGCCGCCTCAGCGGCGTCGGACTGGGCCCGCTGCTCGGCGAAGCGCACAGCGGCGGTGTGCTTCGTGGCGTCGTAGGGCACTCCGTCGACCCAGCACCGGTAGATGACCCGTACCCAGGCCCGGGCCAGGATGCGCACGGCGTGGGGATGGTCACACCCCCGTCCCCTGGCCCGCTGGTACACATCTGCGGCCCAGGCGCTTTCGTGGCGGGAGTTGTCGGCGAAGGTGGTCATCGCCACCCGGAAGCGGGTGTTGCACGCCCAGCGGAAATGCACGGCCGAGTGCTTGCCCGACGCCTTGGTCACCGGGGTGATCTCGGCCATCGCCGCCACCGCCTCGGCATCGTCGTAGGCTCCTCGGCAGTCGCCCCACTCGGCGAGCATCTGGGCCGCGTTGACCTGACCGGATCGTGGCAGAGAAGTGAAGATCTCGTTGTCCTGGTGCTCACCAAGATGGGCGGCCACCGATCGGGCCAGCGCCTTGATGGAGGCGTTGAGGGCCCGGATGACCGTGACGTAGCCGGCCACCGCATCCCGGCGGGCCTCGGCCTCCGGGCCTGCACCGATGCCCTCGGGGGCGGCGCCCAGGCGCTCCAGCAGCTCGGCTGGCGAGCGTCGCCCGGAGTAGCCGTGCTTGGTGCAGAACGCCGCCATGCGCTTCTCGCCCAGGGCCCGCGCCGATGCCGGCGTTGGGTAGCGCTCCAAGAAGGCCAGGGCGATCTCGCTGGTGACGTCGGCGAAGACCCCCTTCGCCCCCGGCCAGAACGCGTCCAGGCACGCCTCAAGCTGGTTGTGGGCGGCCACCCGGGCCTGGACCAGGTCGTCGCGTGCCCGCACCACCGCCCGCAGCGCCCGGGTCTGCTCGCTGAGGGGCTCCAGCACCCTCAGGTGCCGCAGGCGCAGCCGCAGGTACTCGGCGATGACCTCGGCGTCGCCGGGGTCGGACTTGGCCCCCGAGGCCACCTCGGCCTCCCTCCACGCCTTGATGACCTTGCCCGAGACGGGCACCACCGGGTGCCCGGCCTCGAGCAGCCGGTCGACCAGGCGGCCGTCGGGGCGCTCGATGGCCACCAGTGTTCCTGCCGGGGCGCCGAGCGATGCCAGCTTGGCCACCGCCTTGTCGAAGCCTTCCCGGGTGTGGGCGATCGTGAAGGCAGTCGTCTTCTTGCCCGTCGCGTCGAGCACGCAGGCCTCGTGCTCCTCGGCGGCCCAGTCGATGCCCACGAACCTCGTGGCCTCTCGCTCTTGTGTCATTCAGCTCTCCTCTCGTCGTCGTCGGGTCGAGTTCTCGATGAGCGGGTTCCCGCCGGGCGGTCACTGACTGGCGCTCTGTGGCGCTTCCCTCTGCTGCCGGTCCCGGGTTCCCGGGAGAGTGAGGGGCGGCGGTGTCATGCTGGCCCTCGAAAGGCGACCGACCCTGGCCGTCATCCCCACCCTCACCGAGATCTCGGTAGAACCCTGACCACTCCCACCAACGAAGTGGTGGACCTCTCAAGATGGAGTGTGGGCCAGTGACCGGACGCGCCAAGGATCTAGCGAAGGGTCTGGCCGCATTGGCTGGACTGCTTCTGCTCATCATTGGCCCGCCTGTAGCTCTGGCCAGCTTCGTCGGGTGGCCATTGCCGACGACGCTGCCTGGACTGGACACCCTGACCGCAGCGACGCGCCGCGGGATCGACGACATGGTGGTGGTGAAGCTGCTTGCCGTGGTGGCCTGGCTGTGCTGGGCGCAGATCGCGCTGGCGGCCACCGTCGAGCTCGTGGCCGTGATCCGGGGTCGGGCCGCCGGCCGAGCCCCGGTGCTGGCCGGCCTGCAACTCGGTGTCGGTCGTCTGGTAGCAACCGCCGCTCTGATCGTCGCCAGTTCGGGACTCCCTCGCATCGCATACGTGCCTGTCCCGGTGGCCCGACTGGCGGTTCTGGCCGCCGAGCCTTCGCCTGTGACCGTCAGCCCAGAACCGCCTCTGGTTCTCGTCTCCCGGGTAGTGGAGGGAGCTCGTCAGAGCGCGAGGTCGGCGGGTCCCGAGCAGCCTTACGTGGTCAAGAGGAACGACAGCTGGTGGGCCCTTGCCGAGCGCACACTCGGGAGCGGGCAGCGATGGACGACGCTGCGAGAAGCGAACCTCGGTCGGACGATGCCCGACGGGACAGTGATCGCCCTGGACTCCGAGCTGATCCGGCCGGGTTGGCAACTGCTCTTGCCCGGGGATCGAGTAGATCTTCCCCCGGAGAGGTCAAACGAGGTTGCCGCCGAGGTCGAGGTCGCGGTCAGGGCGGGCGACAACCTATGGGCGATGGCGGAGCGTCACCTTGAGGCGGCCACGAATAGAGCAGCCGAGGAGACCGACGTTCGCGGGCACTGGGCGACGGTTGTCGACATGAACCGAGACCGCTTGGCTGACCCCGCCAACCCCAGCCGGATCTACAGCGGCCAACGGATCCGCATGCCGTCGGTCGGGCCCGTGGCGGCCGCTTCCCCGGCCGCACCCCCACCAGCCGCGGCCGTCACACCCCCTACGGTTCCGTCGTCGGTTCCGGCGTCGCCACCGGTCCTCGCCCGCCCCGACACCGCGCCAACCTTGGCGGCCACGACCAGAGCGGTCCCGACTTCAGTACCGGGCCAGACCCCTCCTGCCGCCACCCGGCGGCCGCGCTCGACCTCGGCTCCGGCGGACAGTGCGTCGTCCGACCACAAGGCAGTCGTACCGGTCGGCATTCTTGGGACCGCCAGCACTGTGCTGGCGGTCGGTGTCGCCGCGGCCGTGACTCGCCGCCGACGGCTTCGCCAGATGCGACTCCCCGCGGGCGTCCAACCCCCGACTCCTCCGCCCGAACTTGATGACCTCCGCGCCGCGATGGTGGTCAACGGTGACGTGGATCAGGTCACCAGGCTCCACCGGGCGCTACGAGACGTGGCCGTCGGACTCGGCAACCAACGCAGCGACGCCCGTCCCCGGATCGTCCAGGTGACCACTACGCGCATCGAGGTGCTTCTCTCCCGGGCGGTGCTTCCGGCGCCCAAGGCTTGGCGTGCCGAGGCGTCGGGCATGTCGTGGGAGCTGAAGGGTGAGCCGCTCGACCGCGATGAGGACGGCATTGCTCCGACGCCGACGCTGGTGAGCATCGGTAGACCCGACCCCGACACCGAGCTGTATCTCGACCTCGAGGCCGAGGGGGTGGTGTCGTTGGTCGGCTCGACGGATGCAGTCGCAGACGTGGCCCGCTCGTGGGTTCTGGAGCTGGCCACCTCGCCGATGGCCAGCGGGGTGTCGGTCCTGGTGCTGGGTGAATCCCTGGTCCCAGCGGAGGAGACTTCCGACCGTGTGCGCTGCGTCGACACGTGGGACGAGGTCGAGGCTGATGCGTTGACCTGGTGCGAGCAATCCGGATCGCTACTGAGCGCCACTCGGTGGGCAACCCCGGTGGTGGGTCGGATGCAGGCCGAGCGGGCAGATGACCTGGCGCCGCTCGTCATCGTCGCCGAAGGCGTCCAGTCGGAGCGCCTGAAGGTGCTGGCCGATGCCATCCTCGAACAGCAAACGGTGGTGGTCCTGGTGGCCGTCGGCGGCCAACTCGACGGCGGGTTGCGTGTCGAGGTCTGCGACGAGACTCTGACGATTCCGAGTCTTGGTCTGACGTGCCAGGCGCAGGCGGTCCCGCCGCTCGTCGCAGAGCGGGTCGACGAGCTTGTGGCGGACGCCTCCCGCCTGCCAGCCCAACTGAGCCTCATCCCCGGCCCTCCCCGGCCCCAGCCGGTGACGATCGGATCAGCGACCGACGAGTATCACGATCCGCCCTTCGAGATACTCGTACGGCTGCTCGGCGACATCTCGGTGGAGGGGGCGGCCAAACCGCTGAAGCCCAAGCAGGTCGCGGTGCTGGCGTACATCGCCCTCAACGCCCCAGTTGCGTGCGAGCGTGTCCAGGACGCCGTGTGGGTCACTCCGACGGCCTCGCGCAAGAAGCGGCTGGCGAACACCGTCTCGGAAACCCGGAGCGTGCTCGGCGCCGCCAACCTCCCGATCTCGGTGGATGGCCGGTATCGGGTCGGCCCGGGAGTCGTGACCGATGTCGACCTGTTCGACAGGCGGATCGAGCATGCGGCACAGCAGGACGACCTCCCCGCCGCTGCAACCCTTCGCGGCGCTCTCGAACTGGTCACCGGGCCCGTCTTCACCTATGGCACGGTCCACCGCATGGCCTACGTCTGGGTCGACCTCGACAACTGGATGAGCACCTGGGAGCTCAAGGTCACCGACACCGCCGAGGAACTGGCGAAGCGCTACCTCGACCTCGGGGACCCCGAGAGCGCCATCTGGGCCGCCCGTCGCGGGCTTCGTGCGTGCCAGATTCACGAGCGCCTCACCCAACTTCTTGGGCAGGCCCACATGGCAGGCGGCGACCGCCTCGCGGCCGAGAGGGTTCTCCAGAGTTACCGAGCCGCGATGGAGAAGCTGGAGTTGGACGACGAGGTTGAGGACTCGCGGGAGGTCGGAGTAGGGAGCCGCCCACGGCCCGTAGCTGTCACCATGGGGCGGTGAGGGGCAAGCGGAGGACTCAGCAGCTCAAGAAGTCTTCGATCGAGTCGCTCTGCGTCGCCGTGGAGCTGTTCAACCGGCCGAGCCAGATAGCGCGCGACCAGGCCGTGATGCTGATGCTCGCCCATTCCTTCGAGATGCTGCTGAAGGCGATCATCGTCCAGGAGCGCGACACTGTCCGGGACAAGGACGAGCAGTACGCCTACAGGTTCGGGCGTTGCATCAACCTTGTCCACAGCGACCTGCAATTGCTTGATGTCGCGGACTTACCCATGCTTTGGGCGATAAACAGGACCGGAATGCAGCCGCCCACGACACCGTCGCGTTTTCGGAGGACATGCTCTGGCTTCACGTGCGCTCCGGAGTAACGATCTTCGGCAGGCTTCTATCGGTAGCTTTAAAAGAAGATCTCTCTGCCGTGATTCCAGGACTCCTGACACGCTGGTCCATCGTGGCTGGTCAGCCTCTGGTGGCGAGTTGACCGCCGACGAAAGTGGGTGAGGGCATCCAGAGCGATCGGCAGGCCGTCGGCCGGCTGGGAGCAGGTATTTCGAGCGCCGACGCGCCCCTCCTTGGCCGTCGCAGGCATCACCGACTTTGCCTCGTGGGTCAGGAGTCCTGGATTCCTTCACGGGTCATACCAGTCAGTGCCCTACCGCCAACTGACGCTCGCACCGTGATCGAACGTTAGATGCAGGATATCGCTGCGATGTCGAAGCCCGGGTTGCGTCAGGGCGAGGACGCGAAGGCGAAAATCCGTCCACTGCTGGCGCTCGATGGTACGGTGACTGGCCGCGAAGAGGCCCCCACCGAGGTTGAGCTGGACCGTGCCGTGACCGCGTAGGGTCGTTCGGTGGTTCCGTGGAACCGATCGAGGATCCGGCTGGCCTTGTAGCCGATGCGTCCCAAGCTCACCGAGCTTCTTGCGCTGACCGGCTGAATCCGCCCCGGATAACCCTGGCAACGCCGCACCAAACGAGAACACCAACGGCCTGCTCCGCCAGTACTTCCCCAAGCGCACCGCCGACCTGCGACACGTCACCCAGACCGAACTCGACGCCGTCGCCGACGAGCTCAACGGACGCCCTCGACAATCCCTCGGCTGGCAGTCACCATCAAAAGCACTCGATTATGCGTTGCGATGACCACCTGTGACCGCACCGGATATGCGCCCGAGTCCGGGTTGTCGCCGGCCACCCGCGCGGCGGCGCGTATGCAGGTCGCGGACTTCGCGCTGTCGGTAGCTATTGCGGGCAGCGCCTCGTCATCGCTCGTCCCGACCAACTTCAGCCCGAGTGGATACGCGCCCGGCGTCGTCGGTTCGCGCTACGTGCTCAACGGGGCGAACTGAGCCCTCTTGTGCCGTCGCCACGGCTGCCCGACGACGCGCACCCACCCCGGCGAAGACGCCCCCGACTCGAGGTGTCAGTCAGTTGCGGCGCAGTACGTAGAAGACGTAGCCGTAGCTGCTCTGCGAGGTTCTGAAGGTGTCGATCTCCTTGATGGTCTCCGCGGCGAGTTCGGCAACGGCGGGATCGGGGTGGCCGGCGAGCGCTAACGCGCGTGGGTAGAGGATGTCGTAGTAGTCCTCTTGCCAGGCAGCAGAGGGCAATGTGTGGGTTGCGATCACCGAGTAGCCAGCGCTCACTGCGAGCTCCATGTTGCGGTGGGTTTCCTGCATGTCGGGGTACGCGGATCTGAAGTAGGCACGAACCTGTTCGGGGCCGTCGTGGAGCCATGCGAGTTCGCTGATGACGGCGTAGCCGCCGCGACGGATCGCGCCTGCCCACGTCGCCAGCGCGTTGGCGAACCCGATGTTGTATGCCGCGCCTTCCGCCCACAGCAGGTCGATGTCGGCGAACACGGTCGGGATGTCCGCCATGTCCATGTGGTGTGTGTGGACTAGCGACGAGACACCTGCCGCGCGGGCACGGTGGGCGAGTTGGTCGAGAAACGGGGCATGGGAGTCGATGGCTTGGATCTCCGTGCCGAGTGCTCGCGCGAGCGCGAGCGTCTGGCGACCCGTGCCGCAGCCAGCGTCGACGACGATTGGGAACTGTCGTTCGGGAAGTAGTCCGAGTACGTGGAGCGTGTCGGCGTCGGCGCCAGGGCCGAGTTTGGCCATGTCGGCGAACAGGAAGTCGATGGGGTCAATGTCGGGCATGGGTGGTTCCTCCAGGGGTCGTTGGGACCTCGCTCATCAGGGCGAGAACGTTGTTGTCCGGGTCGTGGAAGAAGGCCATCCACAGCTCGTGATCGGGAAGTTGCGCGATCAAGTGGGGCTCGGCTTCGAAGGCGACACCGCGGTCCGTGAGCGATGCGAACGCCGCTCCAAGATCCGGAACGGCGTAGTAGATGACCGCGGCGGTGGCGTGCCCGTATGCAGGCGCGTCGAGCATCAGGCGCACGCCGTCGAGGTCGAAGAACCCGAGCCCCGGCGGGGCCTGAAACAGGAACCGCATGCCGAGGGTGTCGCGGTAGAAGGCGACCGCGCGGTCGATGTCCCGGACAGGCACGGCGATCTGCCCGATGCGGTCAAGGCAGAAGGCGGGGTCACTCGCGGGTTTTCTGCTCGTCATCGCTGGCCTCTCTCTCGTCTTGCTGAGTTGATCTGGCGGCTGAGGGCGCGCGCCTGTTGCTTGCGCCAGCGGCTTTCGTCGCGGCGGTCCTCCAGCCACGCGTGTTCCCGAGCGAGCTTGCGCCACGCAGCTACGCGTTTCGGGTCGACTGCGCCACGCACCGCGCAGTCGGGTTCGCTCTCGTGGCGGCAGTCTCCGAAGCGACAAGCTGCTGCCAGGCGGTCGATGTCCGCGAACGCGGCGTCGGGGAACTCCCAGAGGCCGACTTCACGCAGCCCCGGCGTATCGAGGATCAGCGCCCCGCCCGGCAGGGTGAACAACTCGCGTCCGACTGTGGTGTGGCGACCACGGCCGTCACCTGCTCGCACGGGCCGGGTCGACTGCCTCGCTTCTCCGAGAAGAGTGTTGACCAGTGTCGACTTTCCGACCCCCGAGCGGCCGAGTAGCGCCGTAGTAGCGCCGGCATCGAGCAGGCAGCGCAGACCTCCGATCCCGGTGCCGTCTGTTGCACTTACCGCGATGCCCTCGGCAACGCCGAGGCGCCGCGCGAGCCCCGTCGCCTGCGACTGCCCGTCGCAAACAAGGTCGGTCTTGGTGAGCAGGAGTGCTGTCGGGACTGCGCCCGCAAGGGCAAGCGCTACGAGCCGTTCAGCGCGACGCTCGTTCGGTGCCGGTAGAGACTCGACGACCAGCGCCAAGTCGACATTCGCTGCCAGCACTTGAGCCTCGCCGGTCGTGCCAGCTGCGCGGCGTACGAGCGTGCCGTGGCGCTCGAGAACCGCGGCGATGGCGCCGGCCCGGTCGAGGGCTACCCAATCCCCTGTGACGGGTGGATCAGCGCGCACTCGACCTCGCGCCGTCACGAGCCGCTCGCCAAGCACCGCGTGCGCCTTCATGGGGTCGTCTACGGGCGCGACCATCCAGCGGCCTCGGTATTGGGCGATTACTCGGGCCGCCGAAAGGCCAGGTTGACCGAGCTCTGCAAGCTCGGCAGCAAGCGTTGGGCGTCGGCCGAGGCCGGACTCCTCTTGATGCATTGTGTTGATCCTCCGCGACTCATCTGAGGGCGCGACTACTTGTGCGGCGCCGGGCGTCAGGCCCGGCGTGCCGGTTCAGGCAGTGGCTGCTCGTGCGGCGCCGGGCGTCAGGCCCGGCGTGCCGGTTCAGGCAGCGAGCGTCTCAGCGATGTGCGTGCGGAGGTTTCGCATGCCGGCGATGGTACTCCCGCGTAGCCCGCGTGGCGCGCTCGAATGGTAAGTGTTCACGTACCCGGCGCGGGGCGGCATCCGGGGATCGCCGTTCAACAGCCGGGTCAGGGCGTCGATGGCGGGGATGTCGTTCTTGCGAGTGGTGGATAGGTAGCTGCGTAGATGACCGAAGCGGTCGGCGCCAGCCTTGCTGCGAAAGCACCCCGAGATCTTGCGGTGAAACCTGGTGGGCCGCAGGTCGCGCTCGGCGTGATTGTTCGTCCAGCCTACGTCGAGGTCGTACAAGTAGCGCAGGATCGCGACAAACCCACGCACTGCGGTGAGCACGACGTTGACCCGCCGGGCGCCACGAACTGGCGGCGCCCCGGGCCCCGCCAGCACCTCGCCCAGTTCCCCGTCTGAGTCGGCGCGGCGTGGGTCAGCCAGGTCATGAACAGCCCGAGATGCTCGACGCCAACATGCCAGTGACGGCCGGTGCGCCGGCACCAGCGAAGGAAGAGGGCGATCGCACCGGCGTAGGACTTCGTCGTCAACTCGGCGCTGTCACGGCCGAACCGGAGATGTCGGAGGTAGTCGTCGGCGTCGGGGACGACGACCAGCTCGTCGTCAACCACGGTCCAATACCGCGCTCCGGACGGAAGCCTCACCATGAGCGCCCGCATCCCCGTCTCCCTCGCCATTGTCCCTGCCATAGGAGTACCAGCGCTTGTGACAACACGTCCACGACACCCCCGGAGATGCGGGGTGGAGGCCGCTACATCCGCCGTCGACGCCACGTCACGCCACGCCGCGGCGACCCCATGAGAACGGCGCCGGCGGTTGTAGGTGTACTCGATCCAGAGGATGACGGCGTAGGACAGCGGCCCGTGCCCGCCAACGGCGGCGGTCCGAAACGTTCCTCTGGAGCAGGGAGAAGAACGACTCCATGGCCGCGTTGCCGCCAGCGGCCGCCACCCGCCCCATGGACCCGGTGAGCCCCACGGCCTTGAGAACAGCCCGAAAGGATCGAGAACGACATTGCGACCCCCGGTCGGAGTAAACCACCACGGTGCCCTGCGGTTGGCGACGAGCTATGGCTAAGCGGAGTGCGGCCACGGCCAGCTGTGCGGTCATACGCTCATCGAGGGAGTAGCCGACGATTCGGTTCGAGAACAGGTCCTTGATGGCGCAGCAGTAGAGCTTGCCCTCGAGCGTCGGGTGCTCGGTGATGTCGGTGAGCCAGATGGCATCGGGTCTAGGGGCCAGGAACCGGCGCTGCACCAGGTCGTCGTGCACCGCCGGTCCCGGCGTCTTTGCGTGGCGCCGGCCCTTTTTGGTCGTCGTAGACCAGACCTTCTGCTGGGAACACAGCCGCCACACCCGCCGCTCGCCCACTCGTTGGCCGGCCACCGCCAGCTCATCGGCGATGAACCGGTAGCCAAACTCGGGATCCTCGGCGTGGGTGTCAACGATGGCGTTGGTGAGGTGCGCGTCGTCCAGTCCCGGTCCGAGTATGGCCGGGCACGCCACTTGTAGAACGCCTGGGGTGAGAAGCCGAGCACCCCGCAGGTCAGCTGTAGCGGAATCCCACCGGCGGCCAGATCGACGACCAGCGGGAGCATCATTTTGTGCCCCTATGTCGCGCGTCAAGCCGCAACGTGGCGATCGGCGTCGTAGGTGGTGGCGTCGCGGAGCATGGCGAACAAGACGTCGCAGCGACGACGGGCGAGCGCGATGAGCGCCTGTTGGTGTCCTTTGCGTTCAAGCCGCTTGCGGTCGTAATAGGTTCTCGACGCTGGGTCGCGAAGGGCGGCGAACGCTGACAGGTAGAGGGCGCGCTTGAGCCGCTTGTTGCCTCGACGCGAGTGGTGCTCCCCGCGGATCGAGCTCCCTGAGCGTCTGGTGACTGGCGCGAGGCCGGCGTAGGCGGCGAGGTGTGCCGCCGAGGCGAAATGCTTGCCTGAGACCTCAACGACGATGATGGCGGCCGTCTTGAACCCGACCCCAGGCATCGAGGTCAGGACGAGCGAAAGAGGGTGCGCCTCCACCAGCCTTTCGACCTGGAGCGCGATCTCGTCGCGTTGGCGGCGAAGGACCGTGAGCTGTTCGACAAGCCGGGCAAGGACTTGCCCTGCTGCGTCGGTGCCGGTGACCACGACGGTCTGCTCGTCGAGTGCGGCCACGATTTCGTCGGCGACCCGCTCGGCGAGTCGGGGCGCCACCTTGCGCAGCCGGCTCGCCAGTCGGGCCCTGCCGGCCGATCGCATCGCCTGCGGCGACGGGTAGCGCCCGATGAGATCAAGGACCGCCGGGTGTTGCATGCGAGGGCCGATCGCCCTTTCCAGCGCCGGATGAACCTGCGTCAACAGGCCCCTGATGCGGTTGGAGGCCTGGTTGATCTGCTCAGCCAAGTCCTGATCGAACCCAGCGAGCATCGCCAGCTCGGCGACCGTCTCGTCATCGGGGCGCAACGAGCGCAGCGCGTGCGGCATCGAACGGGCGCCGTGCGCTATCACCGCAGCGTCACGGGCGTCGGTCTTCGCTTCGCCCGCGTGGATATCAGCGATGCGCCGCATCGCCAGGCCGGGCAAATATCCGACTTCGACAGCTTCGGCGCGGGCGACCGCAAGAGGCAGCGCGCCGATCGTCGCTGGCTGATCCACGACGAAAAGCACTCGGCCGCGCTGTTTCAGGTCGCCGATTAGCTGGCGGAGGCGACCCTCGTCCTGGGGCAAGGACCGATCGAGAATCACTTCGCCGGCCGCGTCCAACGCGACGGCGTGGTGCTCGGCCTTGCCCACGTCAACGCCAACGAACACATCGATTACCACGTCACCGACGGGGTGGTTCACCATCCGATCCTCCTTCGTCTCGAGTCGGGTCGGCCTGGCCACGGTGGCGAGTCTCGGCATCCACGTTACGGCGGCCTCTCAAATAGCGGCCCGGCCCCTATCAGCGATCACCAGCCACCCGAACCTCCCGGCGACGTCACAAAATGAGTCGTTCACCGACAGGAGAACTCAGTCATACCGAAAGGTCCAGGCCGACGTCGCCGGAGCCTCCGCTCAAGCGACCTGAAGAAGGTAACGGGAGGGCGTCCCTGGCGAAGTAGGCGGCGGCGCGGCGCAGGATCTCGTTCTCCATCTCCAGACGCCGCTTGTCGCGGCGTAGCTGCACCACCTCGGCCTGTTCCGCCGTGCTCAGATCAGACCGTCGCGGACGCCTTCGTCGATGTCGGCCTGGCGTATCCAGCGATGTATCGAAGCCACCGAGATGTCGAAGTCAGCTGCGACCTCGGCGGCGGTCAGATCACGCCGACGGGCGACCCGGACCACATGACGCTTGAACTCGGGAGGGAACTTGTTGGGCATGGAGAACATCCTTCCTGCGATCCGAGGCTCGCATATGGAATGTCAACCAAACCCGCGGCAGACCCGAACGACTCATCCTGTGCAGCCAGGGACTGGTGCTCGATGGTTCGGCTCAGGGAGGAGCCCAGCTGCACGAGCCGCCCCCGCCAGTTATCGGGAGGCGCAGGTCTGGGTGACTGATGATGTCGGATCCATGGGGCTCGCTCCTTCACCTCGCGACCGACCGGGGTGAATCTCGAAATGGAGATGCGGTGCCGACTCGTCAGCGTTGCCCGTGTGGCCGACGTAGCCGATCACCTCGCCCGCGGCGACGTGCCGCGAGGTTCCTGCGTAGCCGGACATGTGTGCGCCGTAGAAGTAGTTGCCATCGTCGCCCCACAGGTGGAAGGCGAGACCGCCGAGGGTGTCCTCGGCAAACTCGACGTCACCGGCCACGGGCGCAACGACTGGCGTTCCTTCGGCGGCGAAAATGTCGACGCCCTTGTGCTGGCGGCCGCCGGAGCGGGGAGCGAGCCATGTGTTGGTGAACCTGGTCGGCCCGGCAACGGGGCACACGATGGCGATCTCATCGCCTGACCCAACCTGGTCGGCGTACTCGATGACCCGGCTGACGTAGCTGCCGTCGTTGTTGTACCGCCGCAGCGCCGCCCGCTCGTCGGGGATCGACCCCGTCGGACCTCCGCACAGATAGTTCGCGGCCGTAGCCGCGGCGTCGTCGATGTCATGGGGGTTGGCGACGCCGTCGCCGTCCTGATCTACGGCCCATGCCTCGAACGTTCCGGGCAGGAACTGCATCGGGCCGACGGTTATCTCGGGGTGGCGAACGTCAGTGCTGGTCAGGCCGGTCTGACCATCCGAGCGACGTGAGGCACGTGATCGTCAGGGGACTGCACCCGCCGGTGTCGGGCTGTCGCGACCCTGGTGACGATCCTCGCCCCAGCTGGAACCTTGGTGGCGGGGCCTCGGGGGCCTCGGCCGGCCGCGATCCGAACAGGCGTCAGGCCCTGGCCGGCAGGCGGAGCACGTTGACGTAGCGGGGGAACGTTGGTCCGTCGACCAGCTTGTGGTCGTCGGTGAGGAAGTCGGCACCGAGGTGCTCGGCGAGCGCGACGTAGAGGGCGTCGGCGGCAGTCATGTTGTGGCGGTAGGCCCAGGCGGCGTCCAAGAGCGGCGGGATGGAGGCGTGGTGGAGTGGCCAGCGCCCCAGTCGGGCCACAGCGGCGGTGGCCTGGTCCTCGGTAACGACCTTCTCGATGAGAAACCGGCGGCGGAGCACGCTGAGCACCTCGGCGTAGAAATGTTCGGGCACCCAGCCCTCGGCGCCGGCAGGAACGAGCCGCGTGAGGGCCCGACCCCGGCGGGTGTCCGCGACGATCTCGGCGCCGGCGGAGGCGTCGATGACGACCGCGCTCACGCGTCGGCGTCGACGCGAAGCTCGTGGATCGCTTCGGCGGCGCCGATGCTGTCGAGTTCGGGTTCGGGACCGGCGAGTAGCTCGTCGATGAAGGCGCGGAACGCGTTCGGAGAGCTGTCCTCGTCGGGATTGGTCACCACGATGACGGGATCGGTCGGAAGGTCGGAGGCATCGCCAGCCACACCACGAAGGTACATTCACCGCGGCCGGGGTGACCGCTCGATCAGGAGATGGGGATCGGAGGTGGCGCGCCGGCGGCGGGCCGGGTGGCGCCGAGGTAGTTGACCCGGCGGTAGGGCTCGACCCGAACGACGGCGCCGGTGCGAGGGGCATTGATCATCTGGCCGTCGCCGAGGTAGAGCCCCATGTGGGTGACGTGGTCGGTGGTGCTGCCGAAGAACACGAGGTCGCCGGGCTCGAGCTCCGCGCCCCAGGGTAGTGCGGGCCCGGCGTCGTGCTGGGCCTGGGCGGTGCGGGGCAGGGTGATGCCGGCGGCGGCGTAGGCGGCTTGGACCAGGCCGGAGCAGTCGAAGCCGCCGTCGCCTTCGCCGCCCCAGCGGTAGGGGGTGCCGAGCTGGGCGAGGGCGAACCGCAGGGCCGTGTCGGCGACGCCGGCGGCGCCCGCCGGTGGTGCGGCGTAGGAGGCGGCGATGGCCAGAACTTTCTCGACGTAGTCGTCGGAGTGGTTGTAGTTCCAGATCGCCTGGCGCAGCGTGGCCGGGTCGCCGCCGCCGTTGGTGCACAGGTAGCGCACCGCGGCGTAGACGGCGTCGGTGGGGTTGTAGGGCGACGGCGGTGTCTCACCGCCGGCCGGGGTGGGGGCCATGTCGGCGGCGACGGGATGGTTGTAGGCGCTGAAGGTGTCACCGGCCCGGCCACCGATGCCGATCTGCATCGGGCCGGCGGCGCCGGCCTCGTTGGTGGCGCTGCGCACGCCGGGGAGGGTGGTGCGGCCGAAGTCGGACTCGACCTTGGCGATGGCGGCGGGGATCGTCCAGGACAACCCGGGGCAGGTGGCGGACGCGGCGACGAACAGCTCGAGGTAGTCGGGCGGGATGTCGCCAAGGGCCCGGGGGCTGGGCGCATCGGACGCGGCGCCGGCGAGGGCGCCGGCGATCACCGCGACGGCAAGCACCACCAGCACGGGGACGGCGAGCACCCCGGCCACGACGATCCGCCCGAGCTTCACGGCATCTGCGCCAGGCCAAGGCGACCGCGGAGGTTCCCGAAGATGTCCTGGCCGGTCACGTGGCCCCTGCCCGCCGTCTCGTGGCCTTGGCCGGTGCGGGTTGGCTGGAGAGGTTCTCGTCGCGGATCATCCGGCGCAGGCTCGTGCGGGCCGCGGCCAGGTCGTCTTCGATCTCGGTGATGGCGGCCGCCAGCTTGGTGTTCTCTGCCTGCTGGCGCGCCAACGCCGCGGCCAGGTCCCGGTTGTGGCCGTTGAGCTCCTCGACCCGGCGGACGAGGTCGACCTTGGCGGCGTCATCGACGCGGGCACCGAGGGCGAGCTGGAGTTGGCGTCGCTGAACGTCGCGCTCGGCCCGCAGACGGGCGATCTCTTCACGGGCCAGGGCCAAGTCGGTGGTCAGCCCGGCGGGACGCTGAGCGGGCTCGGGGAACGGCCCGGCGGCGGCCTGGCGGCGGCGGGCGGCGTCGACGCCTTCTCGCACTCCGGGCGCGTAGACCAGCCAGGTGGAGACCCGGGCCCGCCGGGCCACCGAGGCGAAGGTGATGGGAGCGGGCTCGCGCGACATGTGGTCGAGGGCTTCGCCCACCCGGGCCCGCTTGACCTGGCTGTCGGCCCGGCGGGTGGCGACCATGGCCTCGGCCCGGGACGGGTTGGTCATCGGGCCCCCTTGGCGGTGAGGGTGACGGCGACGCTGGCCCCGGCCCGCATGCGGCGCAGGGTGGCACTGGCCGCTTCCACCTCCGCCCGCTCGGCGGCGGGCAGCGACGCCAGTTGATCCCGCATGGCCGTCGCGATCTGGCGATAGGCGTCGGCCTGGTCGGCCAGGTTGCGCACGACGAAGTCGTCGGCGTCCATGGCCATGGCCGTCTCCCGGTCGGCCCGAAGGGCCCGGATGTGGTCCTCGATGGCCACCAGGTAGGAGGGGTCGGGGCGGTAGAAGCCACAGCCGGCGCACTGGAAGCGGATGGGGCAGGCGCCGCCGCCGGCGCGCACGTTGGCCGGCTCGATGCAGTTGCCGAACGGGACCGCCACCGAGCGCAGCTCGTAGGCACCGGGCGTGGCCGCGCCGGGCACGCCGGCGCCGTGGCGGTCGGCCACGTAGCGGCTCATGATCTTGATCGCCTCCCGCTTCCGCCGCAGGCTGACGGTGTAGTAGCCCTGGGTGACGGTCATGCTCCGGTGGTCCATCAGCTGCTGGAGGATCTCGACGCCCACCCCCGCGTCGGCGTGGCGCTGGGCGTAGGAGTGACGAAAGGCATAGGCGTAGATCGCCGACCGGTCGAACGGCGCCGGCGCGCCGTCGGGGCCGGGATGCTCCGCGTGCAGCTCGGGGATGGCGTCCACCCAGGCCCGCAGGGCCCGGGAGAGCCGGATGGTGCTGAGATGGCCCCGGCCCGACGACTCCCAGGCGGCGGGGAACAGCCAGTCGCCGGCGCACTCGGGCAGGTCGATCAGGGCCCGCCGGGACACCCAGGCCTCGATGATCGACGCCGTGTGGGCGGTGACCGGCAGGCGCCGGCGCAGCCGGCGGCCCTTGTGGTTGTCGTAGACGAGGCAGAAGTCGTCGCCGTCGCGCTCGACGCAGCCCACCCGCAGCGAGACCACCTCTCCGGGGCGCCGCCCGGTGTCGCGCAGGATCTGGTAGGCGGTGGCGAACACGGCGTTGGTGTCCTGCGCGGACCAGATCCCCCCGTAGGTGGAGTCCGCCCCCAGCTGGGACAGATGCGCGTCGAGCTGGGCGATGACACCCTCGGGGACGGCCTTGCCGATGAAGTCCTCGTTGGCCTCCTGGCGGGACACGGAGTGCGACGAGTGGCGGCTGAAGCTGCCCGGAAGCTCCGCGAGGAGGTCGGTGGCACGACCGAGGTCGATGACGGTATGGAAGCTGGCCCACAGGCCGCTGCGGTAGCGGGTCTCATAGAGGCCGCCGTCGAGGTTGGTGGCGCAGTCGATCGCCCGGAAGGCGGCGTCAAGGTCGGCGAAGCGCAGCACCGCCTGGTCGTGGCCGCCGTCGGGGCGGGCCCCGAGCGCGTGGGAGGCCAACGTGGCTGCCTGCACGGTGCGCTTGACATGCCACGTCTCGGGCCGCGTCGTCACCACCCACTCCTTGACCGCGGCCCGCAGCCAGGGCTGGGCGATCGGGGTGAAGTCGATCATCGACAGGTTCGGGCGCCGCCCCAGCCGGGGGGTCTCCAGGTCAAGCGCAAGGCAGTCCCACACGTCCTTGTCGGTGTGGACGACGCCGGTGAAGGCCTCGAACTTGAGGCCGACGACACGACACACCCAGCGGGCGTAGGTGCGGAAGTTGGCCACCGCGGGCAGAGCCGCCACCAGTTCGCCGCCACTGACGCCGACCAGCGTCTCGGTTCCCGAGACGACGCCCACCAGGCCCCGCACGGCCCGGGGATCGAGACGCTGGCCCTGGCGGTCCCGCTGCTGGAGGGCGTAGAGCAGCTCGGCTCGAAGCACCGGGCCAAGCCCGCCCAGGCTGAACTGGTGGGCGGCCAGGGCCAACTTCTGGCCGGCCGCCCACTCCGCAACCAAGCCCGCGCCTGCCGGCGAGCGGGACTGCTCAGTCTGCCAGGCGCGGAAGTGGTGGGCGCACACCGGCTCGGCGGGGCGGGCGTCGTTGTGACAGCCGGCCACCGCACAGCGAGGCCGGGCGGGCAGCGGCCGGGCCGCCGTGGCGGCCCACTCCACCAGCGCCAGCCCGCTGGCATCCCGGCTCTTGATCCAACCGCTCGTATGCGTCTGGCACAGCCCGCTGCGGCGACTGATCGAGCGCCGCTGACAGCGAGCCCCGTCCCGGGTGACGATGCAGCGCTCACCGGTGAGGGGCTGGTGGGCCAGATCGGGCTGGTAGGTCTGGGCGAAGTCCTCCTCGTCCATGCCGGAGTCGGCCAGCGCCGCCTTGCACGCGCCGCACAGACAACGGCTGGCGACCACCGTGGGACAGGCCACGGTGCGGCAGCGAGTCGAGGTGGTCATCGAGTTGTCGGGGTCGCCGGTGAACAGCCAGGTCTGGGGGTCGAACTCCTCGGCCCGCCACGCCCCCTCGGGCAGCAGCGCCTCGTGCAGGTAGGCCTCCCATCCGTCGAGATGGAGCTTCGCCGGCAACCGCTGAATGGCTTTGGCGCCACCCTGGGGAGGGCTCACCGCTGCTCGGCGGCCCACGCGGCGGCGCGTTCGACGGCGGCTCGCTTGTCGGCCTCGCTGGGGTGAAAGTAGGGCTCCATCGAGGACGGGCTGGCGTGGCCGAGCAGCTGCTGCACCGTGTCGCGGGGCGTGCCCTGGCGCAGCCAGGTGGTCGCCGCCGTATGGCGCAACAGGTGCGGTCGCACCACCGAGCCGGTGGCCGTGGACAGCCGGTCGAACATCTCTTTCGCGTTCTGGTAGCGCAGCGGCGCGCCCCGGGGCGCCCGGTAGAGGTTGACGAAGACCAGCGGGCTCTCATCCCCGGACCCGAGGCAGCGGTGGCGCTCCTGGGCGTAGTCCGCGTACAGCCCCACCGCCGCGTCGGGGACCGGGATCGAGCGGGGGAAGCGTGACTTGGCCAGAGCGCCGTTGGCGTTGTCCCGGCGCCGCCGCACGTGCAGATGCGGCCCACGGATCACACAACCCAACGTGCGTGAATCGCCCAGCAGGTGCATGTCCTCCCGGTGGAGCCCCAACGCCTCCCCGATGCGCAGCCCGGTCATGGCCACCAGGGCCACCAGGAACCGGTCACGGGCGTTGCCGGTCGCGCCGACCAGCTCCTCCACCCGGTCCGGCTCGATGAACTCGAACGGCTCCTCGGGCACGGCGAAGCGCAACAGGCGCGACCGCACCGTGCGGTGCTGGCCGTCCTCGCCGGCGTCGAAGCCCGCAGGCAAGAACCGCACGAACCGAGGCTCGAACAGCCGCCCCACCAGCCGGTCGTCGACCAGCTCTTCGCGGGCGCAGAACCGGAAGAACTCGCAGACCGTGCCCAAGATGGCATCCGCCGTCGCCTCCGACCGATACCGCACCGGCTGGCCGCTCGCACGGCCCGCTGGCGTCAGCGGCTCACTGATCAGCCACCGCTTGAACCGGACCAGGTGATCCACACGAGGTTCGTTCCAGGCGACGCCCTCGGCGGCGCACCACGACAACAACAGCGCCACCCGTCCGGCATAGATCCGCTCGGTGTTGGGCGATCGGTCCCGCGCCCGTAGCCCGGTCACGAAGGCACACCCCCCAACGTGGAAGGCGAGGTCGTCATCGACGACCACCCACGACACGGTCCCGTCATTCGGCGATACGGCGCGGCGCGCCCGATATTGGTTCGGCATGAGGCGGGGACCCTACGCAGGGGGTGTGACAAGACGGTCATGACCAACGTGCCCCGGACCTGCCCCGGACCCGTCGGATACTCCGATGACACGTGGCCTCAAAGCACCACCACTCACGTGCCAGAGGGCCCGATCCCACCCCGAGATAACGACGGCCTGTTGCCAGGGACCGGCGAGGCCGAACCACCCGAGCCACCTCCCGATCGGCAGCTCCTCGATCCCCGGCGAGCCGTCCAGCGGTATCCCGAAGATGTGGGGCACGACCTCGCCGGTCTCGGGGTCGGCGCTGGCCCCACCGCTCGTGCCGTGCCCCGACTCGATCGAGCCGATCCCGGCCACCAGTTGCCACCGCAACCCCGGGCACCACCCGTCGACGGCCCGGTAGGCGCGCAGCACCCGATCGGGGACGCCGGCCACGGAGCCGCCGGGCTTCGCCGCGCTCGACGTCGTGATGGCGAACAGGGGGATGCCGAGCACGATGCAGAGCACAGCGACCGGAACCACTGCCACGGCGATGACGCCGCGCCGAGTTGTGCTCACGCTTCAACTAGGCCGAACCGGACATCGGGATTTCGCGCCCAGCCCGCGAGATCGCGACCCGCTCCCGGGCCTAGTTGGTCATAGCCACGACTACGGGAGGTGTCGCGCAGATGATCCTGGCGCAGGTTCAGGTAACGCCCAGCTCGGCCGG
>Ga0187894_10001752_pt1 | contig 27242 bp, 19 predicted proteins | sample GBC1701081metaG_FD_136650 | JGI IMG/M metagenome (GOLD analysis project Ga0187894, IMG submission 136650) | White microbial mat communities from a lava cave in the Kipuka Kanohina Cave System on the Island of Hawaii, USA - GBC170108-1 metaG ... | reverse complement strand
TGCTCGCGCGTCCAGCCCTTCGCATGCATGCCGGTGTCCACCACGAGGCGGATCGCGCGATACATCTCCGAGCTCAGCCCGCCGAAGTAGCGGTACGGATCCGCGTACAGGCCGAGCTCCTTGCCGAGCGATTCGGCGTAGAGGCCCCAGCCCTCGGAGTACGCGGTGAAGCCGCCGAAGCGACGAAAGCGCGGCAGCTCGCCGAGCTCGCGCTGGATCGAGATCTGGAAGTGATGGCCCGGCTCGGCCTCGTGCAGGTAGAGCGCGTCCATCGCGAAGCTGGGACGCGACGTCAGGTCGTAGGTGTTGGCGTAGAAGATGCCCGGCCGCGAACCGTCCGGCGTCGCCGCCTGATACTGGCCACCGGGACCCGAGCGCGCACGGAACGGCTCGATGGCGCGGATCTCGAAGTCCGCGCCGGGCTTCTCGGCGAACAGCTGCGGCAGGCGCTCCTTGACGCCCGCCTTGAGCGAGCGATAGCCGTTGAGCAGGTCGTCTTCGTTCTTGAAGTAGAAGCGCGCATCGGTGCGCATGAACTCGAAGAACTGCTCGAGCGTGCCCTGGTAGCCGACCTCCTTCATCACTTTCTGCATCTCGCCCCGCAACCGCGCGACCTCGGCCAGGCCGATGTCGTGGATCTGCGCCGGAGTGAGATCGGTGGTGGTCTGCTGACGTACCAGGTACGCGTACCAGCGCTCGCCGTCAGGCAACGCCGTCGCAGCGATGCTGGTACGCGTCTTCGGCAGGTACTCGTCCCGCACGAAGTCGCGCAGCTTGCGATACGCGGGAATGATCTGCAGCGAGATCATCTTTTCGTAGTCGGCCGTGAGGCGAGCGTGATCGCCCTGCGGCACGCCGGCGGGAAACTTCTCGACCGGCTTGTGGAACACGCTCTGCTTCGGATCGTCGACGATGAGCGCGTCGAGCTGCGGGATCACCTTCTCGATCAGCACGCGCGGCTGCACGACGCCCTTGGCGGCGCCTTCGCGCATGTTGACGATCGCTTGGTCGACCCACAGCGGAAAGCCGCTCACGCGCTTCAGCCAATTGTCGTAGTCCTGCGTCGTGTGAAACGGCTGCAGGCCCGTGCCGGCCCCCATCTGGGCGAGGAACTGCGGCGCGCCGCCGAACTGACTGATCGGCAGCAGCTGGCTCGGGAACTCGAAACCCTCGATCGCCACGGCGCGCACGCGGCGGAAGATCGCCTGCGTGAGCCGGTCCTGCTCCGGGAGCTTGCCCGCGTCGACGCGATCGACCTCGGCGAGGTACTTCTTCTCCAGCGCCAGCGACTTCGCCACCTGCTCGGGGCTGATGCCGATCGAGAAGCGATCGTTGTACTTGTTGTTGCCGTTGAACGTGGCGAGGATCGGGTTCAGCTCTTCGAGCTCGTCCCAGTATTTCTCGACCACCGCGTTCAGTCTCTCGCTCTCAGTGGGGGTCTGAGCGACGGCCGCGCCGCCGACAAGAGCCAGCGACGCTGCAAGCAGCGTCACGTTCCCCGAAACTCTCATCGTCATTGCCATGCTCTCCGTGTCGCCGCCAGTAGCAGAAGGTGTCGCCGCTGAGTCCGGCCGGTCGCCTCAGCCTGCGGGTGTCGCCGCGCCCTTCGACTGCTCGATCCAGCGATCGATCTTCGCTTCGAGCACGTCGAGCGGCAGCTGGCCGTCCGTCAGCACCTGCGTGTGGAATTCGCGGATGTCGAACTTGTCGCCGAGCGCCTCGGCGGCGCGCGCGCGCAGCTCCTTGAGCTTGAGCTCGCCCGTCTTGTAGGCGAGCGCCTGGCCGGGGTTGGCGATGTAACGCTCGACCTCGGACACCACGTCGCTCGGGCCGACCGCGCTGTTGTCGAGCATGTACTGGATCGCCTGCTCGCGCGTCCAGCCCTTCGCGTGCAGGCCTGTGTCGACCACGAGGCGCACTGCGCGATGGATCTCCGCGCTGAGCGCACCGAAGTAGCTGTACGGGTCGGTGTAGACGCCGAGGTCTTTGCCGAGCGACTCGGCATACAGACCCCAGCCTTCGCTGTAAGCCGTGTAACCGCCGAAACGCCGGAAGCGCGGGAGCGCTTCGAGCTCCTGCTGGATCGAGATCTGGAAGTGATGGCCCGGCTCTGCCTCGTGCAGGTAGATCGACTCCATCGTGTACTTCGGACGCGACTTGAGGTCGTACGTGTTGACGTAGAACTTGCCCGGTCGCTTGCCGTCGGGCGTCGCGCTCTGGTACGAGGCCGTGGCAGCCGACTTGTTGCGGAACTCCTCGACCGGCTCGATCTGGAAGTCCGCCTTCGGCGCCACCGCGAACTGCTCGGGCAGTTTCGCCTTCACCTTGTCCTTGAGCGCCCGGTAGCCCTCGAGCAGCTCATCCGGCTTGGCGTAGTAGAAGCGCGGCTCCTTGCGCAGCCACGCGAAGAAGCTCTTGAGGTCTTCCTTGTAGCCGAACTGCTCCATCACCTTGCGCATCTCGCCCTGGATGCGCGCGACCTCGTCGAGGCCGGTCTGGTGAATCTCCTCCGGCGTGCGCTTCGTAGTGGTCTGCAGCTTCACCAGGTACGCGTACCAGGCCTCGCCGTTGGGCAGCGCGCCCAGGCTCACGGTGTCGCGCGTCTTCGGCAGATATTCGTCACGCACGTAGTCGTGCAGCTTCCTGTACGAGGGAACGAAGATGTCCGTCACCGACGCGAGGATCGCGGCGGTGAGGCGCTCACGGTCCGCGGCCGGGATCGCCTCCGGGAAATTGAGCGCGGGCCGGTAGAAAGGACTCTTCTTCGGATCCTTGACCGTCATGGCCTTGAGCTGCGGCAGCACCTTTTCCATCAGCACGCGCGGCTGCACGTAGCCCTTCTCGACGCCGATGCGCATGTTCGCGATCGCCTGGTCGGTCCAGGCCGTGAAGACGGTGGCGCGCTTCAGCCAGTTGTCGTAGTCCTGCACGGTTGCGAGCGGCTGGATGCCGTTGGGCAGGATCGGCATGAAGTTCGGCACGCTGAACGTCTGGTTGACCGGCAGCAGCTCGTTCGGGAACTGCTGTCCCTCGATCGCGAGCTCGCGGTCGAGCTTGAAGATCGCATGCGTCAGGCGCGCCTGGCCTTCGAGCGGACCCGCGTCGATGGCGTCGATCTTCTCCAGGTACTTCTTTTCGAGCGCGTTGCTCGCAGCGACGTAGTCGGCGCTGACCGTGTTCTCCATGCGGTCGTTGTACCGGTAGTCGCCGTTGAAGGTGGCGAACACCGGGTTCAGCTGCATGAGCTCCTCCCAGTACGCCTCGACGACCTTGGTGACCTCCTCAGCTGCGGCGGCGCTCGCCTGGGCTGCCGCCGCGCGCTTCTCCTCTTCCGAGGGGCCGCGCTGACACGCGACCAGCGTGGCGGCGAGCCATAGGACGCCGAGCAGGCGCAGGGACGTCGATTGCGGGTTCATCGGCAGTTCCTCTTATTTATCGATGGATGCATGACGGCGCTGCTGCGACTCGATCCAGCGGTCGATCTTCATCTCGAGCACGTTCATCGGCACCGAGCCGTCGCGCAGCACTTCGCTGTGGAATTCCTTCACGTCGAACGCCGGACCGAGGCGTGACTGGGCGCGGGCGCGCAGCGCACTGATGCGCAGCTGCCCGATCTTGTAGCCGAGCGCCTGGCCCGGAATCACGATGTAGCGCTCGACCTCGGCGATGACGTCGTTTTGCGCCATCGAGGAGTGCTCGAGCATGTAGGCGATCGCCTGCTCGCGGCTCCAGCCCTTGTAATGCAACCCGGTGTCCACCACCAAACGCATCGCGCGCAGCATCTCGTCGCTCAAGCGGCCGTAGTACTGGTACGGGTCCGTGAACATGCCGAGCTCTTTGCCGATGGACTCGCAGTAGAGCGCCCAGCCCTCCGAGTACGCGACGTAGCCGTCGAAGCGGCGAAAGCGCGGCAGGTCGGTGAGCTCCTGCTGGATGGCGATCTGGAAGTGATGACCCGGCGCCGCCTCGTGGATCGACAGCGTCTCCATGCCGAACTTGGGCTGCGCCTTGAGATCGTAGGTGTTGACGTAGAAGATGCCGGGACGCGAGCCGTCCTCGCTCGGCGACTCGTAGAACGCGCCGGCCGAGGATTGCGCGCGGAACGGTTCGACTTCGCGTACCTCGTACGGCGCCCTGGGAAAGTCCTTGAACATCTTCGGCAGCAGCGCGTCGATGCGCTGCTTGAGCGCGCGATAGCCTTCGACCAGGTCGCGGCCGTTGTCGAAGTAGAAGCGCGGGTCGGCCTTGAGATACTCGAAGAAAGCCTTGAGGTCGCCCTTGAAGCCGACCTGCTCGCGCACCTGGTTCATCTCCGCCTCGATGCGCGCCACTTCCTTCAGTCCCAGCTCGTGGATCTCGTCGGGCTGCATCGAGGTGGTGGTGTAGACGGACACGAAGTACGCGTACCACTCCTTGCCCTGCGGCAGCGCGGACCAGCCCACCGTCTCGCGCGTTGCCGGCAGGTATTCCTTTGCGATGAAGTCCTTGAGCCGCCGATAGGCGGGCATCAGGCGCTGCGTCAGTGCTGCGCGATACGCGGCCGAGACTTGCGCGCGCTCGCCTTGCGACATTTCCTTCGGGAACGTCTTGAGCGGCTCCCAGAACACGCTCTGCGCCGGATCGTCGACGATCAACGCCTCGAGCTGCGGCAACACCTTCACCATCACCGCGCGCGGCTGCACCACGCCGCTCTTCATTCCTTCGCGCATGTTGGCGATGGCCTGATCGATCCAGACGACGAAGCCGTCCGCGCGCGCGAGGAACGTTTCGTAGTCCTCGCGCTTCGCGAATGGATGTGCGCTCGCGCCCGAGCCCATCACCGCGAATCCGGCGGCCATGTTTCCGAACTGATCGATGGGCAGGAGGTGCTGCGGGAATCCGAACCCGGCGATGTCGCGCTCGCGCGCGGCGCGGAAGACGTCGCGCGTGAGGCGCGCCTTCGAATCGAGCCTGGCGGTGTCGAGCCGCTCGACGGCGGCCAGGTAGCGTTTCTCCATGGCCAGCGATTCGGCGCGCCACTGCGGGCCGATGTTGTTGGGCAAGCGGTCGTTGTAGCGGTAGTCGCCGATCTGGCTGGCGAACACCGGGTTGAGCACCAGCAGCTCTTCGAAATACTGTTGCGTCAGCCGGTCGAGCTCGGCCTCGGCGGGCGAGGTTGCGCCACCCTTCTGCGCAGCGTTACCGGCTCCTGCCAGACCGCCCGCCAGGATCGCGACGAGCGAGGCCGTCGCGGCATGCAGCGTTTTCACGGTGTGCCTTCGCGCCTCGAGGGCGCCCGTTTTTTGGGATGCCGATCATACGCGCGCCGCCCGCAGCGCGCGCCCCGAGATCCAGGCGTAGCGCACGGATAATAAGAGTGCGCACGCGCTCAACCCCGCGATCAGCCCGACCCAGACCTGCACCGGGCCGCCGTGCAACGCGATCCCGAGCCCGTAAGCGAGCGGAAGCCCGATCCCCCAGTAGGCAAACACGCTCAGCAGCATGGGCACGCGCGCATCCTTGAACCCGCGCAGCGCGCCGGCGCTGCCGATCTGCAGACCGTCGGAGATCTGGAAAATAGCAGCCATGAGCAACAACGCGGCGGCCAGGGGACGAACGTCCGGATCCTGCGTATAGAGCGCTGCGATGTGCTCCCCGAAGAACAGGATCGCCAGTGCCGAGGCGCTCATGAAGGCGCCGCACATGCCGATGCCGACCCAGCCGGCGATGCGCCCGGCTACGGGGTCGCGCCGTCCCAGTGCGTGACCCACGTGAATAGTCGTGGCCGAATGCAGCGACAGGGGGACCATGAACATCAGCGCCGCGTAGTTGATGGCGATCTGGTGAGCGGCGACCACCGTCGTCCCCAGCGTGCCCATCATCAGTGCCGCGATCACGAACAGGCCGCCTTCGGACATGACGCTGCCGGCGATCGGCACGCCGAGACCGAGGATTTCGCGCTGGCTCGGCGCATGCAGCCGGTCGAAGCGGGCGAACAGGCCGAACGGCCGGTACACGCGATGGCGCCGCACGTACGCGAGCATGATGAAGAACATGATCCACATCACCACAGCGTTCGAGACGCCGGTGCCCACGGCGCCGAGCGCGGGGAAGCCGAACTTGCCGTACATGAACACGTAGCAGCCGAGGACGTTCGCGACCAGGCCGGCGAGCGCGGTGTACATGATGGGCCGCGTCCAGCCCACGCCCTCGGTGACGAAGCGCAGCGCGAGGAACGCCATGATGGCCGGGAAGCCGCAGCAGATCGCGCGCACGAAACCACCGGCCTTGGCGACGATCGCCGGCTCGATGCCGATGAACGCGAGGATGTCCTCGACGAACAGCATCGGCAGGATCAGGCCGAAGGCGAGGAACTGACTGAGCCACAGTGCCTGGCGCGCGAGCGCGCCGATGCGCGGGTTCTCGCCGGCGCCGTAGGCGTGCGCGACCAGCGGACTCATGGCCATGAGCAGGCCGAGCCCGGTGAGATAGAAGAAGATGTAGAAGGCGTGGCCCACCGCGACGGCGGCGAGATCCCCAGCGCTGAGCTGCCCGGCGAACACGGTGTCGGTGAATCCCATGCCCGCGATCGCGACGTTGTTGACGATCAGCGGCCCGCCGAGCCGCAGAATGCTGCGGGCATGCTGCGCGAGGCGCGCACGAAACGGCGGAAGCGGCCGGGCGGCCTCTGGCGTGAGCATGGCGACGGAATTGGCGGATGGCGGGCGCGGGTGATCGCTGGCATTCTAGGGCATCTCGTCCCGGGAGTCGTCCATGATCGTGGGTTCCAGCGTCCGTCGCGTCGCCATCGTCGGCGGCGCCCGCATTGCGTTCGCGCGCGGGCACACTGCATACGCCACAGTCGGCAACCAGGAGATGCTCACCGCGGCCTTCAAGGCGGTGGTCGACCGCTTCAACCTGCGTGGCGAGAAACTCGGCGACGCCGGTGCGGGTGTGGTGATGACGCACTCGCGCGACTGGAACCTCACACGCGAGTGCGTGATGAGCAGCGGCCTGGCGTTCGAAACTCCCGGCTTCAATCTGCAGCGTGCCTGCGGCACGAGTCTCGAAGCCGCGATCATGCTGGGCGGCAAGATCGCGCTCGGCCAGATCGATTCGGCGCTCGCCGGCGGCGTCGACACGGTCAGCGATCCGCCGGTCGTGTTCTCGAAGGAATACCAGCAGCTGCTGTTGCGCAGTTTTCGCGCGCGCTCGTTCTGGGGACGCATCGGCCCGTTCTTCGGCGTGCGCCCGCGGCACTTCCGGCCCGTGCTGCCCGCCGTGATCGAGCCGCGCACCGGACTGAGCATGGGCCAGAGCTGCGAGCAGATGGCCCAGCACTGGCAGATCACGCGCGAAGAGCAGGATCTGCTCGCGCTCGAGAGCCACAAACGCGCCGCGGCGGCGTACGACTCCGGCTTCTATGACGACCTGATCGTCGAGTTCCACGGCCTGAAGATGGACAACAATGTCCGTCGCGACACGAGCCTCGAGAAGCTCGCGAAGCTCAAGCCGTCGTTCGACTTCACGGGCAAGGGCACGCTCACCGCCGGCAATTCCAGTCCGCTCACGGACGGCGCCTCCGCGGTATTGCTCGCGTCCGAGGACTGGGCGAAGCAGCGCGGCCTGCCCGTGCAGGCGTACCTCACGCACGGCAAGGTGGCCGCGGTCGACTTCGTCAACAAGGAAGGACTGCTGATGGCACCCGCGTACGCGGTGCCGGCGATGCTCAAGGATGCGAACCTGACGCTGCAGGATTTCGACTTCTACGAAATCCACGAAGCGTTCGCCGCGCAAGTGCTGTGCACGCTGAAGGCCTGGGAGTCCGCCGAGTTCTGCCGCGAGCGGCTGGGGCTGTCGAAGCCGCTCGGCAGTATCGATCGCGCGAAGCTCAACGTCGTCGGCGGCAGCACTGCCCTCGGTCACCCGTTCGGCGCGACCGGCACGCGTATCGTCGCCACGCTCGCCAAGCTGCTCGCGGCGCGTAACGGCAAGCGCGGGCTGATTTCCATCTGTACGGCCGGCGGCATGGGCGTAACGGCGATTCTGCAGCGGTAAGCGCCTGGCGAGCTGCCGGGGCCGGGCAACAGGTTGCCATCAGTTTCAAGTGAAACTAAATTAGGCCCTGGGCTGCCTCCTTACCCGCCAATCCCATCCCCCGCGGGGCCGTGAATCCCATGAAGCGCTACATCTCCTTTCCGCGCGTCGAAGGCCAGGCTTCGCGCCAGGCGCACGCGGACATGCCGGCCGGCACCTACGAGCGCGAGATCAGCAAGGAGGGCTTCTTCGGGCCCGCCGCGCACCTGCACCATCGCCACCCGCCCACCGGCTGGGTGGATTTCCAGGGACCGCTGAGTCCGCACGCGTTCGATCTGACCAGACTGCAAGCCCAGGCGGGCTCGCCGTGGGATGCGAACGAAGTGCTGTTCAACGCCGCGGTACGGATCCGCTACTGGCGCACGGCCGGCACGATGGATCACCTGGCGCGCAACGCCGACGGCGACGACCTGATGTTCGTCCACCGCGGTCGCGCCGAGCTCTTCTGCGACTACGGGCACCTGTCGGTCACGGCCGGCGACTACGTCGTGATCCCGCGCGGAACGATGTGGCGCATCGAGTGCACCGAACCGGTGACCGCACTGCTCATCGAGGCGAGCAACGCCAGCTACGCGCTGCCCGAGAAGGGACTGGTCGGGCCGCACGCGATCTTCGATCCGGCAATGCTGGACGTGCCCGCGATCGACGACGCGTTCCGCGCGCAGCAGAGCGACACCGAGGGCTGGGACGTGCGCATTAAGCGCCGCGGCGCCGTATCGCTGGTGAAGTATCCGTTCAATCCGCTCGACGTCGTCGGCTGGCACGGCGACCTGAGCGTGGCGCGCATCAACGTCAGGGATATCCGCCCGCTGATGAGCCACCGCTATCATCTGCCGCCGTCCGCGCACACCACGTTCGTCGGCAATCGCTTCGTCGTGTGCACGTTCGTGCCGCGTCCGTTCGAGACGGACCCGCAAGCGCTTAAGGTGCCCTTCTTCCACAACAACGACGACTACGACGAAATGATCTTCTACCACGAGGGCAATTTCTTCAGCCGCGACAACATCCACCCCGGCATGGTGACGCTGCACCCCGGCGGCTTCACGCACGGCCCGCATCCCAAGGCGCTGAAGAACATGCTGCGGCAGGCGAAGGCCGGCACTGACGAGATCGCAGTGATGGTCGACACGCGCGACGCGCTCGAGATCGGGCCCGCCGCGCAATCCGTCGAGTGGCAGGGTTACGTGGACAGTTGGAAGGCGCAGGGCGCGACGCCGTCGCCCGGCTGAAGGCGGACGGATGAAGCTCGCGACGCTCAGAGACGGCACGCGCGACGGGCAACTCGTCGTCGTCGACCGCCTCTTGCAGCGCGCGTGCGCCGTGCCGCAGATCGCCGCGACGCTGCAGCGAGCGCTCGACGACTGGTCGCAGTCCGCGCCGCGCCTCGCGCAGGCCGCTGCGGACCTGGCAGCGGGCAAAGCGCGCGACGCGTTCGACTTCGACGCGAAGCGCTGCGCCGCACCGCTGCCGCGGGCCCATCACTGGGCGGACGGCAGCGCGTACGTCAACCACGTGGAGCTGGTCCGCAAGGCACGCGGCGCGGAGATGCCGCCTTCTTTCTGGACCGATCCGCTCATGTACCAGGGCGGCAGCGACGACCTGCTCGGTCCGACCGACGACGCGCCGTTCCCGGGCGAGGAGCTCGGCATCGACCTGGAGGCCGAAGTGGCCGTCGTCACCGACGACGTACCGATGTGCGCGACGCCCGAGGCGGCGCGCGAGCGCATCCGCCTGGTCATGCTCGTCAACGACTGGTCGTTGCGCAACCTCATCCCCGAAGAGCTCGCCAAGGGCTTCGGCTTCTACCAGTCGAAGCCCGCGACCGCGTTCTCACCGGTCGCGGTGACGCCGGACGAGCTGGGCGCTGCCTGGGACGGCGGCAAGCTGAACCTGCCGCTGATCTCCTCGATCAACGGCCGCGAGCTCGGGCACCCGAACGCCGGGATCGACATGACGTTCGACTTTCCGCGCCTGATTGCGCACGCCGCGCGCACGCGCCGGCTGGGCGCGGGAGCGATCGTCGGCTCGGGAACCGTCTCCAACTACGACCGGAGCCTGGGCTCGAGCTGTCTCGCCGAGAAGCGCATGCTCGAACAGATCGCCGGCGGCAAGCCGACCACGGCGTTCCTGAAGTTCGGCGACCGGGTACGCATCGAGATGCTCGACGCGGCGGGCCGCAGTATCTTTGGCGCCATCGACCAGCGCGTCGTAAAGGTTTAGTCATGCAGTTGCAGGATCCGAAGCTGCTGCGGCAGCAATGCCTCGTCGACGGCGCATGGGTCGACGCGGACAGCCGGCGCACCATCGACGTGTTCAATCCCGCGAGCGGCGAGAAACTCGGCACCGTGCCGGGCTTCGGCGTCGCGGAGACGCGCCGCGCGATCGCGGCGGCGCACGCAGCTTTCCCGGCCTGGGCCGCGAAGACCGCGAAGGAACGCGCGCAGGTGCTGCGCAAGCTGCACGACCTGATGATGGCGAACCAGGAAGACCTCGCGGTCCTCATGACGGCGGAACAGGGCAAGCCGCTCGCCGAATCCAGGGGCGAGGTCGCATACGCCGCGTCGTTCATCGAGTGGTTCGGCGAGGAAGGCAAGCGCCTGTACGGCGACGTGATCCCGGGACACCAGCCCGACAAGCGCATCATGGTCCTGCGTCAGCCCGTCGGCGTCGTCGCCGCCATCACGCCCTGGAACTTCCCGGCGGCGATGATCACGCGCAAAGCCGGCCCCGCACTCGCGGCGGGCTGCACGATCGTCATCAAGCCCGCCTCGCAAACGCCCTACTCCGCCCTCGCGATGGCCGAGCTGGCGCTGCGCGCTGGCGTCCCGAAGGGAGTTTTCAACGTCGTCACCGGCTCCGCTACCGAGATCGGCGGCGAGATGACGTCCAATCCGATAGTGCGCAAGCTGACCTTCACCGGCTCGACCGGGATCGGCAAGAAACTGATGGCGCAGTGCGCGTCGACGATGAAACGCATCTCGCTGGAGCTCGGTGGCAACGCACCGTTCATCGTGTTCGACGATGCCGACCTCGACGCGGCCGTGCAGGGCGCCATCGCCAGCAAGTACCGCAACACCGGACAGACGTGCGTGTGCGCGAACCGCCTGCTGGTGCAGGACGGCGTCTACGACGAGTTCGCCGGCCGGCTGGTCGACGCGGTGGCGGCGCTGCGCGTCGGCGACGGCCTCAAGGGCGCGACCGACCAGGGCCCGCTCATCGACATGAAAGCGGTGGCGAAAGTCGAGGAGCACATTGCGGATGCACTCGCCAAGGGCGCGCGCGTTGCAGCCGGCGGCAAACGCCATGCGCTGGGCGGCAGTTTCTTCCAGCCGACGGTGCTCACGGGCGTCAAGCCGGACATGATGGTCGCGCGCGAGGAAACCTTCGGTCCGGTCGCGCCGCTGTTTCGTTTCAGGACCGAGGCGGAGGCGATCCGCATGGCGAACGACACGGAGTTCGGCCTGGCCGCCTACTTCTACACGCGCGACCTGGCGCGCGCGTGGCGCGTCTCGGAAGGCCTCGAGTACGGAATCGTCGGCCTCAACACCGGCATCATCTCGACCGAAGTCGCACCGTTCGGCGGGATGAAGGAATCCGGCACCGGCCGCGAAGGCTCGAAGTACGGCATCCTCGACTACACCGAGCTCAAGTACGTCTGCATCGGTGGCGTGAGCTGATCGACGCGGCCTGATCGACGCTGCCTGATCGACGCTGCCTGGCTGGCGAACGCGCGCCGGCGCCGGCGCCGGGCCAGAGGCCGCACCGGGACGAACGGCCGGAGGGAACTGCCGCTTGCGCCAGCTGCTCTGAGTGCTCGGGATGCAACGCCGCGTGAAACTCGTTCTGCAGGTCGTCGTGCCGTCGGGCGCGTCGCTGGCCGTTACCTTGCTGGCCGGCGCATTGCACCTCGCAACCGCGCAGTCGCGCACCGGCGGCGAAAGTCAGCCGGCGAGCGTCGGCGTACGCGTCATTCCCTGCCCGTTGGCGCAACCGGTCACGGAGGCCATGCGCCGGTCGTCGCTGGAGAAGCACTGGCGCGAGCTGGAACGCCGGCTGGAGAAGCCTCTGCGCACGATCCTGACCGCCGAGAGCGTTTCGCGGGATGCGCTGGCGAGCCTCGACGTGCGGGCGCTGGAGCGCAACAAGTGGACGCTCACGCGCTACCTGGTTCGCCTGCTGCGCGAGCTGAAGGCCACCGATCTCGCGGGCGCGCATGACCTGCTCGCGCTCGAAGCCTATGCCGAGCATTCGTTGCGCGACGCGATGTGGGACGGCGCGAACGGCTGGGACGTCATCGAACGCGTGCGCTCCGAGACGTTCGAAATCCTCGCGGCGCTCGAGAAGGCGCGGGCGAACGCCGCGAGCTCGCGGGGCATCAAGATGGGCTTGTCGTTCGGCCTGAGCCCGGTGGACGTCGCCGCGAGCCTGCTGGCAGCGGCCGCGAAGCCGGAGCCGTATTCCGTAGGGTCGGATTGCAAGCAGCCGCGCGATTGAGCTAACCCTCGAGCGATTCCCTCAGCGCGTCGAGACGCGTGCCCCAGAACACTTTCATCCGTCTGGCCGCGGCGGCGTTCGCCAGCTTGCCGTGCTGCAGGGCGACCTGTGTCTTCTCCGATCCCCGGGCGTCGAACAGGACGCTGATGCTCCTGGTTCCGTCCGTCCAGGTTGCGCGCAGCGACTTGTAGGGCGTCGACCTGTGGATAGTGAGCAGCGTCTCGGGCAGCCAGCGCGCGCGCTTGCGCGGATCGAGGAACGCGTCGAAGACCTCGCTCACGCCCGCCGCGATCATCCGCGTGCTGCCGATCTCGAATCCACCCGGCTTCTCGTGCAGCGCGCGCAATCCGCGCGCCTGCTCGTAGCCCACCGTCACGGTCTGTGCCCACCACCCGGGTACGCCGTACTTGTCGACCAGCATCGCGGCGATCGCGGTATGGCCGATCGTGCGGCCGCCTTCGCGGTCGATGATCGGCAGCCACTGCGCCCAACTGCGCCCGGTCTTCGCGGCCAACGCTTCCGACGATACCGAGGGCTTCCATCGTGTCGCAGCCCTGGCCGAAGAATTGCCTCGCCTCGCCGCCCTCGGCCGCACCGTCCTGCGCTTCGACTTCGCGCGCTTCGCCGTCATGTGGGCACTCCATGTGAAAGCCGGCAGGCTACCGAGGCTGCGTCGCTGGCGTAAAGGCGCGGCGCATCGGGACAGAACGCACCAGGACCGGCGGGTTCCCCTATTATTGGCAAATGTCTACGGCAGCAAATCCCGTATCGGCGGGCGGCGCACAGCCGTCACGGCTCGGCGTGCTGCTCACGAATCTCGGGACGCCCGACGAACCGACGCCCGAGGCCGTGCGCCGCTTCCTCGGCGATATGCTTTCGGATCGACGCATCGTCAGCCTCCCGCGCATCGTGTGGTGGCCGATTCTGCACGGCATCGTCCTGCGCACGCGTCCGCGCCGCAGCGCGCACGCCTACAGCAGGATCTGGAGCGCGGAAGGATCGCCGCAGCTCGTGTTCGGCAGGAAACTGGTTGCCGCGCTGCGCGCCGAGCTGACGGCGCGCGGCCACAATTTCGTCGGCATCGAGCTGGGCATGCGCTACGGCAATCCTTCCATCGCCAGCGCGCTGGCGCAGCTGCGCGCGGCGGGCGCGCGGCGCATTCTGGTGCTGCCGTTATTTCCGCAGTACTCGACGGCCACGAGCGCGTCGACATCCGACGCTGTGTCTCGCGAGCTGCGTCGCGTCTCGCCAGCGCCCGAGACGCAAGTCGTCACCGACTATTACGACGAACCGACTTACATCGCAGCGCTGGCCGCAAGCGTGCGCGAGCACTGGCAGCGCGCAGGGTGCGCCGAGCACTTCGTGATGTCGTTCCACGGGATGCCGCAGGCTTCCGTCCGCCGGGGCGACCCCTATCTGCAACGCTGCGGGCGCAGCGGCGCGTTGCTCGCGCAGGCGCTCGGTTTGGCCGACGGCCAGTGGAGCTTGTCGTTTCAGTCGCGATTCGGCGCGCAGGAATGGCTGCGACCTTACACACTGGACGTGCTGACCGATCTCGCGCAGCGCAACGTCAAGCGCGTGCAGGTACTTTGCCCCGGCTTCTCGCTCGACTGTCTCGAGACGCTCGAAGAGATCGCTCTATCCGCGGCCGAGACGTTCCGTGCACGCGGCGGCGAGCGACTCGAGTACATCCCTGCACTCAACGATCGTCACGATCACGTCGCGTGCCTTGCACAAGTGATCGAGCGGTACCTCGACACCTGGGAGCAGGACCGCCTCAGCCCACGCTGAGCGAACCGGGCACGCCGGTTCTGCGCTTGTGAGTCACTCCGTTCCGGCGACCTGCGCCTCGGGCTCCAGCCAGCGCTTCAGCCAGGCGTGCACTTCGCCGTAGAAGAACTTGCTGTTCTCGCCCTTCAGCACCCAGTGGTTTTCGTCGGGGAATACCACCAGGCGGCTCGGCACCTTCATCCGCTGCAGCACGCTCCAGTTCTCGAGCGAGTTGTTGAGCGGCACGCGGAAATCCTGCTCGCCGACCGTCACCAGCATCGGTGTGCGGAACTTCGCCGCGTAGCGGATCGGGTTCTGCTTGCGCCACACCGTGCCCTGCTCCCACACCGGCCCGCCCTGGTTCACCTCGCGCGAGTAGATCACGTCGCTCGTGCCCCACTGCGATTCGAGGTTCACCAGGCCCGCGTGGCTGATGAGGCATTTGTAGCGCGTGGTCGAAGCCTGCAACCAGTTCGCGAGATGCCCGCCGTAGCTCGCGCCGCCGGCGCACGTGCGCGAGGCGTCGACGAACGGATAGCGCCTGATCGCCTCGTCCATCGCCTGGTTGAGCTCCTCGCCCGGCGTCGCGAGCGGGTCGCCCTGGATGTTCTGCGCGAACTTCTCGCCGAAGCCGGTCGAGCCCGTGTAGTTGGTCATCAGCAGCACGTAGCCCGGGCTCGCGAGCAGGTGATAGTTCCAGCGCAGGAAGAAGTTGTCGCGCCACATGCCGTGCGGCCCGCCGTGGATCAGCGAGACGATCGGATACTTCCTGTCGGGCGAAAAGTGCGGTGGCAGCACGACCAGGCTGTGAATGCGCCGGCCGCGCTTGCTGGTGAACCAGAAGTGCTCGGGCGGCTGCCAGTCGATCTGCGCCGCACGCTCGGCGTTGAAGGTGGACAGCGCGGTGTGCGCGCGCTTGTCGAGATCGATGCGCACCACCTCGGCCGGATTCACCGAGCTCTCCCAGTTGGCGAAGAGCTGCGTCGACTGCGAACCGTCCGGCGCCGCGAGGTTGGTGTACACGCCCTGCTTCATGTCGATCACGAGCTGCGCCGGGCCGCCCTCGTCGGCGATGCGGTACAGCTTCTCGTGACCGGCGTCCTCGGCGAGAACGTAGAGGTTGCCGTCGAGCGCCGGCACCCAGCTCGTGACGTCGCGATCGAGCTGGGCCGTGACCATGCGCGCATCGTCCACCGCCGGCCAGGCGAAGGAGGCGACGCGCGTGGCGTTGTAGACGCGATCGGTGCGCTTCTCGTGCTGACAGTAGAGCCTGCTGCCGTCCGGGCTGAACCGCGGCCGGCCCCAGGAATCGAGCACCGCGCTGCCGTTCGTGCCGCGCGCCGGCGTCAGGCGCTCCGGCTCGCCGCCGCCCGCCGACATCTTGAAGAGGTCGGTGTTGGTGAAGGCGAAAGCCGCGGTGTTGCGGTTGGTGGTTGCCGCGAACACGATCGCCTGTCCGTCAGGGGTCCACACCGCGTCGAGGTGCTCCTCGCCGGTATCGGAGCGGCGGCCGCCGAAGCCCGGCGTGCGCGCCAGCGCAGTGGTCGCGAGCAGATTTTTCGCACGCTTGCTCATCGACTCGGCGTTCGCGGGCGAGGACAGCGCCGCGGCGTCGATGTCCATCACGAAGAGATGCGGCTGCTGATCTTCCAGCCACTTGTCCCAGTAGCGGATCGGGAATGTGTCGTACACGCGCGCGTTGAACTTGCGCGCCTTGCGCTCGTCGGCGACCTTCCTGTTTTCCTCCTCGCTCTTCGTGCCCGGGAACGAGTTGCTGGTGAAGAGGAGCTTGCCGCCGTCCGGCGAGAAGCGCGGTGAGCGTGCGCCGGTGGTGAGCGAAGTCACGCGAATCGCCTCGCCGCCGTCCGCCACGTCGAGCACGTAGATCTGCGACACCTCGTCGCCGTCGCGCCGCGCCGAAAAGGCGATACGCCGGCTGTCCTCGCTCCACGTGACTGCGCCTTCGCTGCTGCGGCTGAAGGTCAGCCGCCGCGGCGCCGCGCCGGCGTCCGCGGGCACGATCCACAGGTCCGACATCTGCTGCTTGTCGTCGTACGCCGGATCGGTGACCGAGAACACCACCAGCCGGCCGTCGGGGCTCGGCACGGGCATGCCGACCCGCTTCATCAGCCAGATGTCCTCGTGAGTAACGGTGCGCTTGCCGTCTGCCGCGGCGGTGCCGCTGGCGGTGCCGGCGGCGAGGGCGATCAGGGCAAGGAGCCGGGAAAGCAGGCGAAGCGTGGATATCATCCTCTTGTCTCCCCTCTTTATTGCCGTCTTCGTGATTGCCGTCTTCGAGGGACGTCTCGGCCGGACTCGCCGTCGCCGATGGGCGCGTCATGGTAGGAGAAAACGGGCCGCGAGCCCACCGGCCCCGCTAAAATGCCGCCAGCGCGCCCGCCCCGAGCGCGCCGGCAGGAGTGCACAGCATGCTGGGTCGATTTCTGGAGGTCAGCGTCCAGGCCCCGAACGCGCTCGAATCCTACGAGTTCTACCAGCGCCTGGGCTTTTCCGCCGCCGAAGTCGGCGAAACCTGGAGCCATCCCTACGCCGTGGTGACGGACGGCCGGCTGTGCATCGGGCTGCACCAGTACGAGTTCGAGTCCCCTTCGCTCACGTTCGTGAAGCCGGACCTCGCGCGCAATCTCGAGGACCTGGAGGCGCAGGGAGTCGAGTTCGCTTTCCGCAAGCTCGGCGACAACGTGTTCAACGAGGCCGGCTTTCGCGACCCCGATCGCGTGATGGTAACCATGATCGAAGCGCGCACCTTCTCGCCGCCCGCGCGCGATCCGGCCGAGGTCTCGGCCTGCGGCTACTTCGCCGAGTTCGGCATTCCCAGCGCCGATCCGGATGCGTCGAAGCAGTTCTGGGAGCGGCTGGGATTCGTCGCCGTCGAGGAGTTCCAGCGCCCGTTCCGGCGCATCGCGCTCACCAGCGACTTTCTCGACCTCGGGCTGTACGCGACCCGCGAGCTGCGCCGCCCGGTGCTGACGTTCGTCGATGCCGACATGCCGGCGCGCATCGCGCGCATCGTGCGTTCCGGTATCGAGCCCTCACCGCGCCTGCCGCCGACTTTCGATCCGCAGAGCACCGCGCTCTTCGTCGCCCCGGAAGGCACGCCGATCCTGTTGATCACGGGTGACGCGTAGCTGCGATGGAGTCATAGCTTCACGCTCTTCAGTACCCGTGCACTTCCCGTTGCCGGTCGTGTCGCGAGCGGATCGCTGCCTTACCGTCCTGCCGGCAGCAGCTTTATCCGTGCATCCAGGCCGGCAATCGCCACGAAGTCACGGTCACGATGCAACAACGGCATGTCGGCCCGCGCCGCGTAGAGTGCAATCAAGCAATCATTAGCGCTTCGTGGCGTTACACCCTGCCAACGGCAGCGGGCGTACAGATGAGCAGCTTCTCGCGCGAGCGATCGTTGATCAGGTTCAGTGAGTAGCGGCAGCTCACCCAGCGTTCGCTCCCAACGCGCGAAGCGCGCGGGACTATCAGCACCCTGGAGCACCTCTTGCAGGATTGGTGGCGCCAGCCAGATTGGATCGCCCCGCTCAAGTGCCTGCGTGAGGATATCGGCCTCGACCGAGGCCTCGCCGCGCATGAAATCGATCCACACGGAAGAATCAACCAGCACGTCGCGCCCGCATTCTAGGTCCGCCGCGGTGGACTGCTTGCCTTGGGATCGTAGGCCGGAGCGACGCCTCCCGTGCCGCGCAACGCAAGCACCTGAGAGTAGTCCCGGCTACGGGCATAGTGTTCGAGCGCCACCTGTACCGCTTCGCGCGCCGTCCCGACTTGCGCGAGACGTTTGACGCGGGCGATCAGCTTCGGGTCCAGAACGATATTCGTGCGTCCCCCACGCGCCTTCCCGTGCCTGCTCGGTGACGGACCGCTTTTCATGGGCTGATTATACACATAGTGTGTGTATAGCTCCAGTCGTGGCGAACCAGGTGTGCTCAGTGGTCGCGCAAATGTCCTAGCGCAGCCTGCGCAGCTTCAATGCGAAGACCAGCACCAGCAGGTTGCAGATCCCGACGACGGTGAACGGCGCGGCCTTGCTCCACAGGTCGTAGAGCTGGCCGCAGACGATGTTCGCGAACAGGATGCCGAGCGCGCCGAAGATACCGGCGAGGCCGAACACCGAGCCGCGAATGTGTCGCGGCGCTTCCTGTCCGAGCAGCACCTGCGCCGACAGGATCGCGCTCACCTCGCCGACGCCCATCATGATCGCTGCGGGATAGATCATCGCCGACAACGGGTCGGCGAAGCCGACCCAGCTGTAGCCGACCGCGGCCAGCGCCATCGCGGCGATCACGGTAGTGATGCGGTCGAACCGGTCCGCGACGAACAGGAACACGAACGCGCTCGCCAGTGCCGCGCTCTGCGCGAGCCCGTAGACGGCTCCCTGGTAGCTCACGGCTTGCGGCGGCGACAGGCCGCTGTCGAGACCCGCCTGCATCAGGCGCAGGCTGAAATACGTGCCGATCACGGCGATATCGGCACGCGCGATGAAGTACACGCTGTAGCCGAGCAGGATGCGCCGGTTCTGCAGCGCCGCCGCCATGCCGTCACGCAGCAGGTAGCGCAGGCCGAGATGCGCCGGCGCGTGCTCCGGTGCACCGCGCTGCAGGCCGGCAAGACAGACGAGCGCGGTGATGGCGCTCAGCGCGCCCGCGGTCCAGTAGGTGAGGCGGCCCGCCGCGATCGCATCGGCGCCCGCGCCCGCAAAGAACTCAGGCAGGCGCGACAGCAGGAACACACCGAGCAGCACGCCGAAGACCTGGACGATCCCGGTGATGCCGACCAGCGCGCCGCGCGAGCGCTCCTCGGGAAGGTCGGCGAGAACCGTGGCGAGCATCGCGCCGACGGCCGCGGCACCGACGGACCAGAACATGGTCGCGAGCACCAGCTCGGAGAACGTCGCGACCAGCGGAATGACGAGGAAGCCGGCGCCGATCCACAGCAGGCCGAGCACGTAGACCGCGCGCCGGCCGACCTTGTCGGACAGCGCTCCGAACGGACCGACCAGCAGCAGCGTGACGATTTCGTTGAGCGCCCCGAGCATCAACGTCGCGCGCCCCTGCATGCTCTCGGGGACGCCGACGATCACGTTGAGGGCGTACGGCTGGATGAAGCTGACGAACGCCAGCAGGCAGACGCTGAAGAACGCGGCGTAGAGAAATGTCGCCGCGTGGCGCCCGCTGAAGCCGGGCGCGAGCTGCACGAGGCGGCGCAGGCCGACGCCGGGGCTATTGTTCAAACGTGCCTCGCACGTGGCTCACACGCGGACGTCGAGCGGCTGGCGCAGTGCCACGCGGCCGGAATGCACGTCGACGAGCTGCCATCCCGTGGACACGGCACCGCTCGCGGCGATGGTGAGGCGCGGCAGCAGGTCTGCTCGCGGCAGCAGGTCTGCTCGCGGCGGTACGTGTGCTCGCGACGGGTCCGCGACCTGTGGCCATGGCCATGCTGTCGCCTTCACCGCGTGGAACTCGATGTTGCCGGCGCGCGCGTGCTGCACCTGATGCACGTGCCCATGGAACACCGTGACGCCGGCGAACGGCGCCAGGATCGCGTGCACCTGCTCCGCGTCCTCGGTCCAGAAATTCCAGTCGCGCTGGATCCTGCGCAGCGGCGAGTGCGACAGCACCACGAGCGGCATGCTCTTCGGAACTCGCGCCAGGTCGCGCGCGAGCCAGGCGCGCTGCCGCGCGCCGACCCTGAACGCGGCACCGTTCGGATTCTCTAGCCCGGCCATCTCCGCCATGCGCCGCGCGCCGTCGGGCCAGCGGCCGAGCCACGCTTCGTCCGCGAGGACGCTGTTGAGGACGACGAAGTGCGTGCCCTTGTGATCGAAGCTGTACCACTGCGGGCCGAACAGGCGCGACCAGCGTTCGCCGAGATCGAAGTAGTAGTCGTGCTCGCCGATCACCATGCGCAGGGGGCAATCGAGCCGCGACAGCAGGTCGGCGCCGTGCTCGATCTCGGCGGGCGTGCCGAGATGGGCGAGGTCGCCGCCGAAGACCGCGAAATCAGGTCGCGGGCGCAGCAGGTTCGCTTCCGCGACCGCGCGTCCCAGCGCTTCGTCCCAGGCGCGCACGAACTGCGTGCCGCGGACGTGCTGGACGTGGGCGTCGGAGAGCCAGGCAAAAGTGAAGTCGCGCCGCGGGTCGCCAAGGGCCACGTCGACCAACGAAACTTCCAGCGTCGCCACGGCGGCCGCGCCGGTTACGAACTGACGGCGCCCGATCGTCGGTTCGCGGGCTGCGATCGCCGATCCGCCCGTCGAGTGCACCGATCGGTCCCTCGCGTTCGTTTGCGCGCCGTCTGCTGGCAGTTTCATCCCACCCTCCGGTTCGCCGACCCGCGTGCCGCCGGCCGGCAACGTGAGGGTAGACGAGGCCGACCCCGGCCGAAAGCGCCGCGAATCCGGCGCAGCCGCACGGACTCGGCCCGGGCCGCCGAGCCGTCGGTCCTGCCTCCCGGGCAACCCGTTGCATGCCCGCGGCCGCTGGTACCGGAAACGTGTCAGGCGCGCGGAAACCCTCTATCCTTCGCGCCTTTCAGGCATCTCGATGATGACAGCGGCACGACTGCGGCCCTCGAAGCAGCGATGCGAACGCACAACACGGGCCCACTGCCGCGCCCAGACGTCGACAAGACCCTCAGGAGAGACTGATGAAAGCACTGGTCCGCGCCCTGGCGCTGCTCGCAATCGGCGGCGCCGCGCATGCCGACGAAGGCATGTGGACGGTCGACAACTTCCCCACCAGAGCCGTCAAGGAAAAGTACGGAGTCGACATCTCGCAGGCGTGGCTCGACAAGGTGCGCCTCGCCACGACGCGCATCTCCGGCTGCACGGGCTCGTTCATCTCGCCCGACGGCCTGATGCTCACGAACCATCACTGCTCCTGGGCGTGCGTCTCGCAGCTCTCGACGCCCGAGAACGATCTCTGGGAGAAGGGCTTCCTCGCACGCACGCGCGCGGAAGAGCGTCGCTGCCCGACCCAGCAGGTCGAAGTGCTCGTCGGTATGGAAGACGTGACGCCGAAGATCAACGCGGTCACGCGCGGACTCGACGACACGGCGGCCAACACTGCCACCAAGCAGGAGCTGACCAGGCTCGAGCAGGCTTGCGAAGAGGCGTCGAAGAAGGACAAGAAGACCGGCGAGCTGGCGTGCGAAGCAGTCGAGCTGTACCAGGGCGGCCAGCACTTCATCTACAGGTATCAGCGCCACGAAGACGCGCGCCTGGTGTTCGCGCCCGAGCAGCCGATCGCCGGCTTCGGCGGCGATCCCGACAACTTCCAGTTCCCGCGCTGGTGCCTCGACATGTCGGTGCTGCGCGTCTACACGAAGGACGGCAAGCCGCTGCGCACGCCGAACTTCCTGCGCGTCAACTTCGACGGCCCGCAGGAGAACCAGCCCGTCTTCGTCTCGGGCCATCCCGGCTCGACGGAGCGCTTGCTCACGGTCGAGGAGCTGAAGACGCTGCGCAACTCGTTCCTGCCGTTCTGGCTGCAGCGCAATTCCGAGCTGCGCGGTCGCTACATCCAGTTCGCCAAAGGCGGCGAGGAGCAGAACCGCATCACCCAGGATTCGCTCATCTCCGTCGAGAATTCCATCAAGGTGCGCCGCAAGGAGCTGGACGCGCTGCTCGACGATCGGCTGATGGCCGCCAAGGCGCAGGAAGAGCAGGAGCTGCGCGCCGCGGTCAACGCCGATCCGTCGCTGCGTGCGATCGCCGGCACCGCCTGGGACGACATGGCGAAGGCGCAGGCCGCTTACCGTGACATGCTCGTCGCCCACACGATGATCGAGAACAACGGCGCGTTCAACAGCGTGCTCTACACGCACGCGCGCAACATCGTGCGCGGCACGGCCGAGCGCGAGAAGCCGAACACGGAGCGCCTGCGCGAATACACGGATGCCGCACTGCCGCCGGTGGTGCAGCGGTTGAAAGCGAAGACGCCCGTGTACCCCGATCTCGAGCGGCTCAAGTTCTCGTATTCCACCGAGCGCATGCGCGAATGGCTCGGACCCGACGACGAGCTGGTGCGCAAGGTGCTGGGCGCGGAATCGCCGGACAGCCTCGCCGCCAAGCTCGTGAACGGCTCGAAGCTCGCCGATCCCGAAGTGCGCACCAGGCTCTGGGAAGGCGGCAGCGCCGCGGTCGCAGCCTCGGACGATCCGATGATCGTGCTCGCGCGCAGCGTCGATCCGGCGGCACGCGCCATCCGCAAGCGCTACGAGGACGAAGTGGAAGCGCCGACACGCAACGCCTCCGAGCGCATCGCGCGCGCGCGTTTCCGGATTCGCGGCACCAGCACGTATCCGGATGCGACGTTCACGCTGCGCCTGAACTACGGCAGCGTGCAGGGCTGGACCGAGAAGGGCGAGCCGGTGCAACCGTTCACGCAGCTCGGCCGGCTGTTCGAGCGTGCCACCGGCCAGGATCCGTTCCGCGTGCCGCAGACCTGGATCGCGGCCAGGCCGCAGCTCGACCTCACGACGCGCTACAACCTTTCGACCAACAGCGACATCACCGGCGGCAACTCCGGCAGTCCGCTGATCGACGCGCGCGGCGACCTGGTCGGCCTGATGTTCGACGGCAACATCCACTCGATCGCCGGCTCGTACTGGTTCGACACGCAGCTGAATCGCGCCGTCGCCGTGCACCCGGCGATCATCCAGGAGGCGTTGACGAAGGTGTACAAGGCGGACGCCCTGTACGCGGAGATCAGCGGCGCGAAGAAATAACTAAACGCGGTACCGGACTTTAGTTATCGCGGGACCGGACCCTGGCTGTTGCTAGGGTTCGGTGGCGGCGACGATGCGGAACTTCACCTTGAGCTCGTCCTGAACCTGTAACGCGCCCAGCATCACCGTGAAGGGCGCGAGACCGAGCTCGCTCTGTCGGACGGCGAATTCGCCGGTCGCGGTCAGGCGATTGCCCGCGCGCTCGACGCTGACCGGGACGTCGATCTCGTGCGCCTGCCCGCGAATCTCGACCCGCGTGCGTGCCTGCAGTTGCTCGAAGGTGCCCGTCACCTGCAGCGATGTCAGCGTGATCAGGGGAAACTGATCGGCCTGCAGGAGCTCCGCCCCGAGCAGGTTCTTGAGCGTGCCCTCGCGCGCACTCTGCGGTACCTCGCGCGCGAATTCCGGCCCCTCGTCCTTGCGGAGTTCCTGCTCGTCGACCGCGAGCTGCGCCACCGGCATGGCAATCTGAAAACCGCTGTGTCCGGGCTCTTCGTGCAACCACACCGTGCCGCTGAGATCGTGCGAGGCGATGACGTGATTGTGGCCGGCGCTCGCCAGCTTGCCGCCGCGGAATGCGAGAATGCGCACCAGCGATTGCTCGGGCACGATGCGGTACGCGGCGGCGCCCGGGAACGTTTGTGCGGGAGCCGGCATTGACGGCGGCGGCCCTTCCGGGGGAGCCGGGCGGCGCGGTGCCGGACACGCGCTCAGGGCGAGTGCCAACGCGAGTATCGTTGCAATACGGGGCGCCGCGCCGGTCGCGGTGCCGGCCCCAATACTCGCTGCGGTATTCGAACGGGCGTGCATAAATTTCATGATCGGTTCAGCCTCAGCAGGCTACAAGCGACTTTGGACAGTTCCGGCGGTCGAAGGGTCGAACGAGGATCGTGAGCATGCAGCTTGGCAACAGCAGCGTCCGATGGGGTGTCGTCAGCAAGACGTTCCATTGGGTGATCGTGGTGCTGATCATCGTGCAGTACACGCTGGCACAGGTCGCCGAAGACCTGCCGCTCGGCTTGCAGAAATTCACCACGCTCGCACGTCACAAATCGATCGGGCTCACCATCTTCGGCCTGGCGATCCTGCGCCTGCTGTGGCGCTGGGCCAATACCACGCCCGAGCTGCCGAACACGCTGAAGCCTTGGGGAAAGGGCATCGCAAAGACCACGCACTTCGCGCTTTACCTGCTGCTGTTCGCGATGCCGGTCACCGGCTGGCTGATGTCCTCGGCCGCAAACTTCCCGGTGAGCTGGTTCGGTTTCTTCACGCTCCCGGACCTGGTTGCGGCGGACCGCGGCCTGCAGGAAACGCTGCACGACGTGCACGAGACGCTGTTCAGGATCCTGGTCGCGCTGGCCGTGCTGCACGTGGCTGCTGCGCTCAAGCATCACTTCTGGCTGAAGGACGACGTGCTCAGCCGGATGGTGCCGTTCATGCGCGTGTCGGGAGACGACAGTCCACGAGGTGCCGATCGATGAGAAAAGCATTGCTGTGCGCCGCCCTCCTCTGGCCGGCGCTGACCCTCGCCGCCACGAGCTACTCCCGCGCCGCCACGAGCTACTCCGTGGATGTGGCGAAGAGCGCGCTCACCTTCACCGCGTCGCAGACCGGTGCCGACTTCGACGGCAAGCTCGGCAAGTTCACCGCGCAGATCAGTTTCTCGCCCACTGACCTCGCGAACAGCAGCTTCGACGTGCGCGTCGACACGGCCTCGGTCGACACGCAGGACGACGAACGCGACACGGCGCTGCGCAGCCCGGATCTCTTCAGCGTCGAAAAGTATCCGCAGGCGCACTTCGTGAGCAGCGGTTTCACCAGCAAGGGCGGCGACTCGTACGAGGCGCGCGGCAAGCTCACCATCCGCGACGTGACGCGCGAGATCCGACTGCCCTTCACGTTCGCGCCGCAGAAAGCGGGCGGCGGCGCATCGCTCAAGGGAGCGGTGCAGCTCAAGCGCCTGGACTACGGCGTCGGCCAGGGCGACTGGAAGGACACGACCTGGGTGGCGAACGAAGTGACGGTGAAGTTCGCCCTGCAGCTGGCTCCGGCACAGTCGGCCGAGAAGCAGCCCGCTGCCAGGCAGCCCGCCGGCAAACCACCCGCGGCTAAGAAGCAGGCTCCCGCGGCGCAACCGACCACGAAGTAGCGCGACGCCAGCGCGCAAGACCGGGCGCAAGAAAAAGGGCCTGGCGAAAGCCGCCAGGCCCCGAATTACACCCGACGCCAGCGCCGGGTGGCCTGTTCGCCGTCAGTGTCCGACGGTGTAGTTGGCGAAGATCGAAATCGTATCCGTGCCCAGGGATCCCGAACCCGCTGGATTCGCGGCTCCGTCGGAGTACGTGTCCGTGTTGCCGTACCAGTTCGCGTCGCCCTTGGCGTAAATGCGTGCCACCGCGTTGTTCGTGCCGCTGTGGATCATCAGCCAGTACGTTCCGGCGTTCAGCGCCGCGCTGGAGCCGAAATACACCCAGCGCGCAGCGCCGCCCGAGCTGATATTCACCGAGCCGGTCTGCGCCACCAGGTTGCCGGGACGACCGCCGGAGTCCGTATAGACCGCGACGCGCAGCGCCTGCGACCCGGAAGGCCCGCCGCGACCGTCGACGTACGCGCCGACGTTCACCAGTCGCCCCTTCTCGTGCAGCGTGAAGCGCGAACCGCGCTTGTAGTTGTTGCCCAGGCCCGGCGATGCGAACGTACCCCCGCTCGCCCCGTTGCCGAAGCGCTTCGGGCGATCGGTGAGGCGGTTGAACGCCACGGGCGGCGCCGTCACCTGGTTGTAGCTCGCCTGGCTCGAAGCGTGCGTGATGCCCTGCACGTTCATCCAGCCCTGAGCCTCGGACGCGTTGTTGCCGATGGCGAGCACGCGACGATGGCCGAGATTGCTGAACGTGCGGGCTGCATACGCCCGGTGCCACGTATTGCTGAGGGAGTGATGCTCCATGCCTACGCCGTCGACGTACTGCTCGCCCGGCTGACCGCGCTCGTTGGCGCCGAGGCCCAGCCACTTCCCGTTGCTCACGACAATGAAGCGCGGGTTGATGGCCCGGCGCGCGGCATCGAGGCGACGCACGAGGTCCACGTTACCGTCCGTCCACTGGTCCTTTTCCCACTGCGGCCAGCTGTCCCAGTTCGCCATGCTGGTCCACAGGCGCGCGCCGACCACGTCGAGGAACACGCCGTCGACCTTGTCCTCGCGCATGAGGTTGCTGACGTAGGCCACCACGTGATTGCTCCACGTGGAGCCCTTGCGGATATCGACGAGCTTGTTGTTGGGGAAGTTCGCCCGCGCTCCGGCGCTCGGGTACGGCCACTTGGCCACGGTCGCGACGTTGCCCATGTAGAAGGCGGAGTCGAGCGAGCAGAGCGGGTAGTTGTAGGCCTCGACGGGGTTGAGGTACGCGAGCACTTCCGCGCCGTTCGCGCGCGCGCTCGCAAATGCCGAGGAGTAGCGATTGCATCGTCCGGTGATGACCAGGCCGCCGGGCTTGGCGTAACTGCTGACGCCGCTGGTGCTGGTGTACGCGAGCCCCATTGGATTACTGGCGTACGTATTGGCGGAGGCGGCGCTGGCAAAACTTACAACAGCAGCGCACACCAATGCTGCCCCGATCGTCGAGTGCTTCATGATTCTCCCTCGCGAGAGCGGTCTATTCGTTGGAAGAAAGCGATTGCGGGCAGCGCGCAAACGCGTGGCGGGAGTCTAGCGAATCGAAGGCACAAATCCAGACGGAAAACTGTCAGACATCAGCGACAAGCGTCCTACGCTTCGTCCTACACGCGTCCTACAGAATTCGCCTCGCGCCCGCGGAGCGCATGCTGCGCGAGTGCAGCATGGGCATGAATCCGTACGACCCTCATCCTGTTCTGAGCGATTTGCCTAACGCGCAAGCAGGTCGCGTCGTGGTAAATCTGCGAGCCGCGTCACGAGCACCGCGGCGCTCGCTCACCAGGTGCTGCCGTCCTTGCGCGTGAACGGGTGCACGGAGCCCTTGCCGTTGTAGCGCAGGTCGACGTCGGGGTAGTGCGCGACGTCTTCGGGATCGCGGTTGCTGATCGCGAGAAACACCGCGGGTCGATCGCTGCGATTGACGAACTGGTGTCCGTCCGCCACGCCGGCCTTGAATCCGGCGCACATG
>Ga0187894_10001751_pt1 | contig 27256 bp, 27 predicted proteins | sample GBC1701081metaG_FD_136650 | JGI IMG/M metagenome (GOLD analysis project Ga0187894, IMG submission 136650) | White microbial mat communities from a lava cave in the Kipuka Kanohina Cave System on the Island of Hawaii, USA - GBC170108-1 metaG ... | reverse complement strand
CCCGACTTGAACTTCTTGATCTCCGCGCCGAGTTTCTCTTCCATCGCCTTGTCGATGTCGCGCAGGCGGGCCAGTTCGTCGCGCACGCCCTTGCCGGGGCCTTTGAAGTGGTCGAGCAGCGCCTTCTCGAACGCGGCGATGTTCTCGATCGACACATCGTCGAGGAATCCCTTGGTGCCCGCGAAGATCGAGATGATCTGATCGATGACGTTGTAAGGGACGTACTGCGGCTGCTTGAGGAGCTCGACCATGCGCCGGCCGCGGTCGAGTTGGGCCTGCGTCGCCTTGTCCAGTTCGGTGCCCAGTTGCGAGAAGGCTTCGAGCTCGCGGTACGCGGCGAGGTCCAGGCGCAGGGAGCCGGCGATGCGCTTCATGGCCTTGATCTGCGCGTTGCCGCCGACGCGGCTGACCGAGATGCCGACGTTGACCGGCGGTCGGACGCCCGAGAAGAAAAGTTCGGGCTCGAGATAGATCTGGCCGTCGGTGATGGAGATCACGTTGGTCGGGATGTAGGCCGAGACGTCGCCCTCCTGCGTTTCGATCACGGGCAGGGCCGTGAGCGAGCCGCCGCCGTTGTCGTCGGAGAGTTTGGTGGCGCGTTCGAGCAGGCGCGAATGGAGATAGAAGACGTCGCCGGGGTAGGCCTCTCGACCCGGCGGGCGGCGCAGCAGGAGCGACAACTGCCGGTACGAGGCGGCCTGCTTGGAGAGATCGTCGTAGATGCACAGGGCGTGCTTGGGGGTCTTGCCGTCCTTGCCCTGCCACATGAAGTACTCACCCATCGCGCAGCCGGCGTAGGGGGCGAGGTACTGCATCGGCGCGGGGTCGCTGGCGCGGGCCGACACGACGATGGTGTAGTCCATCGCGCCGTTCTTCTTCAGAGTCTCGACCACGCCGGCGACGGTCGATTCCTTCTGTCCCACCGCGACATAGATGCAGACGATCGCGTCGGGCGTTCCCCAGTACTGCTTCTGGTTGATGATGGTGTCGACTGCGATCGCGGTCTTGCCGGTCTTGCGGTCGCCGATGATGAGCTCGCGCTGACCGCGGCCGATCGGGATCATGGAGTCGATGGCCTTCACGCCGGTCTGGAGCGGCTCCTTGACGGGCTGGCGCTCGGCGATTCCGGGGGCGATGATGTCCACCAGGCGCGTCTTGCCCGTCTGGATCGCGGGGCCGCCGTCGAGCGGCTGACCCAGCGGGTTCACCACGCGTCCGAGCATCTGATCGCCGACGGGCACGGAGAGCAGGCGGCCGGTGGAGTTGACGGTCTCGCCCTCTTTCACGGCGAGGTAGTCGCCGTAGATCACGGCGCCGACGGTGTCCTGCTCCAGGTTGAAGACCTGGCCCATGACCGCGCCCTCGGAGGTCTGGAACTCGAGCATCTCTCCGGCGGTGGCGTTGGCCAGGCCGTAGATGCGCGCGATGCCGTCGCCGACTTCGATGACGCGGCCGACATCGGAGATCTCGAGTTCGGCCTCGAACTGCTTGATCTCCTGCTTGATGACGCTCGTGATCTCGTCGGTTTTGATCTTCATGGGGAGGTCCTGAGGGAGGGGGTTGTGGGCTTGAGGTTCTGCGGGATTGAGGGCCGGTGCCTAATGACGAGTGCATGGTGCCGTTTTCATTTGATGAAGTACTCGATCGTGACGCTGGCGGTGACCGTGACATCGGCGGGGTTGATCGGCGGCGCCATCGCCTGAGCCTCCATGGCAAAGTTCCGCATGACCGGCATCGGGACGATCGGGCCGCCGGCCGAATCGACCGTGACCTTTCGCACGCCGGTGATTGTGACGCCCGCTGCTGCTGCTGCTGCATCGGCGTCGGCGCGCGCGGCCTTGGCGGCCTTCGCGATCACTTCGGAGCGTTTGGATCGCGGGTCGGCGAGGCCGAAGCTGATCGAGTCAACCCGGTTGGCGCCCGCCTCGATGCCCGCCTGGATCAGTTCGCCGGCGAGATCGAGGCGACCCGTCTTCGCCTCGACCATGTTCTCGACGCGATAGGCGGCGATGCGCGGCACGCCGCCGGAGCCCGGGCGGACTTCGGCGTAGACCGGATGCACGTTGAACCGGCCGGTAGTCACTTCTTCCTTCTTCAGACCCTTGCGCTGAAGGGCCTCGATGACGCGCGCGGCGGCGCGGCTGTTGTCTTCCATGGCGCGGGCTGCCTGGTCGGCCTGAGTCACTACGGCGATACCCATGCGCAACTCGTCCGGTGGAAAGTCGACCTGGGCCGAGCCGGTGACCACGAGGATCGGCGGGGCAGGCTCGGCGCCGGCGGGCTCGGCGGCACGCGACACGGAGGCGCCGGCCGCAACGAGGAGCGCAAGCCCGGCCAGCATGTTCCGGAAGGGCCTCACGGCTTCTCCTCGACGATTCGGTCGTAGTTGGCGCGTGCCGCGGCGCCGCCCCGCTCCATCAGGCGCTCGCGCATGCGGCGCAGGCGCGTATCGATGCTGGCATCGATGAGCTTGTCGCCCACGCGGACCTTCATGCCGCCGATCATGTGCTCGTCGATGTAGGCGTGGACGATCGGTTCGCGATTGAGCGCCTTGTGCAGGCGGTCGGCGATGCCGGAGAGTTGCTCTGGCGAGAGCGGGAAGCGCGTGTAGACATCGACCTCGACGCGACCCAGTCGCTCCTGGATTATCTTGTCGTACGCCTCGGCCATTCGCCAGATGCGATCGAGGCGCTCCTTGTGAGTGACATAGAGGACGAATCGGAGCAGCAAGGGATTGACGCGTCCCTTGAACGCGCCGGAGATCACGCGGGCCTTGTCGGCCGGGGAGATTAGTTTGCTCCGGAAGAACTCGGCCGCCTGCGGGTCGCGCGTGCGAAGGTCGGCGAGCTGCTCGAACTCATCCGCGATCGTCTCGAGGAGCTCGCGTCCGCCCTCGGCCTCGGCCAGTTCGAAGAGGCTCTGCGCATAGACCTTGTCCACGGCCTCGGGAGGCGTGTCGATGGTCGTCATCGCCGCGGCGCGGTCGGGTTGTTGCCGTGGCGCATCAGACACCGGCGGTCTCTCGCGCCGATTGTTCGATCGTTTCTTCGACGAGTCGGCGCTGGTCGTTTTCGTTCACCTGCCGGCGCAGGACCTTGGCCGCGACCTCGACCGCGAGCGACCCCGCCTGCTCGGCGATCTCGGCGAGGGCCGCGCGCTTGGCCGACTCGATCTGGTTCCGGGCCTGCTCGCGCAACTGACCGAGCTCGGCCTCGGCCTTTTCGCGAAGATCGGCGGCGAGGCGGGCCTGCTCGGCGCGCGTCGCATCGATCATGCGTGCGGCCTCGGCCTTGGCCTCGGCGAGCGAGCGCTCAAAGGCCTTCTGGGCCTCGGCCGCCTTCTTCCGCGCATCCTCGGCGGCGAAGACCTCGGAGCGGATCTTTTCCTCGCGCTCGGCCAGGCCTTTGAGAATCCTGGGCCACGCGGTGCGATGGAGGATGAACAGCACCACGCCGAACACCACCAGCGCGGAGATGAACTGGATGAGCGAGAAGTCCATCACGCCGCCCTCGCTCCCGCCTTCGGCGGCGAGCGCGGCGGGAGCTATCACGGCGTGAAGCGTCAGTAGGGCTGATGCTCTGATCATGGCTGAATCCACGGGGGAATCGCGACGCGAGAGGCGCAGAACGGTCGGAGGCCGATCCGGCCTCCCGCGCCGCGATCGAGACTGATCGTTCGGTTCAGAGCAACGCGATGAAGCCGCCGACGATGGCGAAGAGCGCGGCGCCCTCGACCATGCCCGCGGTGATGATCATGTTGGTGAAGATGGTTCCGGCGGCCTCGGGCTGGCGGGCCACGGCTTCGACGGATGAACCGCCGATGCGACCGACGCCCAGACCCGCGCCGACGACGCCCAGGCCGGCCGCGAGGCCGGCGCCGATGCCGCGGCCGAGGTTGCCGGTCTTGGCCATTTTCAGAGCATTGGCGAGCGCCTCGCCGGTGAGCGCGCCGCCGGCCGCGGCCATGGCGGTCTGGGTGGCCAGGAAGGCGAGCACGCCCGCGGCCAAGCCGAAGCCCACGAGTTTCCGCATTGAGATCTTCATGATTCTGTTCGCTCCAAAGGTCCCGCGCCCCTTGCTCGGGACGCGACGGGTTGTCTGAGTCCAAGCCGTGATCGGCTCAGCCCGCGCTGAGCCGCCGGCGACGATGATCTGCTCTAGGCGTGCGCCGGCGCCGGGTGCGGCTCGGCTTCATGAGAAGTGTGCGATTCGTCGTGCTCGTCGTGGTGGTGAACCAGTTGGGCGATGAAGACAGTCGTAAGGAACAGGAAGATGAAGGCCTGGAGGAAGGCCACGAGGATCTCGAGGAAGAAAATCCCGATCGCGCCGATCGCGGAGATCAGGCCGATGGGTCCGCCCGCGAGCAGGCCCAGGGCTTTGGGCGCGGCCGCGGTGAACATCATGAGAACGGCCAGGAGGACGTGGCCCGCGGTCATGTTCGCGAACAGACGAATGGCCAGCGCGAATGGCTTGACAAACATGCTCATGATCTCGACGGGCACCATGAGCCACCAGAGGTACCAGGGAGCGCCGGCGGTGAAATGCCTGCACCACTCGATGAGGCCGAGACTCCGCAGCCCGTTGACTTGCCAGAGGATGAACGCGACCACGGCCAGTGCGCCGGTGACGGCGATCCGGCCCGTGGCCGTTCCGCCGATCACCGCGAAGTGCGAGTCGTTCAGGAACAGCGCCCCGAAGAGATGCTGAAGGTCCAGCAGCGGGACGAGGCCGAGCAGGTTGTTGAATAGGATGAAGAAAAAGACGGTGAGCAGGAACGGGGCGAAGCGGTCGCCCTCGCGCCCGAGTTGAGCCCGGATGACGCTGTCGCGCAGGTAGAGCACGACAACCTCGATCATCTGGGCGAAGCGGCCCTTGGTGATGTAGCGGTTGTCACCGTCCTTGTCGGGGCCCGTGTGAATCGACTTTGAAGCGGTGATCAGGGCCCACACCATGATCGCCGAGGCGATAATCATGGTCAGCGTGTTCATCGTGAGGATCGGGCCGAGGAACTTCGCCGTCGCGGGGCTGAACATGCCCTCGGGCAGAGGGATCAGCGCCTTGTCGAGGACGTGACCCAGCGGGTTGTCTTCGGCGGCGAGGATGGGAGGCGGGAACATCATCTCGGTCCAACGGCCCGGGTGCGAAGGTTGAACAGACCCTGTGCCGAATCTCAGCGGGACGCGGCGCCGGCACGCAGGGCCTGGACGTGAGCGCCGAACACCCGGGCCAGCGTGGCCCAGACGGCGACGAAGGTCGCTGCCAGGGCCGGGACCAGCACCAGCGGGTCTGGCCGGGTCGCCGAGTATAACAGCAGGGCCAGGGCGGCGGCACCGACCACGGAAATGCCTTGTGCTGCGAACAGCAGCATTCCCCAGCGGAGCAGAGGGCGGGTTTTCCACGGGCCGATCAGGAGCAGCGCGACGGCGGGTCCGGCCGCGCCAGCCCCGACTCCCCCCGCGAGCCCCGGGAAGCCGCCGGGCCTGAGCGCCACGACGACGATCGCGCCCGCGACGAAAACCAGCCCGCCGGCAGCCAAGGCCGAGACGAGCATCCGTGCGATTGGCAAGCGAAAATCAACTCCTGGCGATGGCCGGGTCTCGCCAATCTCAGGGCTGCTCTGGTTGCCGGGGGGGCTCATGGGGCTCGTCGGCTACTCTTCGTGAGTGGGTTCTTCCGTCGGGCGCAGCCGCGGGCGATTCGGATCGGGATTCGCGTCGCGCGCGCGCCGGTATTCCTCGATGGCCTGGCGGTTCATCTTCATCGCCGAGCGGATGAAGTTGTAGCCGCCGCCGATGATGCCCACTCCCGCGCCGATGAGCATCCACATGGGGCCGGTGCCAAGCCATCGGTCCAGCAGCCAGCCGGCGAGCATCGCGCCGAGGATCGATGCGGCGAGTTCGAAGCCGATTCCGCTGAGACGCCACAGCGCCGAGGCGCTCGCGTTCTGCTTGCGGGGCGTTTCGGGAGGTGTTGTGTGGGCCGACTCGGGCTTCACGCGGCCTCCTGCGACGGGCGCGCCCTTGCGAGGCATTTCGGACCTGCGTTCACCCCGGCGGGAGGCCCGATAGCGTAACGGAGCCCGGTTTCGGGGCGGAAACCCGCCTCGGATTCCGATATGTCTGAACCGATCGCGCCGAACAGATCGTAGAGTTCAGTACAGGAGAAGGGCCCCGGACGGACCCGGGCCGCGACCTGCGCGCTGACCGATTGGAAGGCGCGCGACGCGGAGGGGGCAGGACGATGGTTGCGCGGATCGAGCAGGATCACCAACGATTTCGCCAGATCGTGCGCGGCCGGATCCGCCAGGATCTGCGCAAGTTCCTTCAGCGCCGCGAGCTCATCGGCAAGGAAGGGCGCGGGCTCGTCTCGATCCCCATACACGACATCGATGTGCCGACGTTTCGCTTCGCCGACGGCTCCTCGGGCGTGGGGATGGGCGCGGGCAAGGCGGGCGAGGGCGACACGAACACCGGCGGCGAGGAGCCGGGCCGGCATCTGCTGGAAGTGGATGTCCGACTCGAAGATCTGGCGGACATTCTGGCCGAGGAATTGCGCCTGCCGCGGATCCGCCCGCGCGGGGCCAGCCGCATCGTCGCGGCGCGCGACAAGTACTCGGGCATCTCGCAGACGGGCCCCGCGGCGCTTCGGAACTTCAAGCGAACCTACCGGGAAGCGCTCAAGCGGCAGCTGATGCTCGGGGTCTACGACCCGGACGACCCCGTGATCGTGCCGGTGAAGCGCGACATGCGGTTCCGCTCGTGGGAGCAGGTGAAGAAGCCTCAGAACAACGCCGTGATCATCTACATGATGGACGTGAGCGGCTCGATGGGCGAGCAGCAGAAGGAACTCGTTCGCCTCGAGGCCTTCTGGATCGACACGTGGATCCGGCGGAATTATGAGGGAATCGACAGTCGCTACGTCGTGCACGACGTCGCGGCCAAGGAAGTGGACAAGCCGACGTTCTTCTCGATCCGGGAGGACGGGGGCACGCGGATCTCTTCGGCATTCCAGGTGGCGCGGGAACTGATCGAGGCGCACTACAACCCGACGTCGTGGAACATCTACCTGTTCCACTTCTCCGACGGCGACAATTCCTCCGAGGCGGACAACCGGCTCTGCGTCAAGCTGATGCGCGAGCACCTGCTCCCGGTCGCCAATCTCTTCGGCTATTGCCAAGTGGCGAGCGCCTACGGGAGCGGGAACTTCATCAACGTGCTGCACGAGGCGCTGCCCGGCAGCGCGACCTCACGCGGCGGCGTCGAGGGTGATTCGAATCTCGTGACCAGCCGAGTCAACGCGCGCGACGACATCTACGAATCGCTCAAGACGTTTTTCGCCGCCGGGCGATGAGCGGACAACGGGCTACGCGGTTCTCGGGCCCATCGTTGCGCTGACAGTGCAGAGATTGCGCGCGGGAGAGAATCGGCCCCTCACCGGGTGTAAGCAGTGGCAAGTTGCCGTTCGCTCGCGCCGGCCGACGCGACTATTCTCCAAGTGAAGGCCGGGCCGTGCCCGCGCGGCTCAGGGCCAGGGAGAGGCCGACTGTGTTTCTCTTCGTTCTGTACGCGCTGACGGTCTGGTGGTTCGTGTACCAGTTCCGGGGACGCTGGCCGGCGTTTGCGATCCTGGCGGTCACTGTGCCTGCGGTCGTCGTCGTGATCCGCGCGGCGCAGATGATGCTGGAGCCGGGAGCGGGGCTGACGTGGACCGCGCTCGACTGGTCCGTGCTCATCGGAGGGAGCGGCGGGCATGCACCGGGATCGGCCGCGCCGTTCGTCGCGCTGATGGTGTGGGTGTACGAGGCGCTCGTTCTGGCGATCGGACTGTTGATCGCCGTGCAGCCGCGCCGCTGGGCGCCGAACTCCTGCCGGCATTGCCGCTACGACCTCGCCGGCAACGTGTCGGGGATCTGCCCGGAATGCGGGAACGCCGTTGTGCCGGTGAAGGTCACCGTGGCAAGCGCCTGATCACGGCTCATTCGGCTGGCGGGCCGGATCGATTTGCCCGACACTCATCCGGTGAACACGCCGGTCGAAAGCCCATCCGCGACTCCTCGCCCGGCGTCGAGCCCGCCGATCGTGCCGCGCTGGGCCGTGCACCGGCGGCTGTACGACTGGGTGCTCTCGCTGGCGCACAAGCCGCACGGGACGGCGGCGCTGTTCGTGCTCTCGTTCGCCGAATCGAGTTTCTTCCCGATCCCGCCGGACGTGCTCCAGATCGCGCTGACGCTTGAGCGACGATCGAGGGCGTTCTACTACGCGGCCGTGAGCGCGGTGGCCTCGGTGCTCGGGGGCGTGGCGGGGTATTTCATCGGCTGGCTCCTGTGGAGCGCCGTGGACGAGTTCTTCTTCAAGTACATCTTCAGCCGCGAAGTATTCGACCGGGTCGGGGTGATGTACCACGACAACGCGTTCTGGGCGATCTTCACGGCGGCGTTCACGCCGATTCCCTACAAGGTGTTCACGATCGCCGCGGGCGTGTTCCACGAAAAGGTGTCGCTGGTCACGCTCGTCGTCGCGTCGGCTGTCGGTCGTTCCGGCCGGTTTTTCCTTGTGGCGATGCTGCTGTGGTGGCTGGGCCCGCCGGTGAAGGGGTTCATCGATCGGTACTTCAATCTCCTTTCGATCGTCTTCACGGTGTTGCTGATCGCGTCGTTTGTTCTGCTGGAGCGCTTCGCGGAGTAGGCTGGGGGCCGAGGTGTCATCCATGAACATTCTGGTGACGGGCGGGGCGGGCTACATCGGGTCTCATGCGTGCAAGAGGCTCCTGGAGCTGGGGCACCGCGTCGTCGTGATCGACAACCTCTCGCGCGGGCACATCAATGCCATCGACCGGCTTCGAACGCTCAAGGGCGTCACCCCGGAGCGGCTGGTCTTTCAGGCCGGGGACGCGGGCGACCGCATCATGGTCGAGACGCTGCTGCGGCAGTTCCGCATCGACACGATCATGCACTTTGCGGCCCTGGCCTACGTGCGGGAGAGCATGGAGCAGCCGCTCGCCTATTTCCGCAATAACACCGCGGCGGCGGCGCACCTGCTTGAGGCGGCGGACGCGGCCGGGGTCGAGCGATTCGTGTTCTCCTCGACCTGTGCGACGTACGGCGAGGCGCCGCCGGACCGCATCCCCATCCGCGAGGACTGCCCGCAGCACCCGATCAATCCCTACGGATGGTCGAAGCTCTTCGTCGAGCGGATGCTCATCGAATACGCCGGGCTTCGCCGGCGCCAGGCGCGCCCGTTGGGCATCGCCATGCTGCGCTACTTCAACGTGGCTGGGTGCGACCGCGCGAACGTCATCGGCGAGGACCATCAGCCCGAGACCCACATCATCCCGATCATGCTGCAGGTGGCTCTGGGGCAGCGCGACGCGTTCACGATCCTGGGCACAGACCACCCGACGCCCGATGGCACCTGCGTGCGCGACTACATCCACGTGGAGGACCTCGTCGGCGCGCACATCGCGGTGATGGAGGCGCTTAAGCCGGGCGACCTGCGCGCGTACAACCTGGGCATCGGGCGCGGCTACAGCGTCAAGGAAGTGCACGAGGCGGCCCAGAGAATCACGGGCAAGAAGATCCCGACGAAGGCGGGGCCGCGGCATCCCGGCGATCCGCCGACGCTCTTTTGCGATCCCTCGCTGATCAAGCGCGACCTGGGTTGGGCGGCTTCAATCAAGACGATCGAGGAGATCATTCAGAGCGCGTGGGCGTGGTTCAAGGCGCACCCGAAGGGGTACCAGAGTTGAGCGGCGAGCGGTAAGCGATGGAAGATTTGAGGCCGCGCATCGAGAAGCTCGAAGAGGCCGCGGCGTTCACGGAGCGCACGGTCGAGCAACTCAACGAGCAGGTGCTGAAGGCGGTGGAAGGGCTCGAAGCGCTGGCGAAGCGAGTTCGCGCTCTGGAGGCGCGTCTTTCACAGGTAGGAGCGAGCGAGGACGACGAGGAGTCATTCGACGGCGAGGGCGGCAGCTAGACCGTCGCGTTCTCCCCTCGCGCGTCGTGGCGCACTCACGAGATGCGCCGGCGTCCCGCCATCATGGCGAGGCCGCCAACCAGAACGAGCGCGGCCGATGGCGCGGGAATCTCCATCTGCCACAGCAGCGCTTCGTTTCTTCCGGCTACGGCGTTGTAACCCGCGCCGGCGACGTAAGTGTTCAGTCCGTCGCTCCAGATTCCCCACGCGCGCGAATTGAAGAATGCCGGCGGCAGAACGGCGTGCAGGTCCACCCACGAAGCCGCGGTACCGCTCCAGAAGCTCGCCCGATCGATGCCCCCGACGCTCGCGTAACCGACCTGCTGACCCGCGAAGATGTCGTACGCGATCGAGCTCGTCGCGCCGGCGGGATTCAGGTCCACCCACGATCCGGCGGTGCCGCTCCAACGGCTGGCGTGATCGTTGCCGCCGATGGTGGCGTAGCCCGCTTGCGATCCGGCGTGAACTCCATAGGCGTGCGATTGCGTGGCGCCCACGGGATTGAGGTTCACCCACGAAGCGCCGCTGCCCGTCCACAAGCTGGCCTGCGGCACAGCGCCGCCAAAGTCGGCCATCCCGACCTGTTGGCCGCCGTGCACGGCGAATGCTTCCGATCCCACCGCGCCCGCCGGCGTCAGATCCACCCATGAAGCGGCCGTGCCGGTCCAGAGACTGGCCCGCACCAGGCTGTCGACGCTCGCGAATCCGACTTGCTGCACACCGTCGGTTCCGCGCCCCTCTGCAGAGGCCGCGCCCGTGGGGCTGAGGTCCACCCACGATGCGGCCGAGCCGGTCCAGAGACTCGCGTATGAGACACCGCCAATACTCGCGGATCCAATCTGCTGTCCGCCCGAGGCGCGCCAGGCCACAGAAAGACTCGCCCCGGCGGGGCTGAGGTTCACCCACGACGCCGCCGTGTTGCTCCAAAGGCTGGCGTGCCAGTTACTCCCGTCAAAGGCCCAGCCGACTTGTTGTCCTGAGCCATTGCCAAAGGCCTGCGAGTGAACCGTGGCGCCGTTGTGCAGGCTCGTGACTGTCCACGTCGCCATCGCGGTCGATGCGGAAGCGCCGGCGAATGCAGCCGCGACGGCCAGCATGCGCGCAATACGGGAGCCCGAGTCTGTTGCGGGTGTCACGGTCTCTTCCTCCTGCGGCCGCGAAGGCCTTATGTTGAGTGTACCCCGCGTTCAGCGCGGCACCAGCACAAACCTGCGTCACCTGAGGAGAAGGAGACCGAAGAGATGATCACTCCTGCTCGATCCGAGGATCCACCCACGCGTACAGCACATCCACCAGCAGATTGAGCAGCACCAGGATCGTCGAGAAGGCCAGCGTCACGCCCATGATCACGAACAGGTCCTTGTTGCGCACGGCATCGACGAAGTGGCGCCCGAGGCCCGGCACGTTGAAGACCTTCTCGACGACGAAGGAGCCGGTGAGGGCCGCGGCGGAGGCCGGGCCGAGGTAACTCAGCACGGGCAGAAACGCGTTCTTGAGCGCGTGCTTGAGCACGACGGTGCGCGCGGGGAGCCCCTTGGCCCGCGCGGTGCGCACGTAGTCGCTCGTCATCACCTCGATCATGCCCATGCGCGTCAGGCGGGCGATGTACGCGGCCATCGGCAGGCTGAGCGTCAGCGCGGGCAGAATCGCATCGCCGGGCCCGCCCCAAGCGCCGATACGCCCAATGCCCAGCCATACCGGAAACGTGATCAGCAGGATGGTGCCCACGACGAACGCGGGAAGGCTGATTCCGATCAGGGCCAGGCCGAGCGTGGCCGTGTCGATGAGCGAGCCCGGACGCAGCGCGCCGATGATGCCCGCGGTCAGCCCGATGGCCAGCGCGAAAGTCACGGCCAACGCGCCGAGCGCCACCGAGACGGGCAGCGAAGCCCCGATCAGTTCGTTCACCGACCAATCCTCGTAGCGGAAGGAGGGGCCGAGGTCGAAGATGTAACGAGATGGCCGGCCGGCGTCGCCCTTGAGCGACTCCGTCGCCCATTTCACGCCGCTGGCGTGATAGAGATAGTCCACGAAAAACGTGCCGGGGCTGCGCAGGTTGTACTGCGCTTCCATCGCTTCAAGAACAGCTTGCGGCGGCTGGCGCCCTTCATCGTTCAGCACCGCCGAGCCCGGCAGCGCCCAGGCGAGCAGAAACGTAACCGTGTAGATCGCCAGCAGGATGAGCGGTATCTGCGCGAGCCGCCGGGCGATGAGGCGCATCATGGTTCTTCATCCGGAACGCGCACAACTTCAAGCTCGTAAAGGTATTGCACGAGGCGCGGATGGGTGCTGATGCCTCGAAGCCCGCCGGGGTTCGGCGACCCTTGAGCATCCGCAGGCGGCTTGAAAAGGTAGTACTGGTTGTAGTGAAAGATGGGGAGCACGGGGACGAGGTCCTCGTCGGCGTAGCGAGCGGCCTCTTCGAGAATCCGCATGCGCGAGTCGGGGTCGGACTCGCGCTCGGCCCTTGCCAGCAGTTCGTCGTAGTGCGGATCGGAAACCGCTCGATCGTTGTTCCCATCGCCGGTGCGGTGGATGTCGAGAAACGTGGTCGGGTCGAGGTAATCACCGAACCACGAGCCACGCGCGACCATGTAGTCCTGCGTCTTGACCGAATTGCGGAAGACCTTGGTCTCGCGCACGGCCAGACGCGTACGCACCCCGAGTTCGCGCTCCCACATCGCGGCTATGGCGATGGCGAGATCGCGGTGGGGGCCGACAGGCGTGTAGAGGATCTCCACGGTGGGGAAACGCCGGCGGGCCTGGTTGATCAGGAACCCGTCGTTGTCGCGATCGGCCAAACCCGCGTCTTGAAGCTCGGCGCGGGCGCGTTGCGGGTCAAAGGGCAGGCCGCGCGCCGGCTCGAACCCGGGGATGGAGCCGCGTGGGATCAGTGAATCGGCGACGCGCTCGCCGCTGCGGCGCACACGCTCAACGAGTTCCTGCTTATTGACGGCGAGGCTGAAAGCGCGCCGCACGCGCCGATCGGCGAAGGGATTGCGCCGGCCGTCGGCCAGATGCTCCTTGCAATTGAACGACCAGAAATAGGTGCCGAAGGCCGTGAAATCGTGGAGGTCTTCGCGCTCGCCCGCGCGCTGCTGAGCCAGCATGTCGCCGATGTAATCCACCTGCACATCGGCGTGCCAATCGGCGGCGCCGCTCTCGTAGGCGAGCACGGAGGTGTTCTGGTCTTCGACGATGAGAGTGCGGATGCGACCGGACTTGATCAGCGAGGGATCTCGGTAGTGGGGATTGGGTCTCAGATCGAGTTCGCGCTTGAAGACCCAGCGGTCGATGGTGAGCGGGCCGCTCGTCACGATGTGGGGCGGCTTCGTCCAGCCGTGAGCCTGGCGGATCGCGCCCGTCTGCGCATCGACATCGACCCAGGCCTCGACGGTGGGAGGGTGCACCGGCAGAAAAGCTCCGAAGGCCATCAGGTCGAGAAAGTAGGGGGTTGGACGAACGAGGTCGATACGCAGCGTGCGATCGTCCGGGGCCGCAAGACCCACGCTCGTCGCAAAGTGGGCATCGGCTTCGCGTCGCAGCGCGGCCGCTGATTCGGCGGATTTCTCACCGGCGGGTCGCGCGGTGTAGCGTTCCAGTTGTTCGGTTCGCCAGCCGAAAAAATCCTCAGCGCCGGCGATCAGAAAAAAGAGCTTGGTGTAGTCAGCGGCGGTCTCGGGCATCAGGGCGCGTTTCCAGGAGTAGATGAAGTCCTGCGCGCGGACCGGCTCACCGTTGGACCAACGCGCCCGCTCATCAAGGTGAAACGTGTAGGTCAGCCCGTTCGGTGAAATCTCCCAAGTGCGGGCCGCGGCGGGAACGACGGGGAAGTTCGGGCTGTGGGATTCCCAGCGGCACAGGCCTTCGTAGATCGCGTACGCGATGCGGAAGTCGTGCGTCCAGGACATCCGCTGCGGGTCCAGCGTGTTCACGTCCACCGGCTGAAGGATGGTGAGGTCCGGGCGCGGTCCCGCCGGATTGGTCGCGGTGGCTGCGAACAGCAGGGCGCCCGCAGCCAGCAACGCGAGAATCGGCAACCAGCGCATGGCGATGAGAATAGATCGGCCACGAGCCGGCCGCGTGGCCCGGCACGCCCGAGCAATTCGTTCAGTTCACAGGCGCAAAGTCCGTTGCTTTGGCGTTGAACGGAGGCTTGAGCAGCAGGCCATTCGGCCCGATCCACGCCTGAACGGCGTCGTTGAACGGTCGAGGGTCGCCCTGCCGGACAGCTGTTTCAAGGAGTGCCGGCATGCCGCGTTCGGGGGTGCGCTGGTTCGTCGCAGCGTTGTATGAGATCACCGCGAGCCCTTCTGTCGCGCCGAGCAAGCGGACCACATCGGCGTACGCGGCGGGGTCCGGCTCCTTTGGCAGCCGGGTGAGCATGTCGCGTCCCATGGCAAAGACCTGACCGCTCAGCAGAGCAGCGCGGTTGGCAAACTCGCGGTCCACATTGCCCGCCGGGATCATCTCAAAGAGCGTCAGCCGGGCCGCGTCGATTCCGCGAAGCAGCGAGGATGCCCAACGGATCGCGGCCCCGCGTTCGGCGCGGATGGCCGGAAGCCGGTCGGAGAGAGCGCCGACCATGCGAGTCATCGCCTTGGCACGAAGCGGCGCACTGATCCGCGTCTCGTTGAGTGCGAGGATGAGCGCTTCGGCCACCAGAGGGTCAGACTCCTTCGCCAGCGAGGAAAACAGGGAGTCGAGAATCTGATCGACGGTGCGTTCAGGGAACAGCACCGCCCCCTGAGCCAGCAGCAGGACCATTTCCCGATAGCCGCCGGCGGCGCCAAACCGAATCGTCTGTCGGGCATCGGCGAGCGCCGAGTTCAGCACCGGGAGCGAAGCGGTGGTCGCGGCGCGACCGATCAGGCGCGTGGCGATCACTGAGAGGCGCTCGTTCGGCCCGATGACAATCGGCGAGAGCCTCTGACCGAGCGCTTGCCCGAACTCGAGACGGAACTCGACCGAAACATTCGGGCAGGCCAGGGGAGCCGCCAGGCGGTCTCGCGCGATCCGGCTGGCCTCGGCGTTCTCACTCACCAGGTCCGCGGCTTGAGACTCAACGAACCGACGGATTTGCGTTTTGTCGTCTTCGGTGATCGCGTTCTTGGCGGCCAGAGCGCAGGGCAGGCCGCCCGCGATCGGCCCGCCAGGCTGTGCAGGGGCGCTCGGAGCGAGAATCGTGATGAGCAACCCTGCTGCGGCAGCGCGGACTGACAGGGCACGAGCGTTGGCAAACATTCTGTGAGTTGCGGATGAAGAGGGTCGGGGCATCGGCAGGGCTGCTTCGAGCGCAGGCTGAGGGGCGAACCGAGAAGGGGCTCCGCCAACCCTGCGCATCGGGTCGCGAGCCTGACGGCGGGCCGGGTGGAGCCCATCCGCACGCCGCCCGCTTCAGGATGCGGGAAGCGGGACACTAACAACGCCTGCCCGGGAGCGTCAAACCTCGGGTTTCGCGCCAAAGCCGGCGCGGGCACCGGGGGTGCGGTTGAGGGACGGCGTGAGCATCGTCGGGTCGAAGACGAGCGCCTCCCGGACCGCGCCCAAACTTCATGGTCCGGGCTCCATTGCGGCGATATGCTCGCGCACCGGCTCGATTTCGCCGGGAAACCATGAGCCGTTCGCTCCAACGAATGATCCTCGGCGGGCGGGTTCTCTTCGGGCTGCTCTACGCAACTTGCCTCGCGCTGGCCGGTCTACACGCCATGAACGCGGCAGGGCTTGACGGCTCCGCGCGGCGGGCGCTGTTCTGGCTTGGCGTAGGGGGGCTGGCCGCAGGGCACCTGGTGTTCATGCAAGTCGTCGCGGATCGACTGGTGCGAGTGCACCATCGAAGCGCGGTAGACGCGGTTGAACTCGGGCTGGCGGTGCTCATGATCCTGTCGCTAAGCACCGGGGCGGTTGCCTGGTTCCGAGGGGTTGGACCATGAGCGCCGGCCAGAGCAGAGTTCGGCGCTCTTGGATGCGCTTTGTTCGCGCGGGCTTGCTCTTTCTCTTGGTGGTCAGTTTGTGTCCGGAGATCTGTGCCCAGTCTTCGGGAGCGGAGAACCAGCCGGCCAACCAGGAAACTCAGCCCGCACCGATCGAGGAATTGCCGCCGGTGGCTGAGGCGCCTGATGCGCCGACGCCCGTGTCCCTGCGTCCCCGCACGGCGCTTCCACCGCTCCCGATGCCGGAGCTGTCCCAGATCGCGTGTGATTCCCTGACGCGATTGGCCATCACAGCGCTGCGCGAGATGCGGGCTCCTTCGCGGGACGACTACCGGTCGACGGCGCTGGCATTCCGCGTGGCCCAGCGGCTCCGACCCGATGACGTAGAACTGGTGCACCTGGAACTCGATGCCTGGGCGGCAGCGGGCGACGAAGACCGGGTGCTCGACGCGACGGCGCGGCTCATCCGGCTTGACCCCAACGACACGATCGCCCAGTTAAGGCTGATCTCCAGCCGGATCCGGATCTTACAGGATGCGGATCAGCGCATGGCGGCGTACGACCGGTTGCTCGGCTCGGAGGGATCCTCGCTCGATCCATCGGTGCGTAGCCGGCTCGCCCTGGATTCCGCGCTTCTGGCGCGAGAAACGGGTGACGAGCAGGGATTCGTTTCGCGGCTCACGACGGCGACGACGCTGGATGTCACCAACAAGAGCGCCGCGGCCCTTTACGCCACTTATTTCCTTGACCGGACGAATGACCCCAAGGAGCGGGCCGAGATCCTGGGCAACATCATCCTGTCGGATCCGATGGACCCAGGGCCTTACACGAATCTGGCGCTTGAAATGATGCGTCGCGGCGCGTTCGCCGGCGCCAAGAGGTTTTACGAGCGGGCGGGCGACCTTCAACAGGCCGCCGGCTTCATCCTGACAACCGAGGACCTGTTCGATCGGATTCTGTGCATCTGGATGACCGAGAGCGACACATCGGCCGGCGAGCGCCTCAACGCGGTTCAGGCGGCCGAGCAGGCCGTGCTCAGCGATGAGCGGCGGCGGAAGATCCAGGCCGGATTCGACCCCGGGCCCACGGTGCAAGCCCTATTGCCTCCGTTGCTGGAGAACCTGCGGCTGGCGATGGCGTTCGCGCGAGGCGACGCCGATGCGATGGCCGAGTCGGCGCGGAACATCCACACGAAATACGAGGAAGAGCTTCGGTACGTACAGGAGCGGACGCAAGGCTACGAGCGGCTCACGGAGGAAGAGGCCCGAAGCACGATTCGGACGACACGCCTCAGAATGGCGCTGGCTTGCCTCTGGGGAAACTTCCTCGTGGAGGAAGCGCAGGAGATCATTGCGCGGATGCGCGAGGCCCCGGAGGATGAGCGCCCCGAGCCGGCCGCCCTCCAGAGGTTCGACGGTCTGTTGGCGCTGCGATCCGGCGATGCGCCGTTGGCCGCGGAGCTCCTCGCGCCGCTCGCTGAGACCGACTCCGCGGCTCGGCTCGGGCTGGGCATGGCGATGGAGGCGATGGATCGCCAGCGCGAAGCGCTGGGCCATTACGCGATGCTGGCGGGCGAGCAATCGCACACAGCGCTGGGGGCGGGGGCACGCAAGCGGATCGAGACGTTGCTGGCCCGCAACCTGAGCGACACGCCCGAGACGCGTGCGTTGATCGAGGAAACTCGGCAAGCGCCGCCCGCCAAGGGCGCGGAGGACGTCACCCGCCGCATCGGGGCACTGGACTCGCTCGACCGGGGTGACTTGCAGGCCGCGTTCGACGCTTTGACCCCGCTGGCCGAGACCGATCCGGCATCCCGGCTGGCGCTGGGTCTGACGCTGGAGAGACTCGGACGGACCGAAGAGGCCAAGGGGCATTACCGTCGGCTGGTGAGAGATGAGAGCCGAAGCACGTTCGGAAACGGAGCGCGGCAACGAATCGAGTCGCTTAAGGGCGCGGAGTTGCGACCATCAGCAGAGACGCAGGTGCTCGAGGACTTTGCGAAGTCGTTTGCGCCGTGGCTGGACAAGGCGACTTCCGCGCCGCACCAGTTCATGTCGGTGTCGGCTCAGCACACCGCCCCCAGGATCGATGTGTTCGGCCGGGGCGAACTTCGGATTCGGGTGCGCAACATCTCGCGCTGGCCGCTTGCAGTGGGCCCCGAGCAGCCCATCAGTTCGTTGTTCATGCTGACGCCCAAAGTGGTGCTCGCGGGACGGGAAGTGATGGTCCGCGAGGTACTCACTCCGGAAGTGCTGACTCTGACTCGGCGCCTGCGCCTCAATCCCGGCGAAGAATTGAATGTCGTGGTCTGGCCGTTGCGGGGCGCGACCGGACTCTTCCTGGACATCTCCGCCGTCCGATTCGCGACCGTGCGGTGGCGGCTGCTTCAGGGCTATCGCATCGAGATCAGTACGAACTATCGCGGCGAGCGGCAACAGCGGTACCTGCCGGGCCCCATGACGATCGTGACCGAATCGGATGTGCTCTCGCGCGATCCGACTCCGGATCAGACTGACGTGGACAAGCTCATCGAGGCGATCGGAACGGCCGACGACCGCTCCCTGATGGAGAGCATCCTGCTCGCCGCGGTGACCGGCGTGCGCCGTCGAGAGGGGTTGAGCGAGGAGGCGGCCTCGGAGGCGCGGCAGCGTCTGGCGGAGGCGATCGCCCAACGCTGGCCCGCACTCAACGACTATCAGCGCGTCTATGCGATCTGCGTCGGGTTGCGCGGCGGCCTCGTGCCGTCGGGAGGCCCGATCGAAAACGCGGCACAGGACGACGCCTCGCCGTTCGTGCGCGCGGTCATGCTCCTGGCCCCGTGGAAGAGCCCCGCGCATCGCGAGCGAGTGGCACGCATCGCCGAAGACCCGGACCCGGATATGCGCGAAATGGCCGGGATTCTTCTGCGCCGTCCGATCGATGACCAGACACCGCCGCCCCCGGAGCCACCGCCCGAACCCGTGGAAGATCCCCGGTGAGCGGAGCGGACCCGGGCGCGAGTGCTCCAACGCGCGGCCGTGCGCCTGCGGGGCGGGCGCTGCGGCTCGCCGGTTTCATCCTTGGGTTGGCGCTGGTCTGCGCGGCGGGCGTCGCGGTCGCCAGCCGAGGAGACGCGCTGCGCGCCGCCTTGTCGTCGGCCCGCTCGGCGCCGGCCCTGCTGCTCGTCCTCGCTCTCGCGCTCCCGCTCGCCTCGCTCGCGCTGACCTCCAGCGCGCAGTGGTTGCTGATCGAGCGCCACGGACGAGTGCCGGCGCCGGAGATGCTGGCGCTCACGGCTTCGTCCTGGCTGCTGAACTTTTTGCCGCTCTGGCCCGGCATGTTCGGTCGGCTTGCCTACCTGAAGGCGATGCGCGGCATCGCCCTGCGTGACTCCGCCACCACGGTCCTTTGGGCCAACGCGCTCTCGGTGATCGGAACCTTTGGACTGCTGGCGGTTCTCACGGTGCTCGCTTCGTTTTTCGGGGGTGACGATCCGCGTCTGGCGGTCGGTGCCGCGGCGCCTGCGGCGATTCTGCTTGCGCTGGCGGTCTACGCCCGGCTCGTGAGGCCGCGCCCGGACCCCGAGGTGTGGAGACTCATCGCGGTCGTCGGGTTCCGTGTGCTCGACCTTCATGTCTGGGCGGCCCGGTACGCCGTGGCGCTGGCGATCGTCGGCGCGCCGGTCGGGTGGGGTGCGGCGCTCGCGCTGGCGTGCATCGGCGCGGTGGCGACTTCGATCCCCCTCAGCCCCGGCGGGCTCGGCGTGCGAGAGTGGGCGGTGGGCCTGACTGCACCCTTACTGCCGGCGGCGCTCACGCTGCAGACCGGCCTGGGCATGCACGCGGGGTTGAGCGCCGATCTGCTCAACCGGGCTGTCGAAATCTTTCTCGCGGTGCCGCTCGGGCTGGCTGCGTCGGCGTGGCTCGCGAAGAGAGTTACGAAAGGCGCCGCCGCATCCGCCACGTGAGGAACCGCCCCGTGGCGATCACGCGAGCCGCACGCGCCCGCTGCCGGGCTGGATGCCGCCGATGAACACCGGGCGCTCGCCGAGGCGCGACAGTTGCCGTTTGATCGAGGGCGCAAACGATTTGCGAACGATGAGGCAGTATCCGATGCCCATGTTGAACACCCGCTGCATTTCGTCCCGGGGAACGGCGCCATGGGCCTGGAGAAAAGGGAAGATCGGGTGCGGTGTCCAGGATGCGGCGTCGATCACGGCATCGACCGAGGCGTGGAGCGCGCGAGAGAGATTCCCCTCGAGTCCGCCGCCCGTGATGTGAGCCATGCCGCCGATGATTTTCTTCACGCGGTAGTTGCGCATGAGCTTCACGATCGAGCGCGCGTAGAGGCGCGTGGGCGCGAGCAGCACCTGGCCCAGCGTTCGTCGCGGGTCGAGTTCCTTGTAGACCTTGTGCAGATCGAGACCCGCGTCGCGCACGATGCGGCGGGCGAGAGCAAACCCGTTGCTGTGAACACCGTCCGATTCGAGGCCGATGACCACATCTCCGGGCTCGACCCGACCTGGGTCCGTCACCCGGGAGAGTTCCACCACGCCCACGGCGAAGCCGGCCAGGTCGATGTCGTCCGGCGCATAAAGGTCCGGCATCTCGGCAGTCTCGCCTCCGAGCACTGCGGCGCCGCACTCGCGGCAGGCCTCGGCGATGCCCTTGACGATCTGCTCCAGGCGCTCCGGGATCAGTTTCCCGCAGGCGATGTAGTCGAGGAAGATCAGCGGCTCGCCGCCTTGCACCACAAGGTCATTGACGTTCATCGCGACGAGGTCGATGCCGATGGTGTCGAACCGGCCCATCTCGACCGCGAGCTTGATCTTGGTGCCCACGCCGTCCGTGCACGCCAGCAGCACGGGCTCGCGGAAGTTGCGCTTGAAGAGCCCCTCCTTGAAGTCCAACCGGAAAAGGCCCGCGAATCCCCACGGGTTGTGGATCACGCGGTCGCCGTGAGTTCGGCGCACGTGCTTCTGGATCAGGTCGACGAATCGATCGCCCTCGCCGATGTTGACGCCCGCCGCGGCGTAGGTGAGCGCTTTGCGAGACCGCGAGCGGCGGCGCGCGGCGGAGATCTTGATCGCGCCGGTCGGCATGGACCAGAGGATACCGGCGCTCGCGCGTTCAACCGCCCTCGCGTGGCGGTTCAGTCGACGAACCGCCGGATACCTGAGAGCGGGGGCGCGGGAGAATGCGCGCCTCCTCCTGAACGCGGCTGAAGGGCGCGACCTCGATGCCGGCGGCGTGCGCCTGGGTCAAGTCCATGGTGGTCATGGTGCGGTACAGGGTGTCATAGATCCAGATGTATTCCTGATCCGGGCGGACGAGGATCGGCTGCAATTCCATCCCGTAGTGGGTCACGATGGCGCTGAGAATGGCGGGTTCATCGCCGCGCGCTTCGAACGCGGTGATGTTCAGGGCCTGATCGGCCCCGACGAACCGCACGCCGAACATCGCCGGCTTCATAGCGTTGAACGAGCGCACGATCGGATCCCATGGGATACCGGGCTCGGCGACGTTGAGGACGTACTGCCCGCCTGGCGCTCTCCGAAGACTCCAGGATGCGGCCGGCGCTAACGCCGGCGACTGGTTCGCAGCCCGGATCACGCGCCTCCCCTCGGCGCTCGTCATGCGTCCTGCCCACCACCAGGCGCTGTACACGGAGTCGACGCTCTTTATTTCTTCGAGGCCAAACCGAGCGCCGAACCAACGCCAGAGCCGCCCGTTGTGAACCCTCGCTGGCTGAGGCAGGAACTCGTATGCCCACGCCGCGCAGATCACAAGGACCACGATCAGCGCGAACCCGATCCGAAGCCGGCGCCGGCGCGCCACAAGATCGAGGGGGAGCTTGCTGGTCGACTTTGGATCGAGTGGGTTGTATCGCCCGCCGCATTCCGGGCAAACGGACGACGATGCATCAAGCGCGGCGAGGTCGTAGCCGCACTCGCGGCAAAACCGCCCGGGTTGCGCCCGCTTGCCCCGGCGGCGGCCCACGTTTCGCGGTGAGGAATCACCGGATGAAGTCGCGGGTTCAGCGTTCCGGGGCGCTGCCGACATGCCTAATCGTACGGTAGCGCGGCGGCCCCGGCTGCATGCGCGGCACTCGGCTCGCCGGCTATTCTTTGTGCGTGCGGTTTCATTTCATCGACGAGATTCTCGAACGGACGGACGCACGCATCGTGACCCTTAAGCGGGTCGCGCCGGGCGAGGACTACCTTCAGGACCACTTCCCGACCTTTCCCGTGCTCCCGGGCGTCCTGATGATCGAGGCGATGGTGCAGGCGGCCCGCCGCCTTCTGGCCGCGCGCGACCCGAGCCTGTCGAGGCATGTGCTGGGTCAGGTGCGAGCGCTGAAGTACGGGACATTTGTGCGACCCGGCGATACCATGCGCATCGACGTCGCGCTGCTCAAGCAAGACGCGGGCGGCGCTTTCGAGTTTCGCGGAGCGGGCGAGGTCATCCGCGCGGGAGGGCCCACGTCGGGGCGATCGGGCGAACCCCTTCCCGGCTGCGTCTCGGGCCGGTTTGCGCTCCGCCCGTGCCGCATTGGCGGATGACGCCATTCACGCGCATAATGCGGGCTTCGAGGCCCCTCAGACCGAAGGATCGTCAATGACCCGAGAGGAGATCTTCGAGAAGGTACAGGAGGTTCTTGTCGATGCGCTCGGCGTCGACGAGGAAGACGTCACCGAATCGGCCCGACTCACGGCCGACCTCGGTGCCGAATCGATCGACTTCCTCGACATCTCCTTCAAGCTCGAGCAGGCGTTCGGCTTCAAGATCCCGCAGGGTGAACTCTTCCCCGATGGAGCGGCCCAGGACCCGCAATATGTTCAGGATGGCAAGATCACTGCCAAGGGCCTCGAGCAACTCAAGCGTCGCCTGCCGCACGTGGACTTTTCCGAGTTCGAGCGCGACCCGAAGCTGACGGGCATCGGCAACGTGTTCACGGTCGGCGTGCTCGTGCGCTACGTCGAGCGCAAGCTGGCTGCCCCCGCGGCCCCGGCCGGCGCCCCGGCTTGAATCGATGCGCTGGCTCTGGATCGATCGAATCGTCGAGCTGATCCCCGGACGCCGGCTGGTGGCGGTCAAGGGCGTCTCGCTTTCCGAAGATCATCTGCACGAACATTTCGGCGCGGATCGCGAGGGCGGCCTGCCTCCGCTCCCGATCATGCCGGCCTCGCTGATCATCGAGGGCATGGCTCAGACGGCGGGGATTCTGGTCGGGCACGCGGGCAGGTTCCGTGAAAAAGTGATCCTGGCCAAGGTAAGCGCTGTGACGCTCACCGAAGAAGCGACGCCGGGGACCACACTTCGCTACACCGCTGAAATCGAGCGCCTCGACGAGACCGGGGCGGCCACGAAAGGTCTCGTCGAACTCATCGCCCATGCACCCGCCGGCGCGCTACCGGCGCGCGAGATCGGGCGCATCGACCTGATGTTCAGCCACATCGATCGGAATATGGCGGGCGTCGAGTTCCCCGAGCACAACTTTGTGTTCGGCGAATCCTTCAAGACCCTGCTGCGATCGAGCGGCATCGCTGTCGATTGAAGTGCCTCCGACCCTAAGACACCGCGGTCACAGCGATTCAAGAGAGCCTGCAGGGTGGCGGGTGCAAAGGGCCTGGATCAGGACTCTCAACCTGAGTCCCGCTGCGTGCGCGCTGCCGCTGGGCGAGATTCACTAGTACGCCGCGATCTGCGCCACGGCCATCGTCACGGGGACGCAATTGATGGCCACGGCCGTGCAGGCCAGACGCCGCCCAACCGGAACCCTTCGCCGACCGACCACTTCGCACGCGATCAGCACGAAAGCGACCGTGGCGAACTTGTAGAACGCCGCGGCCTGCATGCCATGGCTTGAAATGAGGCTGGCGGCCAGCGGGTTCAGTTCGCTCCCGCCCATGCCCGCGATGATCTGCCAGGTGAGCAGGACATCCAGCGTGGCCACGAGGACGAACCACGGGTAGATGCGCGGGTACAGGACCGGCGAACGCATCATGAGAGTTTCTACGTCTCCGGCGGAAAAAGGGTTTCGCGCACCACGCGGTCAAACAGTCCAACCGGGGCGGGCCGGCCTGTCCAGGCCCGGAATTGCTCGGCGGCCTGGGCCGTGAAGATGGAGAGACCGTCCACAACTCGGAGCCCGTAATCGGCCGCGGCCGACAGAAGCGGGGTCCGGGCCGGCGCGTACACGGTCTCGACCACCAGGGCGCCGGGTTTGCACCGGGCGAGAGATTCATCCTCTACCGGCAGACCGTGCGGGTCCGGGCCGCCGGTCATGCCGACGGGCGTGCAGTTGATCAGCACTTCGCAGCACGGTGCGCACCGTTTCGACCAGTCGCCCACGGCCAGCCGGCCCGCGAACGGGGAGCCGGTGCTCAAATCCTCTACTAGGCGCTCGGCTCGCTCGCGGCCGCGGTTGAAGATCGTTACGGTTGCGCCGGCCTGCGCGAACCCCGCCGCAATGGACCGCGCCACTCCCCCGGCGCCAAGAATCGAAATCTGCCGACCGTCGAGATCCGAACTGCTCAATGCCTGCGTGACCGCAGCCACCGCCGCACCGGCGTCCGTGTTCAGGACGCGGACGGCTCCGCCGGGATCGACCACCAGCGTGTTCGCCGCGCCGCAGCGCTCGACAAGCGGGTCCACATTCCACGTGCGTGAGCGGTCTTCCCGTGCCAGCCGCACGAGGTGCTCCTTGTGCGGGATGGTCACGCTGGCGCCGCGGAGTGTGAGCGGCGCGAAGTCAAGCAGCGCGAGCACCGTTGCCTTGAAGTGCTCCCACTCCGGCGGGATCGGCAGCGGGAGGTAGACGCCGTCATGCCCGACCGCGTCGAATCCGGCGTTGTGAACGGCGGGCGAGAGGGAGTGGCCCACGGGCCAGCCGATCACGCCGTAGACCGCGCTCGCGGGGCCGATGGTCCGGAATCGGTAGAGGCTCAACAAGTCTCGGATCGTCGGCTGGCCGGGGGCCGTCGCGCTCGTGTCTCGGAGTGATGCGAATGTCAGGAATCCGCCAAACTTTGACGCCAGCACCCGGCTCATCAGGCCGGGCTCGCCCATGAGGAGCATGATGGTGGGGCGGTCGCGCTCGCTCAGCAGTTCGAATGCCTCGATGTTGTCGCGCAGCGAGCGCGCCCGCCAGGCGATCTTGTGCACGGCCGCGGCCGATTGGCTCCGCATCCGGATAATCGTGTCGAGCAGGCGGGGCGGGCGGCCCGCGAAATCGTGGACCGAAAGGATCAGCGAGGTGTCGATGTCGCGCACCTGGTTGGGGTGCCGCACGCCCAGATCGATCTTCTGGCGAAGATTCGCCGAGCGCGTGTAGGTCGCCAGTTCGACGTCGATGTAGCGCGGCGGATGGCGGCCGGTTGCCTGGGCCGCCGCGCAAATCCGTTCGAACAACGCGACCCGGGCCGCATCGTCGCCGTCATACTCGCCGCCCTCGCCTGGCGGGCGGCACGTGACAATGCAGGGCAGCGGCGATTCGGCGATGAGGCGCTCGATGGCGCGAGCGCCGTCCTCGTCGCCCTCTCCGTGAAAAACGCGGTCGATGCGGAACTCGACGAGGTCCGCGCCCGCGAGCCTGGCCTGCTGCGCATCGGCGATCGCCGCCGCGGCGTCATCGACCATGATCGGGACGCAGATGAGCGAGGGCATCGAGCCAGTCTAAGTGTCGCGGAACTCGTAGGCTGCACCGGTGACCGAGCGTGCGGACATCGCGGTGATTGGTGCGGGGGCCGCGGGGCTGATGGCGGCGATCCAGGCCGGGCGCACGGCAAAAGCAGCGGGGCGGTCGCTGAGCATCATCGCGCTCGACGGGGCCAAGACCCTCGGCGCGAAGATCCTCGTCGCCGGCGGCGGGCGCTGCAACGTCACGCATTTCGAGGTCGATAAGCCTGCGTTCGCCGGGTCCACGCCCGCTGCCATCAGGAAGGTGCTGCGCCGTTTCGGCGTGCCGCAGACGGTGGAGTTCTTTCGCGAACTTGGCGTCGAACTCAAGCGCGAAGAGACGGGGAAACTCTTCCCGACGACGGATGATGCACGGACCGTGCTCAACGCGCTGCTCGACGCTGCGCGCGATGCGGGAGTCGAAATTGTTCATCCATGGCGCGTGGATCGCGTTGGGCTTAGACCGGACGGCTCATTCCTGATTTCACGGGCAGCACACGAGCCCGACTGGCCGGGGATCCACGCCGCCTGCGTCATCCTCGCCACCGGCGGAAAGTCGCTCCCCAAGTCCGGCTCCGACGGGCACGGCTACGAGATCGCGCGCTCGCTTGGTCACACGATCACCAATCGGGTCTTCCCGGCGCTCGTCGCGCTGACGTTGCCCGAGGGGCACTTCGTGAGGTCGCTCTCGGGAATCACCGTGCCTGCCACGGTCGAAGTGCGATCGGGCTCGGGCAAACGCCTCAAGTCATTCACGAACTCCACGCTCTGCACTCACTTCGGTCTCTCCGGGCCTTCAGTGCTCGACATCAGCCGCTACTGGATCGATGCGCGGGCGGATGATCCCGGCGCCGCCCTCGTGATCAACTGGCTGCCCGAATGGACGGCCGACCGTTTCGATACCGCGCTTCAGAATCTGGGCAAGCGCACGCCGCTCTCGTTCCTGCGCGATCTCTTGCCCGAGCGGCTTGCCCGCGCCCAGTGCGAGCGCGCGGGCATCGAACCTGCCGCAACCAACGCGTCACTCTCGCGAGAGGTCCGCCGTGCGCTCGTGCGCGCGGTGTGCGAGCAGGCGCTGCCGGTCACCGGCGACCGCGGCTTTGCGCACGCCGAGGTCACCGCCGGCGGCGTGCCGCTGGCGGAACTCGACCTGTCAACGATGGAATCGCGACGCTGCCCGGGTCTCTACCTCATCGGGGAGATCTGCGATGTGGACGGGCGCATCGGCGGCTTCAACTTCCAGTGGGCCTGGGCGAGCGGGTTTGTGGCGGGAGCGGCAGCAGCGGGCGTTCTATGATGGGCGATCATGAGAATCGAGCAGATCAAGGACGCCTATTCGGCTCGGCCGTTCAAGCCGTTTCTGCTTCGCACAGGAGACGGACGACAATTCCGCGTCGATCACCCTGAGCTGATCGCATTCCCGCCTGACGGTCGAAGCGTGGTGATTACCCGTCCGTCTGGCTGGTTCGACGTACTGGACGCAATGTTGATCGCGTCGATTCACGTGGGTAACGGGCATGGCCGCCGCCGAGGCGGAAACGGTCGCGCGTCGCGGTGAGCGGGCGCGCCGGTCACATCGCCGCCAGCCGCCGCGACGTTTCCCGCTCCTGAAGACCCTTAACGATCGGCGCAAGGTCGCCGGCGAGTACCGACTCCAGGCCGAAGGCTCGTTCAAGACGGTGATCCACAGCCTG